>CZKK01000114.1_pt2 | contig 21652 bp, 26 predicted proteins | sample 1122271 | NCBI WGS metagenome assembly CZKK01 (sample SAMEA3539301, study PRJEB10725) | soil metagenome | biome: tundra; feature: field; material: soil | place: USA | collected 2010-05 | depth 0.15 m | reverse complement strand
ACATCGTCGAGCTAACCGTCAGCGGCCAGGTCGACGAAAAGACCGGTATGGTCTGCAACCTGGTCGATCTCGACAGCTTCTTCGAAAAGGAAGTGCTAGGCCGCTTCGACCACGAGAATTTGAACACGTTGCAAGAATTCGCAAAAGAAGTACCCACCACGGAAAATCTTTGCATTCGGATTTACGAAATAGTGCAGCGTGGCTTTCCCCACGCGCATCTTGAAAGAGTAAGGCTGGAAGAAACCATGATGAATTCGTTCGAATATACTGGTTAGAGTGAACCCAGCAGAAGCTCGCTGTTGACGTTCAATCGCAAAATCACCAAATCGCAAAATCGCTCAATTTCGATCAACCCATGAAATCACAAACCGACCCATCCTCCACTCTCACCAGCTCCACCTTCGAAGACCTCGTCCAGGAAATGCTTGTCCGCCTCGGCGAAGACCCGCAACGCGAAGGTCTCCTGCAAACTCCCGAGCGGGTTCGCAAGTCCATGGAGTTCCTTACCCGCGGCTACACCGAAGACCCCGAAGCCCTGCTCAAAGGCGCGCTCTTCTCCGTCTCCTACGACGAAATGGTCATTGTCAAAGACATTGAAATGTTCAGCCTCTGCGAGCACCACATGCTGCCGTTCTTCGGCAAAGTACACGTCGCTTACATCCCCAACGGCAAAGTAATCGGCCTAAGCAAAGTTCCGCGCCTCATCGAACTCTTCTCCCGCCGCTTGCAGATTCAGGAGCGCCTCACCACCCAGATCGCCGAAACCATCCAGAAAGTAATCGAACCCCAAGGCGTCGGCGTAGTCATCGAGGCTCGCCATTTGTGCATGATGATGCGCGGCGTCGAGAAACAGCATTCCGCCGCCGTAACCTCTTCCATGCTGGGCTGCTTCCGCGATTCGAACGAAACCCGCTCGGAATTCCTTTCGTTGATCCGCCAGCGCCCCAACGGATTGTAGGGCGCAGATTGTGTGGGACGGACACTCTTGTCCGTCGCCTTTGACTTTGCCCTTGACTTTGACTTTGTTCTTGATTCTGGTTGAGATAAGCCGAGCGAAGGCGCAGGGTGGGGATTCTCTGTACGGTAAGATAAGGCGTCGGCCCGGAGCCCCTGACCTTGCCCCGATCCACTTGCACGAAAGCGCCGTTCGATCTGCAGAATCACGTCGCCCTCGTCACCGGCGCCACCCGCGGCATCGGCCTCGCCATCGCACGCGCACTCGCCGCCGAACGCTGCAATCTAATTCTCACTGGCCGGGACGAAGCCGCCTTGCGCCGCGTCAGCAGGGAACTGGCCTCCACAAAAATTAAAATCCTCGCGCATCCCTGCGACGTGCGCAACCCGCAATCGGTTGACGACCTGTTCCGCGCTATCCGCCGCGAATTCAAGCGCCTCGACATCCTCATCAATAACGCCGGCATCGCCCACTCCAACCTCACCGTGGATAAGCTACCCCTCCCGCTGTGGCAGGACGTCATCGATACCAACTTGACCGGCACGTTCCTGGTCACCCAGGCCGCTCTAGCCATGATGCGGCGTGGCGGCACCATCGTAAACAATCTCTCCATCGCCGCCACTCGCGTCTTCCCTGGATCCGCCGCCTACGCCGCCTCCAAACACGGCACGCTGGGTTTCACCAACACCCTGCGCGAAGAACTCCGCCCAAAGGGAATTCGCGTGATCAGTCTCTTGCCCGGAGCCACCAACACCGCCATCTGGAACACCTTCTGGCCGCAAGCCCCGCGCAAAAAGATGATGTCTCCCGCCATCATCGCCGCCGCTGTCGTTAACGCGATTCTGTTGCCGACGAACGCCACCGTCGAAACTCTGGAGATCCTTCCCACCGTCGGCCTTTTGTAAAGCGATAACAAAACACGCGACCGTTGTATTCTGTCCGCGCGCCTGAATTTATTTGTGAAATTGCTGCGATCCTGCGTTTACACAGAAAGAATTTCCGACTAAGATTACGCTCGCCCATCAGAGATCTTCGGAGGAACCAGCCATGAGCAAAGCACCATTTCTCGCCGCAGCATTGTTGGCCGTCGCCGTCGTTGCAATTCCAGTCCACGCCCAGGACGCCAAGAAAGACGCAGCCGTAAAGCCGGCCGATAGTCCATCCAAGGTTGTTCTCGACTCCTGGAACGACATTGGCCGCAAGCTTATCGCCATGGCCGAAGATTTCCCCGAGGATAAATACGACTTCAAGCCCACGCCCGCGCAGCGCAGCTTTGCCGAACAACTGCTCCATGCCGCCAACACGACTTATTTTTTCACGAATCTCGCCCTGGGCCAGAAGCCGCCGGCTGAAGAAGATCCTAAGCGCGATCAATACAAAACCAAGGCCGACGTGGTGGCGTTCGTGAAGAAAGCTTTCGCCGACGGTGCCGCCGCCATCAAAGCCAAAGGCGACAAGGGAATGTCTGACCTCATCATCGATCCCTTCGCCCACCAGCAGGTCCGCATCTCCGATGCGGCCTACGGATTCATCGAGCATTCCGGCGAACACTATGGCCAGCTCGCCGTGTATTACCGCATAGCCGGCCTGGTCCCCCCGGAGTCCCGTCCTAAAAAGTAGCCATGTGCGACGGACGCTCGTGTGGGACGGACACTCTTGTCCGTCGCTTTTGACTTTGACTTTGCACCCAGACCTACTGGAACGCATAAGGATATCTCCGCGACCGCTCGCCGAAAACCTTCACCAGCAGCGCTCCCGAAACAAATCCCCCCACGTGCGCCCAGAACGCCACTCCTCCCATGTTCTGTCTCTGCATCGCCAGCGCGCTCGCGGTCCCACTCAGAAAATTCAGAACAAACCAGTATCCCAGGACGATCCAGGCCGGCACCCACACCACAATCACAAAGAACCACGTCAGCACCCGCGCCCGCGGATACAAAACGAAATACGCTCCCAGCACTCCGGCGATCGCTCCGCTCGCTCCAACCGTAGGCACAGTTGAATGCACGTCAACCGCCGCCTGCGTCAGCATCGCAATCAATCCCACCAGAATGTAAAACACCAGATACTTGAAGTGCCCCAGGTAGTCCTCCACATTGTCCCCAAAAATGTAGAGAAACCACATGTTGCCGATCACGTGCAACCACGACCCATGCAAGAACATCGACGTGAAGAAGGGAAGCACGATCGCGGGCAGCGGGTACACCGTCGACCCTCCCAGAAACGCCGCCAGATGATACGGCACCACCCCGAACTGATGAATCACCATCTTGAAGCCCCGCGGGTCCAGGCTCGCTTCGAAGAAATAAATCAGCAGATTCAGCGCAATCAAAAAGCGCGTCACCCACGGCGTGCTATATCGAATCTGATCGTCGCGAATAGGAAGCATAAGGAATCTGGTAACTTAGTACATTGGGCGATTGAGCAATCGGGTGATTGGGCAATTGAAAATCGAGCCTGTTTTTCAATCGCCCAATCACCCGATCACTCAACGACTCAATAACGGGTCATCTTACTCGATTTGATTTCCAATCGCCCGATCGCCCAATCGCAAAATCAACCGATTCCCCCATGAATGGCGTCATCATCGTCGACAAGCCCTCCGGTTGGACCTCCCACGACGTGGTCAACCGCCTCCGCCGCATTCTGCAGCAACGCTCCGTCGGCCATCTCGGCACCCTCGACCCCCTCGCCACCGGCGTCCTCCCGCTCGTCACCGGATCGCTCACCCGCCTCGCCCAGTTCTACACCGCCTCGGAAAAAACTTATGAAGGCGTAATCCGTTTCGGCTTCGCCACCAACACCTATGACGCCGATGGCGAACCCGTCGGCCCGGTCTCCCCCATCACTCTCAGCCTGGACGCTCTCCAGAATCTCGCTGCCCAATTTCGCGGCCTAATCCAGCAAGTCCCTCCACCATTTTCCGCCAAGAAAATCCACGGCGTCCCCGCCTACAAACTGGCGCGAAAGCAGGAAGAAGTTGTTCTGAAGCCTGTGGAAGTCGAGATTAAAGAATTCGTCATCACCGCCGTCGAAGCCGGCCGCGCCCACTTCCGCGCCCGTGTAGCCTCTGGAACCTACATGCGCTCCATCGCCCACGAAATGGGCCAGCGCCTTGGTTCCGGAGCCCATCTCGAATCTCTTCGCCGCACCGCCGTTGCCGAGTTCGACCTCACCCACGCCCACACCATCGAAGAGGTTGAAAATAAGCAGAAGATCGAAGCTCAGAAGACGGAGTTCCAAAAAATAAATGATTGTCATTCCGACCGGAGCTTCGCTTTCCCGCAGGGAAAGCGAGGCGTAGTGGAGGAACCTGCTGTCCCTGACATCAAGGAGAACACCGCCGCACTCGATGCGGCGGCCGCTGGCATCGCCTCTCTCTTCATCCACCCCCGCCAACTCCTGCCCCAATTCCCCTCCGTCACCGCCGACGAGCCCACCGCCGCCCGCATCCGCAGCGGACGCCCCGTCAACCTCCCCGACGTATCCCGCGCCCGCCAAATCAAAGTCTTCGCCAGCCAAACGGAATTGCTCGCCATCGCCACCCGCGTCGCCGGCACCCTCTTCCACCCCAAGATCGTCTTTCCGTGTGGGGCGGACGCCCCCGCCCGCTGCCTTTGATGTTGTCCTCGGTTTTGTCGTTGACCTGCCCCCAAGGTCACCGCAACTTATATGGAGACTCAAACATCACCGGCAGTTCAGCCTCGGTAACGCAAACAGCGGAGCAATAGCACGTAATTGCTGTTGCTCCTGTGGGACGGACACTCTTGTCCGTCCCACCTTGCAGGCAAGACGCGCAGTGTCCGATAACAGGTATTATGTAAACTAGACGGGCCATCTCACGCAATCACCTCGACCGATCCCGCCGGGGCGAACTGCAGAATTTTTCGGTTCAGCGTAGTCAGCTTCCCCCGATTATGCATCGCCAGGGCGACAAGGTAGGCATCTGTAATTTTTTGGTGGCCGGTCAGAGCCGTCGGCATCCGCTCCAGGGCCTCGCGCAGACCAATCGAATCGCTCCAAAAGTGGTGACCTGGAAGTTCCACATTGCGGCTGAGAACCTGCAGTGCCTTGGATGGGGTCAACGCGTGCTGCGAAAACGCTGGATTCGACAAAACCCTCACCAGCGCCGCCTGCGTGATCGGACAAGTGGCCCAGCCAGCCCGGGCATGATGCGCAAACCACCGGCCGGCTCGCTCATGCGCGGCATGCTCCGGCCATGCCAGCGCGATCAGCACGTTCGCGTCCAGCAGATAGCCCGCCACTAAATCTCATCCTCCAACAGGCTCTTGACTTGCTCGCTGCTCACCTTCTTGCCACCCTTGGGCAGGACGACAGTGCCGAAACCGTTCACCATCCGCATCCGCAGTGGCGCGTTCGCTCCCAGACGGACCAGTTCCGAGGCAGCCTTGCCCAATGCCAGGGAGCGTGTCTGTGAGTATTCGCGCACAATTTTAAGGGCGTCGTCATCCAGATTCAGTGTAGTTCGCATGGTGACCAATATGATGTCACTTGCGACGGAATGATGTCAATGACACGATAGACGCATCACTGGAGAAGGATTGATGCGCTGGGATGGAGGGCGAGGGCGACTGGATTACATCTTGTACTTGCCCAGATCCTCGTCGTTCAGCCCTTCCAGATATTTCCGCAGCTCTTCGGCGCTCACCCGGTCCGACATATTTGCCGCCTGCTTCGAATTCTTCAGCACAATCTCATCCACAAAGATCGGACAATCCACCCGCAACGCCAGCGCCAGCGCATCCGACGGACGCGAGTCGATGCTGATCACCTCGCCGCTGCGCTCCAACCAGATCACCGCATAAAACGTATCTTCCCGCAGCTCCGTCACCACTACTTTGTGTACCTGCGTCTCCAAACCAGTCAACACATTCTTAATCAAATCATGCGTCATCGGACGCGGCGTGTTCACCTTCTCCATCTCCAGCGCAATCGCATTCGCCTCGTAAACTCCCACCCAAATCGGCAACACCGATTCCCCCGCCACATCCTTCAAAATCACGATCGGGGTATTGGTGACTGGGTCCATCAAAAGGCCACGGATAGTCATCTCTACTTCCATTGGGAGCTCCTGAAACGCTGCTTTTTCCTCAGTACAGCTTCTTCGCCTTTATACCACTAATTCTCCTAGGAGGCTGTTGGGAAAGCTTTGGGTTGCTTTTACTTTTACGTACGTTCCGGATTGGGGAGTGGATGTGTCGGGGGTGGTAAAGTTCAGGGTTTTGTTGTGGGTGGTGCGGCCGATCCATTGTTTGCGAGATTTGTTTTTGCCTTCAACCATTACTTCCAGGATTGTTCCTATATATTTCTTGTAATGCTTGATTTGTATTTCTCTTTGCCGCGCCATTAGTACTTCCAGGCGGCGGGATTTTTCTTGATCGGGGATGGCATCTTCCAATGCCAGAGACGGAGTGTTGGGACGCGGAGAGTATTTGAAGGTGAAGACGGCGTCATAGACGACTGCATCGAGCAACGATAGCGTCTCGGCAAAGTCTTCTTCCGTTTCTCCGGGAAAGCCTACGATGACATCGCTGGTGATGCTGATCTGGCGTTTGGCGGACTTCATCCAGGCGATGCGTTCGAGATATTGATCGCGGGTGTAGAGGCGCTGCATGGCGTTGAGCACGCGGTCTGAACCACTTTGCACGGGCAGGTGAACGTGATCGCAGAGGGTGGGGACGGAGTCGATGGCGTCGATGATGTCGCGTCCAAAGTCGCGGGGGTGCGAGGTGGTGAAGCGCACGCGCCTTATGCCGGGAACTTCTCCCACTGCGGCCAGCAATTCTGCGAACGACTTCTTCCCTTCCGGATCTTTGTACGAATTCACATTCTGGCCCAGCAGTTGAATTTCCGTATAGCCGCGATCGGCCATTTGGCGGGCTTCGGCGAGCACCGAGTCTGAAGTCCGGCTGCGTTCTTTGCCGCGGGTGAACGGGACTACGCAATAGGAGCAGAATTTGTCACAGCCTTCGATGATGGTGATGTATCCGCGGTGCGGATTGGTGCGGGCGGTGAATTCGGTCTCGAAACATTCGTCGGTTGCGCGATCGTCGAGGCCGGTGACGCGGACCAGGTTCGTTGTTTCCGGTTTCCGGTTTCCGGTTTCCAGTTGGGTGAGCATTTGCGGCAGGTTGCGGTAGGACGCCGATCCGCACACCAGCGACACATGCGGGGCGCGCTCGAAAATTTTTTCGCCTTCCTGCTGCGCCACGCAGCCCAGCACGCCAAACTTCTTGCCTTGCTTGAGGAGTTTCTTGTAATCGTTCAGGCGGTTGAAAACTTTCTGCTCGGCCTTGTCGCGGATGGAGCAGGTGTTGTAGAGAATCAAGTCGGCTTGTTCGACCGTTTGCACCTGGCGATAGCCTTCGTGGACGAGCGTGCCGATGACTTTTTCCGAGTCATGCACGTTCATCTGGCAGCCGAAGGTTTCGAGGTAGAAGGTCTTGTGTGGATCCCCAGACATAGGTGAAGTTAGTATAAGCGATGCTCGTGTGGGTCGGACACTCTTGTCCGACGCTTTTGGGGTTGGAGTTGGGTTTATACTTCCTGCGTAATGAGCCTCTTTTCGGCTGATTCCCAGTTCCGATAACCCGCTAGCCAATCTGGGCGAGCTGACAAAGCCAGCTACCGTTCTGATTGAGAAAATCTCGGATGCAATAGGGGACATTTTAAAAGGCAACTGCAAAATCAACACCAACGTCAAAGGCGTCGGACAAGAGTGTCCGACCCACACTTGCAACTTCAGGATCAACCGCAAGGGCAACCCCGAGATCAACCCCAAGGTCAAAGGCGTCGGACAGGAGTGTCCGACCCACACGAGCAACTTCAAGATCAACCGCAAGGGCAGCCCCGAGATCAACCGTAACGGACAGGAGTGTTGGCCCACACTTGCAACTGCAAGATCAACGGCAAGGGCAACCCCAGATCAACCCCAAAGTCAAAAGCGTCGGACAAGAGTGTCCGACCCACACTTGCAACTCCAACATCAACGGCAACACCAAGCCCAACACCAAGTTCAAAAGCTCGGACAAGAGTGTCCGACCCACACGTGCTGTGTCACTTCCCTGCTGATTGCTCTACCCAGAGCCACTTGTAGTCTTCTGGTCTTCTCACCAATGCCCTGCGAACGGGATTTTGGCGGAGGTATTCCAGCTTGTCGTCGAAGCTTTCTTGCGAGCGCAGGACGTGGTCGAAGGATTCTTCCTGCCAGACTGGGGCGCTTGAGTGCAAGAGCTTATTGACGCTTCGGGCGGACGTGCCTTTCAGTTGCTTCAGGATTGCTGGAAGAGAGTACGGCCAGCCTTTTTCGTCTCGCAGCGGCAGAAGCAGGAGGTGTACGTGATCTGGCATTACTACGGCTGCGTGGAGGTCGTAACGTTTGCCGTTGTCATGCAGGCAGTGGGTGAGGATGGCGTCGCGGGCTTCCGGAGAGAAGGCAATTCGATTGGCTTTGCAGAAGGTGAGGAATAGGGCTCGTCCTGCTTTCTGGTAGTGGGGGAGCATCCGATGGTATTCGTATTTTCGGTCCAGGGCTTGGTTGGGCATAGGGAGGCACCTTTGAGATCAAAAGCAAAAGCAAAGTCAAAAGCAAAGTCAAAAGCAAGTCAAGAACAGAAGCAAGGTCAAAAGCGTCGGACAGGAGTGTCCGACCCACATGGGCATTGCATCCCACACGAGCATTGCAGGGCATCCGGGCTTTGTCTGTGACGAATGAACCGTGAAACGATATTGGCCTCGGGATCACCATCTACTAGCGGCGTAGATTGCAACGCCAAGGAGGTACCATGGCCGATTTTATTTTCAGAGTGGACTCCGTCCAACTGAGTGACCATCAACAAGAGAAGATAGCATCTGCGATTCAGGGAGCTGTCTTAACCGAACTTGCAAGACTCGATTTACACGGGGACCAAGCGAAAGGCAAGGCGTCCGCGCCTGCCGCTGGCGGTTCTTCCGGTGGAAACTGTCTCTACATCCCGATTCACTGGAAAGGCGGAATGCTAATTAGGGCGGAAGAGGTCGCAGCCGCCTCAGGCAGCAATCTGTCGGTAACCAACGGGGGTGGCAATCGGACTCAAAGCGCTGCGTAGAGTGAGACACTTATGGCAGACTCTCCGATCCTTTGCCCAAGTTGGTCGTGCGAAGCGGGCGCGAGCCTGATTGGGATCGTTCTGGCGGATGGCTCGGTCGCGTTTTCGAAAGACCGCATCGTGATTGATTCGGCTTTCGTGGAGGTCGCGCGGCAGGGCCGTTCTCCGGAAAAACGATTTCGGTTCAGCAGCACCTGCAAGCGAGGGGGATGCGGCCAGTGGACTGATGGTAAGTGCGGCATAGTGGACCGCGTTATCAGTGAACACGCGGAGCATGCTACTGCTGCGAGTGAGGCCTTCGTACTTCCCGAGTGCTCGATCCGGCCGCAATGCCGGTGGCACTTGCAGTCCGGCGATGACGCTTGCCGGGCGTGTCCGGAGGTAATCACAGATGGCAGCGCGGAAACCACCGATTCTTCAACCTTGTCAGCATGACGTATCTGGGTGTGTGTCCATATAAGCGCGAAGGCTCCCATGCTTCGCGCTTTTTTCTGCTGCCTCGGTTGAAGCCTTTCATGAAGCCGTGCCCTTCCCGAGCCTTTTTCCGACGGACGACAAAGGTCACGGCGCGGGTTCGACCGTGAGCTTCAAACCTACCGCCCTGGTCACGGCGATGACATCAGGTTCCTCACCGGGCTTGGCGCCCGGTTCGGAATGACAAAATGTTGGGAGGAGGCGCGATCTTGCGGCGCGACTGAAGCCGCGCCCTTGCAAAGCCGTTCAGCCGCGCTGGGGGCGGAGGGCGCAGCGGAGGTCGAGATGTTTGCTGCGGCAGCGGCGGGGGTCGCCTTTGCGGAGGCGGACGCTTGGGCGGGAATCGAGGAGGCACCACGCTTCGCGGTATTTTTCGTACATGGCGCGGGAGGGGCGGCGGGTGGTGGGATAGAAGCGGATACCTTTGCGGCCGCCGATGGCCTGGATGGGGATGATGTACCAGAGGTTTTCGGGGACGATGTAGGCGACGAAGAAATCGATTTCGGCGGAGGTGTAGACGTGGCCGTTGGCGCCGGTGGTTTTGACGCGGTAGCGATGCTCGGCATAGCCGGTGGCAGATTTGACCTGGACGCGAAGGAATCCGCGGCCGAGTTCGACGACGGAGTCGTAACGATTGCTGTCTCCCCAGGGGAGGAGGACGGTGAAGCCGAGATGGGTGGCGCGGGCGAGGAAGGCGGCCTCGGCGGCTTCTCCGCGACGCTTGCGGGTGGGGACGGCGACGGCGTGGATGGTGATGTTGGTGAGAGGCCTGGGGCGCGGGTGGTTGGGGTTTAGCAAGATAGTGTTCGGCATAATAAAAAAGACGCGGCAAAGTGGCCGCGTCTGGTGGAGACTCCTTGTTGGGGATGGATCAAAAGACGAACGGCGCAGACCCTGAGGGCTGCGCCGTAGTTATTACTCTATATAGACATTATAACACAAAGCTTAGGGTCAATGGGACATTTTCCAGGAAATATATCTGGAAGAGAATCAATGAGTTAAGCAAAAAGATCTGGCAAAAGGGCTTGACAAGAATTCTTAGTCTAGGCTGGACTGCTTTTGCATGGGAGGTCCCAGGCAAAATCAAGGGCAAGGGCAACCCCAAGATCAAGGGCAACAGCAAGGGCAACAGCAACCCCAAAGTCAAAAGCGTCGGACAAGAGTGTCCGACCCACACGAGCAACACCAAGATCAACAGCAAGGGCAAAGGCGACGGACAGGAGTGTCCGGCCTACACAGACATGGACACGGGTTTTCTGCTAATCTGGATTCTGGCTTGATTTCTGCTAGGGTTCGCGCGCACCATGCCCAAGGTTATCGCACAGGAAGTGTCTGTATTATCTTCATCAAAACTTGGATTGGTTTACCTGACGCCCAACGATTGGACTCTGGTAGCCGACAAGGCTAGCCGGGTCAACTTCCGGAAGGGGCAGACGCTGGTCCACCGAGGTAAGAGATCGAACGGCGTTTACCTAGTGGTGAAAGGGAGGGCACGAGTGCAGATTTTGTCGCACTCCACGTCTCCTGAGATTGGGCCCGGGGAGGTTTGTGGGGAGATGTCATTTCTGGATGACGTCCCCGCTAGTGCGGACGTGATCGCGCAAGAAGACGTTGAGGCGTATTACCTGGACCGGCCCACCCTGGAGAGTCTTTTCGAGCTCTTCCCTCACCTCGCCTCGAGGTTTTATCGGTCGCTGGCCACGAATCTATCGCACCGGCTGCGGGAGTGGATTGAGCCGAGGCTGACGCACTAACGCTGTTTGCGCAGCGGCTAAAGCCGCTGTTGATTTTGAGGCACTTACGGCGCGGCTCGAAGCCGCGCCCTTTCAAAACGGGGTCGCAGGCCGAGTTTTTCCGCAACCTCTAAACCTGGTGCCCTTCCCTATAAATTGAGAGCCCCCGAAACTCTTCGGAGTCTTGGGACGCCCGAACAGCCCTCCCCAGAACTGCTCACCTCGAACATCACTTGCATATGCCCAGGGTTGTGAATTACACTTCCGTGCCATGCTAAGGGTTGCCGTTTCTGGAAGGCGCTCTTCGGTGGGTTGCGTTGTGGCAGGCTCATCGAGAGAAGACGCAAGAGGAAGGCACTAGTGTGCATCGCTTTGCAGCTTCAATTTAAAGAAGTTGGAGGGAATGTTAGCTAACCATTAGTGGACTCAATGAGTTAGTAATTTTCCCAGTTTGGCACACGGGATGCATATATTATATAGGGAGCGGTGCAGTGGATTTCCGCGCGGAGAGTTAACACTCCGCAGATTAGAAGCGGGTTTACACAGGTTCAGGAGGAAAGTTATGAAGCGGATAGTTTTAATGGCTCTACTTGCTATGGCTCTGCCACTGGCGGCATTTGCCAGCGGTGTGGACTTCACTAATAGCGGCGGCACCCTTACGGGAAGTTCTGGAGGGCTGAGCCTGACCGGCTCTGACCTCATCGCCGTCAACGGCTTGAACGGCTTGGGCCTGGTCACGGGTAATGACTTGGGAAGCCTGAGCTTCTCGACCGGGTCGCTGATCTCCGGCGGAAGTCTGCAGATGGGCGGCAGCTTCAATGGCGGCGGCAGCTTCATTATTACGGGCAACGGAACCAGCGGCATTCCGAATACCACGCTTTTCAACGGATCGTTTACTGGCCCGGTAACCTGGACACTGATCACCCTGGCCAACGGAACCCACAACTACACCCTGACGGGAAGCCTTACCGGCACCTGGTATAGCGGGATGACGGTGGATGGCGCGAGCGTTCAGTTGACGATTAACACGGGTAAGGGCTACTTCAACGGAAGCACCACGATTTCCAGTGGCGATACCAATATTGTGGTTCCTGAGCCGGGCACGCTCGGCTTGCTGGGAACTGGGTTGATTGGTCTGGCCGGAGCTCTGCACCGCAAGCTGAAAGCCTAAATCATTTCGAATCCGCCTCTCGAAAGCCTCGCGCGTTGCGGGGCTTTCGCTTTTGCATGCAAGGTCTCATCGCCTGTTTGCGGCGCTCCCTTTTGAGGGCTGGAAAGCAAGGACAGTTGGGTGTGGGTTGTATCATGGAATTGGGATGGCATTTCCTATTCGAGTCTGTAGCGTCTGCTCAGAAGAGTTCGAGCTGAGGCCGGATAAGCCCGGCTTTGCCAACCGCTGCCCAGCTTGCAGCGCACCCGAAAAGGCCGACGCCATAACGAAGCGGGGCGTGGACGCCGACGAACGCAAGACTGTGAAGGAAGCGAACGAGGCTCGGAGACAGGCGATGCGCGATCTGCTCTACCGCAAGGACAGTTAGTGGCTTTCCCCGGAAGCCGCGACGGCTCGCATGGATCAGACACCCCGGTACTGTTGGCAGTTCGCCTGACGTGACTTACTTCGCAACGCTAAACACCGTGCCGGCTCCTGATGCGCCGCCCGTCTCGGTAGTTCCGTAGAGCAGGCCGAATTTTCCGATGATCAGCGTGGACTCCGGTTGAATGCCATCGTCTCCCCCGGTGAAGCTGTGGAGCACGGTTTCAGTCCAAGCGGCACCTTGCTCGGCTGGGGGAGCTAGTTGGAAGACGACGCCGCAGCCATCGTTGAAGCCGGCGTTGCAGGAGTAGTTTCCACCCACGCCGGTGGTGCCATAGAGGTTGCCCTTGGAATCGAGAATGACCCCGCCATAAGGAACGCCGCCATCCGCCTGCAAGGTGAAACCGTGGAGAACGGTCTCGGTCCAAGGGCCACCGGCTTGCGCCGGAGGGGTATGTTGGAAGATCGTTCCATAGTTCTCTGGGCCCCAGCCGGAGGCGCTGCCATAGAACGAGCCATTCGGACCGGCAGTGAGGCCCGCCGAAGGGCTTGCGCCATCGGGCGCACCAATAAAGGAGTAGATCACCTTTTCCTTTCGGGGAACGCCTTTCGCGCTCACCTCGAACACGGCTCCATTGTTATAGGCGCCACCAAATCCGGTAGTACCGTAGAGATTGCCGGCCGCGTCCAAAATTAGGTTGCTGCTTGGACAGTAGCCATCGGTGGAGGAGGGGCCAACGAAGGTGTGCAATACGGTTTCGGTCCAGGCGCCGCCCGGTTGCGGCGGAGGGGTCAACTCAAATATGGTGCCGCAGCCGTAGGCGGCGCAATTGGGGCCTCCACCGTAGAGCGTGGTGCCATAGAGGTTGCCGTGGCGATCTAAAACCAGGGAGGCCTCGGGATAGGAGCCATCGGTGGCGCCACCTTGGAAAAAGTAGAGAGTGGACTTCGTCCATGCGCCACCCGCTAGGGCGGGAGGAACAAGCTCAAAAACGGTGCCGCATCCGTAGGTACAGGTGCCGCCGCCGCCCAGTGCGGTGGTTCCGTAGAGGTTGCCCTTGGTGTCGAAGATCAGGCTGCCGATGACTTCGTCGCCGTCGGCTCCGCCCTGGAAGTTATAGAGGACGGTTTCGGTCCAGGCACCGCCCAGCTTGGCGGGCGGAGAAAGCTCGTACAACGCGCCACATCCCCCGCCTCCGCCGAAGTCGGAGCAGTTTCCGTTGCCGCCGATGGAAGTGACTCCGTAAAGATTGCCGGCCTTGTCGGCAACGAAGCCGGAGGGGGGAGTCATGCCGTCGGTGATGTCGAAGGGCAGGATGACGGTTTCTGCGGCTGCCAAGGCGGAGCCGGCAAGGATCAGCAAGGCCGCGAGGAGCAACGCCGGAGTGCGAAGGCGGAGGCCGGGCTGTAAGGACGATGATCTAAGCATGATTTAAGAGCTCCTTGGCAGAAAGCCGCGGAAGATTTTTCCTTTTGACCCTAAGAACGGCTGCCATTGTCCCCCGCTATCGCGATTCTCGTCAACGTGAAAAAATTTGCGGTGATGGCCTGGTATGCCGATGGGAGTGTTTTCTTACCTACGACCCGATGCAGCATCATTGGGTCTTCTTGCGGTTGATAAACAGTTGGACAAAGACTCCGGAAACCACGGAACAGACAAATCCCACCCACGACCAGAGCACATTTTGCTGGATAAATCCAAGCCCGAATACTAAGGATGCTCAGAAGACTCATCACGGTAGTGAGAAAGGCTCTCAGTTTCATTCCGAGATCTCGAGTGGACGCGCGACCTAGGGCGATGGCCGGCTAGCCATGGGAGAATGCTCCTTTCCCGACTAGGAAAATCAGCGTCCCCAGGTAACTCCAGATGCCGTTCATGATCGCCTCGACAGCAAGATACATCCAAATGAACGGCCTGGCTAGATCGAAAATTGACGGGGCGGCGGGGGCAGACAGATGGCGGCGTCATTGCCATTTCACTGTTTAGCAGGTTGCGGAGAAAGTCTTTTCATGATGAACGTGTCGCCCCGGCGGCTAAAGCCGCTGTTGATTTTGAGGCACTTACGGCGCGGCTCGAAGCCGCGCCCTTTCAAAACGGGGTCGCAGGTCGAGTTTTTCCGCAGCCTGTAAGGCAAGCTTCGTTCCTGGAGAGGTCACAATTACCGGGGTAACCGGGTGCGGGGGATTACCGTTGACGGTGGAGGGGGAGCGTCCTTACATTCGCCACAGGGGGTCGTATGAAAGATATTCATGAGGTGTTGCGGCAGAAGCAGACCAGGTACGCGCAACTGGGCAAGCAGATCGAGATGCTCCAGCAGGCTGCGGAGAAGCTGCGTGAGGTGGCTCCCTTGCTGGCAGAGAATGACGATGAAGATAACGCTGTATTGATGGAAGTGGACGAAGCTGTGCCCGGGGCCGACGCTATGGCGGCAAAAGCGGGTGCGGGCGGTTCGGCGGGGGCAGCGCCTAAGGCGGCTCGTCCGACGGCGCCTCGTTGGCCATAAATCTCGCCAGGTTTCGGCGGGGATTCCAGTTATGACCCTTCTTGCATTGTTGATTTCGAGTGATGATTCCGCTTGCGAGATTCTGGGCCGGGTGCTTCCGGCGTCCGGGATCGCGATGGAGCGTTTCAGCGATCTGGCGACGGCCCTCGATCGTCTTCAGCAGCAGAGATTCGACGCGCTCATTATCGATTTCGAAAATGCGAAGGCGGCCGCGGAAGTGTTTGAAGAAGGGCGCAGGCTGAATTCGGGAAATCCTCCGGTGACGGTAGCGTTGGTTGCCGAGCGGGCCAAAGTGCGCGAGATTCTGAGCGGCGGCGCGCACTTCGTGCTGTATAAACCGCTCTCTGAAGAGAAGGCTAAAGCCGGGTTGCGGGCGGTAACTGCCCTGCTGAATCGCGAACGGCGGCGAGCCTACCGCGTGCCGGTGCAGGCTCCGGTGGAACTTACACTTCCCGATACTCGGAAGGTGGAAGGAATTCTTCTGGATCTCAGCGAGACCGGGATGGATGTTTTGACGGCCGAACCGCAGGTTCCGGCGACCCAGCTGAAATTTTGTTTCCAATTGCCGGACGGATCGCTTGAAATCCAGGCTCATGGACAGGTGGCATGGGCAAAGCCTAACGGGCAAACCGGCGTGCATTTCATGGATTTGGATGAGGCCGTTAAAGCTCAGCTTCAAGTCTGGTTGCAGGCGGCTATGGCGGCCCATCGGGCTGGGGCGGACGAAACCGTTCCGCACTGCAAGCTGACCGATTTGAGTTTGGGCGGCTGCTACGTGGAGACCGACTCTCCGTTCCCCGAACACTCGCTGATTGACCTATGCTTGAAAACCGATGAGCTGGCGGTACACACGGAAGGAATGGTGCGAGTGGCGCATCCGGGTCACGGTATGGGAGTGGAATTTCCTTCGCGCACGCCGGAGCAGCGGGCGCAGGTGGGAAATTTGATCAGCTTTCTGCGCGGGTGTCCGGAGTCGATGCTGGAGATGAGCGTTTCGCCGCGGGCCTTGACGGCGGACTTGAGCCAGTTTGAATCCGCTCCGGATGCCGGAAGCGAAACTCCGGAAGATGAAGAATTACAGGATCCTCTGCTCGAATTGCTGCGGCAGGCGTCTGCCATGCAAGAGGATGATTTTCTCGACGAGCTGCGGCGGCAGCGATCCGGCGAGGCCGTCGCAACGTAGTATTCGGTTCGACACTTCCCTTCCAATTGAATTGTGGTTCATGCTCGGCGCATAGATTCTCATGCCCATTGTCGAGTACACGCCGAAACTATTTGCGGACGTTAGTGAAATGGTTTCGCAGGTGCCGGGGCCGATGAATCTGGCTCACCGTGGTTTTGTGGACTACTACTACGCCACGCGGGACGCGTGCAAGCTTTACCTTTACTATTCGGACTCCGGGAAAGTGATCGGTACGCTGGGGCGGGAACTGGCCCGGTTCGAATATGACTCTCGCGAACTCACGCTTCGAATCGGTACCAACTGGTACTCGCTGCAGCGCGGGGTGGGAGGGGAACTATCGCAGCACTCCGCGCGATCGCACCCGGGCAGCACGGGGCTGATGTTCTCCGGGAGCGCGGATACTCTCGCCATCCTGCATCACCATAAGTGGATATTCATGCCGGGGATTCGAGGGTATTTTTTGAACAACCCGTGCAGCCTATACCCCGGCGAACCCCGTTGGCGGACGACCGCCAAGGCGGTGGTGCGGCGCGTGGCAAGAAGGAGAATCTCGAGTTTCGCGGGACGCATTCCCGCGCATGTTTCCGCTGAGGTCACGGTGCGCGAGGAGTTTTGCTATGCGCCGGACTTGCTGCCGGCGCGGTCTCCGTTCCGGTTCCGGCCGGCGCCGGACGCGGAATATTTGAGCTGGCGCTATAACCTTTCACTTCCCTTTATTCGCTATCGATTGTTTCGCATCCTGTGCCGGGGGGCGAAGAGCGGGTACGTCATCCTCAGTGATTCGCCGGAGAAAATAATCGTCGCGCAGTGTGATGGGGAGGACGCGACAGCTCTTGCCTACGGCATATTGCTGAGCATTCTCGAAGTGGGTGGCAAGGATGAGGAGCCACGCACAGTTTTCCTGGCTTGCAGCCATCAGAAAATGAAAACGATCTTCGACGAGTTCGGGTTGCAGGAACAAAGGGGCGGCGATCTGCCATTCGCTTTTCGCACGCAGCCGCCGCAAATGGAGACCGGGCTGGGCACCTCCGATTGGCTGGTTAATTTTGATTGGGGCGACAACGGAGTGCGCCCGCCGTTTCGTGAGGGTTCCGCACAGCGGTGATGGCGGGATTCGGATAGATTCATTTTCCGAATCGGCGCTAATTAAGATTGGCGCTAATCTCGTGTCCCTCGCGGCGCAAAAAACGCTTGCTCGGGATGACAATCGAACTGAGCCACTTCCCAACTGCGACATCCTCGTGCGCCGTGCCAGCCATTGTGCGAACATGTACAGCAACTTGAGATAGAGTCTCCGCACGAACGGTGGTAAGCGAAGCTGGCGACCATTGGAAAATCCGGTCTGGCTGACAGTTCACTGCCGCCCGAAAGTAGGGTGACTGAGCGGCGCAGCCGCCTGACTTGGGCGCCACTTCTTTCTATCGCCGCGGCGGCATTCGCGGTCGAAATTCCCTTCTTTTTTCTTGGAACGCCTTCCGGACACGATGTGGAGTTCCATTTGTACTCGTGGCTGGAAGTTCTGGCGCAATGGAAACAGGGGATCGTTTATCCGCGGTGGGCGGCGCTGGCGCATTTCGGCTATGGCGAGCCGCGGTTTATTTTTTATCCGCCAGCGTCGTGGACTGTGGGAGCGGCGCTCAGCGCGATTTTTCCGTGGGTAGTGGTTTCCGATATCTACATTTGGTTGGTGCTGGTGGCGGCGGGCGTGTCCATGTTTCTGCTGGCGCGGCAATGGCTTGACGGTCGCGACGCGACTTTCGCGGCGGTGCTGTATGCGGTGAACCCTTATCACCTGGTAATCGTCTACTGGCGGAGTGCGTTCGCCGAACTGCTGGCCGCGGCTTTGCTGCCTTTGCTGTTGTTGCTGTTGTTGCGGAGGGACGAAAAGCGCGGAATCGTTTGGCTGGCGCTGGTTCTGGCCGCCGCCTGGCTGGTCAATGCGCCGGCAGCGGTAATGATGCACTATTCGATGGCTTTGCTGATTGTGGTGATCGCGTGGCAGAGGCGCTCCGCGCGCATTCTGCTGACGGGTTCGATGGCGGTTGTTCTGGGCGCGGCGCTGGCCGCGTTTTACTTATTTCCGGCGATCTATGAACAGAGGTGGGTGAACATTGCGCAGGCGGTATCGGCGGGATCGCGTCCGCTGGATAATTTTATTTTTGTTCATACTGAGGACGCGGAGCACGATGCCTTTAACCGCGTGATTTCCTGGGTCGCCGTCGCCGAGATTGTCTTGACGATGGCGGCGGCTTGGGCGGCGCGACAGTGGCGCAGCCGCAATCGCGAGCTTTGGCATTCGCTGGTGATTTGGGCCGCGGTTTGTACGGTACTCATGCTGCCGGTCACAAATTTGCTTTGGGACTTTCTTCCCAAGCTGCGCTTCATGCAGTTTCCCTGGCGGTGGAGTTTGTGCCTGGGGATTCCGTTCACCTTATTTATTGTGCTGGGTGTGCGCAGATGGCCGGTGCGGGTGGCGCTGTACCTGGCGACTCTGTGCGTCATCGCCTTTGGGTGGCATCACTTTCAAGCGCCGTGGTGGGACACTCGCGCCGATCTGCGGGAGATGCAGGACAACATGGCCACGGGCGCGGGATACGAGGGCACCGAGGAATACACTCCCGCCGGAGCTGATCCCTCTGCGCTTAACAGCGCGGTCGACGAAACTGCACGGCGCGTGACTGTGGACGGACCGGCTCATGCCGCGATTCGCGTCTCCGACTGGAGAGCGGAACGGAAGGAATTTACGGCGGAGATGTCAGCGGCCGATAATCTCGCCTTGCATCTGTTTAATTATCCGGCGTGGCGTGTGGAGGTGAATGGGCGGATGGTGCAAGCGAGCGCGCGTGAAGGCACCGGAGAGATGTTGGTTCCGGTGGAGGCGGGAGCGAACCGGGTGCAGATTATTTTTGTGCGTACGTGGGATCGTACGGCGGGGGCGTGGGTTTCGATGGTGGCTGTTGTTTTTGTGCTGGTGTCGCTGCGGAAAACTGCGCGGCGTTTTTCGATTTGCTTGTAGCATCGGCATATTTCCGGCAGTGCGGGCGGCACGCCCTCACGACAGCCGCCGGGACGGCGGCGCTACGACTTCGTTACGACGGCTCTTTACTAGACGAATATGCTACGGATTCTGATTGCAACTTCGAACATGGGGAAGCTGCGGGACTTCGCTGGGGCTGCTCGGCGGCATGGAATTGAAATCGCCGGCATTCCTGACTTCGCTTCCCTGCCCGCCGTGGTTGAGGATGGGCTGACATTCGAGGCGAACGCTTGCAAGAAAGCGGAAGGTTACAGCCGATTCGTTCCTGGAGAGATGGTGGTCGCCGACGATTCTGGACTGGAGATTGATGCGTTGAATGGGGCTCCGGGAGTGCACTCTGCGCGCTATGCGGCGCCTGATCTGCATGATAAGGAACCGCACGAGACGGACGCCAACACCGACGACGAGGCTAACAATGCGCGGGTTCTGCGGGAACTGAAGGACGTTCCGTCCGAGCGACGTACTAGCAGATTTGTCTGCGTGCTGGCGGCGGCGCGTGACGGCAAGACGCTGGCGACATTTCGGGGGACGGCGGAGGGAATTATTCTCGACTCTCCGCGCGGTTCGAATGGGTTCGGCTACGATCCGCTGTTTTATTTTCCGCAGATTGGGAAGACGTTTGCGGAGCTGACGGCGGAGGAAAAGTCTGAGTACAGCCACCGGGGCGCGGCGTTGCGTGACTTCTTAAGATGGTGCGCCGCTCGCGAGTAGCACGACGATCGATTGCTTTCTTGACTTCGCTTCCGCCGCCGCCGGATAATGAAAAGTTCTTTTGTCGTCATCGAACGTACAAGCAGCCAACACGTAGTCAATCAGAAGTCATAAGGAGCGATTTGTGGCGTCAGCAGCCAGTTCGACGGCTCCCGCGGTAAAGCAGGGCGCGAGGCAGGGCGTGGCGCCCTTGCGCGCGGGAGAGGGTACGTCGTTTCTTTTGCGCCGCCTGCATTCGCTTTCGGGGATCGTTCCCGTGGGCGCTTTTCTTCTCGAACATATTCTGGTTTCGAATTCCACCGCCATCACCGGTCCTGACGCTTATGCGCGGCAGGTAAGTTTTCTCGGCAATCTTCCGCTGGTATTTTTTCTTGAGTTGTTCGGGATCTGGCTGCCGATCGCATTCCACGCGCTCTACGGGTTTTACATTTGGTACCGGGGCGACGGGAATACGGTGGAATATCCCTGGAGCGGAAACTGGATGTACACGCTGCAGCGCTGGAGCGGGGGCATCGTATTCTTCTACATCGTTTGGCATACCTGGACGATGCGTTTTAGCGGGACTGACCTGCACGCCTTTCCCAATGCTTCGTTCGGGAAAGTGCAGGCGGAATTGATGAATCCGCTGCTGCTTGCGTTTTATGTTGTGGGATTGATCGCGGCGTGCTGGCACTTTGCCTACGGCATCTGGCTATTCGCCGCGAAATGGGGGATTACTTCCGGCGAGAAGGCGCGGCAACGATTTCTGGCCGTGTGCCTGGGATTATTCGTCTTGATGAGCGGAGTTGGGCTGGTGAGTTTGTATACCTTCCGGGAACGCTTCCCCCAACCGGCGGCGGAGCCCGGGACATCCGCGATGCAAGCGAACCACGCAACTCACGACGGGACGGCAACTAACGGAAAGCCGGTGGAGTGAAGATGGCAGCTCCGAAAATTATTGTAATAGGTGGCGGCCTTGCGGGACTTTCGGCGGTGATCAAGATTGCCGAGATGGGGGCGAGCGTCGATCTCTTCTCGATTGTGCCGGTGAAGCGTTCGCATTCGGTGTGCGCGCAGGGCGGCATCAACGCGGCCAAGAACCTGAAGGGCGAAGGCGATTCGACCTGGATACACTTTGACGATACGGTTTACGGCGGCGATTTTCTGGCGAACCAACCGCCGGTGAAGGACATGTGCGAGGCCGCGCCGGGGATCATCGATCTGCTCGACCGCATGGGCGTCCCTTTCAATCGCACGCCTGAGGGGCTGCTGGATTTTCGGCGCTTCGGCGGGACTTTATTTAACCGCACGGCATTTGCCGGAGCAACGACTGGGCAACAACTTCTTTATGCGCTCGACGAGCAGGTGCGGCGTTATGAAGCCGAGGGCAAGGTAAAGAAGTACGAGCATTGGGAATTTCTTTCTGCGGTGCTT
>CZKK01000057.1_pt1 | contig 21854 bp, 13 predicted proteins | sample 1122271 | NCBI WGS metagenome assembly CZKK01 (sample SAMEA3539301, study PRJEB10725) | soil metagenome | biome: tundra; feature: field; material: soil | place: USA | collected 2010-05 | depth 0.15 m | reverse complement strand
GCATGGCGGGATTCTGAATGCGGCCGCGCGTCTGCCAACCTTCGCGGATGTAGCGCGCACCGTAGCCGATTCCTGAAAGTAGTAGAAGACAAACTGCTGCGCGCACAGCCGCAGCGGTCGCGCCTGAAGTTATATCTCCGCGACTCCCCAACTTGTCGGCGATTAGAAGTCCAACGCCGACGAGCGAGATTACGATATGAAGATAAAGCCACTTCCATTCCGTGCGCGGCGTGCCGGTTTTGATGAGAAGGAGTCCCAGGATCGCTCCTGCCGCGATCAGTACCCATCCCGCGCGTGCGAGAAAACTTCCATTTCGCAGCAGTCGAAACAGCGCGGGAACGAGCAGAATTGCCGCAATCACTCCCGCTAACGCGTGCAGGAGCACCACTCCGGCATAAAAGACATTCGCCTGCGGGAAGGTGTACAGGTACGCGGCGGAAACTACTAGAAACGGCAGAAGCCAAGACAAAGCCCGGCCAACGAAACTCTGAGGTACTAAGTTTTCTCGCATTGGAAACGTCAGATGCTTGCAGCAGATTTCAGTCCCACAATGATTGAAATCGCGTGCGAACCAAGGTACTCAGGTGGCAGCGCAAGAGGAATAATGCAAAAATACTATCCTCCGCTGGTAAAGACGTTTCATGCATGGGGCGGAATCCTCCAGGCGCCACATCGCTTCTCCAGCGCGGTGGCGACGGACAGCACCTGCTCTTCTTCCCACGGTCGACCAACGATCTGCACGCCTATAGGCAGGCCTTCGAACGAGTGGCCCACGGGAACCACCGCGGCAGGATTGCCTAACAGGTTGAAGAATTCCGTATAGCTCCAGGCATCGAGATAGTCGACAGTCTTGCCATCAATCTGCCAACTGCGCTCGCCGTGGCGGAACGCCGGGATGGCCGCAGCCGGGCACAATAGAATTGGATAGCGTTGCATCTGCGCGAAAAACTGCGCGCGCACGGCATCACGGCGGATCCAGGCGTCGAGCAGCGACCGTCCGGTGTGGGCTGGCTGGGCCGCGGCCCATTCGAGAAATTGTTTCAGGATCGGACTGAGATCTGATTCACGGCCGTTGAACATTGGCCGCAGGAGCATGCCACCGGCAACGACGAAGTATTTCCACCAGAGCTGCCGCGCTTCTTCGAGTCCTTCCGGCTGAAACGGCTCTACCTCAAACCCGGCGCCGCGCAAGGCGTCCGCGGCGGTGCGCACAGCCATGCGGGTTTCTGCGGTGACTGGAGTGCGGCCGTCATCTTCGAAATAACCAACCCGTAGCGACCGGGCTTCGTCTTCATTTGGCCAGCGTACCGGCACGGGCGCGGCATTGGTGTCACCAACATCCGGCCCTTGCATCACCTCGAAAAGAAGTTTCAAGTCTGCAACTGTGCGGGCCATCGGACCGGCGACACCGATCGAGGCAAATGGCCCCGCGGATACGGGAAAGTGTCCAGTCGCGGGTATGCGCCCTGGAGTCGGCTTCAGGCCGCAGATTCCGCTGAAATGCGCGGGCACTCGAATCGATCCGCCGCCGTCGCTGCCCACCCCTCCGGCGGACATGCCCGCAGCAATCGCTGCGGCTTCGCCACCACTGGAGCCGCCGGGCGTGCGTTCCAGGTCCCAGGGGCTATTCGTGCGGCCATAGAGCAAGTTATCCGTTTCCCACGCCATCAGCAATTCAGGCGTGTTGGTTGTGCCCAGAACAATTGCGCCGGCATTTTTCAGGCGGGTGACGAGCACAGCATCTTGCCGCGCCACGAATCCTGCGCGCAGGCGGGTTCCAGCTTCGCAGCGCAAACCCTCCACGGTGAACGAACTCTTGATGCTGATGGGAACTCCGTGCAGCGGGCCGAGCGTTGCTCTATTCATTACAGCGAAAGCCGCATCCCGCGCGGCCTGCCGTGCCCGCTCAGCATCGACCTGAACAAATGCATTTAATCTCGGATTCAGTTTTTCGATCTGCGCCAGGTGAGCGTCTACAAGTTCTACTGGAAAGATTTCTTTCTTCCGGATTTGTTCTGCCATGGAGACAGCGGGAAGGAAGGTCAGGTCATTCATGAAGTTTTTCTCGCAATGAGCGATCGAGTATTCGTTTCTCATCTATAGTCAGGACGCGGTATGCACCCTTCGCAAGGTCGCCCAATTGCAGCGGACCGATGGCCACCCGGATCAGCCGCAACACCGCGACGCCCATGCCCTCAATCATGCGCCGTATCTGCCGATTCTTTCCCTCGTCGAGAATAATTTCGAGCCAGCAGTTTTTCTGTCCCGCCCGTAAAAGACGAGCCTGCTTTGCCCGCAGCACTTCCCCATCTTTCGTCTTCACTCCCCGAACCAAGGCCTGAATGAATTCCTCATCCGCGACGGTTCCGACCTGCACATGATAAGTCTTATTCAGGTGACTTTCCGGCAATGTAACGCGCGCGGCCCACTCTGAATGGTTAGTCAGCAGCAGCAGTCCCTCACTGGCCTTGTCGAGGCGGCCGACTGGCGACACCCAGGGCTGGCTCTGTCCCGGCGCTCTTGTTCTACCTTTGGCGCTGTTGTTCAGCACTACATACACCGTCTGGCGGCCCTTTTCGTCCGATGCCGTTGTCAGCACACCGCAGGGCTTGTTCATCATTAAGTAAATCTTTGGCTGCGGCTCGATTACTTTCCCATCGACCGCAATGTGATTCTGCTTTTCCGAAACCGGCGTCTCGGGATCTCTCCTGATCTTTCCATTCAAGCTCACCTGCCCGGCGCGAATGATTCCCGCCGCCCGTGAGCGCGAACAGTACCCAAGTTTCGACAAGGCGCGCGCCAAACCAATCCGCCGGATGCCTTCGTTCTCTCGCACCTGTTCATGCTAACCGAGAAGTCGCTTAACTACGAAGAACGCTAAGTTTCACGAAGGATAACCGAGCACCTCAGTCAGTCACCATGCACAAACCCCCGGCGCTTGGTAGGATGTTTGTCGTCGACTGACTGAAGGAGCTTTCATGGCCCACCAACATCCTCCCCGCTTTCTGAAAATTGTGGACGACGCGAAAACCCGCGTGCGCGAAACCAACGTTGCAGAAGTGAAAAAGAAGATGGACGGCGGCGAAAAGTTTCTGCTGGCGGACGTGCGTGAAGAGAGCGAATACGCTAAGGACCACCTGCCGGGCGCGATTCATCTTGGCAAAGGCATCATCGAGCGCGACATCGAGGCCCGCGTGCCCGATCTCAATGCGGAGATTGTGCTTTACTGCGGCGGCGGATTCCGCTCGGCTCTGGCGGCCGACAATCTGCAGAAGATGGGCTACACCAACGTGATTTCAATGGACGGCGGGATTCGGGACTGGCGCGAAAAGGGATATCCGCTGACCAAGGGCGGCTAGTTCTCAGTTCTCCAGTTCTCAGTTCTCAGTTCTCAGTTTCTGGTTTTCTTCGTTCTTGGCGTAAGCACGAAAAAAATCGCGAGTGAATCGCAACAATTTTTTCGTAAGCACCGTTCTACCCTCTTATGAATGGTCGCATCTTCTTCTGGTCGCTCACGTCGGCACTCGCCGGATTTCTTTTCGGTTTCGATACGGTGGTTATTTCCGGCGCGGAAAAAACAATTCAGTCGCTTTGGGGTCTGAGTCCCGGACTGCACGGCATTGCCATGGCCTCGGCCCTTTACGGCACCGTCGTCGGTTCACTGCTCGGTGGATGGCCCGCCGATCGATTCGGACGCAAAGCCACGCTACTGTGGATCGGCGTTCTTTACTTTGCCGGTGCGGTGGGCTCGGGTTTGGCGCCAAACGTTGCCACATTCATTATCGCGCGCGTCATAGGCGGGTTGGGCATCGGCATCTCTACCGTGGTTGCCCCCATGTACATCTCGGAGATCGCACCTGCTAAGCATCGCGGTCGACTCGCCGGAATGTTCCAGTTCAACATTGTTTTTGGCATCCTGATCGCGTTCGTCTCGAACGCACTGCTCGCGGGCATCGGCGCGAACGCCTGGCGCTGGATGCTGGGCGTGGCCGCGTTTCCGTCGTTGCTCTACGCTGTGTTCTGCTTTGGCCTTCCGGAAAGCCCACGTTGGCTGCTAGGCAGGAAGGGGGACCGCGAGGCCGGCATGGAAGTCCTGCAACGAATCGAACCTGAGGCCTCGAAAGCCGAAGTGGCAGCCGAGGCGGACGCGATTATCGCTGCATCCTCGGAGCAAGCGTCGTCGGGACATTTCTGGACGAGGCGTCTTCGCAAACCGATCCTGCTCGCCATCCTGATTGCCTTCTTCAACCAACTCTCCGGCATCAATGCGATTTTGTACTTCGCCCCCCGCATATTTGAACTTACGGGCCTCGGTGCAAAAGCCGCGCTGTTGCAGTCCATCGGTATTGGCGTGACGAATCTCGTTTTCACTTTTGTCGGCCTCTGGCTGATTGACCGGCTGGGCCGGCGTACCCTTCTCTATATTGGCTCGTTCGGCTACATAGCCTCGCTCGGCCTCGTCGCCTGGGCCTTCTTTACGGAGCATCTTGCGCTCGTGCCAATATGTATTTTCGCCTTCATCGCCGCGCACTCGATCGGCCAGGGCGCAGTAATTTGGGTTTTTATCTCCGAGATATTTCCCAATCGTCATCGTGCGGAAGGCCAGACCCTCGGCAGTTTCACGCACTGGATCTTCGCCGCCTTGCTCACAACCTTCTTCCCGAAAATGGTGTCTGCCTTCCCTCCCGGTTACGTTTTCTCGTTTTTTGCCGGAATGATGGTTCTGCAGCTCGTTTGGGTGAAGACAATGGTTCCGGAGACCAAAGGTGTGCCGCTCGAGCAAATTCAGAAACAACTCGGCATCGAATAGGATTAGGATCTAGGCTCTTCCGCATCGGCCTCGACCAACTGTGGCATTTTGGGAGGCAATATTCTCATGCTGCCCCTCTTGCTCGTGTTGCGATCCCATGCTTCGGGTAAACTTAGAAAGATATTCCAGCCGAATCCATGCGAAACCGACGCTTTCGATGTTATGGGGTGGGTCCCCTGCTATTGCTGTCCTGCAGTCTTGCGGCCGTGTGTCAGCCCGCACCCCAAAAGTATGAGCCGACATCCGCTTCGTATTCGGTTCCGAATGGGTCCTTGCCGGTTGCGCAGATCGTCAAAAGACTTCAGGAAAAGAATGCCGAGCGGGCCGCGGCGTTAGACCAGTACGAAGCGACGCGAGTCTACCGCATGCAGTATCGCGGCTTCCCGAGCGATCGGGATGCGGAGATGGTTATCGACATGGCCTACCATGCTCCGAATTCCAAAGAGTTCAGCGTGGTCTCCCAGACTGGTTCCAAGTTCATCATCGAACACATTTTCAAGAAACTGCTGGAAGGCGAGCAAGAAGCAGCCAATGAAGAGAATCGCCGGCACACGGCGCTGACCACCGAAAACTACGATTTCACGCTGGCCGGGTACGAACCTGCGCCGGATGGTGGACGATACATCCTGGACCTGGCGCCCAAGACCAAGAACAAGTTTCTGTATCATGGAAAAATCTGGGTTGATGCGAAGGATTTTGCAGTGGTACGGATCAAAGGAGAACCCGGGAAGAACCCGTCCTTTTGGATCAAGAAAACTGACGTTGAACACAGCTATGTGAAGGTGGGTAATTTTTGGCTCCCCAGTGAGAATCGCACCGAAAGTGTGATACGGCTCGGTGGCATAGCCAAGCTCTCCATCGAATATAAAGACTACAGAATTCTAAAAGCGAAGCCCCTTCCAGACCCGAAAGCACCGTCGAGACCTTAAACCAGCCTTTATCCGCCGAAAGCCCGACTTAATCGGCCATCTTTCGAAAATAGCTGCCTCCCGCATCGAATTCATTTTGCAGGACTTAGCGTCAGTAGTAAGATATCAGGGCCGCAATTTCCCAAGCTAATGAAAACCCATTCCCGCAAGACTTTTTGTCGAGGGTTAACGCTTACTCTCGGTTTTTGCTGCGCCGCACTGTCCACCGCGAATTGCTCCCAAGCAGCCGCCGCAAAATCCAATCCCGGGCAAAGCGAAGGACTCAAGCCGATTCTGCAATACATCTCCTCAGCTTGGGACACGTTGACGCGCTCTATGTCCGAATGCCAGAGCGTGGTCGATCCCAAGATAAAAGCGGCCTCCGTGCTGTATTTGCCGGCGGGATTTAACGAGCCAGCTGCTTTGCAGAAACTCACACGAGAATGCGATGTACGAATCGAACACCTGCCCATCGAGATTCATCATCTCGGTGAAATCGATACCGCCAAGATTCAGCCGCATGGATTGCTCTATCTGGAAAACAAATATGTGGTTCCAGGCGGCCGTTTCAATGAAATGTACGGGTGGGATAGTTACTTCATTATTCGCGGGCTGCTTCGCGCCGGGCGCGTCGAATTGGCGCGTGGCATGGTCGACAACTTCTTCTTCGAAATTGAGCACTACGGCGCAATGCTCAACGCGAACCGCACCTACTACCTGACCCGCTCGCAGCCGCCGCTTCTGAGTTCGATGTTGGTCGACGTTTACGATGCGCTGCAAAAATCAGGGCATGCGGATCCTGCGTGGTTGGCGAAGGCCTACGCTGATCTGGACAAAGACTACGAGATGTGGACCCGCGACCCTCACCTTGCCGGCGATACTGGCTTGTCGCGATACTACGATTTTGGAGAAGGCCCGCCACCGGAAGCCGTGCAGGATGAGTCGGGATTTTACCGCAAAGTTGCGACTTATTTTTTCTTTCATCCCGCGCAAGCGGATAGCTACATTGTCGAGACCCAGCCTGGAGTTGGGGAGCAGCCCGGTGCGGGATCCTCTTACACTCTGCAAGTCTGCGGCGTTTCATCCACCATGGCCCGCGCGGATTGCGAAAAGCGCCGCGAGTTCAAGTTGAGTCCCGACTATTACAAAGGCGACCGCTCGATGCGGGAATCGGGATTCGATGTAAGTTTTCGTTTTGGGCCATTCGGCGCTGCAACGCATCACTACGCGCCGGTATGCCTCAACAGTCTGCTTTACAAAACCGAGAAAGATATGGAGCAGATCAGCCGATGGTTGGGGCGCGGAGCAGACGCCGCGAAGTGGAACCAGCGCGCCGAGAAACGCAAGCAACTCATCACACGCTATCTTTGGGATGACACGGCAGGATTTTTCTTCGATTACAACCTCGCTACTGGGCAGAGATCGTCCTATCGCTACGCGACCGTTCTTTATCCACTATGGGCCGGCCTGGCTACAGCAGAGCAGGCGAAGCGTGTAGTGAAGAATGTACTTGCGTTCGAAAAGCCGGGCGGATTGCCCATGAGCACCGAAGCGACGGGAGCACAATGGGATTTGCCTTACGGCTGGGGGAACATTGAGATGCTGGCCGTCGATGGTCTGCGGCGCTACGCCTACAACACGGATGCGGACCGGATCTCCTATGAATTCCTGTCCATGGTAGCGGAAAATTTCCGCCGTGACGGCTACATCGTCGAAAAGTACAACGTGGACACTCGCTCCTCGGATGCGCACGCGGAACTTGGCTACAAGATGAATGTTGTAGGTTTCGGCTGGACCAACGCCGCATTTCTCGAACTGTTGTACGGCTTGCCGAAGGACGCAGCCGACCGATTGGATGCGGAGCAAAACCGCCCTTTGCCGGCGGCGCCGCAGTGACCGCGGATTATGGACGAGAATCTTGTTGAGTCTGCAACTGTTCGGCCAGCTTTAGTTCGCTCTCGGCCTCTTCTTTTCTCCCCATGTCGCGATAAGCCTGCCCCAGCAAGTGGTGAGTCGTGGGATTATTCGGGTCCATGGTCGCGGCACGTTGTAAAGAGCGTACCGCCAGTTCGAATTCGCCTTTCTTTTCGAGGACTTTTCCCATCAGGATGAAAGGTCCGGTCGAGGTTGCGTCAAGCCAGATGGACCGCTGCAGAACCCGTTCGGCATCTTCAAACTTTTGAATGCGAGAGTAGGCATCGGCCAGTTTGTAATAGGTTGCGGCATGGCCGGGATTGATAGACAGCTCCTTCTGAAATTCCGCGATCGCTTCCGGTACCCTCGATTTGTACAAGTACAATTCACCGAGCAGGAAGTGAACCAGCGGCAGCTTGGGATCGAGAGTCGCCGCCTTCTGCGCATACTCTTCCGCGATGGGATCGAACTCCTGGCGCAGCAACATTCGCGCCGTGAACATATAGCTTGCGGGAGAGTCCGGCGAAACGTCGAACATTCTTGCGAATGCTGCGCGTGCGCGCGGATAATCTTTGGTCTGGATGTAGCAGATGCCCAGAATATACGCGGCATCCACATTCGCCCGCGGATACCAGCCTTGCACTTTCTCCAACAGCGGAATCGCATCTCCCGGATGTCCGCCCAGGTAATCAGAAAGACCCAGCAACTGCGTGGCCTCACCGTTGCGGAGATCCTGAGCCGAGGCCTTCTTCAAGTATTCGATAGCCTTCGGGAAATCACTCTTCTTGTAGTAGGCGGTGCCTAGTTCGAGATCGAGGCCCTTTATTTCGGGAACATCCGCCTGTAGCGCCTGCAACTGGGAAATCGCCTCGTCGATTTTGCCTTGCTGTATGAGCAGGCGTTCTTTGGTGAAATCAGGGGACAGAGAAGACGGAGAGACTTGCGGCGCGACCACTTGCGGCGGTACCGTTTGCTGCGCGAGAGTGAGGTTGGTGAGAGCCCACACACAGCCCACAATCCATGAGCCTCGCGCGTAAGAGAAATGCAGCTTTCCTGCGTTCATGAAGTTAGGGTACAACGCATTCGGGTTGCAGACCACTGACGAGTTGGCTGATGATTTGGCTGCCTCATGATTCTTTATTCGTCATCTATCACTTACTTGTCGCGCGCTCGAGTTCCTGCAGATTCTCTTTGGCCAAAGCGTGATTGGGATTGATCTGGAGCGCCCGCTCGAAGTGCGTCTTGGCCTGGGAGAAGCGTCCCATCTCGGCCAGAGCGCTCCCTAAGTTCGCTTCGGCATCGGCATCATCGGGCTGCACTTCCAGGGCAAGCCGAAATTGTTCGCTGGCTCCTGCGAAGTCATTCTGCGAGGCTAAAGCGTTTCCCAGGTTGTAGCGGGCATCGAAATAATCGGGGCGTGTTTTCAGAGCGCGCGACAGATAGGCGATTGCTTCGCCCGGCTGGCCGGAGGCGAGCAGAACGGCTGCCATGGCGTTGTTCGCGGCCGCATCCTCGGGGCGCAGACGGAGCGCGAGTTCGTACTCGCGAATGGCCTCGTCCATCTTGTTTTTGGCTTGCAGCATGGCCGCCAGGTTGTAGTGAGCTTCGAAGTCGGCAGGATTTTTCTCGACGTTATGAAGCGCCAATGCTTCCTGCAGCTTCATCCGCGGATCACCCTGCGCCGCGTCATAATGTATTGGCAAAACCTGCAGCCAGAGGTGGCACATCTCATCACTGGAGCGATTGCCAGCCTGCACCCGCACCGGCGGATGGTTCGGGTTCATGGGATTATCGCCGGAATTGTCGTAGACATAGCGCAACGCCACGCTCGTACCCTTGGGTAAAAAGACCGGCTCGGCATAGCGATAAACCGCTTGCCAGTTCAGGTTCCAGCTCGGAATGTGGATGAGCGCTTTCTTTGTGCCGTCCGGCAAAGTCGCCGAGGCTTGGATGTCTTTCCCCAGATAGTGCGCATGGGGATAAATCGCCAGCAGATCGACGTCGACCGGTAATGTGAACTTATCGGTGACCAGAAAATCTTTCTGCCCGGCAGGAATGTCGAGTTTGATATCGTCTTCGAGTTGCAGCAGCATGGGCAGCTTGGTCGCGGGCTGCGAGGTGAAGTAGATGCCGATGGCTGGCTGGATCACCTCGGGTCTGCCAGAGGGTTGCATGTGCGTGTTCAGAATGAGGTCCGTGCCCTTGTCCAGACGCAATGCCATACCTTCGGGTTCGAGGTAAGGCACCGTTCCCGGCTTCCAGAAAAGCAGATGGCTGTCGGGGTCGAAAACCTGCGACTCAATTCGAATCTCCATCCCGCCAAAGCCGGCGCCGGGTTCGGCCTCCCGCCTGCGCGACGATGCGCCGCGATCGACGAGAATGTTTGCGTGGTGTACGTAGCGCTTGTCCCCGGGATGAATTTCGATTGCCTTCACCCAACGGGTTTGTTCGATCGGAACCCGAAAAATGAAATTCCAATAACTGTCTGTTCCCTGCGCTGGAAGAACGAGAGGCTTATCTGCCGTAAGAATCAAGTCGGGCGTTCCCAGCCGCCAACCCTCAATAAACTTCGGTTGCGGCGGCAGATCGGCCACATCGCCCTCGACGGCGCCTTGCGCCACCCATCGCTGGATGAGATCGATTTGCGAATTCGGCAGGCGAAGTTCATCCGCAAATTTCAATTCCTGCGGTTCAGGCAACCATGGAGGCATGGTTCGCGCCAGGGTCACATCCGCGATCTGGCGAGCATGTTTCTTAACGTCGGAATAAGTCAGCAGCGGGAATGGCCCGGCCTCGCCGGGATGATGGCAAGTTGAGCAGGAACGAAAAATGATGGGAGCGATGTCGTGATTGAAAGTTAGCTGAAAATCGGCGTCAGTGGCGGAGTTGGAGGCAGAAGGCAGGGGCGTCTTCGGCAACAGGCTTCCCATGGCGCCCGCTAGCAGCACGAGCGACCACGCTAACGTCCGCGGCCAGGAGTTCATTCCAGGTCCGAGATATAGCATCCCACTCCCCTGACCTGCTTCACGGCGGGCGTTTTCTCAGCGACTGTCGTTTGAATGGCATCATCGAGTTCATGTGTGGTCGGCGCGGCGCGCGACCGGCCGAGATCCACATACCAGTTATCAATTCTTCCGTCGTAGATGAGTTGATGGCTTCGGTTAAACACCGCGACCTCAGGCGTGATCTGCACTTGGCCAAGTTTGACCAGCGCGTGCTCCGGATCGCGCAGCGCCGGTAAGCGGTAAGAATAATCGTGAAGGTACTGGCGGATCGTCTGTGGAGTCTCGCTCTTCTCGGGAAATACCAGCCAGAAACTGGCGTCACGCTCATGCTGCGCGCTGATTTGCTGAATGACGGGGGCGTAACGGCTGGAGACCGGGCAGTCCCGGCGGAGGAAAACCAACACTACGATCTTGCCCGAAGTTGCATCGAGAGGATTCACGACCTTGCCGTCAAGATCAAAGGCATTGTGCTGGCCCAAGGCAAGTTCGGAGGCCACCAGACCGACTAAAAAGATTGCTGCCACCCGGAAAAGATTTGCCCAGAATGCCGAGCCGCTACTACACATAAAATTTCCAAACCTTCAGGTCAATTGGAATTCTAGGACTGCCTGCGCCGGCTGTCCATCCCGGTTCCTCCCAACCCATGCCAGCGCCATATCGCCTGCCAACCTGGCCCTATTTGTGTGCAAGACAAAAAGAGGGAGCCCCGAAGGACTCCCTAGTAGAGGCGGGTTGGTTGTTAGAAATTGAACCTGAGCGCGAATTCGAGCTGCCGCATACCGGTCGCCGAACCCGGGGAGGCATCGTGCTCGATGTCAGTGACCTGGCCGGCGTTGCCACCAGTACAGTCGATGCATGTATTTCCCTGGTTGGCGGTGAAACCGAGCACCGGATGATTGAACACGTTGAAAGCATCCACGCGGAATTGTGCCTTCACACGCTCCGTGATGGAGAAGTTTTTCATCAGCGTAGCATCGGCGTAGAACACACGCGGGCCGTTGTAGCTGTCGAACCCGATGTTGCCCAAATTGCCGATGCCAGGATCGGTGAATGGTCCACTCGTGCTGCCGAGCACCGGGGTAGACAGCGGTGTGAAGTATTGAATGTAAGGCCCGCTACCGGCGGGGTGCTGCAGCGATCCAGCACCGATGGGGAACGATCCCGATCCCCGGTTGGGACGACAGACGCCCACATCCTCGTCGGTGCCGCAACCGCTGAAGCTTGGTGTCCACGGCAAGCCACTGCCCCACGTCGTGGTACCGGCAAGCTGCCAACCGCCGATAATAAGGTCCTCAACGCGGCTTGAGTTTCCTCCAAACTGCTGGCTGCGGCCGAAGGGCAAAGAATAAACCACATTATTTACCCAGAGGTGGTTGCGGACTTCATCGTCGGGACCATAAGCAACCTTGGGGTCGTCCGCATAGTAATTGCTGTCGTACTTGTAGGCGTGGGCGAAAGTGTAGTGGGAAAGGAACTGCAGTCCATGCGAGAAGCGCCTCTCCACCTTGACTTGGAACGCATTGTATTTGCTGCTGGCATCGTTTCCAAGATAGTTCCCCTGGTCGGTGGAACAACACTGCAAGACTCCCGCTACTTGTCCCGGCGCCCCAGGAAAGTTCACTGCCGTATTGGTTGGATCGGTGAAGCCAGGGTAGCTAAAAGCGTTGAAATAGGGCCGCCGGTACATCTGCGGAACGCTTCCAGTTGCAGGATTGCAACCTGCACTTGTGCAGCCGACGATTGAGGGCTGATTGACGTTGTAGGTCGGCCCATCCCCAGCGAATACGTGAGTGCCCTTGTTGCCGACGTATGCTATATCCACGGTTGTTGAGCTGGACAGTTGATGCTGAACTGTGGCGTTCCAGGCGTCCAACTCCGGCAGCCTCTGGAATGTCGGACGGATATGCGGTTGCAAGCATAGCTGGTCGTTTTGCCCGGTCACAGGGTCCGGATAAGACTGTTGGTAGCAGTTCGGGCCTGCTACGGGAAGTAGTCCGTTGGATGGTATGGCCGGGAACGTAAAGATTGGAGGTCCCTGGGTCAGGTTGAACGCGGATACATTCCCATTCGCCCCTTGAGCCAGTTGAGCCGCCAAAACCGGCAAAGTTTGGGTTACGGTATGGCCGAAGTTGGAGCCGAATACGCCCATATCGTAGCTGCGGCCATAGCCCATACGAACAACGGTCTTGGGCGTCACTCGATACGCAATTCCGAGGCGTGGCGCGAAGTAGTGCCAATCATTCTGTACATTGCCATTCAGCCCAATGCCACCTTCGCCCGCCACGCGATCGACACCTTGAACGAGATTGGCAAATCCGCCCTGGTCCTTGCCATTCACGTATTCGGGGAAGTAAACCTCCCAGCGCAGGCCGAAGTTCAGCGTGAGCTTGGGGGTAACCTGCCAGGTGTCCTGGCCATAGTAGAACATGCGGTGCTGCCGCTCCGCCGCGTTCAGGCTGCTGCTGACGTAACGGCTCATCGAGGTAACGTCACCCAGCAGGAAAGTTGCCCAGTCAAGACCGCCGTTGCCGGTGTCGGCGAACGAGGTATTCTGGTAGTTAAACGAATAGTCACCGGCGCGTCCGGCATCGCTCGGGACGCGCAGATTCTGGGCGTAGCGAAGGTCGGTGCCGAACTTGAATGTGTGGTTGCCGTGGATCTTCGTAATGTTGGCGACCCACTGGAACTGCTGTTCGCTCTCGATCAATGGGCAGTTGCAGCGGCCCACACCCAAGCCGTCACCGAAGGTTACATTGCCGTTATTGGAACTTGTTGACGGCGTTTGGTTGAAGATGAAGCCGCCCCACCCTGAGGTCGACAGCGCTTGGGTTCCAGTCAGGTTGGCGTTTGGAATGCCTGCGGTGGTCATCGGGGTCGCGCCAACGTCCGGCTTGTTTGCCCGAGGGTTGTATTTGAAATATCCGAAGCGAAAGTCGGCCAGCAACGAGGAACTGAACGTCTTGGTGACGCCCGAAGCCAAGCTGTAGTTGTGGACCTTCGAGCTGCCCGCCAACCCGCCAGGGCCGTCGCCAATCCCCTGCAGCGCCCCATACACGCCTTGGCCGGACAAGTTGAAGTAATCGAGGCTAAACCGTCCGAAGACCTGAACCGACTGGCTAGCCGCGTAGTCGATTCGAGTATCGAAACTGTTCTGGCTGTAACTTCCTGTGCCGGAACCCACATAGTTGTTGTCTATCCCGGTGCCGCTAGGGCCTGGGAAGAGCGCCAGGATGCTCTGCGCCTGAGGCGACACCACGCTCGTCGCTGGGTGACCAGTGGCGAGAGCAGCTGCGGCAGTCATGGGTATCCAATTTGGCTGGGTAACACAACCTGCGGGACCGCAAAATGGTATTCGGCCGATGCCGGTTAAAATATTGCCCGTACCCGGGTCGTAAGCCTGCCCGCTCAGAACACCATTACCACCGCCGCTTAACCCTTGATTAACATATTGGCTGAGGTCGCAGTAGCCGGGCGTAGTGCTAGTCGCGTTGGTGGCAGGATTGCACGTGGATGCCATTTCGGTCGTCGGGACGGTCACAACGTTTGTGAGTCCGCTCGATTCACGCGTGGCCTGATAGTCAAAGAAGAAGAACAGCTTATTCTTGATGACCGGGCCGCCGATCGTTCCACCGAACTGCTGCCACTTATCAGATGGGATGAACTTCCCCGTGATCGGGTTCGCAGCGTACTGCGTGAAGGGATCGCGAGCCGCAGTGGCATCCGTGCGGCGAAACCAGAAACCGCTGCCGTGAATGTCGTTGCTGCCGGACTTGGTCTGCACGGTTACAACGCCGCCCAGTGCTTTGCCAAACTCGGCGTCGTAATTCTGCAAGTTGATTTTGGTTTCCTGGATCGCGTCCAAGTTGGGATTGACCACAATGATCCCCAAAATCGGATCCTGATTATCCGTACCGTCGAGTTCAAAACCGGTGCCACTAAAGTGCTGGCCGTTTACGAAGATCTGCTGGCTGCCCTGCGGATTCTCCGTGGCAGCATGGCTCCAACCCACCATCTTCTGCGTGCCGGGCGAAAGGAGTTCGAAAGAGGTAAAGTTGCGGTTCATGATCGGCAGGTCTTCCACGTACCTTTCATTGAACTCAATCGAGACGTCAGCACGATCAGTCTTGAGTTGCTCCGATTCAGCTGTGACCTCCACTTGCTCACTGGCTGAGCCCACTTGAAATTGGCCGTCGATGCGCGTGGCCGTGTCCGCCGATACGGCAATGTCCTTGAAGTCAATCACCTTGAACCCTTGGGATGCAATGCGGACGGTATAAGGGTCAGGGATCAAGTGGGTCACGGTGTAGTTCCCACTTTCGTTGGTAGTGGCTTGGTCAGTAGTGCCTTTCGCCTGGTCGATCACCGTCACCTTTGCATTGGCGACGGCCGCGCCTGATGGGTCTGTCACCGCTCCGGCGATGCTGCCGAACACCGCCTGGCCGGATGCTTTGGGTGTCCAAAAAGCAAAAGCAACGAGAAGCGAGAACGCTGCCACAGCCGCAAGAGCTGACCTCTTCATGAACTTCCTCCCGGGAATTGCCCACTGCTGTCCCACAGAACAGGGAAATGCTGATGGAGCAGCCTGCAAGTCCTAGTACAAAAACACTATTGATTTAAGTTAAACTAGGTTTCATACCGTTACTTTGTGTAAGATCCTGAAGTTGCAGTAAGATACGGGAGCCGGTTACTCCTCTGTCACATGTCTTTGACGCACGGCTACGATGTTGGGCGGGATCAGTTCTTCCAGCAGGTAGATAAACTTATTAATAGTCATAGCCTGCGGGGCTCCGAGTCTCTGTGTAAATTGCTCCGCTACCTCGCCGAACGCTCCCTCGATCATCGCGGCGTGCCCGTTAAGGAATACCAGATCGCCACCGAAGTGCTGGGCCGCCCTGCTGGATTCGACCCGCAGAACGACTCGACGGTCCGAGTGCAGGCGGGACGTTTGCGCGTGAAGTTGGAGGAGTATTACTCCCACGAGGCGCCGGACGATCTGATAGTGATCGAGCTACCCAAGGGATCTTACGCACTCACGTTCCATGTGCGGGCCGTGCCTGCCAGGTTGGCTGAAGCCCCTCGGCCCAGTGAACGAGGGGAGAGGAAAAGCTCAGAGCAGTCTTCGAACCGCGGCTGGGCTATCGCGGTCGTGGTGCTTTCGGTTTTGCTGGTGGCCGCTCTGCTGTTGGCCGTTCGGGGGCGAACTCAAGCCGGCGCCAAGCAATCCGTTCCGGCCGTATACCAGTTGTTCTGGAATCGCTTCGTCGCCGGCCCGCAGCAACCTTGGGTGATCTTCAGCAACGGGAGCTTCGTGGGCCGCCCGGAGACCGGCATGCGCTACTTCAACTCCTCGGCTGACTCAGGAGCGCTCATCCTGGATCATTACACCGGGGTTGGAGAGGTGCTGGCGGTTCATCAACTGGATCGCGTCTTCGTTCTCCTCAATCAGCCGCTCCGGGTAAAGCGCGGCAGTCTGTTCTCTCTGGACGACGCCAAGAACAACGATCTCATTTTCGTCGGTTCCCCGGCCGAAAATCTCACCCTCCTGGATATCCCAGGGACGCAGGAGTTTGTTTTTCAGCGGGTCACCTCCGGTCCGCGCGCAGGGGACTTGGGAGTGGTCAACATCCATCCGCAGCCCGGCGAGCCCGGGATCTTTTTGGGGAGCATTCCCAGCCAGCCGACTAGCGAGGACTACGCGGTGATTGCGCTGGTGCCGGGCATAGACCCCGCCCGCTCCGTCCTGATCCTGGCTGGAACCACCACTTTCGGCACGCAAGCGGCCGCGGAATACGTCTGCCGTCAGGATTCCCTGGCAGAGTTATTGCGGCGCTTGGGAGTCTCCAAGGCGGCGGACGTGAAGCCGTTTGAGGCGCTGCTGCACGTAAAGGTGGCGCACGGAGTCCCAGTGATCACCGATCTCGTGGCCGTCCGCAAACGCGGCAACTAGAAGCTACCTCATAAATCGTTTTGGGAAGGGCACGCCTTTTCGGCCGTGCCGCCGATGGCCAACAAAGACACGGGCTTTAGCTTCTGAGGATTCCGGCAGGCGAACCCCTGGCCAACTCCAGGACTCCTGATCTAGTGAACGGACGCCGACGGCGGAGCGAGCTGAGGATCCAGTTCGGCAGCTTTCCGATATTCGCCGCCTGCTTCGTCCTTCAGACCTTTTTGGCTAAGGGCTACTCCCAGCTCGTAGTGCGCTAAGGCATAAGATGGCATCGCCTGAATTGCTGCGCGAAACTGAGAGATGGCGCCATCAAGGTCTCCGGCGTTGAGTAACCGTCGGCCGGAGTTGGTGGCGAATGTAGCGGCCTGCAGATCGGTTTTCTTCTTGCTCATCGCGGCACCGGCTTGGCGTTCGGCCGCGGCCTCGGCGCTATCGCCGAGTCGACGCAGAACCGCCGCCAGCGTGGTGTGAGCGCCAGCGAAATCAGGGTCGAGCCGAATCGCCTGGCGCAACGCGTCGGCCGCCTCTGGCAATTTATTCATCTGGTTCAAAACAGTGCCGAGCGTGTAATAGGCCTCGGCATAGTCTGGCTTAATTTGGATGGCTTGCCGTAACTGTTCCGCCGCGCCCGGAAAATCTCCCGACTGCCAAAGCGTGACTCCCAGGCTGTACTCCGCGTCCGCCAACTTGGGATCGAGGCGAATCGCCTCCTTCCACTCGGCGATGGCACCGGGCAGGTCGTCTTTGAACTTGAGCGCCAAGGCCAGATCGTGGTGCAGGCTCGCTCCCGTCGGATCGAGCTTGAGCGCCAAGCGGAACTGCGCCGCGGCGGCGTCGAAATCCGTCTTCTGCAAATATGCCGTTCCCAGGTTGCCTTGAAATCCGGCATCGTCGGGGCGGAGCCTGATGGCCTCGCGAAATTCCTTGATCGCAGCATCTGCTTCCCCGCGCTGCAGCAGAGCCAAAGCTAAATTGTTGTGAGCTTCCGCGTCGGACGGCGTTAGCTCAACAACCTTGCTGAATGCGGCCACAGCGCGATCAGGATCGCCGCGACGCTGCAGCAGAAGTCCAAAGCTGGTTTGCAAGGGCGCGAAATCGGGCTTCAACTTGATTGCTTGCTCGAAGCACCGCAGGGCTTCGTCGGGATTTGCCCCCGCCTCGAGAACCCTACCTCGGTAGTACCACGCCGTTGCATCCGTTGGATCCAGCTTCACCGCATGCTCCAGCTCGGCTTGCGCTTTTTCGTGCTCGCTTTTGCTCGAAAGTGTGACGCCGAGATGAAAATAACCCGGCTCGTATTCCGGGTTTAGCTTCACTGCCTCGCGGAATTCTTTTTCTGCTTCTTCGAACCGCAATTGCTGAGCCAACAGCGATCCAAGTTCATCGTGCAACTCAGGTTGCTGCGGCGCCAGGCGTGTGGCTTCTTTAAATTCAGTGATCGCCTCGTCCGTCTTCTGCCGCGAACTGAGTGCGCGACCCAGCGCCTGATGCGCCTGCCATTGTTGCGGCGCCAGGTCCACCGCCGAGCGAAGCTCAATGATTGCCTCGTCCAACAGCCCCTTGGCCTGCAAAGCTTGAGCCAGATAGGCGCGAGCGATGGCTAGCTTTGGACGAAGCCGCACTAGCGTCCGAAAATGGATCATCGCATCGTCGAGATCCCCTTGCTGTAACAGAACCTGACCAAGCATGTTCTGAGCGTCAGCACTGCGCGGGTTGAGCCCTACCGCCTTCTCGAAGGCCGTGCGCGCAGCCGGCAAGTCTCCGCGCTGCATGGCAGCAACGCCGGCCTGATACGCCTTTGGCGAGCCGCGGTCCGCGGGCGTTTGCCCCGCCGTCCCAGCCACGCTGCAGAGGATAGCGAGGACGATCAGAACGAAATAAGTTCGTGGCCTACAGCGCATTATTTCTGGCACCGACTTTCAGCATAGCGCAACTGCTCTTACTGCCCCGCAAGTATCCACCAGGCGGCATTGACCAATATCCTTTACACACCTAACATTCACAATTAAGACATGGGATTCGAGACTTCGTGCGACATGCGCTTGAGGTTCCTTCAATCTATCTATGCCGCAATTCTGGCCGCATGCGTTGTTTCTGGTTTTGCCCAACAGGCCAAGCCTTTCCCGCCGGCCAAGCCGATTGCCAACTTTACGGACGTAGCCGAAAAAGCTGGCCTTACCATGCAGGAAATCTTCGGCGGCGTCGACACCAAGAAATACATTATTGAGACCACCGGCACCGGCGTCGCAATTTTCGACTATGACAACGACGGCTGGCCCGACATTTTTCTAGTGAATGGGACCAGGCTCGGAGCGGCTTCCGCCGGACCAGCACCCAGCAATCATCTCTATCGCAACAATCACGACGGAACTTTTACCGACGTCACCGCCAAGGCCGGACTCGCCGCAACGGGCTGGGGGCAAGGCGTCTGCGTTGGAGATTACGACAACGATGGCTGGGAGGATCTGTACATCACGTACTACGGCAAGAACCGGCTCTACCACAATCAGGGCGGCGTCTTCACCGAAGTAGCGGAGAAAGCTGGAGTCGCCGGCTCGGGGAAAAGCTGGGGAACAGGCTGCGCATTTGTTGACTATGATCGCGACGGCCGGCTCGACCTGGTCGTAGCCAACTATGTGGATTTTGATCTTGCGACGGCGCCCGCGCCCGGCGAGCGGCCTACATGTATATGGAAAGGCGTTCCCGTGATGTGCGGGCCGCGCGGTTTGCCGGGCGCGAAGAATATTCTTTATCACAACAAAGGCGACGGTACGTTCGAAGACGTCACCATAAAGGCGCACATCGATCGCACCGAGGGGCATTACGCGTTCAGCGTTTCCACGCTGGATTTCGACGAAGACGGCTGGCCCGATATTTTTATTGCGTGCGATAGCACTCCCAGCATTCTTTACCGTAACAACCACGACGGAACCTTTACTGACGTCGCAGTGATTGCGGGAGCGGCGTTCAATGAAGACGGCCGCGAGCAGGCAGGCATGGGATCCACGGTCGCCGACTACAATGGCGACGGCCATTTGGACATCTTCAAAACAAATTTCTCCGACGACACATCCACTCTTTATCGCAATAACGGAGATGGAACTTTTACCGACGCAACATCCGCGGCGGGACTCGGTTTATACACGCAGTATCTGGGTTGGGGAACAATGTTTTTCGACTTCGATAACGATGGTTGGCCCGACCTGATCCTGGTGAACGGCCACGTCTATCCCGAAGTCGACAGCCAGCACTTGGGAAGTAATTACAAAGAGCCGCGCATTCTCTATCACAACAATGGAGACGGTACGTTCACCGATATTTCGGCCTTCGCCGGGTCGGGCATTACGACTGCGGCTTCTTCTCGCGGCCTAGCCGTAGGAGATTTGTGGAACGACGGTCGGATCTCCGCAGTCATCAGCAATATGAATGCCGCCCCCAGTTTGCTGGCCAACCAGATCCGCACGCCGAATCACTGGATCGCTATTCGTTTGCAGGGAACAAAGTCGAATCGTGACGGCATCGGCGCCAGGGTTTCTGTGAAGACCGCAAACCGCATCCTGGTAGACGAAGTGCGCAGCGGTTCCAGCTACATTTCCAATAGCGATATGAGAGTGCACTTCGGATTGGGAGCCTCAACGAAAATCGAATGGATAGAGATTCGTTGGCCGAGCGGGCTGACGGAGAAGTTTACCGACCTCGCGGTGGACGCGATCCACGCCGTGAAGGAAGGAACGGGTGCAGCAGTCGCGCCGGAAGCGAAGAAGCCGTAACGCGAAGTTTACTTCCCTGGCTTTGGATTCTTCGTGAACTGCACCGCCCGGCTGATTCCCTGGCCTTCTTTCACAAAAACTAACTGGTTTGCCTTCACGTCCTTTAGAGTATCGACGTGCGCACTGGGCCAGCGAATCTCGAGCACATCCACCTTCTCAGCCTTCCCCAGCCCGAAGTGCACCCGCAAATCGTTTTGCGAAATATAGCTTCCGCCGCTACGCACCTCATCGATCTGTTGATGAGGTTTCGCTTCTCCGGCAGGATGCGTGGTGCAAATCACCCGCGCCCCGATACCACTGCGGTTTGACTTTGTTCCGATGGTGCGGATCTTGATCCAGTTATTCTCCAGCTTGGAATCGCAACGCAATAACTGCGGATAGTCGTTGACCGTGTTGACCACTACATCGATGTCGCCGTCATTGTCGAAGTCGCCGAAAGCGCAGCCCCGGCAGGGCGCGGGATCCGAAATTCCCGTCCCCGCCTGCAACGAAACATCGGCGAAATGGCCATTGCGCAAATTATGGTAAAGCAATTTCCGCTGGGCATAACCCGCTTCGGTCTTCAGTTGTTCGACCTCGGGATAGACGTGGCCGTTGCAGATCAGAATATCGGGCCATCCGTCATTGTCGAAGTCGAGAAATCCGCAACCCCAACCCAGAAATTGCGTGTGCGCCCCCAACCCTGCGGTGAACGTGGCATCCTCAAAGTTGCCGCCTCCAAGATTGTGGTAAAGCGAAGGCGTATCGCCGGCGAAGTTCGTCTTGACCAGATCGAGGTTGCCATCCAGATCGTAGTCCGCCGCGGAAACACCCATGCCAGCTTGCGGCTTACCGTCCGGGCTTAAGGCACAGCCCGCTTCGATGGCGATGTCTTCGAACGTTCCATTCTTCTTGTTGTGATAAAGCGCGCTGGCAGTGGAGTCATTGGCCACGTAAATATCGGGCCAGCCATCGTTATCGAAATCGGCCGTGAGAACGCCCAAGCCGTAAGTACCGTTCGCGCGAAAGATTCCCGCCGTTTCGGAAACGTCGGTAAATGTGCCGTCGCCATTATTATGGTAGAGAATGTTCTTTCCGCCCTGCAAACCCGGCGGCCCACAGGCCACCAGCACACCTTTGTAAAGACATGGCCCCGATTCCGGCACGGGCGCTGTGGCCAGGTCCATGTCGATGTAGTTGGCAACGAAAAGATCGAGGCGGCCGTCGCGATCGTAATCGACAAAAGAACAGCCGGTGTTCCAGCGTGCGCCTTTGCCCGCCACGCCTGCCTTTTGGCTCACGTCGGTGAACGTTCCGTCACCGTTGTTGTGATACAGAACATTCTTCCCGTAATAAGTTACGAACAGATCTTCCCAGCCGTCATTGTCATAGTCGCCCACGCAAACGCCCTGCCCCCAGCCGGAGCGACCTACTCCTGCTTTGGCGGTCACGTCGGTGAAAGTTCCGTCGCGATTGTTGCGGAAAAGATGAGAGGTGGGTTCGCTCCCCGCCGGGAAACCT
>CZKK01000096.1_pt2 | contig 22856 bp, 23 predicted proteins | sample 1122271 | NCBI WGS metagenome assembly CZKK01 (sample SAMEA3539301, study PRJEB10725) | soil metagenome | biome: tundra; feature: field; material: soil | place: USA | collected 2010-05 | depth 0.15 m | reverse complement strand
CCCAGAGATAGCCGATGCTTATCCTGGCCTTCGTCCCAGCCAATCTGCGAGCGGACGTACAACTGCTGCGATTGCTTGTCGAGCAGCACAATCGCCACATTCCGCAGATGAAAATAGTCGTGCGCGATGCCCAGGATGCGCTGCAGCACCTCGTCCAAATCAAAGGTGGAGAGCACCGCCTGGCCCGCATCGTACAGGACCGCGATTTTATTCATAGAGCAGGCTAATGGTAACGTGGCGCGGATAGTTGGACAGGTTCCCAAAGTAACTACGAGGCCTGACAAAACTGAGTGACGTTCAGCCTCCCAAGGCTGCAATAATGGATTCGGGCTGGGCTTTGAAAGGGCGCGGCTTTAAGTCGCGCCGCAAAGCTCAACAAACATTCAACAGCGGCTTTAGCCGCTCGGTTCGGCAAAAATAGCCCTACTTCCACCTTCTGGCGGTGCGGATCAGCCCGTAAGCAACCACGCAAAACCAAAAATCCACCACCAGCCCCCAATCCGGCTGGAACGCCTGGTGCCGCGGCAGGTGAAAGGAGGGCGCAAGAAAGAAGTACGCTATGTTGCCGAGGATGACGGCGCAGAGAGCTTGAATCAGATTTACGAGCACCGAGGATTTAGACACCGGGGTCATGGGGAGCAGGGCCGGACGTGTGCGGATGGGACAATCGGCGCGATGAAAGACTCGCGAAATGAATTTTCTTGCTAATCCATTGTGTTCCATGCGAGGTAAGGCGGCGATATGGACTCGATAATGTCATCCGGATCTTCCTTCAGGACATCGGCTTCGTTGCTCGTCGCTTTGAACCGAACATTCACTTTAATGTGGGGACATTCGGCGTGCACATACGTCCGCTGGAATCGATTGGAGATCCCGCCTTCGGTCGTAAGGACGGTGAGGAGGTCTTTTCTTCGCATGCCCGGCTCAATCCTGCCAATCTGTCGCAGAACCTTCGCAACCCAGTTTGTTCGCTCTTGTGTTAGGGCAGAACTCGTGGGAAGGGATTCGTCTGCGATCTGAGCGGGGCTTTTTGCCCACTGCGGGAGCGAGCCCTCGTCTGTTGGTTCGGCAAGGTTGTCCACGAGGCGAGCCGTTGCGGATTCGTAAAGAGCGTAGCTCCCTCGGCCATGTCGTGGACCCGAATAGACTTCCACTTGCTGACCGTCATTCCAAAAGTGCCAGTCCAGAATCGGTGCGCCAGGCTCGATCGTCTTCTTCTTACCGCCCTTTAGATAGATCTCCAATTGACGGGTCGGTGCTAAGTCTTCGGGCTTCCGAACCTGTACCTGCACCGCAACTCTGCATCCGACGGTTTGTCGATCATTGGCGACAGTGGCCTCCGAGCAATGTTTCGTATCGGACATCCAGATGAGTTTGCCGTCATCGGAACTCACGTAGATGTTGCCTTTGTCGTCAAACTCGGCTTGTTGGTTGTAGTCGAACTGTTGAGCTGTGCAAATTGGGAGCGTCCAAGAAGACGAAACTATGAGGACTCGCGCAAAAAGTCCCCGCCAACCTCGCACATGGGCCTCTCGTTCTGCTGGCCCCATAAACGGTCGCGCGTAATCTTGGTATTTCATAGCCCGATTATCGCGCAATGCAGCTTTGGACTGTTAACCTAATCAGCGCGATTACTCCCGCAAACCTCTGGGTGGACGCCTCGGAGCCGACTCCCTGCTAACATTCCCTCATAACCTCTGCCATGCTTGAACTCACCACCCCCGTGCAGTACGTCAAGGGAATTGGCCCTAAGCTGGCGGAGATTCTCGCGACCAAGGGCATTGCCACGGTGGGCGATCTGCTCAATTATCTGCCGTTTCGTTATGAAGACCGGCTGAATCCGCGCGGGATCGCGGAATTGCGCGCCGGTGAAATGGCCACCGTGATTGGCGAAGTTCGCAACTCCGGGCTTTTTCGTACACGACGCATGCCCATCTTTCAGTTGACCGTTGGACAAGGGCGATCCCGGCTGAAATGCCTGTGGTTCAACGCCACTTATCTTCAAGATAAATTCAAGCCCGGCCAGTTGATTGCGCTTTATGGCAAGGTGGAGCAAGACAAGAGCGGAGAACTGCAGATCATCCAGCCGCAGTTTGAGATGCTTGGCGAAGCTTCCGCCGACGGCGCGGACGACAAAGCCGCCACCTCGCTCGAAGTGGGACGCATCGTACCCATCTACGAGTCTGCCGGTCAAGGGCGCGTGACGGCGCGATGGTTTCGGCGAGTCATCCGCACGGCGCTGGACGATCTTACTCCCGAGCTCGCCGAAACTATTCCGGCAGCCGTGCGCGAGCGCCTGGCGCTGGTTTCGCCGCGCGAGGCGCTGTGGAAAGTTCACTGGCCCGAGGCTGGAGAGAGCTTCGAAGATTTGCAGTCGTCCCGCACGCCCGCGCACATACGGCTGATCTTTGAAGAATTGTTCTTCCTCGAACTGGGTTTAGAACTCAAGCGCCGCCAGCAAAAAGCGCAAACCGGCATGGCGTTTCGTCTGGACGATCGTGTGCGGCAGGCGATCAAAAAGATCCTGCCCTTTCATCCCACGGCGGCCCAGAAGCGAGTCTTGAAAGAGATCGCCGCCGACATGCAAAAGCCTTATCCCATGCGGCGTTTGCTGCAGGGAGATGTAGGCTCGGGGAAGACCATCGTCAGTTTCCAGGCGGCGATCATCGCCATCGAAAACGGGTATCAAGTGGCGTTAATGGCGCCTACCGAAATTCTCGCGCAGCAGCATTATTTTTCCGCGCGCAGAATTCTGGAGAATGCCGGATATCGCATCGTCCTGCTAACCGGCTCTCTGGAAGCTGACCGCAAGCGAGAAATCCGCCGCCACATCGCGCAAGGAAACGCGCAGCTCGTCATCGGCACGCACGCTCTGCTCGAAGAGAAAGTTGAATTCGCAAAGCCGGGTCTGGTCATTGTTGACGAGCAGCATCGATTCGGTGTTTTGCAGCGGCTGAAGTTGATGAAGAAATCGGGTGAAGGCAGCGACCAGCAGAATCCTGCCGAGCCCGACGTTCTTGTCATGACGGCAACGCCGATTCCTCGCACTCTGGCGCTCACCTTGCATGGCGATCTCGAGATCAGTGTGCTCGACGAACTCCCTCCCGGGCGTACACCGATCGTCACGCGAAGAATCACCGACGACCGCTCTGCCGAAGTCTGGGACTTTGTGAGCAAGCAAGTCGCTAAAAGCCATCAGGTATATGTGGTCTACCCGGTCATCGCGGAGAGCGAGGAGACCGAACTGAAGGCTGCGATCAAGATGTACCGCGAGCTCAGCGGGAAAGTGTTCGCCGATCTGAAGGTTGGCTTGCTGCACGGCCGCCTGGACGCTGATTTGAAAGATCAGGTCATGCGCATGTTCCAGAAGGGCGAGTTGCAAGTTCTGGTTGCGACCACGGTAATTGAAGTTGGCGTCGACGTGCCCAACGCAACCGTGATGGTGATTGAACACGCGGAGCGCTTTGGCCTGGCGCAGCTCCACCAACTGCGCGGGCGCATTGGCCGCGGCGCAGCGAAGTCCTACTGCATATTGATGACGGGCGGCAAAGTGACGGAGGAGGGCGAACGCCGTCTCGACGCCATGGTGCGCACCAACGACGGATTCCAGATAGCCGAACTCGATCTTGAACTGCGCGGGCCGGGAGAATTCTTCGGCACGCGGCAGGCTGGGATGCCGAACTTCCGCGTGGCCAACCTGATTCGCGACCGGCAGTTGCTGGAACTTGCCAAGCGCGAAGCGGCGGCGGTGATGGCTGGACCGAATTCCGAAGTCACACAGGTGGAAATCAGCCGGGCCCTGGTCGCGCTGCGCACGCGCTGGCAGCGCACCTACGGTCTGGTCGAGGTGGGCTGAGAAACTCGGGCTGGCCTGATTCCGACAGTTGAGACAGCCTTGGCAGAGCCAACCATGTTTGTCTTTTGAGAGGCGAGACCCGTCCTTGCTTACCACGCAAGTCGCGTAGCACTGACTGCTTCTCTGTCGGGGTGAATATCGGCGCGAGTTTCTCGCCCCCAAGAGCGAGCAGGAAGCAACACTAGTTCTCCGGTGGAAACTTCAAACCCCTGCCAACTTTGTGCCAAGCAAGCAAAGATCGAGTAGAATGGCCTGCCGTTAATTAAGGATAGATTCAAGGAGGAGGATAGCGCCATGTCCGGAATAGGTAAGCAAGGGGCTTTAGTAGTTTGTATGCTCTTATTGGCCGTGAGTACGGTTGTCCCGGTCCGTGCCCAAAAGGCAGGCGCGGCCCTCGACGCCACCCTTTTCACCAACTACGAGGTACTTCCTGGTCTTGAAAGCGTTAGTTGGTTTGTATGTGGTTCCCTACCAGACTCATATGGCTGTTATGGTTCCGGAACTCTGGGGCCGTTCGGCTATGTCGGTGCGCTGATGGAAGGCAATCCTTCAACAAAAGGCAATACCGTCACGCGTACCATTTATGCCTTGGACGTCGGAGCCGGCAGTAATAAAACTAGCGTGATTTTGTACATATACCAAAAGACGGACACTATAACGTCGTCCAATGACTCAGTTAGCGTTACGTTGTCTAAGACTATCGATCTGTCCCTTACTGGCGGAAGTGCGGCTCTGATTTCTATGGCCGCGAACAGCAAGTTTCTTTTCGTCGGGACGAACCAGGGGGGCGTGGCTATCCAAATACAGAAAAATAACCTTAAACAGACCGAAATCATAGACCAGAGCTCAGGCGGGGCAGTTGTCACTGCAATCACGATGGATCAATATGGCTACGTTACCGTAAACTGGGGCGACACCGACGGCGAATCCACGGCCAATAGCGTCTATAACCCTGACGGTGAGTTGGTGCAGTATGGGGGCGGGGGAGAGTTTATGCTTAACACCATGCAGGCGATCCTAACTTCCACGCTCCACGTGCCCAACTAAGACTCTAGGCGACAATGGCTCCTCTGCCCGTCGCCAAGGCCTGAACTGATAAAATCAAATCGATGGCTGGTAGTTCCCAACTGGTTCAGATCGAAGTCGGGCCGCCCATGCGCGTGCCCAAGCCGGACTGGCTGCGGGCCAAGGCTCCCGTCGGCGACAACTTTCACAACTTAAAAAAGTTGGCGCGTGGTCTTGGACTCCATACCGTCTGCGAGTCGGCACAGTGTCCGAATATTGGTGAGTGCTGGAATCACAAGACCGCGACCTTCATGCTGCTGGGCAACATCTGTACTCGGCGCTGCGGATTTTGCGCAGTGCCCAAAGGCAGGCCAGAGCCCATCGACTGGGATGAGCCACGCCGCGTGGCCGAAGCCGTAGCCACGCTGGGCCTGAAGCACGCGGTCGTGACCAGCGTGAACCGCGACGACGACAACGTCGGCGGCGCCAAAGTTTTTGCCGAAACCATTCGCGAGATTCGCGAGCTGATTCCGGATTGCCGCATCGAGGTGCTGATCCCGGATTTTCAAGGTCTGGAAGAGCCTTTGAAGATTGTGCTCGATGCGCAGCCCGACGTGCTCAATCACAATACGGAAACCGTGCCGCGCCTTTACCGCTCCGTACGCTCCGGCGCGCGCTACGAGCGCACTCTCACCCTCCTCGAGAATGCCAAGAAATTTTCTCCCGGCATGGTGACCAAGAGCGGCGTGATGGTCGGATTGGGCGAATCCAGCGACGAACTCGTCGAGGTATTCCGCGATCTCGGCGGCCGCGGCGTTGACATTCTCACCGTGGGCCAGTATTTGCGCCCCTCGCGCGACCACTTGCCTATCGCCCGCTTCTACACGCCTGAGGAATTCCGTGAGCTGCGGAATGAAGCGTTGCGCTTCGGCTTCCGCCACGTCGAGTCCGGACCTATGGTGCGCTCCAGCTATCACGCGCACGAGCAGGCCGAGTCCACCTCCGCTCCACGGGTAGTCTCATAGAGACTCCATGCTGAGCGCGCTTCTTGTACTGCTGGGCTTCTTCGCAGGATTGCTGGGAGCGTTGACTGGCATTGGCGGCGGCGTTTTACTTACGCCCATCCTCGCACTGCATTTCGGAATTCCCATTCGACAGGCCATTGGCACGAGCCTTGTCGCCGTGATCACCACCTCGGCGGCCAGTTCTTCCGTGCATCTCCAGCGTCATACCACCGACATTCGCCTGGGAATGACGCTCGAACTCGCAACCGCTTTCGGGGCGGCCGTGACCGCATATCTGGTGGGCTATTTCAACCGTAATGTTCTGGAAGGATTGTTTGCCGGCTTCCTGTTGTATAGCTCCATCACCATCCTGGTGCGCGGCGGCAAAGTGAAAAACGAGGAAGCGCCGGCGGCCAACCACGATGGCCAGACGGTGATTCCGCCGTACGAACCGCAGCGCTATCCACTCGGCCTGTGCGCGTCACTGGTGGCGGGTGGACTCTCCGGCCTTCTGGGCATTGGCGGCGGTCCCATCAAAGTTCCGGTGATGTTTCTTTTTATGAATGTTCCGCTGATGGTGGCCACGGCAACCTCAAATTTCATGATCGGAGTCACGGCCGCCGCCAGTGCCATCGTCTACTACCGGCGCGGCGACATCCTCGTGGATATCGCCGCTCCGCTCGCGGTGGGCGTATTTCTCGGATCGCTCCTGGGTGCGCGCGCGGCTCCGCGCATTCGAACCAAGTACGTCGTTTATTTGCTGGTCGCAATCATGTTTTATCTGGCGGGTCACCTGCTCGTGCACTTGTTCAAGGGAGGCGCGGCGTGAGCCAGGTCCGCGAACCGGCGTTCGATCGTGTGGTTGCTTGGGTCCTGCGCGTGGGCGCCTTCAGTTGTTTCTTCGTTATGCTCGCTGGGTTGCTGGTCGGACTCTTCGTCCACGGCCACATTCCCGCGGATATTGAACGGGCGGGAGTGCTGCTGATGTTGGCAACGCCAGTGGTGCGCGTTGCCGTCGCCGGAGTTCTGTTCTTGCAAGAAAAGGACTGGAAGTACGGAGCGATCTCTTTCGGAGTGCTCGCGATTCTGCTGCTGAGCGCGGTTTTCGGGATTGGCGAACACTGAAGCCGTTTGGACATTTTCACCCAGGATTGCGAACTGTCATCCCGAGCCCAGCGAGGGATCTTGGTGTTCGTCAGTGGCGGCAGCAACGGCGGCGCAGGCAAGAACCAATATCCCCTCGCTTCGCTCGGGATGACAAGCGCTTCGCCAGCAATGACTAGTGTGCCCGAAGCTCTTTAGAAAACGTGCAGCTTGATGCTGAGATACTTCTTGGGATTCTCGCGGATGGCCTTCACTAAGCCTTGGGTCTCGGTCAGCATCTGGTTGGCGTTGTTATAGAGCGTTTCGTCCTTGAACAATTTTCCCATCGTGCCCTGGCCCGCATCGAGGGCGGTGGTCAGCGCCGCCAGCTTGGTGATGGTTGTGTTTAACTTGTCAGCCAGTTCCTCGTCTTTGGTTAGTCTGCCCAGAGTCCCCTTACCCGCATTGATGTCTTCGCTTACCTTCTTCAGGTTCGCGATTGTGTCGTTGGCATTGTTGTAGAGCGAGGGATCTTTCAGGAATTTTCCCACCGTGCCTTTGCCCGCCTGCAGATCGTCGGCGACAGCATTGATCCTATCGAGGGTGGCTACGAATTTTTCGTAGGCGTCGTTGTTATTAATTAACTTGCCTAGACTACCCTGCCCTTGAGCAATCTCATCCACCACTCCTTTGAACTCCGTAACCGTCTGCGAGAAGCGGTCGTATAGCGTGGGATCATAAATTAACTTGCCCAGCGACCCCTTGCCACTCTCCGCGAAGGCCAGGATGCGGTCGGCGCGCTTGAGCAATGCGTCCATGTTCTGCAACGTGCTCTGGCTGGATCGCACCACCTCGTTGAAATCGGGATGAACTTGCGTGGGCAGTGTGTCTCCATCCTTGGCAACCACGCCGATGGCCTGCGAACTATCGATATCCAGGTATGTCTCGCCCAGCACGCCGGCCGTATCCAGAGACGTGACAGAATCGCGGCGCAGGTTGAAGCTGTATTTCGTGCTGACCTTCATAACCACTTCGACGGGAGTGATCTGCTTGTCCTTATCGGGCACCACACGGATGGCTGCAACGTTGCCGATATCCACGCCACTCAGCCGAACCGGCGCGCCCACGCGCAGTCCGCTGGCATTGTCGAAGAACGACACCAGCGTGATCCGGTGGGAGAAGAAGCCGCCGGTCCCGGACATCAGAAATAAAAGCAGGGCCAGCGTCAGACTGGCGAAAATTACAGTCAGCCCAACGCGGAGTTGCGACCATTTCAGCTGCTTCTGACTCGGCAAATGATTTCCTCACAACGCGCGCGCGCTCAGCGACGCATGGAACAGCCCCGAACACCAGCTGTCCCCTCGCAGCATCATAACAAACTGAGGGCCATCTTTAAGCGCTTCGTCCCATGCGAAGGGTTGGCAGAAGCGCGAGAGCGAGTACGTAGGCAGCAACTCCACAGCACAGGGTCACGGTTAAACCAAACTGGATCGCGATCACCATAGCCAACACCGAGCCCAACACGCTGGCCGCGGCGTTCATCGCCCAAGCCCACTCTACGGCGTTGTCTTCGCCAGCCGCTCCGACTGATACATCGGAAACAGAGCCGGCCAGTGCCCGCAGTCCTGTGGGGAACGGCATTCCCATGACGAAGCCGAGCGGGATCAGCAACATTCCACAGACCGCCAGCCGGTATCCGAATCCGAATCCCACCCAAGCTGGCAGCGCGCGAGGCAGAACAAATACGTTCCCGATCAGCGCTACAATTACCAGCACCAGCGGCATCCAGGCCAGTTCCGTGCGAGGCAACCAGCGGCGCGAGAACAGGCTCCCGGCCCCGCTCGACAGCATCAGCAGAAAAATTACCACCGTGAGCGCATAGGTTGGGTGTCCCAGAAAAAGCACGAAGCGCTGGATGAATGCAATCTCCACCAAAATATAACCCAGGCCCACCGCCACGAAATAAAGCAGCGGAAGCGGCGATTGACGGCCTGCCTGAAGCGCGAGTGGAAGAATCAGAAATCCCAACACCGCCGCCAAAGAAATCACGAGCACTGCAATCAGGACCAGCACTCCCAGATTCACTTTCCAGTCGATGCCATTCCGGAGGCCTTGCTGGCCGAGGATCTGCCCGGCTTTGAGTGTGAAGAAGAAGAACGGCGCGTTGTCGCTGACCGGCGCCACGTTGTACGCATAGCTCTGTGCAAACCGGTAAGGATTATTGCTCGCGATCAGATCGGCAAACGGATTATGCCGCGCCAGACCTGGCGCCACCTGCGAAGGCAAATAAATTGGACTGAGTTCGTCATACTCGTCGAAGTGAGCCTGCACCGCGGCCTCTTCCTCCGGAGTGAAAGCCGTTTTCTTGGCCAGCACGACTACGGGAATTCCATCTTCATTGAGCGGCCCTTGCGAAGCCACAATAAAATTGCGCGCCGGATTGGCCACGCCGAGACTATGCAAAGCGTCCATCGCTACCGCGACTACGCGCAATGCCTCCCGCGGTTGGCGGAATTCCCAGCGCGTAATGGCGATCATGCCGTCCGGTCTGAGATGCTCGAAATATTCTCGGAAAGCCTCCACGGTGTAGAGATTGTTTTCGCTCAGCGCAAAGGCTCCGGCAGCGGTCGAAGCCCAGGTATCCACTAGCGTCATCTGTACAACGTCGAAATGCTGCGGTGTGGAGCGCAGATAAGAGCGGCCATCGGTAACGTGAATGTGAACTTCAGGACGCTCGTAAAGATGTTGCGCGTAGGCGGCATAACGTCCGCGCATGATGGTATTGGCAATGATGGGATTGATTTCGATGCCGGTTACGCTGGGGCTGCCGTTCGCCACCGCGCGCAACACGTCCACACCGCCGCCTGGCCCGATGATGGCAAAGTCGCCGCGCGGCCGCAGAACATTGGCCAAGGCCGGCGGAGCTGACATCAAGTCGTGTTCCCACTCGGTATCGTGCCAGTGCGCCACGTCGCAATTCATGATGTAAGTGGAAGCGTCCGCGTCGATCACGATGGCCTTGGCTTCACCCTGGCGATCCACTTCCACGCGCGACAGCGCATTCCAGCGCGCAAATTCCACCCAAGCCTTGTCGCGAAACTTGCCCTTGGCGTAGACCACATCGATCAGCCGGTTTGAGTAGTTCGCCGCGATCAACAATAGGAATACAACCACGAAACCACCAGCCACTTTGCGCGCGGCTGATGACGGTCTAGCCCAGACCGTGCCGGCCACAGCCATGACCGCAGCCGATGCCACGATGGTATTCGGCCCTCCCACCCAGTTGAGCAGAGGAACTACGGCCAGGCAGGCCAGCGCTCCGCCGCTCAAATCAGCCGCATACAGACGAGGAATGCGCCGCGATTCTCGCGCGAACACAACAGAGAATTGCACGCCGGTCAGGAAGAAAGGCAGAGCCGCGCTGATGTAGATCGCCGTCAGGTGCAGAAAATTTCTTCCCGAAACGGTTAGCGTCACGGGGACGTGCAGAACGACTTCGAGCACGAATAACACGACGATCGAGCTATCGATGCACAGGCGCGCCGCCAGCGTGCGTGTTTCGGTCCTGGCCAGGCGGTTCTTCAGCAGGTAGGCGAAAACTCCTCCAGCGCCCAGTCCCAACAGCGCAATCGAAATCGCAAGAAACGCGAAGTGGTAGAAGAGCACCACGGAGAACAATCGCGTGAGCGCCAACTCCAGCAACAATGCCGCAAAGCTGGTGAGCCCCAAACCCGCGAGAAGCGTGCGCTCGGAAATTTCGGCGGAAGCGGAAACCGGTGTGACAGCCTGGATGGTCGCAGACATGATGAAATGGAATGCGCCAGTCTAGCAGACGGCCCGCCGAAAGCGCTGTGTTCCACTACGAACTGTCCCCATTACGAACTGTCCGCATTACGAATTGTCATCCCGAGCGAAGCGAGGGATAACAAGAGTGTTTCGGTGCTTGAAAGCACTTTAGCTTTCGAGAATGACTTGCGCGATGGCCTGCTCCGCGGTGTGCGAAAGCGAGAGTGCGGCGTTCTTTACGCCCAGCCTGGCGGCAAACTCGCCAGCCTTCCCGTGGAAAGTAATTGTGGGACGTCCCCCCGGCATGCGCACAACTTCACAATCGCGCCAGCGCACGCCGTGGCTCCAGCCCGTGCCTAAAGCTTTCATGGCCGCTTCTTTGGCGGCGAAGCGCGCCGCATAGCGCTCCACGCGATTTGCCTTCGAGTCGCAGTAGCGCATTTCACCCGCAGTATAGATGCGCTGCAGAAAGCGGTCGCCAAATCGTTCGATCGATTGCCGGATGCGCGGAACCTCTGCGATATCGATGCCTGTGCCGACGATCATATTTCGCTGAACCTTAGAACAACATGTCGCCGCGGTAAATCAGCTCGCCGTCTACCATTCGCGCTTCCTTAGTCAAGAGATGAGGTTTCACGGGTCCGGTGCCGTCGATGTGCATTACCTCATGGCCATGCGCGACCAGCCAGTCCGAGACCAGCATGCGGTGGCAGCGGAAGTATACGCGCTCGGCACACATATAGGCTGTGCGTGAGTTCCCGGCCAGCGCAATCAATTTGGCCATCGCGTTCTCAAATTCCGCAGTCAGCATGTAGTCGGCGTAATTGCGGAAGCTCGGGTTGCGAAGAGCGATGTTGGGGGATTCGTCGCGAATTTTCTTGCGATAGCCGCCCAGTGCTGGCATCCAGACATAGCGGATTCCGGATGCCGGCAAACTTTTCTCCAGAGATTCGCGATTGAATTGCGGCAGCCGCCGCGACATGGGAAAGGCGCGGATATCGACCAAGGTTTGAATCGCGTGGGCCTGAAGCGGCTCGATTAATTCGTCGAGCGGGCGAGTCGAATGTCCGATGGTGAAGAGCGTAGCCAATAACGCTTCGATGCGAAAACGTTAAACAACGATGCGGCCGAGAGCGGCCACCACCGCGGCATCCTGCTCCGGAAAAACGGTGCGCAAATCCAGCAGCACGCGGTCATCTTCCACGCGAGCAATGATTGGAGGCTCGGAACCGCGCAAACGCACGGACAGTTCGTCAGCACTCAGGCCTTCGCAGGTCAGCGCCAGCAATCGTGTCGGCAAAACGGAAGATGGCGCGGCGCCACCGCCGAGGATCGATTCACCATCTACAATTTCAATGTGCAACTTTGGCGTCGCGACTTTCGCAGCCAGAGCCGCAGCCCGCTCGCCGACTTCTTCTTTTGTGAGCCGCATCATGCGCAGCGCGGGAATCGCATCGTGATCGCGCCGGACATACCCTAAGAGGGTAGCTTCCAGCGCGGCGTAGATCAGCTTATCCACGCGCAACGCCCGGAACAGCGAATTCGACCGCATGCGCGCAATCAATTTCGAACCGCCGCTGATCAACCCCGCCTGCGGGCCACCGAGCAGTTTGTCGCCGCTGTAAGTAACAATGTCGACACCGCCGCGCAAGCTGTCCAATACACCCGGCTCGCCATCGATTCCAATGGAGCGCAGATCAAAAAGCGCGCCGCTTCCCAGATCTTCCATCAGCGGAATGCCGCGCTTGCGCGCCAGAGCCACAAGTTCCGCTGTAGATGCTTGCTCGGTGAAGCCCGTGATCTCGAAGTTCGAGCGATGGACTCGCAGCAGAAGCCGCGTGCGCTCCGTGATGGCCTGTTCGTAGTCGGAGGCTCGAGTGCGGTTGGTCGTACCGACCTCGCGCAGGATTGCACCCGACTTCGCCATCACATCCGGGATGCGGAATGAACCACCGATCTCCACCAGCTCTCCGCGCGAGACGATGACTTCTCCGCCGTCCGCCAGAGTGTTCAACGCCAACAGCACCGCAGCCGCATTGTTATTCACGACGATGGTAGAAACGGCCGATTCCCTGCTATTCACTTCTTCGCTCAGCAAGCGTTCAAACAGGCGGTCAACGTGCATGTCCCGCTTGCCTCGTACACCGGCGGCCAGGTCGAACTCCAGATTGGAATAGCTCGCGGCCGCCTCGCGGATATGTTCAATTGCGGCTTCGCCCAGCGGAGCGCGGCCAAGGTTGGTATGCAAAATCACTCCGGTCGCGTTGATCACCGGCCGCAGAGAGTAACTCAGCGCCTGGCAAATCTGTTTCTCCACCGCGCCCGCTAGGCCGGTGAGCGTCAGCTCCAGCGCGTCGCTGTCCAGCAGTCCCGACGTGATTTCCTGCCGCAGCCGGCCGAGCACGATGCGCGCCGCATCCACGACGCAATCGTGACCATAGCTCGACGCCAGCGAGCTAACTGCCGGACCTCGCATCACATCATCTACGGAAGGAAGCTTGCGAAACAGCTCGGATGGCGCGGCGGTTTTCACAGTAAGAATTATCCCACGCCGTGAAAGGCGGCGCATCTCTCATGCTCCGTACCTACAACGTGTGCAGATAAGCAAGTAAATCCTGAATATCTTGCGCGCTCAGCACCTGACTGTAACCTGGCATATCCGGGCGGCCGTTGCGAATAATGTCAGTGACGCGGTCGTCATTCGCGGGCAATCCACTGAGAGAAAGATACTGATGCTGGAATACACCCTTCATGCCGGGTCCTTTCTTCCCCTTCGTGGAATACGGCCGGTGACAGCGGTCGCAGTAGTTGTCATAACTTTTGCGTCCGGCTGCCTGCTGAGGGTTGAGGCCGAGTTCGGCATCAGATTTACGGCGCTCCACATCGCAGCCCGTGAGTGCGGCGAGCGCAAGGCATGCGGCCAGAGCCGCGCCGATCCAGCGCTGGCGGGCTGTCCCAACTCGCCAGTCACGCCGCCCATCCATCCCTTCCGCCCGTTCGATCCACTCTATCAATCGCATCCTTATCCCCATCCCTTGCACGATCACCCAAACGGCCCTATTTATGCCGCGGTTTCCACAGCCACCGCCATCGTGCGCCACTTACAATGATAGAGCAAAGCTATGCCAGTTGCCGTGAAGCGGGTTTACGAATCGGTGTCGCGTTCCGATGGAGCGCGCATTCTGGTGGATCGTCTTTGGCCGCGCGGTCTGCGAAAGTCCGAAATCGCCTTGCAGGAATGGCTCCGCGATCTTGCTCCTTCCAGCGAACTGCGCAAGTGGTTTCATGCGCAGCCGGAACGATGGCTGCTCTTTCGCAAGCGCTACCTGAAAGAACTAGCCCGCCCGGAAGCCCTGGAAGAGTTGAAAAAACTCTACAGCCTGGTCCACAAGCGGAAACGCGTTACGCTCCTGTATGCCTCGAAGAATGAGCAACACAACAACGCCATCGTGCTGAAGGATTTGCTCGACGGAATGCGCAAGCCGCCCACCGGCACCGGTCCCGGTGCGATTCGTGCGCTGCGTACGCGAGACGCCGCAGTCCGGCGCCGGTAGCCCGATTTCAGCGCTCCTCTCCAGCCTACACTTCGCGAACGGATCATGAATTCGCTCAATGTTGCTTCTCCGGCTTCTACTTTCATTTAGAATCTGCCGCATGAGAGCTGTCTTTCAGTGGAGCCTGGCCACGCGCACGCTGGAACTCGGAAAGCGCACGCTGATCATGGGCATCGTCAACGTGACTCCCGACTCTTTTTCCGATGGCGGCTTATACCTCGATTCTGAAAAAGCGATCGCGCACGCGCTGCATCTGCTCGACGAAGGGGCCGACATCGTTGACATTGGCGGAGAATCCACCCGTCCCGGCGCCAGCGTCGCCGCCGCGTCTTCGCCGGTGGAACTCCGAGAGCGGGAATTAAGAGTGAACGAAAAACAGACGCCAGGTAGCCCTCCAACTCCAAAGATTGCCGTGAGCGCGGAAGAAGAGCTGCGGCGCGTGGTGCCGGTGATCACGGAGCTGAAGAAGCTGCGGCCCGATGCGGTGATCTCCATTGACACGTACAAAGCCAGCGTGGCGCGCGCCGCTGCAGCCGCTGGAGCCGAGATCGTCAACGATGTCAGCGGGCTGCGCTGGGATCCGCAGATGGCCAGGACGATTGCCGAAATAAAATGTGGAGCCATTCTGATGCACATGCGTGGCCGTCCTGAAGAATGGCGCACTTTGCCGCCGCCCGGCGATATTGTTCTGCAAGTGAAGCGGGAACTCAGAGAATGGGTGGAAGCGGCAGTGGTAACCGGCGTTCGCCGGGAAAAAATCACGCTCGATCCGGGCTTTGGCTTCGGAAAAAATTTCGAACAGAACTATCCTCTGCTGGCTCGTTTTCAGGAATTACAATCCCTGGGATTGCCTCTACTGGCGGGCACTTCTAGAAAATCATTCATCGGCCGTATGCTGGCGAAAGATGGAACAGACGCCGCCCCTGCAGCCCGGCTTTATGGAAATCTCGCCGCGCAGACTGCGTTGATTCTCAAGGGCGCTCATATCCTGCGAACGCACGACGTGAAGGCGGCAGTGGAAGGGGCGCGCGTAGCGGATACGATTCTCGCGGCGCGCTAGAATAAAGCTGATCTTGTGTTCCTCAGGAACAATCCGCGCCGACTTTGCACCTGATGAAACCAAGTCTATATCCGAGGGAGCATCACGCTTTGATGGCCAGCGATAATTTCTTGTAGGTTTCTCTTATGTCCGATCTGCTGAACCTCACCAGCGTTGCCGTGAGGCTCAATGATAAATACGAACTCGATGGCGCGATCCGAACGGATACTCGGGGATTGCGTGGTCGAGCGGGAGCAAGTTTGATGGCCCGTGGTTCGAGCGACCCATCTTCGATATTCGCTACGTGTCAGGTGCCAGCACTGGGAAAAAGTTCGCCAGCCAAAAAACAAAATATTCAACGGAATTTGTCGGGCGGGCTGGATGCAACAAATTCGGGCTAAGGCTTGAGGCTCTCTGGCGCTATGATTCTCGATTTGCTGTGATATATGCGGAAGGTTGAATAGGTATGGAGTTGGTGAACCACCTCCCCGTTAAGGTCCCAGGTAATCTTTGCTTCGCGCGGCAGCCACAGCGAAACCGGCGCATCCTGTACCGAAATCCGAACCTCAGAGAATCGAATATCGGAGGTGAGCCTCTTCAGGAAGATATCCGGCCGTGGCGCGAGCAGATCTGTCCGCAGGCGAACGATTCGGAAGTCCGATGCGTCTATCCATGCGATTTCCTGGTTAATTATGGCAGTCAATTTGTCGTGGAATTTTACCTGCCCGGGAAATTTCACTTTGTCGGGAGTCTGTGCGAAGGCTAGAACCAAGGTTGCGTGTCCGTCCATGCGTTGACGGCCGAGGTAACGAAACCTCGTCTCGGCGAGATTAGCAGGGTGAAACAGCACCCAGGCGTTTACGGCGCCCTGCGATAGAGGAGCGCTGCCGCTCTTGTCGTTACCGGTTCGATACTCCTCCAGAAGGACGTTCCCATTTACATCATGACGCAAGACTAAATATTCGAACTGCTGGTGCCAGCTCGGGCCCTGCGGCTCGACCTCGGTAACTACGTTTTCGTGCGAAATTACGTTCGGCATTCGCTTGAGAAGATCCAAAGTTTTATCGGAAGTCGCCTGGAGAATCTTCTCCAGCATTTGCTGGTCCGGCGCTACATCCAGTCCGTGCAAATCGTGAATGTCACGTGTCAATTGCGGTATGGGATCGTCCATATACGGCTTCGCGCCCGCCCAGATCGGGAGGTCGAGGGGTTGAGGCGCCAAGTTCAGATCGCTCAGAGTCTGTGAATCAACGGTGGACAGAGAATATTGCTGCCGAGTCTGCGGATTGAAAGTTGGGTCCTTCTCCAATTGTTTTGTACTCAAGAATTGCCAGGCTGCGCCATTCACTTCGCCCGCAATTGCGTAGTAATTATGATCGTGCCCAGGAATTTCGTGAAGGTCCGCGGTAAAACCATGCGCCTGGAAGGCATCGCGCGTGGCTCTCACTTGAGCCAGGGGAAAGGACAGATCGACTGTGCCCACCCAGATTGCGATCGGGATTTTACGCTTCGCAGATTCAATTAGTTTGAAATTGCTCTCCAGCAGTGCGCCCGCATGAATCGCCGTCGCCGCAAAATATTCGGATTCGACAATCGACAATGCAAGCGCGTACATGGCGCCTCCCGAATGCCCAAAAAGGTATACCCGCCTGGGGTCGACAGCATTCTTGGACTCAACTTCCGTGATGACTGCGTGCAGGAAGTCGGGGCCATCCCGGCGCTGATCCCATTCGGCCGGATCGTAGGAATCCGGCGCAATTAGAATTATTCCCTGCTTTTGAGCCAGTCTTTTCCAGGGATCGATGAGGGACATTCCGTTGTGGCTGGAACCGTGGAGCAACAGCAGGAGAGGCGCAGGATTAGGAATCTCGCTGGGAACGAATACGTAATAAGTGCGCTTCTTGCCGCCGAAGTTCAGCGTTTGTTTTTCAGGCTTGGCGGTGTTCTTCGCCAAGCTGAAATTGATCAGTATGAACACACACATCAACCCAATACAGAATTGATGGGCGCCTTTGTGTCGCTTCAGACTGCGTTCGCGTTCCATTTCTCCGCCCAAATGCACACTTGCGGGATGCAGTTCGGACCGATGGACTCTTCCTTAGACTACGTGGGGTGGGTCAGAAGACCAAGTACCAAATCCTTGCAGAAACCTCAGAGACACAGCGCATCTAGAAAATCCTGCTGGACTCCAGCAGTATCGTCACCGGCCCTTCGTTTACCAGCTCCACCTTCGTCATTTCCTGAAAACGTCCAGTCTCGCAGCACAGGCCGGCGGCGCGAATCTGTTCCACGAAGAACTCGTAAATCTGGCGGGCCTTTTCCGGCGGTGCTGCGGCGTCGAACGAAGGGCGCTTGCCCCGTCTCACGTCCCCGTACAGGGTGAACTGCGAAACCGCCAGCACGCTGCCGCCAACATCCTGCACGCTGCGGTTCATTTTTCCCTGGGCATCTTCAAAGACTCGCAGGCCTGCGATTTTTTCTGCCAAGTAGGTGGCGTCGGCCGCAGTATCGTCCCGGCCCACGCCGAGCAGAACCAGCAGTCCCAAGCCTATTTGGCCCGCGATTTCTCCGTTCACCGCGACTTGGGCGCGGCTTACCCGCTGCACGACTGCTCGCATGTGGTTTGACCGTTACAAGCGGCCACGTTTAGGATGCTGATGGTATACCACAGCGACGGCCTCATAAAGTTCGGCGCTTCCTTTACAGCCATTTACCGGGACCGTTACACTACACGTTCGCCTTCTTCCGTTGCCGTGTCGTCAGAATCATGAATCGCAAGGCCGGGTGCACGCGTCGGGCAGGCACAAAGGGAAGGCAACGATCTTACTTTGACAATCTTTTTTGGCGATCTTAACTTTGACGATCTTAACTTTGACGATCTAGGCTTTGGCGATCTTGAGTCCCGGGCAGCGAATTTGAAATCTAATTCAGGTTTAAGCGAGGAGAAACATGGCAGCCGTTGACGAGAAAGTAAAGCAGATTATCGTAGAGCAGTTGGGTGTGGACGAGGGCGAGGTCACTTCCAGCGCCTCGTTCGTGGACGACTTGGGCGCGGATTCACTGGATACGGTCGAACTGGTGATGGCTTTCGAAGAAGGCTTCGACATCGAGATTCCCGACGAAGACGCGGAAAAAATCCGCACCGTGCAGGACGCCATCGATTACATCTCCAAGCATTCGAAAGGCGGCAAGTAGTTTGGGACGCAGGGTCGTAGTTACCGGCATCGGCCTGATCTGTGGCGTGGGAAATACCACCGGAGAGGTGTGGCAGGCCGTGCTCGCCGGCAAGAGCGGCGTGGCCCGCATCACCCAGTTCGATTCCAGTAAATTCGCCTGCCAGATCGCCGCCGAGGTCAAGAACTTCGATCCGCTGAACTTTATCGAGAAAAAAGAAGTGAAGAAGATGGGACGCTTCATCCACCTGGCCATTGCCGCCGCGGATGAAGCGTTCAAAATGTCCGGCCTGAAGATCACGCCCGAAAATGCCGAACGCGTGGGCGTGCACATCGGTTCCGGCATCGGCGGATTCGACATCATCGAACGTGAACACACGGCGCTCATGGAAGGCGGTCCGCGGAAGATTTCCCCCTTCTTTATTCCCGCGGCCATCGTCAACCTCGCCGCAGGTCATGTGTCCATGCGCCTCGGGGCCAAGGGTCCAAACGAGGCTACGGCTACCGCGTGCACCACCAGCGCCCATTCCATCGGAGATTCTTTCCGCATTATTCAGCATAACGACGCTGACGTGATGATCGCAGGCGGCTCCGAGGCCGCCATTACAGCGATGGGCGTCGGGGGATTCGCCGCCATGCGCGCACTTTCCACCCGCAATGACGATCCGGAAAAAGCCAGCCGCCCGTGGGACCAGGACCGCGACGGCTTTGTCATGGGCGAGGGCGCGGGGATTCTGGTGCTCGAAGAACTCGAATACGCCAAGCACCGTGGCGCAACCATCCTCGCCGAAGTTGCCGGCTATGGCATGTCCGGCGATGCCTACCACATGACGCAGCCGGCTCCCGAGCACGAAGGCGGCTTCCGCGTCATGCGCAACGCTGTGCGCGATGCTGGTATCACTCCGGATAAGGTCGACTATGTGAACGCCCACGGGACGTCCACGCCCATCGGCGACACGCTTGAGGCTCACGCTATCCGCAACTTCTTCGGCGAGCACAAGCTACCCGTCAGCTCCACTAAATCGATGACCGGTCATCTTCTCGGCGGCGCTGGCGGCCTTGAGGCTGGCATCACGATCCTGGCCCTGCGCGATCAGATCCTGCCCCCCACCATCAACCTGGTGAATCAAGACCCGGAAACCCACGCAATGGATTTCGTCCCCAACCACGCCCGCAAAGCCAAGCTCGAATACGCCATGTCCAATTCCTTCGGCTTCGGGGGGACGAACGGCGCGCTGCTGTTCCGGCGGTGGTCGGAATAGAAATTTCCTCAGGGTGATCTGAGGCAAGCATCCTATTTCGGATGCGGAATTATCGATAAGATAACGTACTCATCCCCTCGAATCACAAAATAGAATCGCCAATTGCGATTCACGCGTGCTTGCCAGATATCGTTCGCCTCGTCGTATTTCTTAGCGTGCAGGGAAGGGTGTCCCAGCCGATTGAGCAGAAATCCAAGTTGCTTGGCGAAAGCTTTGCGCACCTCAGGGAGCAGCGCCGCATAGTCCTGGTCGGCGTGCGCTGTGAAGGCGACTTTCACTTCCGTTTCCTCGGGCTTTTCCTCTGTCTTCCCGTCCTGCGCTCGAGCGCAGAGATGGCTTCGGTCGCGGATTCGTAGGGGCCATGGATGCGGCCCTGGGCAAGGTCCTCCATCCCTTCGGCCAGATGCCGGTCAATGACTGTTTTCGGCGTAAAGGTAATTCTGCCATTCTCGAAGGACGCCTCCAACAAATCCCCAATGTCCACACGCGCCCGCCTGCGGATGCTCCGGGGAATAACGACCTGGAATTTTGTCTTTACGGTTACGAGTTCCATGTAATTGTGCCTCGTTAGATAGTTTAACAGTTCATCAAGCAAATTATCCAACGTTGAAAGCGACCTCGAAACCGCCGCATGGATTTCGTCCCCAACCACGCCCGCAAAGCCAAGCTCGAATACGCCATGTCGAATTCCTTCGACTTCGGCGGGACGAACGGCGCGCTACTGTTCCGGCGGTGGTCGGAGTAGAAGTCGCCGAGTCATCTCATCCATGCACCGATCTGCTTGTGAACTCTTCCCGTTTGATAGGCGCGAAGTCAGAACCAAAGCAAGGGAACAAGGCCGAGAGCAGCCAGAGCTGCCAAGAGAAAGAGGCTCTGAATACCGGTCTTTCGATCCGCCAGGCTGTAGGCGTAAATCCCCTTCATGAGGTTGTTGCTGGCCGCGGCAATCAGAACCGCCGCGCCCGCGACTTTCAAAGGGGTGAGCGAGCCCGCAGCCTGGGTCATGCCCATGATAAAGGGATCTACGTCGGTAACACCCATGATCGCGGCAAGTGCGTTGACTCCCGCTCGTCCCAGGTAAGTAACGGCCAACTGCGTAGCCACCAGCATTGCCAAGAACAGAAGAGCGAAGAGAAAAGCTGCGAGCAGCTCGAGTGGATTGTTGGGCTCAAACTGCCGCTTGACCGCATTCACCCCCACATCTGGCCGGCGCGACCAAATCCAGCCGACGGCGATCGCTACACCCGCGAGCACCAGAAAGGGGAGCGCCAACAGGGACATCAGGTGACGATTGAAAAGCGCCAGGAGGGCAACCAGGCGGAGGTACATGACACCCGATGCGATCAAGATCCCCCCTGCGAAAAGGTGGGGGTGTTCCTCATGGGCCGCTCTTCTTGACATGACCACTGTGGTCAAAGTTGATGAGTACGCTCCTCCCAGGAAGGCTGCAAGCACTACTCCACCGTGTTCCTTGGTGAGCTTCTGCAGGATGTAGCTGCCGTAGGAAATCGTGCTTACGGCGACGACGACAAGCCAGGTCTTAAAAGGATTGAGGTGAAACGGCCCAAACTCCTGGTTGGGCAGTATGGGCAGGATGACAGCCGAAAGAAGCAAAAACTTGGCGACGGTGAGAATTTCCCCGGGAGCGGCACGGCTGGCGAGCTTCTCCAGACCTACCTTGAGCTCCAGCAACAACAAGCTAGCCACGCTCAAGGTGGTGGCAATCCAAAAATGCTCGTAGTAGACGAGCGCACCCACCAGGTACGTTGCAAGACCGGACATCTCTGACGTGACGCCCGCGGCCTCGGCGGTACAGAGTTTGTGCCAATAGGACAGCGAAAGAAAGCCGCCTATCACCAGGAAGCCGAGCGTCACCGGAAGTAGTTGCGTGCCGGAAAGAAGTGCGATCGAGTAGCCAATCAATCCAATGAGCGGAAATGTGCGCACGCCCCCGAATGCGTAGTGTCCTGCTAAAGTCTTATGCTCCTCGCGCTCCAGTCCGATGAGAAAGGACAGGAAGAGAACCAGAAGAATCTTCAGAGCGTCCGGCGGTAACCACCGATAGAGTTCCACTAGATTGTGTCTCCGATCGGAACACTTCGCATTTTGTCACAATTCCGTCAAAGCCGACGTGAAAAGGCGGCTCCATGCAAATGGAAACCACCTCAGCTCCCTGCCTTTCCTCCCTCCCACCCACCAGTCCACCCTTGGTAATGACACTTTTGTACTCCCACTCCTGCCCCTTAGGGTCTTCCCATCTCGTCCAAGCCGCGCCACAATAAACTTTCGTACTGGAAATCGGCCCCGACCACATGGATAAAGCCTTCGGTACCGCCCTGGCGCCCACTCCCGCAAAAAAGGGGACAGCCCGCGCCGCCCTCGTCGACCTCAAAGAGTCTTCCAGATTTCTGCTTACCGAATGTTTTCGCCAGTTCGGTATCGAGACGGTGCTGGTGGGATCGAGCGCGGCCGAGCGCCTGCGCCAGGAGAAATTCGAGGCCTGCGTGCTCAATCTTGGCCCCGGCGCCGAAGCCGTCATGGATGCGGCACGCACGTCCCCTTCGAACAGCCGGCTCGTGCTCTACGGCCTCGGCGGCAGCGCGCAGGAAGCCATGCGCTATTCCAAGTACGGCATCAATGCCATGTTTCAGGAGCCACTGGAGCGGCCCGCGGCACTCAAACTGGTGCGCGCCACGCACATGCTCGTGCTCCACGAATTCCGCCGCTATGCGCGCATTCCGATCATGACCGAGGTCACGGTCGTCAGCCCTGACGGCCACCGCCTCAGCGCCTCCAGCATCGATGTCAGCTCCGGCGGCATGTCATTAAAAAGCTCCGAGGTTATGCCCTCGGGAACCAATATCGAAATATCTTTTTCTCTGCTGACTCTGCCTCGCGTCTGCGTCCGCGCAGTTGTCAGCTGGCGTAAGACCAAGTCCTTCGGAATCCGCTTCGATCCCGCCGACGACCGCCGCCACAAAGTCAAAGAGTGGATCGACGCGTATCTGGAGAGCTAGCCCGGATTCTTAGCTCCACCACGGTCCATGTGGGGACAGCCGCCTCGGCTGCCTGCCCTGAGCTTCGAAGGGTCCAG
>CZKK01000017.1_pt1 | contig 23873 bp, 19 predicted proteins | sample 1122271 | NCBI WGS metagenome assembly CZKK01 (sample SAMEA3539301, study PRJEB10725) | soil metagenome | biome: tundra; feature: field; material: soil | place: USA | collected 2010-05 | depth 0.15 m | reverse complement strand
CAGGGCAATCCCGGTGAAGTCCGCACCTTCACCTTCGATGCCACCGGCATGCGAGCCTCCGCCGCTGTGCCATCCCCGAATACCACTCGCTAGTTTCGAATGGAATCTCAATAGCCGACTGTCGGGCGTGGATGGGAGACTGCTGCCCGGGGGCAACGTGGCGCGCCTCAAAAATCGTGATTTTCTAACAATGCCGCCACCGCCGCCGTGAAGGTAGCTCTCGATTCCTGTACTTCCTTGGGCAGGATCGTCTTCCCGATCATGAGCATGGTTGCTCCGTGGGCCAGCATCCACAAGGATACGTTAAGACGTTTGTGGTCCTCGGGTGCACCACCGAACTTCTCAGCCAGCTTTTTGCTCATGGCGTCTCGCGCCGGACGCCCCACAGTATTCCTGGCGCCTGCGCGAATGGAGTGCGCCGAATAAAACAGCTCGTATTCGTGCCGATAAAACAATTCGTACTCGTGGGGGTGGCTTAGCCCGTAATCCACGTAGCGCTCACAAGCATCTTCCGGGGACGGCGCCGCTCGCAGCACCGCGGCAAACTCCAGCCGGATGCACTGCAGCAGCGCCCGCAGAATGTCTTCCCGGTCCCGGAAGCGCCGGTAAACCGCCGGCGTATTTGTTCCTGCCGCTTCCGCGACGGCCCGCATCGTGAGCGCGCTCTCTCCTCCCTTTTTCCACAGTTTTCGCGCTGCCTTCAGGATTTGCTCTTCCAAGTCAGGGTTGGATGGGCGGGGCACGTTATCTCCTTGGATCGGTGGAGTCCCGACCGTTATGTGTACCAGGTAAACATAACATTGTTAAGCAAATTAGAAAATCGATTCTTTGCCTGCAATATAGTGTTGACATCGTAAATATAACGTTGTATAAATATTTAGCAATTGGGCCCCCTTCCGGTATTTTGATTCTCAGGAGTTAGCAGATGTATTCGTGGGAGAACCCTGACGATAGAATTTCCATCGTCCAAATGAATTCTGAACTACGTCACGCGCAACTGGAACTGCTCAGCGCGCATTGTGCCACGCACCAGCTTCGCCTGCGCTTTTCCACCGACGATCTGGCCCGCTTCAGCCAGCGCGATGTCCTCCGCAAGTCGGTGCAGGCGGCCGCCGAGCTCAGCGAATATTACACGTCCATCGAAAATAAAATTCCCGCTGCGGAAGCCGCTTCCGAGCCTCTCACCCAGCTTACCGAGGAACGCATCGGCGAGGCCATCGATCTGGTTTCTTCCTATTTGCGCGACCAGCGGGAACGCCATTTCCATTCGGCCGTACCTCTCACTAAGCACCAAAAGGCCCTCCTGTGGCCGTATTTTTCGCCGGCCCTGCTCGATCGGGTAAGAGTTGCCGAACGCAACGGTGAACGTCTCCCCAATCCTCCTTTTTACGCCGAAGCCCGGGCCTTTGGTTTTGCCCATCTCCCCGACGTCCCGCACATGCACTCCTTGACTTTTCTGGACGTTGTCGTGTTCAACGAGAAAGTCACCGAGCGCTGCCTGTTTCATGGACTGGTGCATGCCGTCCAGTTTGAAGTGCTGGGACTCGAGCGCTACACCGAGCTTTTCGTCCGCGGCTTCCTGAGTACCAAGCTTCATTTCTCTGTGCCGCTTGAGGCCCATGCCTTTTCCCTTGAGTCAAAATTCATGGGCTCACCCGCGCACAGGTTTTCCGTCGAAGATCAGGTTCGTCTCTGGGTCAAACAAGGCCGCTATTAGTCTGGCTGCGATCCAACAAGATCCGAAGCGAGCAGTCTTCGGATAAACGGGGTCCTCCCCCACCGCGGTCCCAGGGGCGGCATCAGCCGCCTCTGGGACTGAAAACTCTGTCCCATTCCGAACGCAAGAGAGCCCAGCGCCCGGTAGTGGCTCAGTTTGCCGGTCTTGACCAGGAAACCGTCGAGCTTTGCTCGACCGGACAGCCCCTTCGACTTCGCTCAGGGCAGGCTCGGGGAAGCTGTCCCCACATGAGCATCTCAGTAAACTGAGCTACTACCCAGCGCCCACCTGACGCGCCGCTAGTTTCCTCGCGCCACAAATTAGTCGAGCGGTGCAGGTCAGGGGCTAAAGCCCTGTTCATTAAGGGCTCGTGCTTACGGCGCGTCTAAAGCCGCGCCCTTTCAGAGCCTCGAACTTTTGCCGCGAAATTCCGGGACAGTACACTAGGTTCCTCGCGCCACACCTGAGACTTGACCTGTGGCATCGCGCGCCCCCAGTCGCCGCATTGCCTTCAAGAAAATCTGATTCTGTTCTGGCGTGCCGATGGTCACACGAATGCAATTCGGCGCTCCCCAGGGCCCCAGAGGGCGCACGGCCACGCCTTCCTCCTGCAACCGGTTGGCCACAGCGGCGGCTTCTTCTCCCAGATCGCAGAACAGAAAATTCGCCGAGGTCGGAAGCACGCGATATCCCAGCGCCGCCAATCCCTGGCCGAGATCCCGCGATTGTATGGCATTGTTCTCCACCACACGTTGCAGGTGGTTGCGGTCGTCGAGCGCCGCCAATGCCGCTGCCTGCGCCACCGACGACACGGAGAATGTATTGCGCATGCGCGCGCAATATCCCAGCAATTCCGCCGGGCCCAGACCGTAACCCACGCGCAGGCCGGCGAGTCCGTGCGCTTTGGAAAATGTTCGCAGCACCACCACGCTCGCGCCCTGGCGCACATAATCCAGCGAGTTCGAGTAGGTAACACCCCGCAGCGCGGCGAAGTGCTGCGCAAATTCGTAATAAGCCTCATCCAACGCCACAACTACATGGGCGGGAACCTGCGCCACGAAGCGCTCCACCACGGCCGCCTCCACCATGGTGCCGGTAGGGTTGTTGGGGTTTGCCAGAAAAACGATGCGCGTGTTGGAATCGATTGCCGCGAGAATTGCTTCGAGATCAAAACGGTCGCTGCGCATGGGCGCTTCGATCAGACGCGCTCCCGCCGCCTGCGCCGCCATCGAATACACGATGAATGACCGTTCACTGGTCACCGCGTTGAGCCCCGGCGCGAGCAGCGTCTGGCACAGCAGGCTCAGCAAAGCGGTTGAGCCCGCCGTGACCAGCACCTGCTCCGGTGGCAGCCCGTGATGTGCCGCCAATTTCATGCGCAGCGGGCTGCAATCGTCGTCAGGATAAGATCCCGCCGCGGCCAGCGCGCTCCGCATGGCGTCGATGGCACGCGCCGAAGGCCCAAATGGATTTTCGTTGGAATCGAGTTTGATCAGCTGCGACCGGCGCTCCAGCGCCGCCGGCGTTGTGCCCGGAACATTCGGCGTGCCCATGTCGCGGGCCGGCTTGGAAACCAGATCGAAGAAACGGCTCATGGCTGCCGCCCATCATGCCATGGATCGCTTTGCTCCCGCCATCGGTTTGTTGCAAGCGGTCTGCAGGCGATCCACTTCCGCCTGGGTGAGCGCGCGAAATTGCCCCGGTGGAACATCCAGCGTAAGCGGCCCGTAGCGGACGCGCTTAATCTTCTCCACATGATGTCCGACTTTTTCAAACATCCGCCGGATCTCGCGATTGCGGCCTTCGATCAACGTGACCTCGTACCACGGATTGTTCGCCTCTTTCACCAGCCGAATACCCGCCGGCGCCGTGCGCACCCGGCGGCCATCTTCGGTGGCGATCGAAACTCCACCGCGCAACTTCTCCAGCGATTCGGCGCTCGGCACTCCCGCAACCTTCACCACATAAGTTTTTGGTACCTGCGACGCCGCCTTCATCAACTTGTTCGCCAGTGCGCCATCGTTGGTCAACAGCAACAGTCCCTCGCTGGCATAATCGAGCCGTCCCACCGGATAAACACGCTTCTTCACACCACGGATCAATTGCATCACCGTCGGGCGCTTTTCCGGATCGCTTACCGTGGTCACGTAGCCTTTAGGTTTGTTCAGCAGCAGGTAGACGTGATGCTGCGCGCCCTGCAGCAGCTTGCCATCCACGCGGATGTGATCGGTGTCGGGGTCCGCCTTGGTTCCAAGCTCCGTCACCACGGTTCCGTTCACCTTCACGTGGCCCGCACTGATCAGTTCTTCGGCTTTGCGTCGGGAAGCAATTCCCGCGGCGGCAATAATTTTTTGTAAGCGCTCAGCAGGCATCGACAACTTCCAATCTGGATTTCGGATTCAGTTTTGAAAGGGCGCGGCCTTTGCCCGCGCCCTAAAGCCCGTAAAAATCAACAGCGGCTTTACAGGTTGCGGAAACAGTCGTCGAGGGCGCAAACAACTCACCTCAGGCGCTTAAGCGCGAACACATTTTCAACGACTTAACGGCACGAGTTAAACTCGCGCCCTTCCCTTTCCGTTGGGAAGTTTGAGTTTTTCCGCAGCCTGTTTAGCCGCCGTGCATACCTTCAATCGCCGAGCCCCCAGCAACCTTGCCTGACGGAATCTATTCCTTGTGAACAGCAGACTTCGCGATTTCCTGCGGCTGCGCAGAACTATCATCATGCGCTTCCGCCGCATCTTCCGCCGGAATCAACTCTCCCTGAAACGATTCCGCCACCAGCTTTTCGAACTCCTCCATGCTGGGCAGTTCGCTCACGTCCTTCAACCCAAAGCGCATCAGGAATTCTTTCGTGGTCTTATAAAGGATCGGCCGCCCGATCACCTGCTTGCGTCCCGCGGTAGTAATCAGCTTGCGATCCAGCAAGGTCGCAATCACTCCCCCGGAATCCACGCCGCGAATCTCGTTGATCTCCGGCACCGTGGCCGGCTGCTTATACGCAATCACGGCCAGGGTTTCCAAAGCCGGCAGCGACAGCCGGATCGGCGGCTTCAGGCTCTTGGCAAAGCTGCGCACCATTTCGTGCTGCTCGGGCTTGGTCGACATGCGATACCCGCCCGCGACCTGGCGAATCTCGATGCCATGATCGGACGCGTCGTAACCCGCAACCAGTTCTTCCAGCGCCGCCCGCACCCGCGACTTCACCTCGGTCTCGTCAGCCGCGCCCTCGGCAATCACCGACTCTTTGACGAGCTGCACCATATGCTCCGTCGTGATCGGCGTATCCGCCGCGTAAACAATGGCTTCGAGTTGTGCTTTCAGACTCATAGAGAAAATCAGTTGCCAGTTGCCAGTTGCCAGTACCCAGTTGCCAGTCGTCAGTAAGAACTCGTCAGTCGTGACTGGCAACTGAGGATTGGCTACTGCTCTTACCGCCAATCATCCCGCACCGCAGCCTGTTCCGCCATCACTGCGTCGAACCCGGTATGCTTGCGCACCGCGATCTCGCCGAAAAGTTGGTCCTGACGAACCTGAATCGCCTGCAACCGTACCATTTCCAACAACGCGAGAAACATGCACACTAAAGCCTGCCGCGATGGCACGCGCAGCAAAAGCTGCTTCAACCGGATGGGGCGTGATTCGAGAGCCAACCGCCGCCGCAGATAATCAATCATCTGGCCCACCGTCACGGTTTCTTCATCCACATTGATGACCGGCCGGGTGCGCACACGTTCCAGAATTTGCTGGAAGGTCTTGACCAGATCGATCACGTCCGCGGCCATCTCCGGTTCGGTGCCTTCCGCGTCCATAAACTCCTTCAACGCAGGATTGGTCAGCACCGCATCTTCGATCTGTTGCTTCTGCAAAAGCATCTGGGCCGCCGACTTGAATTTCTCATGCTCCAGCAGTCGGTTCACCAGCTCGGTTCGCGGATCTTCCAACTCCTCCGCCTTCGCCGACGGATCGCGCGGCAGCAGCATCTTCGACTTGATGTGAATCAGCACCGCGGCCATATAAATAAAGTCCGCCGCCACATTCACATCCAGCTCGCGAATTTTCTCCACGTACGCCAGATACTGCGCCGTAATCCGCGCAATGGGTATGTCGTAGATGTCGATATGCTGCTTGCGAATCAAATCCAGCAGCAGGTCGAGCGGACCTTCGTATACGTCGGTTACAGAAACCGCGAAAGGGGAATCGCTCTCTTCTCGCTTTTGTGAATCTGGTTTTTGCGAATCTGATTTCCCCCCAGGCTTCGCATGCGCGGATTGATTCGCCACCCGCGCCGGCGACGCCGACCCCGCCAAACTCTCCGCGGAAGCAACGATTCGATGTTCCATTCTAGTTTCCATCTTCCCCCGCCGGTGCTTCATACGCGAGCGACATTCCCATCGCCTCGCGCACATCGTCCATAGTTGCGGCCGCCGCCTTACGCGCCCGCTCCGTGCCAGCCTCAAGAATATCCCAAGCCAGCCGCGGATTCTCCTCGAATTTCTTGCGCCGCTCCTGCATCGGATTCAGCAACTGCACCAGCGCGTCCGCCGCCCAGCTTTTGCACTCGATGCACCCAATGCCCGCCGACCGGCATCCGGCATTCACTTTGTCCATGGTAGCGCGATCGCTGAAAATCTTGTGCAGATCTCCCACCGGGCACACATCCGGATTCCCCGGATCAGACCGCCGCACCCGCGCTGGATCGGTGACCATCGTCTTCAACTTCTGCCGCAGCACCGGCTCCGAATCAGTCAACAAAATGGTGTTGCCATACGACTTCGACATCTTGCGGCCATCGGTTCCCGGCAGCTTGGGGGCGGGCGTGAGTAAAGATTTCGGCTCGGGAAAAACCTCACCATAAAAGCCGTTAAACCTCCGCGCAATCTCCCGCGTGAGCTCCACGTGCGCCACCTGATCCTCGCCCACCGGAACCACATCCGCCTTGTAAATCAAAATGTCCGCCGACTGCAGCACGGGATAGCCCAAGAAACCATACGTTCCCAGATCTTTGTCCTTGATGTTCTCCCGCTGCTCCTTGTAGGTGGGAACCCGCTCCAGCCAGCCCAGCGGAGTGATCATGGAAAACAGCAGGTGCAACTCGGCGTGCGCCGGAACGTGAGATTGAATAAAGATCACAGACTTCTCCGGATCGAGCCCCGCCGCCAGCCAATCCAGCGCCACCTCCAGCGAATTCTCTTTCACCCGCGAAGTGTCGGCATAATCCGTGGTGAGCGCGTGCCAGTCGGCCACTTCAAAGAAGCACTGATACTCATCCTGCATGCGCACCCAGTTATCGAGCGCGCCTACATAATTTCCAAGATGCAATTTTCCGGTCGAGCGCATGCCGCTGAGCACGCGCTTACGCAGATTAGTCGAAGTTGTCATCAGTTTTTCAACGATTTGTGACCAGGCGCGACGGCACGGAAGCGCCCAAATTCACAGGTCATTATCATGCGAGGATACTGTCGATATTATCACGCGCATGTGGGGACAGCCGCCCTCGGCTGTCCGGTCGAGCGAAGCTCGACCAGCCTTCCTCAACCCGGCCACATTCGCCGGAGTCTGAGCGCATTCTCGACCGAACTCGCATGCTTTATAATTCGCCCTCCACCGCACCCGCTGAAATACATGTCCCATCTCGCCCGCAAACTCCGCCTCACCGATTACTTCACGCTGGCCTGGGGCACCATGGTGGGCGTTGGCTGGCTGGTAGTCATGGACGACTGGCTGCTGCGCGGCGGCGCTCTGGGCGCACTGCTGGGCTTCGCCATCGGCGGCGCTCTGCTTTTTCCGATTGGCTGGGTTTATGGCAGGCTCGTCGCCGCCATGCCAGATGCCGCCGGCGAAATCGCATACACCGCCGCGGCTTTTTCCCGTCCCGTCAGCTTCTCCACCGGATGGATGATGATGCTCGCCTACTTCATCGTCTGCCCGTGGGAGGCCGTCGCTGTCGGCCGCATCGCCGGCTACATCGTTCCCTCGCTCGATTCGATCGAGATCTACCGCATCGCCGGACGCCCCGTGTATCTTCCGCATCTCCTCATCGGCCTTGCCCTCACCGCGCTGCTCACCACGCTGAACTATCGCGGCATCCGCCTTAGCGCGACCTTCCAGAACTGGACGTCCTTCGGCACTCTCGCCCTCTTTATCGTTTTCATCGCGCTCGGCGTCAGCAGAGGATCGCCGCGCAACTTCCCGCCGCTCTTCACACACGCGCCGCTGGTTTCGTTTCTGCTTATGATTCAGGTCGTCCCATATTTCATGACCGGATTCGAATCTGTCAGCAAAGCAGCCGAAGAATCCACTCCCGAATTCCGCAGCCAAAGCTTTCTCAAGGCCATCTGGATGGCCATCCTGGTCGGCATTCTCTTTTACACAATCGTCATCGCCGCCGTCGCCTTCGTGGCTCCGTGGCGCGATCTGACCGGCGAGAAATTTATGACCGCCGTCGCCTTTCAGCGTGCTGTGGGCTCGCGCTGGATCGTCAACGTAATCCTCGCCGCCGCACTACTCTCGCTGTTCAAATGCTTCAACGGAAACTTCGTTGCCGCCAGCCGCTTGCTGTTTGCTCTCGGACGCCGCAATCTCATCGACTCACGCGCCGGCCAAATTCATCCTCAGCATCAAACCCCGTCCATCGCGGTTCTTTGTATCGGACTCGCCACCGCCGCCTGTATGCTCCTCGGGGATGCCATCCTGGTCCCGATTACAGAAGTCGGCTCCGTCGCCTGTGCGATAGGCTGGGCAGCAACCTGTGCCGCATACATTTCCATGGGACGCTCTCGAACCTTGCCCGGCCAACTATGCCTGTCGGCAGTCGAATGGAGCGTAGCTGGGTTAGGCTTGCTGGTAGCCATCGCAATGTTGCTGATGAAAGTCATCCCCGCAATCCCCGGCCATTTCACCGCATACGAATGGCTGGCCCTAGGAATTTGGATTGCATTGGGAGCAATCGCAAGACGCCGCGCGACGGCAGCGTAGCAGCCTGCGTCGAGCTTCTGATTCGTAGCAGGGCATGCCTTCCGGCATGCCGAAAGAGCCGCTCCGGTTAACACGACTTTAGGAGGTTGCGAAAAAAGTCCTTCGCAGTGAGTATTCGATCCGGCGGCTGAAGCCGCTGTTGATTTTATTGGGCTTTTGCGGCGCGACTGGAAGTCGCGCCCTTTCAAAGCCTCCGAGAATCGAGTTTTTCCGCAGCCTCTTAGGCGCTACATTCGAAGAAAGGGAAACTGATGAAAGCTTACCCACCAAATTTCGTTCTCGCGATCGTTTTGCTGCTTACCACTGCGCTTCCATTTTTCGCGCAAACGCCGTCGGCCTTCGACCTCGTCATCACCAACGGCCACATCATCGATGGCACCGGCTCTCCATGGTATTCCGGCGATCTCGGCATCCGCGACGGAAAAGTCGCCGCCATCGGCAATCTAGCCGCCGCGCCGCGCAAGCGCACCATCGACGCCGCCGGCAAGGTCGTCGCTCCCGGCTTCATCGACATGCTCGGCCAATCCGAACTCTCCATCCTCGTAGAGCCGCGCCTGCCTTCGAAAATCTACCAGGGCATCACCACCGAGATCACCGGAGAAGGCGGCACCATCGCGCCTCTCAACGACGCCATCATTCAATCCGATCGCGCCGGCTACGAGCACTATCACATCACTCCCGACTGGCGAACCTTCCGCCAGTATTTTGCCCGCATCGAAAAGCAAGGCATGGGCATTAACCTGGCCAGCTACGTCGGCGCCACGCAAGTCCGCCGCATGGTGCTCGGGGACGACAACAAACAACCTTCGCCCGAACAACTCGAGCAGATGAAAACCCTCGTGCGCGAGGCCATGAAAGATGGCACGGTCGGCGTTTCCACGGCGCTCGAATACGCTCCCGCGCCGTATGCAAAAACTGAAGAGCTGATCGCCCTCGCCGCAGAAGGTGGCAAATTCGGCGGCATCTACTCGACCCACATGCGCAACGAAAGCGACTCGGTGATCGGTGCCATCGACGAAGCACTGCGCATCGGCCGCGAAGCTCACGTCCCGGTGGAAATCTGGCACATTAAAGTTGCCGGGAAAAATAACTGGGGACGCATGTCCGAAGTCGTCGCCAAAATCAATGCGGCCCGCGCCTCTGGCGCCGACGTCACCGCCGACACTTACGCCTACACCGCATGGTTCAACGATCTCTCGGCATTCATTCCGCAATGGGCGCACGATGGCGGAACCGCAAAACTTGTCGAGCGCTTAAAAGATTCCGCCACTCGCGAGCGCATCCGCAAAGACATGCTCACGCCTTCCAAAGACTGGGACAACGAATGGCAGGAAATTCCCGGCCCTGAAGCCGTCATGATCGGCGTTGTTGAGAATCCCAAAATGCTTCCGCTCGAAGGCAAGCGGCTCTCCGAGATCGCGAAGCTCTGGAACAAAGATCCCGTCGACGCCCTCTTCGATTTCCTCATCGAAGATCCCACCACTGGCGTCGCCGTCTTCGGCATGTCTCAAGCCGATGTCACGCTTGCGCTGCAGCAGCCCTGGGTCGCCATCGACAACGATTCTTCCGGCACTTCGCCCGAAGGCCTGCTGGGACAGGAACATCCTCACCCGCGCGCCTACGGAACCTTCCCGCGCATCCTGCGCAAGTATGTCCGCGAAGAAAAAGTTTTGACGCTGGAAGATGCGATCCGCAAGATGTCTGCGCTGCCCGCCCAGCGCCTACGCCTGACAGACCGCGGTGTTCTCAAGGCCGGCATGTGGGCCGACGTAGTCATCTTCGATCCCGCAACCGTGCGCGACCTGGCCACGTTCGACAATCCAAATCAGCTCTCGGAAGGAATGGACTACGTCATGGTGAATGGCGTGCCGGTGATCGATCAGGGCAAGATGACGGGAGCGTTGCCGGGAAAAGTTCTGCGCGGCGCGGGATACGTCCCGTAATGCAGAAATAAAATCAGAGGACCGCGATCCGAGAAATGTGGTTGAGGCTGGGCAAAACTGTTTAGCCGGGGAACCATCGATCAGCCGATGCAAATCATCTCCACATAAGGCCCAGCTACGGCTTCAGCCGCGCCTGCGTCTCCGCTGTCGGCGTCACAGCCACCCGCGGTTCCGCCACAGTACCCGTGATGCTATACACCAGCGAACCCGCGCCTGCGGCTTTCACTTCCGTTTCAGCAAGCAGTTTGAAGTCCAGCACTTGCCCAAACGACGCCGTGCCGCTGATCTCATATACTCCTCCGGAAGAAACCAGCACACCCTTCTCCACTTCAATCTTCCCATCATGCAGCCGTGCCCGCCCCTGCCAGCGCGCGATCTGCAGGGGTCCATCATCGCTTGCGAGCGAGATGTGCGACAAAACTCCATCCCGCAGATCGAACCGAAGTCCGCCCTCGGCCGATTGCCAGAATGCCGCGGCATCCGTTCCCGATGCCTTGAACTGATAGGTGCCGCCCGCGGTTCCCGAAATCCACGGATCGTGCATTGCGCTCGCCATCTGCTCCAAAGAAATTCCCGTCAGCGTTCCACCGCCTGCGTACACCGGAGATACCGCGGTGAAATCCGCCTGCCAATCGCCGCGATGCTTTCCTCCCAGCAGATCCGCACGCAGATCCGAAACCTTCAGCTTTCCACGGTCCAGGTCGACCGTAGCGGAAACTCGCTCCGCAACGATATTGTGAATCCGCAAGCGGCCCGCATTCACTTTTCCCGACGCCCGCAAGTTTTCCATAAACACCGCCGCCCCAGGTTCGGCAGAGGTCAGCACCTGATACCAGCGCCGCTGGCTCGGTTGCGGACCCAGCCACTCGTAAATACCATTCAGCCCGATCTCGCCGGTATCCAAATTAAAGTGGACCAGACAGGCTCCCGGCGTTCCACAACCACGCGCCAATACCACAGAACCGGTCCATTCCGCATCGGCGGCCCGTGCTCTCAACTTTTCCACGCGCGCTTCATCGGGCAAGAGCTTTAATTCCGCCGAGGAGATTTCGATCGGCCCATTCGCTCCTCGCACCGTCGCGCGGAGGTTGCGCATTTGCACAGTCCCTATCACTTTCGGCAAAGAAAATCCCGCAGGAGTTCCCGACGCGTTTCCTGCCCACGATCCGCCAATCTGCAAGTCCATCAGGGCCGCGCCTTCCACACTGGCCTTCACCGCCTGCAACCCGAGCAGGCTCGCGATACGCAACGTGTGCGATACTTCCCCATCTCCGCGCACTGCGATTCCGTAACCGGACCGCCCCACCCAGCCTCGCGCCTGCGCCGGCACAGGCCGCCCCAGCGCCACAGGGAAAGGTCCGAACTCAATCAGTAGTTCTCCCTCAACTGGAAAAGCCTCGCCATCGAACCGCCGAACCGCTCTCCCCCGCAATGAATCGCGAGCGCCCCGCTCCGAACTCACTACAAACGGTACGCTGCCCGGAGCGATTTCTACTTTACTGTTCGCCGACTGCAACCGAAGATTCGCAATCTCGCCGCGTCCCTGAAACTCTGGCCCTCTCGAGGACGCCCCGGATTCTTTCACGGTGAGATTCCCTAACACGCTTCCCGTCGCCACCAGATCCGCCGGCAGATCCTTCTTGGCGCGCCGTGCCAGTTGCGCCACCGCACTCGCGGGCACGTTTTCCATGTTCAGCACCAATTCCAGTCGGTGCACTCCGGGCGCCCCGGCATCGCCGTGCAGCGTGACCATGCCATTGCCCACGGGCGCGCTACAAAAGATTTCGCGCATCATGCCTTCCGCTGAACTGTACTTGCCATCGCAATGCGCCGCCAATCCCAATTCCTCACTGGTCGAGATGTCATAGCGATGGAAGTTCCGGATCGCCGTATCCGCCGCTACCTGCATCGTCCCCGGCGTGCCGCTCAGGGTTGCTTCCATGAGAACTTCGCCGCGCCAGCCCTTGTCGTTGCCTGACACCAGTTTGCTCAGTTGCCCCAGTTGCGCGCGCTCCCACGCGAGATTGAACCGTAGGGGAGTTTCGCGCAAGCTCCCAGCCCGCTGCCAAGTGCCGTTCATCCGCAGCAGGCCGGTGTCGCTCAAACTCATGTCGGTGCGAAGCGGTTCGGCTTTCAACCGCACTCCCCACTCATTTTCCGATTCCTGCCACAACACAAAGTCCGCATTCAGCAACGCGTATGGTTTTTTCTCCGCCCCCGCCTTGAAATTGATGCGGCCGGAACTGGCCTCAATGTAGGGAAATCCCGGACGCGCTTCCCGCTTCGATTTCGCCGTAGGCGCCAGAGGCGTGCGCGCCGTGCGTTCCAGCAGAGCCTCCCAGTTCCAGCGCCCATCGTCTCTGCGCACCAGATTCAAGCTCGGCTCAGTCAGTTCCAGACGGGAAATATCCAGCCGTCCGCGCACCAGCGAAGTCAACCGCACCACCGCCGTCACCTCCGGCGCGCGCAGCATAGGCTCCGCGCCGAATGAGGGATCTTCGTAGATGACCACGTTTTCCAGATCGAACCCCGGCCGCGGCAAAAATCGGAGGTGGACGGATCCAACCTCCGTCGGACGGGCCACTGCCTGGCTGATGGAATTCGCAATCCGGGCCTTCAGACGCGAAACGCCCGGACGCACGAGGAACAGAATGAGCAGAATCGCAACGGCCGCGGCCGCAACCCGCCGCTTGGAAGAGAAAGGATTCACCGCACTACTCGCAACGTTCGCCGCCAGCGCGTCTCATCAAAAAAGTGCAACACCACATGTCCCACAAAACCCACACGATCCGCTAGCCCGGTTCTTAGATACTCGCCGTCCGGTGTTTCAAACGACCAGTAAATGAACATCGGGCTCCCAATAATATTTCCCTGCGGAATGAATCCCCAGTAGCGGCTGTCCAGGCTCACTCCCCGATGATCCCCCATCGCAAAATAATGACCGGGAGGCACTACCAAATCGTTCCCCTGGATGTGCGACGCCAACTCTGCCGCCCATCTCGGAGAAATATTCGGGTCCTCCGGAGCCACTGCGGGAAAATTGTTGCGATAGAAATCGAGCGGCGAGTCGTGGTCATGCAGCACGTAAGCTTCGTTCAACATCTCGCCGTTGCGGTAAACCACTCCATTGCGCAGGTGAATGCGGTCGCCGGGTATTCCCATGATCCGCTTCACCACGTACATTCCCGTATATTGCGAATCCGGATGCAGAAACACAACGATATTCCCACGCCGCACCGTGCGATAAGGAAGCAGCGGTCCTACCCACGAAGTCCTGGGTGCAAACTGGAGCCGGTTCACCAACACGTGATCGCCGATCAGCAGCGTGTTCTCCATCGAACTGGAGGGAATCTCGAAGGCGTGAACGACGAACGTGAGGACGAAAACTATTTTCACAGCCGCCGCAGCCAGGGAACTTAGAAATTCCACCGTGGTCTCGCGCGGTTTCTTGTCGACCTCACTTTGCGGCTTACTCTGTTTTCTGCTCACTGATCAACCCGTCCCGTCGGAGGGAGAATCGCCCGAAGGAAAAAATCTCTACTTCACCACGCGCAAGGTTCGCCGCCACCGCGTCTCGTCAAAGAAGTGCAACACCACGTGCGCCAGAAAGCCAATGCGGTCGCCCATGTCAGTCTTGCGATACTGATCGCCGGGCGTCTCGAACGACCAGTAGATAAACATCGGCCGCCCAATGATATTTTCCTGCGGAATGAAGCCCCAGTAGCGGCTGTCCAGGCTCACGTCACGGTTGTCGCCCATCGCGAAATAATGGCCGGGTGGCACGACCAGATCATCGCCCTGAATGTGCATGGGCAACTCCGGCTCCCAGCAGGGATAGACGTTATAGCTCTCCGACGGCGGCACGGCCGGAAAATTGTCGCGGTAGGGATTCGGAAAAGCTGCCGCATCCTGCGAGTGAATCACGTAAGGCTCTTTCAACTCCTCGCCGTTGCGGTACACGTTGCCGTTGCGAAGGTGAATGCGGTCGCCCGCCACACCCATGATCCGCTTCACCACATACAATCCCGGCTCACACGGCGCCAGAAATACTACAATGTCCCCGCGCCTCACTTGGCGATAGGGAAGCAGTGGTCCCACCCACGAAGTCTTCGGAGCGAACTGAATGCGGTTCACAAACACGTGATCGCCGATCTCGAGCGTGTGCTCCATCGAGCTGGAAGGGATCTCAAATGCCTGCACCACAAAAGTGATGATGAACAAGCCCGTGACCAGCACCGCGGCCAGGGAAGACATGAATTCCACTGGAGTCTCTCGTGGTTTGTCTTCTTCGACCTCGTTCTTTGCTTTGCTATCTTTTTTCGCCACCGTGATCAATCCGTCCCGTCTTGTTTGGCAACGCTATCTTATCCGCAGAAAGTTTAATTCACCAACCGCAGCGTGCGGTTCCAGCGCGTGATCTGGAAAATATGGGTCACGGCATAGGCAAAGTGCGCCAGTTTGCCCGCCACGGAATTCGGCGCCGTAAGCTCGCCGTCTCCCGCTTGCACCGACCAGTAAATCAGCAGCGGCCGCCCAATAATGTTGCCCTGCGGCACGAACCCCCAGTAACGGCTGTCGTAACTATCGTCGCGATTGTCACCCATCACAAAATAATGCCCCTGAGGAACAATCAGTTGTCCGTCGTCCACCAGCTTTCGCAGTTGCACCCACCACTCCGGAGTCTCCCCCGCCGCCACATCCAGCCGCGGAAAACTATCGCGGAACAAGTCGTCCGCCGGCCGGCTGTAGTGCACATAGGATTCTTTCAAGGGCACTCCATTCACGAACACCTGCTTATTGATCAGCCGCACCCGGTCCCCGGGCACGCCAATCACCCGCTTCACGAAATGCTGCGCCGGGTTCACCGGATAGTGAAACACCACGATGTCGCCGCGCTGCACCCGGCGGTAGGGCATCAGATAATCGCCCACGCTGCCTCCGCCGTAACACAGCTTGTTAACCAGCAGGTAATCCCCTATCAGCAGCGTATTCTCCATCGACGGAGACGGAATCTGAAACGCCTGCACCACAAAGGTGATTACAAATACCGCGATCACCACCGTTCCCAGCAGCGATTGCGCGGACCCGGTCACACCCGTCCCCACGGCCCACGGCGTTTTCTGATTTGCCGGCCGCCTATCTGCCTGTATGCCCTTGGCCGACAACCGATTCGCCGACAACGCTTCGCCCGGCAACTGGTCGACTGACAACCGATCGACTGACAACCGATCGCCGGAAAACTGACCGCCCGATAAATGATCGCCTGGGGAACTCATTGACTCCACATCCTGCACTCTAGTGCTGCTCCGGGGACCGCGATCCCCGCGCCAGTTTGGCTCCCACCGATTGCGGCCGCGAAGCCAGGTGGGACAATAACTGCCGCGCCGCGTCCTGCTCGGCCGTCTTCTTTGTGGAACCTTGCGCGCGTCCCACAAACTCCTCGCCGTTGTCGCCCCTGGCCGCGTGCAAACGCACTTCCACCGTAAACGTCTTCCTGTGTTCCGGTCCGGCTTCCTCCACCAGAACATAAGAAGGTTGAGCCATTCCCAATCCCTGCAAAGTCTCCTGCAGGGCCGACTTGAAATCGTTCATGGGCAGCGTGCCACCCTCGCGCTCCATGCGCTCCAGTTCTGGCGCAAGGATTTCCCGCAGGATAAACTCGCGCACCGGCTGCATTCCTCCATCCAGGTAGATCGCGGCCAGGATGGCTTCCAGAGCGTCCACCAGCACCGCCGTCTTGCTGCGCCCACCGCTCTTCTCTTCGCCCCGTCCCAGGCGGAGATAGTGCCCCAGTTCCAGTTGTTGCGCCACCCGGATGAGATGCCGCTCGCTCACTAGATGCGCGCGCAGCTTGGAGAGTTCGCCCTCGCGAAATTGCGGAAACCGTTGGAACAACTCTTCGCTGGTAACCAGCGCCAGAATCGCGTCGCCCAGAAACTCCAACTGTTCGTTATCGTTGACCGTATATTTATTCTCGCCCGCTTGCTGCGACTCTTGCTCGCGCGCCTGCGAGCTGTGCGTGATCGCCTGCTCGATCACCCCCCGCCGGCGGAAGTGGTAGCGCAAGGCCGTTTCCAGCGCGGTAATTTCCCGTTCTTTCATGATGAGAGTGCTGGGACCTGCCATATAAAATGGCCTCGGGCAGGGCATGGCTTCACAGGTTGCGGAAAAAGTCTTTTCATGTTGAACGTGTCGCCTCGGCGGCTAAAGCCGCTGTCGATTTTGAGGCACTTACGGCGCGGCTCGAAGCCGCGCCCTTTCAAAACCGGATCGCAGGCCTTGCTTCCTTAATTACTTCGCCGGCGTATCGCTGATCCCGCCGATCAACTGGATCAGGCGGTCCTTCTCTTTGCGCGCCGCATCTCCGGCGCCCGTGCCCGGCTTGGTCAAATCCACGGCCTGGTTGGCGAACTTCAGCGCCTCGGGATATTTATTCTGCATATCCAGCGCCACCGACAAACGGAAAACCGCGATGGGATCAGGCTGCTGCGGGAACGCGTCAATCGACTTCCGTAAATTACCTTCCGCATCCGCCCAGGCCTTAGCGTTGAAATCCAGCGTCCCTATAATCGCGTAAGCCTCCGAACGCAGGTACCCCTTGAATGCACTCAGTTGCTCCGGCGGATATCCCGAACTCGGAACGTCAGTGTCCACAGTCACCAGCGCGCGCTGCGCATCTTTTCTGGCTTCTGCGATGCGCTGGTCCTTGTCCAGGTCGGTGTCGCGGGTGCGCTCGGCCAGCACTTGCGCCACGCCCAGCAGTGCCTCTGGATCGTCCGGATCAAAGCTCAGAACTTTCTGCGACATGGCCATCATCTTTTCGGCATTGTTGGCCTGTTGGTAGGAGTGCAGCACGGCTTTGTAGATCAGGGGCCGCAACTCGCTATCCGGGAACTTGGTCGCGAAGTCGTCGGCGGCCTTCTCCTGGGCGGCGGCATCTGTAATCGCCGCGGCAGCCTTATACGCGTCGAACTCCGGCTGCGTCTTGGCTTGCGGTGGACGTTTCCCCGCAGGCGCTGCCGCCTGCTCCGCCGGCACGGTCTGGGCCGCTGGCTTGCTCTGGCCAAAACTTCCGGCCGAGATTCCCACTACTGCAATAATCGTGATGATTGCCGTTCGCTTCATGCGTTCTCCTTGAACTGCCATGCCTTCACTTCCACAGCTGCAATCCGTTCCTGCATTCTAAACGCCCCGTGCATTCCAGCGTGCTTCCTTTATTGCGGCTTGGCCGGAGGCTCATACGCCTGCTGCAGGCCTCGTTCCGCCGCCGCTTTTATCTCCGGCAACTCTTCCGCCGTATTCAACGCCTCCCGGTACTCCTTCTCAGCCGCTTCGCGATCTTCCTTCATATCCAGAATCCTTCCCAAATACACATGCGACCATCCCACCACCTTGGGATCCTTCGATGCTTCAATCGCCTTCTGGAAATTATCCTGCGCCCCGTCCCGGTTCTTGTTGGCCACAGCCACTTCCGCCAGGATGAACAGCGCCCGTCCCTGGTCTCCAATCTTCTTATCCAACGCCTGCTGTGCCAGTTCCTGCGCGCCCTTGGGATCGCCAGCCGCGAGCCGCTTCTCCGCCGTCAGCAGCATCCGCCGCTCCTCCGGACGCGATAACTGCACCAGTTCCGGCGACGTCTTACTGGCAAACTGCACCGCCGACGCCTTCTCCCCTTCTTTCTTTACGTCGACACTTCCGAGGAAACCGCTGTAGGACTCGCGAATGCCCGCAGGATCTTTTTCGAATGCCACCACTCCTTCGTAAAACGTCCGCGTCAAAATGTAGCCTTGTTTCACCGCGTCATCCACCGCCTGCGCCCGCATCGCCTCTTCCGCCGGCAACTTGCTCCCCGTCGTCCGGATCTCAATGGCCCGCACCAGGCATTCCGTCACCAGCAGGGAAATGTCGGTCTTGAAACTTTCCTCCAGCGGGGCTCGCTTCACCGACTGCAGCAGGGGTTCCAGCCGCTTCATGGCAGTGAAGTGCTTTTCCGCCTCCCGATCCAACTCGTAGTGCAGATACGTATGCCGGATCTGGTCCATCTTCAGTGCCGCCCGCGGCGCCGCGCCCCCTGGCGTGTTCGGGGCCGGGAACACGATCACGTAATAATCCGCACCATAGTTCCGCGCATCCGTCTCGTTCGGCGAGCCCATGAAGTCCAGATAAACCGTGAACCTTCGCCCCAAATATTGCGCCGACGGCTGCTTCAAATAAATCTCGGTATCGAACACCATCTTGGCCAGCGGCTCGTGATACCGGTTCATGGCGGCCGCATAGTCGTTGCGATGCCGCTCCCAGATGGAGTGCAATCGCACTTTGTCGTAGAAGCGTTCCAGCACCGTGCCGAAAGCGGTAATCGCCGCCGCATCCGGCGGCAGATCCTCTTCTTTCCCCCGCGGAGCAAAATGGGGAGGTCCATCCATATAAAGCGCCAGCGAAATATAGGGCGACAAACTGTGGTTCGTGTTCCGGTCCGCCGTGTGCGTCTGGTAAAACTCGCACAGCGCAGTCCGCGCCGCCTCAGCTTCGTCCGAGTCCTGCAAAACCCTCTGCACTTCCGCTCGCACGTTGCTGCGCGTGGCGTCCGAGATGGTTAAATCCTGGTCATACCCGCAGGAGTTGAGCGCCGTCAGCACAGAAAAAATCGTCTCGCTGCTCTCCAGTTCGATCGGAGACCGCTCCTGCAAAATTTGGTTCTGCGGAAGTTGATTTTGTAGAGTCTTGCTTGGCGGCGATGGGATCGGGGGAGACGGCATCGGCGGAGCTGGGGTCGGCGCAGAATCCCGTGAAGACGATTTATTCGGCGAAGCCTGGTCCGGCGAAGTCTGACCCGGCGAAGTCTGGCCCTGCTGAGGCTGTATGGGCGGAACGGGATCCTGCCCCACGGAGCACAATCCCAACAGCCCCCACATGGCCGTAAGCCAGAGAATTCGAAATCGCAGACTCAGGAAACCCTCCACAAAATCAGCGCCATGCCGTGGCGGAGAACACATTCAAGTGTAAGGACTTCACCGCAGAGGGTCAAACCGGAATTGGGGGAGAACAGGACGGGATGGAATATGCACCCCCTCTGTGGGCGAGGTTCTGAGGCCCTGAGTGGGCTGCCTAAGCTGCTGCTCGGTTAAAAAGGGGCGATCCGAACGGACCGCCCCGGTTTCGGTTGTTCAGTGCTTGCAGATTGCAATGCCGTCGCCACCGACGACAGTACCTAGACTTTCCTGAGTTCCGTTCGGCAGGATCTCGAGCACCGGCCCCTCTTGGGTGGCTACTATTAGAGTATGTCCGGTGGGATCGAAGGTTACGTTCATGTTGTGCAGACCCGTAGTCGCATACAGGCCCAATGAAGTGCCATCCGGCCCGAACTGCTGAATGGTTCCGTCGGTATTGCTTACAAACACATTTCCTGCCCCGTTGATTGCGATTCCGACAGGGCTGGTTAGATCAGTGGTTATGAAGTCGATTCCCGCCTGAGCTACGTTAAACGGAGGGGGAACGCGAATCACTTTGCTGTTTGCTTCGTCCACCGCCAGGAGATTTCCCGCAAAGGGTCCAGCGGTCAAGAACGTAGTTGCTCCTGCGCCGTTTGCATTTCCCTTGGGAGGAAAAGGAAGGACAGATTGAACCGGCCCCAAAGAGGATTCACTCCACACTCCGGTATTGGCCAAGCCCTGAGCGAGCGTGGTGCCAAAGAAAAGCTCTCCGTTAGTCGAGTTCGAAGGGGCAAAGGTCAGTCCGGCAGGACCGCCGCTGCCAGCAAGTCCTGGATCCTTGCTGAAGTCAACAATCGTCGTTTTGTGCTGACCGTTTTGATCCAGCCTCACGATTCGCATCGGTCCCCCGAAGACTCCACTCTGGGCCAGGTAAAGGCGCCGGTCTGGCCCGCACGAAAGTCCTTCGGCCGAGGTTAGACCTGTAGCTATGATGGTTTCACTGGACTGGCCGAGAACATACGGCATGGCAAAGGAAATATTCGTCACCGTTCCCGCCGAAGAACTGCTGACCATGACATTGCAAGTGCAGGGGATGGCGGTGACCGTCTCCTGAGCGGAAATTGTAACCGCACCGTTTCTGGCGAGCGCCCGTCCGTTCAAAATGCCGCCATCGAGTGTGATACTGGTTAGCGCCATGATGTTTCCAACGAACGTATTGTTCGTTTGAATGGTCGCCGACGAACCGATTTGCCAAAATACATTGCAATTGACCGCGCCGTTAATCAGCAAGACGGTGGAATTGGTGGCGGTTGTAAGGGTGCTGCCTATCTGAAAAACCCATTGGGCATTGGCAATGCCCTGACCGTCCAGGGTTAGAGTACCCGTCAGCAGTGCCGATGACGAGAAGCAGTAAACGCCTGGAACAAGGGTCAAACCTCCAAGGTCCGTGCCCGTTAAATTTGTGCCACACGGTGCTCCCGCAGCTTGGTTGTAACCCACCGTAAGATCCACTTGCGCCTGGGCAGTCGCGGCGTTGGCAGCCGTGTACAAGGTGCCATGCACCTGCGACGCGGTCAGTCCCGTTACGGTTGGGGTAGGAGAACTGCCGACATCCCCGGTGATGAAGGTCGCGGGCGATGCATTGGTTATGCCGGAACCGGCAAGCAGCCCAAAATTTGTTGCTGTCCCTAGATCGATAGGGACATTCGAACCAGCGGACTTGGCGAAAGCAGTCGATACGATCACTACAAAGACGACTGCGGCCAGAACTGTTATCTTTGTTGTTTTCACGGTAGAACTCCTTCAGGACTCACTGTCGATAGACATAGACGATGACACTAGCCGGTACGACCAGGGTTGTCTGATCTGAATTGCTCATAAAGAACGGTAATTGAAAAGACTGGAAGACCTACTTTGGGGCGTCGAACCGGAGTTGGGTAGTTGTACAGCGGGTTCTGAAAGTGCACCCCACCGGCACGGCACAGTAGCCGGGTTGGGTCGGGTCGGACCCCGCGCCCGCCCACGGCACCACGCTGCGAAATGGGGGGAGAAGCAGCTTAGGATATTTTGGCTTCGTTGCCTTTAGTTACGGCGTCGTTCAACATCGGGCAGGGGGGGACCCTTGGCGCGATCCTTGTCAGGGAGCCCGCCGTGCTCTGGAGGAGGCTCGGGACCGTTGTTGGCACGAACCGCTGGATGCTTTGCTGGCGATGTGACGGGCACTGCGTCGTCATCATGAAGAACGACGTTTAGGAGTGAACTGTGGACATGTAAGTTATCTCCGGAGTCGTAGTTGATAAAACCAAGCTTCCTGAACCGGTTCATGAAGAAGCTGACCCGCGATCGTGTGGTCCCCACCATTTCCGCCAGAGTCTCCTGACTCAGCCTGGGGACCGACATTTCGGACACTCCTTCTGTGCCGAATTGCGCCATCAATAGGAGAACTCGCGCCAGCCGCTTTTCGCTGGAATTGAAAAGTTGATCGACCAAATCATCCTGATAGCGGATGTTCCGCTTCAGCAAGTATTTGACAAACATGGCCGACAATTTTGGTTGCACGCTCATGGCATGCATCATCGCCCGCTTCCCAACATGCAGCAGGACGCAGTCTGTCATGGCGACGGCAGAGGACATGCGGATGGGCTGGCCGGCAAGACCGCCTTCTCCAAAGAAATCTCCTTCGCTCAAAATGCCCAGAGTCGCTTCTTTCCCGGCCTCCGACACAACGCTGAGCTGTACCTTCCCCTCCTGGATGAAAAACAGTCCATCGGTCGAGTCGCCTTGAGCGAATATCGTGTTTTTCTTTCGAAAGGACAACATATCCCTACCCTTCCCAATGGTCGAAAGAAAGGTGCGGGGATTGAAATTCTTTGCGGGTGTGACTTGGTTTAGCAAAGGCCGTCCTGACTGGAAATGCCGCCACATCAATTATGGTGGAACGGATCACCTTAGGCTGGTCTGTAATGCTCACCTTCACTAAATAGAAAAGACCGAACCCGAGTGAGTTCGGTCGAAGATCTAAATATCTGGACTACAGTAAACAAATGCGGTCGTGAGGGTCTGAACGCCGGTTTCCCGCCACTAACCCATGATCGCGCTGTTTCGGAAACTTGAGATAAGATACCCGGCGGCGGTTTCAATTACTGTTCACTTTTATACATTCCTGAAAATTGTTCCCGAGACTCCCATAAGTGTTCGCGAGGGCTGGGGAGCTGCGGGCGATATCTGCAAGGGTTGAGGACGACAAGACGACAAAAGGTTGTTCCAGATTGAGGCCAACAACCTTCTAGTTAAGACTTTGAAAGGTGACATTGGCCGAACGATTCCCGGCTCGGGGAAGCCCAGGCACATCTGGAAACGGCACACGGATCATTTCGTTCCTCACTGCATAGAGCACTAACTTGGCGGTCGAATGAAGGTTAAGCTTGGACATAATATTGGTTCGATGGGTTTCCGCCGTTTTCACTGAGATGTTCAGAATTAAGGCGACAGCACTACACCGCCTGCCCTCCGCCAGGAGCTGCAACACCTCGCGTTCCCGAGGCGATAGTCGGGGCGCCTGGGCTGCGGTTGGACCAGGATTTGCCTTCCAGCGGCCCTGTACAAGCAGAGCGGGCGTTCGCACGCCCAAGATGCAGTTTGGCTGTTGGAGGGCTGCCACCGCTGCTGTCAGTTCGTCGAGTCCGTCGGACTTAAGAACCCACCCACGAACCCCTGCCTGCAAACAATCTCGGACCACTTTCTCCGAGTCCACGTCGCTGAGGACCAGTATTTTCTGGGCCGGATTGTCTTGCAGGATCTGTCGCGCCCCGTCCACGCCATTCAGTCCTGGCATGCCAATCTCCAGGAGAATAAGATCCGGCTTCAACTGCATGCACTTCTCCACTGCGTCCCGTCCGTCGGCGGCCTCACCGCAGACCTCCCAACCTTCGTGAGAGCCGAGCACCGAGCGCAGACCTAAACGGAAGATTGGATGATCGTCAGCCAGCAGGACACGAAATGTATTCATAACTTCCCTCGCAGTAGTGGCGCAGAATGTATCAGAGCAATGCGATCGGAGTCTGTGCAGAACTGCTCACAGGCAATGCGTTGCATCGCAGAGGTTCTGTTGAACATTCCTTGTTGAACATTCCTCAGTGTTCCGTTGACGTTTTTCTATCAAGAGGCCATCTCATAAATGACCGAAGAAGAAAACGCCGACTCCCTCAGAGGCTAAAGAGGGTGCGTGAGAACTAGCTTGTAATTGTAGGCAAGATGAGGCAGAAAGATAAGGTATGGGACGATTTCTGCCGTACGAGCCGGACCAAG
>CZKK01000119.1_pt2 | contig 25299 bp, 22 predicted proteins | sample 1122271 | NCBI WGS metagenome assembly CZKK01 (sample SAMEA3539301, study PRJEB10725) | soil metagenome | biome: tundra; feature: field; material: soil | place: USA | collected 2010-05 | depth 0.15 m | reverse complement strand
TACATCGTCAAACCCGCGTTTGGCGTGTACTTCAAAGCATCTTTCTCCGACCGGTCGATCGTCATGTGATAGTCGCCGCACATGCAGGTATCGACGAATTCGATAATTATTTCCTGCCCGATGCCTTCCAGATAACGGTAGCGCCAGTCCTCGAAGGGGAACGTGGAAGTTTCTCCCCCACCCTCTTCCATGGGCCGCTCATAGGATCCGCCGGAGGGATGCGAATCCACTTCATCTGCCGGACCATACATAATGTAAATGCGTCCGCGGTCGCTCTTCCAGCCGGGAATGCCGGCGGGAAAATGCTCGTTGGCGTAGGCAATGCGCCGGTAGTGCTCTTCTTTGTATTCGTTCTCTTCGGTATCGGGAGTGGGGTCGCGGCGTTGCCAGAAAGCTTCGATAAAATTGTCGCGCTCTTCGTCGTTGGAAAGCTGTTTGAAGGCCGCTCGTTCCTCGTCCGTGATGATCCAGACCACGTCCTCGTTCAGCCACTTCTTGTAAGTCTTGCTAAGCTCGATCTTCAGAGAGGCTTTCTGCTGTTTCTTCTGTTTTTCATTAGGCTTGCGCTTGAGGGGATCGATCTCATCCGTGGGTTGCGCCTGCGAACTGGTCACGGTCGCACTGGAGCCTTGTGTACTGGAAGACGGCGTGCCGGAAGACGGCGTGCTCGAAGCCGGGGTGCCGGATGCTGGCGCGCTGGAGGATGCCGGGCTGGAAGCCGCCGGCTTGTCACTCTGCGCACGCGCCGGGACGGCTAAACCGGAAGCGACTGCCAATATACAAAGAGAAGAAAGATAACGTGAACCAACCCGAACCATGAGAGGGACTCCTGCGACAGTACGGCTACGTCTGCCTATTTTAGGCTCCCGATTGAGCGAAAGCAAGGTTAAGTCACATTAAAAGAATGGATTGAGCACCCGAACCAATCAATCTGCTGGATGCGGCGGACTTGCCTTCGGGTTGCCTAATCGTGCAACGTGACCGGAGGCACGGAGCCTTACTTCTTCTTGTCAGCATGGGGCCTCGGGCGTATTGTTGGGGACGAAAGTTGTTTCATCGGCCCGGCTTTTCCTCCCCTCCATTTGCGCTGTTAAGGAGCCTCAAACATGAAGCGGATATTCCTGCTAACTCTCGCGATATCGGCGCTATGTTTCGCGCCCAACGCCTTGTCCCAGAAAATACTCACAACGATCCCAATCGGCGGACAACCGGGCTACCTCGCGGTCAATACGACGACGAACATGATTTATGTTCCGAACCAAACGCTGAATACCGTCACCGTGATTAACGGAAACTCGAATCAGGTAGTGGCGAATATTCCCGTGGGAGCACTTCCGTATGCCGCCGCTGTGAATCCCGCTACCAATCTAGTCTATGTCTCGCTTCCAACCTCGTCCCCGGCCCCGTCCGTCGTGGTTATTGACGGAGCTACGGATACTGTGACCGCCACTATCCCTGCCTCGATTCCTCCGTTCGGGATCGCAGTGAATTCAGTGACGGATCTGATCTACTTCTCAAGTTTCTCCAGCTCAAACAGCTCGGTCGGCGTTATCGAAGGCACAAGCAACCAGATCGTCGCGACGTTATCGCTCTCGACATCATGTTGCGTGACGGCCGTCTCCGTGGACACTTCCACCAACCGCATTTACGTGGCAGATGACTTTTCGTCTCAGCAGGTTGTGGTGATTGACGGAGGCACAAATAAGTTCAAGATGTTCAATGTCGCGGGTGTCTGCGATCTTCAGTACCTCGCTGTGGACAGCTTGCTGAACCGGATCTACGCTGCCGACTCGGTCTGTGGCGGCCTATACGTGATCGACGGCGCGAACGACAAGTTGATTACGAGCCTTCTCCCAAAAGACAGCGGTCCAACCGCGGTCAACCAAGCAAATCACCAGGTCGTGGATTTTGCCGTCAACGTCCTTAGCTTTGTCAATGGCCGCACGGGCACAATTGTCGGAGGGAGCGTAAATTTTCCAGTCGGTTTAGGAGGCTTGAGTATCGCCGCAGGCAACCACAACCGCTATTACGTCTCCTTTAATGGCGCAGGCAGCACTGGCATAGCAGTAGTTTCTGGCCCAACGCCATAATCCGGGACATCAATATTTATATTCATTGAATTGCGGACGAACCGGCCATGCTCACTTTACCGCTCACTGCACTCGTGCTGGGCGGTTGCCCGGCGGCCCGAAAATTCGGTTCGATCGTTATCCCCCGGCATCTTCATCGTGTTCCTGCAAAACCCGAACCCGCCTCACGCTATAATTACCAGTTCCGGGTCCGATACCCTCGGCTCTTGGGTCCCCAGGCGGGTCTCAGCAGGGCGCCTCTGAATGGAACTTTCCTGCTGCCAGGATCGTATTAGAAGACGTGTCCGTCAGACCGGTGGAACTGGGCTGGCCAGGAATCGATCTGTAGCCGAAGGTAAGCAACTCCCGGGCTATCACTGAAACGACGGCGACGGAGACCATGAAACCTTGGAAAAAAATCGCGATCGGCGCGGGCGCGGTGGTGCTGTTGGCCATCATCGTCGGGGCCACGGTGCACCAGAGCGGCAAGAACGTGGTCACGGTGCAGACGGGAAAGGTCCAGCGCCAGGACTTGTCGTCAGTGGTGAGCGCTTCGGGAGAAATTAAGCCGAAGACTTACGTCAATATCGGCGCCAACGCCTACGGCAAGATTACCCACCTTTACGTTAAGGAAGGGGATCACGTAAAGAAGGGTCAATTGCTGGCGCAACTGGAAAACGTGCAGTCCTCGGCAGATGTGAGCGCCAATCAGGCCTCGGTGCAGGCTGCGGAAACGGATGCGATCGCTGCCCAGGCGGCGCTCAACACCTCCGACGCCGACCTGCTACGCGCCCAAGCCGATTATGACCGCAACAAGCTTGACTGGGCCCGGGCGCAAGATCTCTTCAAGGACGGGCTGATCGCAAAATCTGATTTCGACAGCCGCAAGAACGCCTGGGCCACGGCGGACTCCGGGCTGGTGCAAGCCAAGGCTCGCGTCGCCCAGGCAAAAGCTCAGAAAGACTCTGCGGACCGGCACGTTGCCCAGGCGCGGGCCAATCTCACCCGTGTTGCCGATGTGCTGCAGAAAACCACCTACTCCGCTCCCTACGACGGCGTCATCACCAGCTTACCCGTACGGGAAGGCGAATCGGTGGTCATCGGCATTCAGAATGCTCTTGGCAGCATATTGATGACGCTTGCCGACATGTCCGTCATCACCGCCGAAGTGAAGGTGGATGAAACTGACATCGTGAACGTACACTTAGGCCAGCCCGCCGAAGTGACCATCGACGCCATTCCCAAAAAAGTTTTCCACGGCACAGTCTCCGAAATTGGGGACAACGCCATCGTCCGCTCCACCGGCGTAGCCACCTCGCAGCAGACCACCGCCAGCGAAGAAGCCAAAGATTTCAAGGTAGTGGTAACGGTGACCGATCCTCCGCAGGATCTGCGCCCCGGGCTCTCGACCACCGCCAAGATCACGACGGCTTCCCGCAGCAGTGTCATTTCCATCCCGATTCAAGCGCTCTCGGTCCGCAGTAAAGCACAATTGGAGCAAGAAAAGTCAACCCCGGGCTCCGTGCATGCCGCCGCACCTGCGCCGAAAGAGACCGCATCTAAGAAGGATCAGCAGCAGGACGTGCAGGGTGTCTTCGTCATTCGCAATAAGAAGGCCGAGTTCGTCCCCGTCACTACCGGCATCACAGGTACCAGCGACATCGAAGTGTTGAATGGCTTAAGCGAAGGCGACGAAGTGATTACCGGCAGTTACAAGATTTTGCGCACACTGCGTTCTGGAAGCAGCGTCAAGATCGATAACTCCGTTCCCAAGAAGGAAGACGAATCGTCATAACGTTCGCCAGCTTCATCCGTCCAACCGAGAAGCCGGTGACACAGAACAAGTTTCAAACGGCAGTCTGGGATGACAAGTTTCAAGTTTCCTGTGCCGACAGCGTACGGAGCCCAGGGAATCGAATTCGACTTCATCTACGGAGAACTCAGTGGCACCGGAGCAGGAGAAAAACATGGCTACCGCCGAAGTAATCAGCATGCCCCTCACCCCCGTCGCAGCCTCGCCGCAATCCTGCATGATCGCGGCCATGGATCTTTGGAAGACCTACGACATGGGCTCGGAGCAGCAGGTCCATGCCTTGCGCGGGGTCAACCTGCGCATTGAGCGCGGAGAGTATGTTGCCATCATGGGGCCGTCCGGTTCCGGTAAGTCAACGTTGATGAACCTGATTGGCTGCCTGGACACGCCCACCAAAGGCGAATACTGGCTCAACAGCCAGCTGGTCAGCGAACTTGACGACGATGAACTCGCCCGCATCCGCAACAAAGAAATCGGCTTCGTTTTTCAGACCTTCAATCTGCTGGCTCGCGCCACCGCTCTGCACAATGTGGAACTGCCCTTGATCTACGCCGGCGTTCCCACCGGCGAGCGCATTGAACGCGCCAAAGGTGCATTGACGGCTGTAGGAATGGGATCCCGCATGACCCATAAACCAAACGAACTTTCCGGCGGCCAGCGGCAGCGCGTCGCCGTCGCCCGAGCCTTGGTGAATAAGCCTTCCATCATTCTGGCGGACGAACCCACCGGCAACTTGGACTCGCAAACCGGAGGCGAAATCATGGCCTTGTTCGATAACCTGCACCGGGAAGGCAATACGATTGTGCTGGTCACGCACGAGCATGACATCGCCGAATACGCTCACCGTGTGGTCCACATCAAGGACGGCGTGGTCGAGCGCGACGAACGGAAGAAATAAACTCAGTTCGATTGAAGCTCCCGGCCTCTGTGCCTGTTTTCCGGCCCTTCTGGAATAGCCGGGGTTTTTCGAAAGCCGGCCTATCGGCGAGTTAGCTCCAATTGGCGCGTGATTTTGCTGCGTCAGACATCGCCACTTCCTCAACGCTTTTCAGCGATGCCACCGCCACCTGGTCGCGCCCGCCGCGCTTAGCCTCATACAGCGCGCCATCGGCTGCCGCCATCAATTCCTTGGGTGACATTCCGTGTGCGGGGAACGTCGCCACACCCACAGAAAGCGTGATCATGCCCAGGGAGTTGCCCTGATGCATGATGGTCAGTTCCCTCATTTTCGACCGCAACCGTTCGCCTCGCGCTCGCGACCCGTCCAGATCCGCCGTGGGCAGGATCACGAAAAATTCTTCTCCGCCAAAGCGGCATACAAAATCCTCGGCCCGGACGTTCTTGAGCAGGAACGCCGCGGTCTGACGCAATACCGCGTCACCCGCGTCGTGGCCATAAGTGTCGTTGAAGCGCTTGAAGTGGTCCAAATCGATCATAAGGATGCCGAGCGGCTGCGCGGCGCGCCCGGCCCGCCGAATCTCGCGATCCAGTACCTCCTCCAGGTACCGCCGGTTATAGAGTCCGGTCAAGGCATCCCGCACCGACTGCGTGCGCAGCGCCTCCCGCAGCCTGATGTTCGCAATCGACAATCCAACCTGTCCCGCAAACGTCGTCTTGAACGAAAGCTCTGAGGCTTCCAGTTGCGGCGACTCATCCGTCGACTGAAGGTGCAATATCCCCAGCGTTTCGCCCTGCGCCAGAATAGGGATGCACAAGTACGTATTCTTCACGCCCGCGGCGTGCGCGCACGGCGCAGTCGTGTCGCCCGCCACCACCAGATGCGGATGCCCCGTTCGCAGCGCCCAGCACGCCATCGGTTCAAATTCCGTCATCGGAAGTTGGCAGTCGGCCCACGAGCCGATCACTTCGGTCAGGCTTCGCGAATCGTTCAGCAGCGCCACTGCTCCCCGCGCGGCGGGAAATATCTTGGGCGCGAAACCCAGAGCGGCCGCGAACACTTCATCCCTATCGATGCAGCTCTGCAAAAGCTCGCCCATCTTCGCCAGCATCGTCGCCCGCTCCGAACGCTTCTTAAGTTCACCCATCATTCTCTCGTTCTGTTGATCGAGTTCGTTGCGGGCGAAATCTCTTTCTAACATTTCCTCCTGCAGCCGCGTATTGACGTCCGCCAATTGCGCCGTCCGTTCCAGAATCTGCTCTTCTAGAACCTGCTGGGTGTGCTTCTGGTCCTCGATATCGGTACACGTGCCGAACCACTTGCTGATCTCTCCCTCGTCGTTGCGGATCGGGTTGGCTCTTGCCAGAAACCAGCGGTATACCCCGTCCACCCGCCGCAAGCGATATTCAATTTCATGGGCCTCTCCTGTCCGGACAGAGTGCTCCCACTTGCTGAGGGTGATCGCCAAATCATCGGGGTGAAGTAACGTTGGCCAGTGATCGAGATCCTTCGTCTTGACTCCGCCGTATTCTAGTAACTGGTGACTGGCGAAATCGACAGAGCCATCCGGACGGGCTGTCCAGATCATCCCCGGAATCGCTTCCGCCATCGTGTGGAAATACAACTCGCGTTCTCGCGCTGTGCTGAGATCGCCTCTCTGCAAGACGACGACCCTGTCGATGAACAACGATGCGAGTGCACCGCCTAGAACCACAAAAGTACTGGCGCTGATGGCTGCTGTGCCAATCATGAAAATGCCGATTGCATGGGTGAAATCAGGCGCAAGCTTTGAGGGATAGAATGACGCGGCCCACATCCCGGTATAGTGCGTCAGCGGAATCGCACTGCCCATGATCAGCGCACTGATGATTTTCCGCCAACTTGTAGTTCTCTCATCCCGCACTCGGAAAGCGAGTGGCAATGCGACGAACGAGATCGCCATCGCCAGCACTATCGACAGAGCAACGATTCTGCCGTCATAAACGATCACGGCCGCACAGCGCATCGCGGCCATGCCGACGTAGTGCATGGCTGCAATGCCACTGCCCATCACCACGCTGCCCGCAATCGCGTGCCCCACTCCCATCTCCGGCCGGCTGACCACGAATAGAGCAACTCCCGACGCCGCGATGGCAGCCAACAGAGAAAGCACTACGGTGGGCAGGTGATAAAAAACCGGCATCGGCATGGTTAAGGCGAGCATGCCGACATAGTGCATCGCCCAGATTCCCCAGCCCATCGCGGCGGCCCCCCAGCTAAGCCAGATCGCTCTCACCCGGCCTTGCGTTGCAGTTACGCGGCCAGCCAGGTCCAGCGCGGCATACGATGCAAACATCGCCAGCACGATGGAAAGCGCCACCAACCCGTAGTCGTAGCTTCCCTTCATTGCCGTGACTGAATTCATCTTTTGTTCACGCTGCTCGCGTTGCCGCAATCCCCGCCGCCGCGAAGATCCGCGCCTGCCCGCACCCAGACCGGACTCTCCCGGTGAGCGCCGCCATCAGGTTCTACGCTATACATCGGCGGGATTTACCGTTTCCGTGTTAGAAACCACTAAGCCGCGGCCACGGGAGTGACCGCAGTTGCCATAGCAAAACCGAAGGGCCTCTGCGAGAGGCCCTTGCGATGCGAGACTAAAATCTCGTGTGGAACGATTGCGTAACGCTGAGGGTTACCGCGCCGCGGCAGTATCTGCGGGCCGGGAAGGACCAGCCAAGAAAAAATTGTGGTCGTAGAGATTTCGGTACATGTGGCCGGCAATCTCTGCCGCCTTGGGCCCAAACGCAGGCCGCCCGCCCTGCAGAAAAACCACCACCACCACTCGCCCACTGCTGGTATTGGCGTAAGAGGCGAACCACCCGAAGCGCGTGCCGGCATGCGAGCAGGTCCCGGTCTTGCCCAGGATCTCTTCCTCGTTGAAGTTCAGCCCCAGCCTGCGGGCCGTCCCGTACTGCACCGCTCCCGCCATCCCCACGGAAATTTCCGGAATCAGCGGTGCGATATCCAGTTGCCGTTTGATGCGGGGCTGGAAATTCGTAATTTCTTCCGGGGTTGTCGGATGCTGCAGGTAATAGAGCGTGCCCCCGTTCGCGATGGCGGAAACCATTGCGCCCAACTGCAACGGCGTCATGGAAATGCCTTCTCCGAACGAACACATCTTGCCCACTCCTCCCAATTTTTCGGAAATTACTTCATCGGGATACGTGCCCAACTCCTCCCCCGGAATGTCATACCCAGCCAACTCGCCCAAGCCGTACTCATGGGCATGGTAAGCGATTTTTTCGAATCCCAACTTGCGCCCCAGCGCTTCGAAGTAGGCGTTATTGGAATGCGCCAGAGCTTCGGTCAGATTCATCCGGCTGCGGCCCCCGAGCGAAACCTCGGTTTCCTTCGAGATCAACCCCTCACTCAGCGCCGATAGCGCCACCGAAAGCTTAATGGTCGAGCAGGGTTGCGCTCCGCTCGACAGTGCCAGCTTCTGATTCACCATGGCCAGCACACGGCCGCTGGTCGGCTCAATCGCGACCACGGTGCCATTCATATTTCCCAATGCATCGATCGCCGCCTGCCGGACCACCGGATCTTCGCCATCTGTAATGTCGCCGCCGGTAATACCCTCGGCGTACGAACTCATGAAAAAACGTTCGTGATAACTACGCCGCCGGGTGCTGACCGGGACCCTGCCCACCGTGGCCCGCGTCAGGCTCGCGCTGTGACTCACCACGCGCCGTCCCGCCACATGCCCCGTCGTGGTGCGACTGCTCGCCAAATGCCGCATTCGGCGCTTCGTATGCTGGCTCTCACTCACCTTCTGAGTGGATTTAGGCTTGCTGCCGTTCAGCGTACGTGGATTGACATGCGCCGCCCACACCGCCGGCGCCAGCACTATCCCACTCACGATCACCACCAGACGAAGGCCGCGCACTCCCAACTTGGACATCTTCTATTCGTTCCCCTGACCTACACAAATTCGACTTACACAAATTCGATATTTACAGAAATTCGATTCCCAGATCCCTATCCACTTCGATGCACGAAGCCTGCCAGCTACTGGCCTGGACCGGTAACTTCCCCCATCTTCGCGATACTACGAGAGTTACAGCGTTTCAGGCAATAACAAAGTTTTTCTTGAAGAAAACACTAATTTCGATATAACCCATTATGGAACAAGTACTTAAATGGGAATTACTTCTGTTCAACCGCCCTCAGTAACCGTTACCCCGTTACTGAAAAGATACGGCACTCTGCCGCAAACTTTTTCCCTCTTCTTCTTCAAGGAGCCAACGCCGCGGACTTACTCTCTCTGTCTTCTTCCCTCGCGTTTCGCCTCTCACATCACTTCGCCGCGCTTGCGCAGAAATGCCGGAACATCTAAATCCTCCTGCTCGAAGTTCGCCACCATCGCGCTGCGCATGGTATCCAGCGAGATCACTTCCGCGCTGGCGTGCGCCAGCGCAACCGCGGACGATTCTTCCATCCTCGGCTCGTCCATCATCCGGTCGGCCACCGTTTCGGCGAACGGCGATGGGGTGGATGGCACCGCACCCACGGCCTCAGGAAAATCCATCGCATGGCCATGCGATGCGGCAAATGAGTGAACCTCCGGCGCCCGCTGCACCCGGGGAACCTCGCGGAATCCCGTGGCAATCACCGTGATCTTCACCGCATCCTTCATCTTCTCGTCCAGCACCGCGCCGAAAATAATATTCGCGTCTTCATGCGCGGCACTCTGGATGATGGTGCACGCCTGTTGCACCTCCGCCAGCTTCAGCGATGCCGATCCCGTAATGTTGATCAGAATGCCGCGCGCTCCATCGATCGCGCCCGCCTCCAGCAGCGGTGATGCAATCGCCCGCTGCGCCGCTTCTGTGGTGCGCATCTGGCCGCTCGCCGTCGCCGTACCCATCACCGCATAACCCATGCGCGCCATGATCGTCTTCACATCGGCGAAGTCGCGATTGATGATCCCGGGTATCGTAATGATGTCGGAAATGCCCTGCACGCCTTGCCGCAGAATGTCGTCGGCGATGCGGAACGACTCGAAAAATCCCGCATTCTCCGCCACCGCCAACAGCTTTTCATTGGGAATCACGATGGTCGTATCGACCGATTCCATCAACTCGGCGATGCCGCGGTCAGCCTGCGTCATGCGCCGCTTGCCCTCAAACGAAAACGGCTTGGTCACCACGGCGACGGTGAGCGCTCCCATCTCGCTGGCCAGCGACGCGATGATCGGCGCCGCGCCCGTCCCCGTTCCGCCGCCCAAACCGGTGGTCACGAACACCATGTCCGCGCCCTCGAGCGCCTCGATGATTTTGTCCGAGTCCTCCAGCGCCGCCTTGCGCCCCACCTCCGGATTCGCGCCCGCGCCCAGTCCATTCGTGAGCTTCACGCCGAGTTGCAGCTTCACCGGCGCGCGCGACATGCGCAGCGCCTGCAAGTCCGTGTTGGCCACAATGAACTCGATGCCCTCCACTCCGGCATCGATCATGCGGTTCACCGCGTTTCCGCCGCCCCCGCCCACGCCAATCACCTTGATCTTGGCATCGTTAAGAGGATCCTCGTTGAAGCTGATGCGAATGCTGGAATCGTTTGTCATTTTTCTCCACCTCGGACTAATCTCTTTTCTTGTCATTCCGAGCCGACCTTAGTCGGCGAGGAACCCGCTTTACTGCGTCCACTGACCACTGCTCCTTCATCCCACCAATAACGCCTTCAATCTCGATCCCCACCGGTCTCCCTGAAACCCGCGCGCCACTCTCGCCCGCTGTCCGTAGTTCACCATCCCGATCACCGTGGCGAACTCCGGTTCGGCCAGCGTCGCTGGCATCTTCGCCAGAGGCGTAGGCCATGACAGCCGCACCGCACGCCGCAACACCGATTCCGCCACCTCAAAAATTCCCGGCAGCCGCGACCCTCCGCCGCTCAGCACAATGCCCGCCAGACATGCGTCAAACATTCCGCTCTGGCGTAACGATTCGCGCATCATCTCAAACAGTTCGCGCGCCCGCGGCTCGAGAATCTCCGCTACCAGCCGCTGCGGCAGCAATCGCGAAGCCCGGTCGCCCACCGACGGCACCTCCACTTCGTTCCCCTCCGGAATCAGCGTGACAATCGCATTCCCGAAAACTTTCTTAATCTTTTCCGCCTCGGCCAGCGGCGTACACATGCCCATCGAAAGATCGCTGGTGAAATGATCTCCTCCCACCGGAATCACTCCCGTATAAGCCACCGCTCCCTGCAGGAAGACAACCAACTCCGTCGATCCCGCCCCAATGTCCGCCAGACAAACTCCCAACTCCCGCTCGTCCGCCCGCAACACGGAGTCAGCCGCCGCCAGAGGCTCAAACACGGTGTCGTTCACGTGGACGCCTGCGCGGTTCACCGCCGTAATCACGTTCTGCGTCGCGCTCGCCGCCGCCGTCACCAGATGAACCCGCACCTCCAGCCGCGCCGCCATCATGCCCAGCGGATCGTGCACCCCCGCCTGATCGTCCAGAATGAATTCCTGCGGCAGCAGATGCAGCACCTCGCGGCCATCCGGCAGCGGAATCGCCCGCGCCCGCTCCACCGCCTGCTTGATCTCATCGCGGCCAATCTCCCGCGCCCGCGTGCCCAGGCTGATGCCACCATGGCTGTTCACGCCACGGACGTGCGCTCCGCCAATACCCACGATGGCGTGTTCCACGGCCGCTCCCGCCACATCTTCGGCCGCCTCCACCGCCTTCTGAATGGCCGCGACCGCCTTATCCAGTTCCACGATCACGCCCTTGCGCGAGCCCCGCGACTCCGCCACGCCATGCCCGCGATAGCGCAGGCCACTGTCGGTGACCTCCACCATGAGCGCGCACGTCTTGGCGCTGCCTACATCAATCGCCGTCAGAACATTTCGCTGCTGATTCGCCATCTCTTATTTAGTCCCCGATGAAAGTTCCCTTATGATTTCGCTTGCTGCACCCATCGACCTCAAGCTATCAATCGCTCGGCTCCGAACTAGCCTGACTTTTTGCAATCGCCGGACTCGGCTTCTGCCCGCCTGTATGGCCCGGTGACTTTGGGCTTGCTCCCAATCTTCGTGACCGTAGTTTTTTCTCTTCTTCCGCTTGCTTTGCCGCAGCAACATTTGCGGACGGTTTTCTCCCGGTCGTGGACGTTGCAGTTTTCTCAACCGGCGCGGGTTTCTTCGAACCTGCACTTGCGTTCGCCGGCTTGGCAGCAGTCTTACTCGCCTTCGCTTTCCCGCCGGCTTTCTTGGTTACGCCGGCTGTCGTCTTGGACTCGAGTTTCTTTTGCGTCAACTCGAACGCCGGCTTCGGCACTGGCCGATCATTCGGACCAACCCGCGTCAGCAAAGACACGGGCTTCACGCCCGCTGCAGCCGCCGCTTTCGCCATGGCCGGATTCAACGGCGTCTGCTTCGCCGTCCGCTCCATGTCCGGATTCACGATGATCTGGTTGTCGTAGCGCAGATCCACCGACTCCAACTTCTGAAACTGCTGCCGCCAACCCTGCGCGTGCGTCACATAGATTTTGTAACGCCGCAGATAATCCGACGATCCCAGATGCACCAGCACATCCCCCGCCGGATCATTCACCCGCACCTTCACATCTTCCAGATCGGTCAGATCCACTTCGCTCAGATCCTGCGAATAGCGCGCGCCGCCCGAATCCAGTTCCCGCACCATCTCGCCATAAATTTTCATTCGCGGCGCCCGCGTCGAAAGCGGCTCGCCCGGATTCATTCCCAAAATCACCGGGAACGAATATCGATGTTTCGGCGCCAACTCCATCAGCGTCCCGCCCGCGTCGATCAACGACATCCGCGGTCCCACCCGCGCGAAAGCCACCGGCGTGCGCTCGTGAATCTCCACCTGCAGGCGGTTGGGCACAAACCGCATCACGCTCGCCGATTCCACCCATGGAACCTGCTCCAGTTGCGCCTTCTGCTGCGCCAGGGGAATAAAAAAAATGTTTCGTCCAATGTCGGCGCCCATCACTTCCATAATTTGCGCCTTGGTCACGTTCCGCATGCCCGTGACTTCAATGTTGTCGCTCGATTCCACGCGAAAGCGCCAGGAGTGCTCGCCGTAGTGATACAGATCCGCAGCGCCCGCCGCCGCTACGCACACCACGGCTGCGGCCACAACACTCCATAGCAAACGATTTGCAGTTTTTCTTGGAAGAGTACTTCGGCGGGCGGAGACGCGCCTTTGCCCGCGCAGAAACGGAGATTCCTCATCCACATCCAAATCGAGCAGACGCGCGTCCATGTCCGAACCATGGATCTCCTCGCGCGCGGCTCCAGCGCTGGATGGGTACAACTCCTCCTGCAAGATGGTGGAACCCGATTTCCGCGCCATCAGTTCAGGTCAGTTGTCGCTGTGGAATCGCTGAGCCTTCAAACTATAACTTCATTTTGAGATTTGAGATAGACAAAATCTTGGTTCTTTTGCACAGCCAGGAACCGGATGAGCCATCAGGGAGAAAACTTGTGTGGAGACAGCCGCCTCGGCTGTCCGGCCCACAGCTTGTGTGGGGACGGGCGCCTTCGCCCGTCCGGACTGAGCTTGCCCTGAGCCGGGTGCCCCATTTCTCGCGCCCTTTGCGAGAAGTGGGGCTCTTGGCCAGAAGGCACATGCGTCCTTAACTCTTGCCGGGAAATTTCCCTTAAGAATATAATCTGAGTCAGCAATAGAGGCAGAAACAATGACCATACCGCCCGGAATCATCGAAGGAACCGCCAAGGAAATCAAAGCGGCACTGGCGGGGATGCCCGACGACGCGGTTGTACGCCTCATGGTCGGCCGTCCCAGCCTGTCCATCATCGCTCGCAAGCTGCAGAGCGAGTCCGCCAACCGCGGCATGACCGATGCGCAGCATGATGCGCTCCTGGCGTCCCTGAAAAACAATCGTTGAGGAACTTGAAAGACGAGGGATGATGCGGGTCGTCGTCGATACGAATATCCTCGGTGAGCTTTGCCATCCGGCCCAACCGGGATTTTGAAAAGCTATTCGATTATCTGGCCGCGCACGGCATTACGCTGGTTTCGGAGGAAACGATTGCGGAACTTTTCGCCGTGCTGAGCCGCGAAACATTCCGCGCGTATATCCCGCAAGAGAGCGCAATCGATTACGTGGAATGGTATGCGGGAATTTCCGAGTCAGTCGCGGTCACTGAACACGTCGCCGCCTGCCGCGATCCTCGGGACGACAAGTTTCTTTCCCTCGCCGTCGCGGGAAAAGCTGACTGCATCGTCTCAGGAGACGGCGATTTGTTGGACATGGTCGCCTACCGCGGTATCCCAGTCTATCGCGCCGCTGAATTTCTCAAGCTTTTCGCCGAGTAAGAAAAAGCGGACGCGACAGTTCCGCCGCGTCCACCTTTTTCGGAGGAAGAAATCCTAAACCGGCCCGGCCCCGATTGTCTCGATGTGTATCTCGGGAATTTGAACCATAGGCATTTCCGGGACGCTGATGCGAGGAACAGTGACGCGCACCCGCGGACAAGCTACCGAAATCCCTCCCGGACTAAAGACTGCCGGCGAGAAACGCACGCGAGCCACCTGCGCCGCAACCCGCGCCCTGTTTGCTTCCAACCGCGCCAAGGCAGCCTCTTCCCGAGCCGACATTGCTTCAAACCGTGCCATTCCGCCCCGCGTCCGCGCGATCTTAGTCTGGATTCGAGCCACGGCCTCGGCCAGCCGGCACGACGCAGTCTCGTCCCGCGCAGCTACCGTCTGAGCTTTCGCCACGAACCAGTCAGCCCGCCCCGCAGCCAACGCGACCACACCTTCCGTCCGCTCACTAACCCCCGCCATCCCTTGATCCACCGCCCGGTGCGCCCAAGCCGCCCCGCCATCGTGATAAAAGCCATTGAGCCCCAGCGCCATTACTCCGGCCGCCAACCATCCCCACGCCTGTGTCGATTTCATCGCCTTGACCCCTTATGGCAGATTGGACGAACCTGGCCGCAATCCGTTAGCACTGTAAAGATACGGGGCCAGCAGGAAATTAGTTCCCCGCGATAATTGGCCAGCACGGCCCTCACCCGATGACAGGGGGATCGGCCCTTCGCGAAACGCTCCCGCCCGTTCTCATTCCAGCCGTCTCCGCGACAGCAGGGCCGCAGTCTCCCACTGCGCCTCAAGCCGGGTTATCCGGCGGTCGTGGTCGCGTATCTCCACAGCCATATCCTTAAGTTCCTGCGATGTTCGGCGCAATTCGTCTGAGAGTTTCAAAGCCGACTGCACGGCAGCAACCGCCTCGCTGAACACGCTCATGCCCGATCCCCTGCCGCATCTGTTTTGCGGCGTGCTCTCAGGTCGCTCAGAATCGCCCGTGTTTCGTCCAGGTTGCGCCGCACCACGGCTCGCGTCGCAGTCACTTCTTTGCGGAGAAGCGCGCTCAGATCCGCCAACGCAGCCTCTTCGTCGCCCACCCGTTGCTCACAGCGTCTGCGGACTAGTTCCCCCACGCTGATTCCCGCCTTGCTCGCCTCTTTGCGCAGCCAATCCCGGAAGGCGGGTGTCGTCAGAACCTGCAATCTGGCTGTTTTCATTGCCGTCGCCCTTCTGTATGCACATAAGCATAAACATGCTCATGTTCTCTATTCTACCGCATCGCCGATTCCGCGCCTACAATCCGAAAATTAGCTCCCTGCTCCGGCCGCCTGTTCTCTCAGTTTCTCCACAATCATCGGCCCCAGCTGCGAAACGCTGCCCGCGCCGAGCGTGAGAATCATGTCCCCATCCTCCGCCACAGCAGCAGCCGCAACCACCGCATGGGCGAACGAACTCACATACTGCGCGTCCCGCCCGCCCTTCTCGCGAATTGTCCGCGCCAACGCTTCCCCACTGATCCCCTCGATCGGCTTCTCACTCGCCGCATAAATGTCGAGCACAAACAGCGAGTCGGCATCGCCAAACGCGGTGGCAAAGTCGTCAATCAGATCGAGCGTACGCGTGTACCGGTGCGGCTGGAACACCACGTGAACCTTGCGAAACCCGCACTGCCGCGCCGCCGCCAGCGTCGCCCTGATCTCCGTGGGATGGTGCCCGTAATCGTCAATCACGCTCACGCCCGCCGCCCGCCCGCGCAACTGGAAGCGCCGGTCAACCCCGCGGAACTGGTCGAGCCCCGCGCGAATCGCCTCCACGCCAACATCCAGCCCCACCCCAACTGCAATCGCCGCCGTCGCATTCAGAACGTTGTGAACTCCCGGCACATGCAGCGTGAACTCGCCCAGGTCCTTCTTGCGATAACTCACGCGAAAGCGGCTCAAAGGCCCGCCTTCACCCACACTCGAAGGCGCTGAACCCGTCTCCAACTTGATCCAAAAATCCGACCCACGCTTCGTCCCATAGGTCACCGTGCGCCGCTGCGCCTGCGGCAGCAACCGACGCAACATGGGATCGTCATTGCACACCACCACCATCCCATAGAACGGCACCCGGTCCATGAACTCCAGAAACGTCTTCTTCACGTCCCGCATGTTGCGGTAACAATCCATGTGCTCGCGGTCGATGTTGGTCACCACCGAAAGAATCGGCGAGAGCTTCAGAAACGACCGGTCGCTCTCGTCCGCCTCGGCCACCAGATACTGTGACTTCCCCAGCCGCGCATTCGACCCCATCGCATCCACCCGCCCGCCCACCACCACAGTAGGATCAAGCCCACCCCCGGCCAGCACCGCCGCCACCATCGAAGTGGTCGTCGTCTTGCCATGCATGCCGGCGATGGCGATGCCATACTTCAGCCGCATCAGTTCGGCCAGCATCTCGGCCCGCTGAATCACCGGCACATGCAGCCTGTGCGCCTCAAGAACCTCAGGATTCTCCGTAGCGATCGCCGAACTCGTCACCACCACTTCGGCCCCGGCAACATTCTCCGCGCCATGCCCTTCAAACACCGCAGCGCCCAGGCCCACCAGCCGCTCTGTGACTGCGGAACTCTTCAGATCCGACCCTGAAACCTTGTACCCGAGATTCAGCAACACTTCGGCAATCCCACTCGTGCCGATCCCGCCAATCCCCACGAAATGAATCTGCTGAATCTTGGCAAACATAACTTAAGGCCGATTGGGCGATTGAGTGATCGGGTGCTTGAGCGATTTGAAGTCGCAGTTCTTCGCTTTTATATTCAATCGCACAATCACTCAATCGCCTGATCGCCCAATCTCTTCCACTCCCGCCACCCGCGCCGCCATCGTCGCAATATCCCGCGCCGCATTGGGATGCGCCAACTCCCGCGCTGCTTCGCTCATGATCTGCAACCGCCGAGAATCACCAAGCAACGCCGCAATTGTCTCCGCCAGCCAGACGCCTTCCAGCTTCGACTCTTCCACCACCACCGCCGCTCCCGAACGCGCCAGCGCCTCCGCATTCACCCGCTGATGATCGTCCGCCGCCCGCGGAAACGGCACAAAGATCGCAGGCTTTCCCGCCGCCGTAATTTCCGCCACGGTGCTAGCGCCCGAGCGGCACACCACCAAATCCGCCCGCGCGAATGCCGCCGGCATATCTTCAATGAACTTGAAAACCTCCGCTGACTCACCCAGAGACGCATACGCCGCCAGCGCGTCATTATAGTCACGCTCGCCCGTCTGGTGAATGATGTGGATTCCCGGCGCCTGCCGCCGCAACTCCGGCAGGCATCGAATCGTTGCCTCATTGATCGCGTGCGCCCCCTGGCTCCCGCCAAACACCAGCAGAGTCGGAACGCCGCCGCGCTTCTTATTAACTAGAACCGGAATCTCAAAGAAGGCCTGCCGCACCGGCACCCCCGTCACTTCCGCGTGACGAAAATATTTCGCCGTCTCTTCAAAATGCACCGCCGCTCCCGACACAAACCGCGCCACCACGCGGTTGGCAAATCCCGGCACCACATTCGGCTCAAACGCCAGCGTCGGAATATGTTTCACCACCGCCGCCAGCATCGCCGGACCAGAAGCATACCCGCCCACGCCAATCACCACGTCCGGCGCAAACTCATTCAACATGCGGCCCGCGCTCCAGACCGCCCGCGGCAAATCGAATGCCGTCTTCGCCCGCGTCATCAGGCTGACGTTCTTCAGCGCCCCCACCCGCACCAACTGCAGTGGATACCCCGCCGCCGGCACCAGACGGTTCTCAATCCCGCGCGCCGTCCCGATGAACAGCACCTCGGCCCCATAACTTTTCTTGAGTTCGTTGGCGATGGCCAGCGCCGGGATCACATGTCCGCCCGTCCCGCCGCCCGCCAGAATGGCCCGCATGAGGTGACTATAAAGGAATTGCCGATTGTTGTTTGCTGATTGTTGGTTGAAAGTCGCAAAGGGGAGGTCCAATTCACAATCCGAGATCAGGAATCGACAATTTCAATTCCTGATCTATTTCTTCGCAAACTTCGCCGGCAGCGAATTGTCCGCGCGTTCCGAATCCCACAGAATCGAAACCACCCACCAGCGCGTGCCATCGTTCAACAACTGAATGCTGTTGATACCTCGCTCGAAAGGCTTGTCAGATGGACTATGCCGCGATTCGTAGCTGCTGAACACTTGTGTGACATTTCCGAAACTCTCCGGCTGGTTGACCATCGCTTTTTCGTAAAACGGCTCTTTGGAGAAGACCTCGCCGGCATCGCGAATAAACTCATCAACATTCCATGTGATAACCATCTTCGAGCCATCAGGGCCGGTAACTACCTGCGTGAAGCGTGCCTCTGGAAGAAACATCGAGCGGAACCGTTTCCAATCGCGCCCGCCCGCGGGTCCGGAAATCACATCGTAAATCGCGCCCAGAATCGCCTCCATCGACTTCACGTCTTCCTCTTTCGCCGCAGGAACCTTAGCCGCGAGTTCTGCCGCACTGAGCGCAGGCGCTTGCGGTGGCATCTGAACCGCTTGAGACGGCGTTGTCTTCTGGCTCACTGCGGCTGCCGCGAGAGCGAAAAATAGCAGTACAGAAAGTAAGAACCTCAAAATATCTCCTCCGCATGCACTTCAATCAGCAATCAAAAATCAACAATCTGCAATTGCTCTGCTTCACTCCGCCTGCTTGGTAATATTCAGCAGCACTCCCACACATGCCAGCGTCACAAACAATGACGACCCTCCATACGATACCAACGGCAGCGGAATCCCTTTGGTCGGCATCATCCCCAGCACCACGCTGATGTTGATGAACGCCTGCAGCACCACCATGCTCGTAATCCCCACTGCCAGGTATCGTCCGAACACATCTTCCGTCCGCCACGAGGCCCGCATGCCCCGCCATAGGAAGATAGCGAACAGCGTCACCACGGCCATCGCTCCCACCAGCCCTAACTCTTCCGCCGTCACGGCAAAAATAAAATCGGTATGCGGCTCCGGCAGATAAAACAGTTTCTGCTTGCCTTCCATCAGACCCGTGCCAGTCACGCCGCCAATGCCCACTGCGATCAGCGACTGAATAATGTGGAACCCGGTCTTCTGCCGGTCGGCATAGGGATTGAGAAACGCCAGAATCCTGTCCCGCCTCCAGCTCACATGAAAAATCAAAAAATAAAGCGGCACCAGAGACGCCCCAAACGCATACCCGAAATACCGCATTCGCATCCCCGCCACATACAGGATGCAAGCCGCGATCCCGGCACAAGCAATCGCCGTCCCCAGATCGGGCTGCAGCACAATCAGCCCCAGTATCACCACTACAGGCGCCGCCGCGGGCATCAGCGTATTGCGCCAGTCGTCCATCGCCTTGACTCGGCCCTCAAGAAAATACGCCAGAAAAAGAATCAGCACCGGCTTGGCCAGTTCCGAAGGTTGGAACGAGAGCCCGCCAGCGTGGATCCAGCGGTGCGTATTGTGCGAGCGGTCAAGAAAGAAAACGGAGATCAGCAGCAGCGTGGTAATCCCCAGCAGCGAAAACACCAACGCCGGATGCTTATAGCGCCGGTAATCCACCCGCATCCCCACTACCATCGCCACCAGGCCCGCCGCCGCCCAGATCAACTGCTTCGACAAAAACGCATACGGCGACCCGAACCGTTCCCGCGCCATTACCGCCGACGCCGAAAACACCATCACCAGCCCCACAAACACCAGCAGCATCGTGACGGCGAACAGCCAGCGATCCACACTCACCCGCTTTGCCATGGGAACTTCATTTCACCACGGAGGCACGGAGACACCGAGAAGGAATTGCCGATTGTTGATTTTTGATTGTTGACAGTTTTGGTTCACCCGTTCCGATGCGCTCCTGACTTATGATGATGCTGCGCCGGTCATGGCTAATTCGCTTCCGTCAAACTGGAAAGGTCATTGAGGAAACTGTGCCGGGAAAATTATTCAATGCAGAGCGCGTTCCGCGAATTTTGACATCGATACTCTGCCTTGCTTTCTCAATTCTTGTCGCGGCCTCAGCCGCGCAGACCGCTAGCCCCACTGCCAACTCAAACTCGGCCCCCTCGCCATCGCCCTATGTGGGCAACCAAGCCTGCGCCCGCTGTCACGCTTCCATTTACGACTCTTACATGCGCACCCCCATGGCCCACGCCAGCGGACCGGCCATTGAAAATCTCAAACCCGCGGACTTCGTCCACGCCAAATCCAGCGTGCACTACAAGATTTACACCGAAGGCGAAAAAGTCTGGCTGAGTTTCCAGCGCCCGGGAGATCCGGCCGTAAACGACAAGCGGCAATTGCTTTACTTCATCGGTTCGGGCCGCCGTGGCCGCAGCTATCTGTTCGCTGTGGACGATTTCTTTTTCGAGTCTCCCGTCAACTGGTACGCCGACCGCAAAGTCTGGGACATGGCTCCAGCCTACGGGAACGCGCGCGAAATCCCCATGAATCTGCCGGCCTACGCCAGTTGCCTGCAGTGCCACACCAGTGGGATGCAGCCACCGCTCAGGGGCACGGAGAACAAATACCCGACGCCCCTTTTCACCCAGAATGGCGTTGGCTGTGAGCGCTGCCACGGACCCGGCGCAGCTCACATAACCGATGCCGCTCACACAAAAGCTGCGCCGACGATTAATCCGGTGATGATTAATCCCGTGACGATTAATCCTGTGATGATTAATCCCGTAAAGCTGCCGCCCGAGCGGCGAGATTCGGTCTGCATGCAGTGTCACCTCGAAGGCAACGTGGCCATCGAGCGGGCGGACCGCCATGCGTATGAATTCCAGGCCGGAGACATCCTCGACGATTTTGTCCGTCACTACGTTTTGGCCACCGGCCGGGCTTCAGGTCTCGGCGCAAACAGCCAATTTGAGGCTCTTGCGCAAAGCACCTGCAAGAAAAAATCAGGCGACGCCATGTCCTGCATGAGCTGCCATGATCCACACGATTCTCCGCCCGCCGAGCAGCGAGCGTCCTACTACCGTGGAAAATGTCTCGCCTGTCACGGCGCGGCATTCGGCGCCAAACACCATCCGGACCGCGCCGACTGTACCGCCTGCCACATGCCATCCTCGTTGAGCATTGACATCTCTCACACTGAAGTAACTGATCACCGCATCCAGCGGCGTCCAGAATTGTCGCCGCAGTTATTGCAGGACTCATTGTTGCGCGACTCAACCGCGCCCAATTCTTCCCCCACGCTGATTCCATTTCCATATTCCAAGGAGGCCGACGACGACGTCCGCGATCGCGCCCTGGCATGGCAATCGCTGGCCGAAAGTGGCTCGCAGCAAGCAGCCGCCCAAGCCGATCGCATACTGCACCAGGCCGCCAAACAATTTCCGGATGACCCAGCCATTCTTTCGGGACTTGCCTATGTCGAGCTGAATCATGGTGCCGTCGACCGCGCGCGAGCTCTGTATCAAAACGCACTGGCTTTGGATCCGACCCTGATCGATGCCGCCGCAAACCTCGGAGTGATTGAAGCCCGCATCGGAGATCTGAAAAGCGCCGTCAAGTTATGGCAAGGAGCCTTTGAACGCGCTCCCGCCGATAGCAGCATCGGCATGAACCTGGCCCGCACATTCTGCGAGTCTGGCAGAATAAACGACGCGCGCTCTTACCTTCTACGCGTCCTTCGCTTCAACCCCGATCTGTCATCCGCCAAAGAACTTCTGCAGCACCTGAACGCCGAGCCGCCGGGATGCGCCCTGATGAAAAAATAAATCGCTGATCCGTTCAGTCAGGTCCGTCATCCTGAGCGAAGCAAGTGCTTCGCGAACGCGAAGCATTTGCGAAGTCGAAGGACCCCCTAGCGGCTCCCAGCTGTCGCCGGCCTAAAAGGGAGTTTCTACCTCTGCAGCAGACCTTCGGCGGCCAAGCGGGCGCGTCCGCGCTGATTCACTTCGCTGGCAAGCTTACGGACATCCTGTTTGGTCGCGATGACACGGCCATCGCCGCGTGACAGCGAAGCTTCCGCTGCATCGACTGCAGCCAGGATTTCTGCCCGCGTACGCTCCCGCTCTTCCCACAGAGACAAAGCTTCCTCGACCGCATCCTCGGCACGGTGCAGCCGCCCAGATTCGGTGGCCTGCCGCACAAACGCTTCCTGATCGGGCGTCAAACGTACTTCCATGTGCTCAAGCGTATGAGGAGAGAATCGGGGGTGTCAAGCTCGGTTAAGAGGCAGCTCGCTTTCCTCTGTGCCTCCGTGGTGAGAATGTCTCACCCCAGCCCCCGCACAATCTCCTTAAACACCTGCCCCCGCTGCTCATAATTCTTGAACTGATCGAAGCTTGCGCACGCCGGAGCCAGCAGCACCACATCACCCGGCAACGCCGCCGCGTTCGCCTTACGCAGAGCGTTCTCCAAAGTCTCCGCATGCACCACTTCAACGCCCCCGTCTTTCGCAGAAACGATCTGTGACTCAATCTTTCCCGCTGCCGCGCCGATCGTGTACACGCGCTTTACTCGCTGCCGCAGCAGGTCGTTGAGCACGGTGTAGTCGCTGCCCTTGTCCTTGCCCCCAACAATGAGGTGGATGTTCGCCGGAAACGACTCCAGCGCTTTGATGGTCGCATCCACATTCGTGGCCTTCGAATCGTTGTAGTAATCCACGCCCCGGATCGTCGCCACAAATTCCAGCCGGTGCTCCACCGCCTTAAACTCGCGCACCGCCTGCCGGATCTTCTCCGGCGCGCATCCCATCAGCGCGCCCGCGCACACCGCCGCCAGCACGTTCTCCAGATTGTGCGCACCCTTCAAAGGAATCTCGGAAACCTGCATGATCTCGCGTTGCTGCGTCCCGTCGCGGAACAGAATGTTCCCGTGGCGCACCCACGCGCCCTGCGTCACTTCTTTCTGCCGGCTGAACCAGAACACCCGCGCCCGCGTCCGCGCCGCCATCGCCACGCAAGTCGTATCGTCGGCATTCAACACCGCAAAGTCTTCGCCTCCCTGATTTTCAAAAATGCGCGCCTTGGCATCCACGTAGGCCTCGAGCGTCCGGTGCCGGTCCAGATGGTCGGGCGTCACATTCAACACCACAGCAATCTTCGGACGGAAGGTTTCAATGGTTTCCAGTTGAAAGCTGGAAACCTCCAGCACGATCGCAGTCTCCACCTTCGCTCGCTCCGCCAGCGAAATCGCCGGAGTGCCAATGTTGCCGCCCACCAGCGTCGGCAATCCACTCGCCGTCAAAATCTCGCCGGTCAAAGAAGTGGTCGTAGTCTTCCCGTTCGATCCCGTAATCGCCACGATCGGCCCCGGCAAGAACTGCGCCGCCAGTTCAATCTCGCCAATCACAGCCTCGCCCATGGACCGCGCCTGCACCAACGGCGGCGCATCCACAGGAACTCCCGGGCTCACCACAATCAGATCCTGCCCGCGAAAAGTGCGCTCGCCGTGCCCGCCGGTCTCAACCGTGATCCCATGATCGAGCAGCACTGGGATCTCATTGCGCAGTTCATCTCCACTCTTGGTATCGGACATGGTAACCCGCGCCCCGTGCGCCTTTAAGAAAAGCGCCGACGCTACCCCGGACTTGCCCAGTCCCACCACCAGCACGCGTTTGTTGTTAAGCTCCATTAATTCTATTTCACCACAGAGTCACAGAGACACAGAGAAAAGCAACCCCTATTTCTTGTTTGTCTTGCTTCAAGAACTCGGGCTGCATCCTCGCCATCCTAAGATTTTCCTTTGTATTGCTTTTCTCCGTGTCTCTGTGACGGAGCCTGCCCTGAGCGAAGCCGAAGGGTGGTGAATCGTTTTCTATCTCAGCTTCAAAGTCGTCAGCGCGAACAGCGCAAACACCAGCGACGCAATCCAGAAGCGCACAATAATTTTCGACTCCGACCACCCCATCAATTCAAAATGATGATGGATCGGCGCCATCTTGAATATCCTCTTCTTGCGCAGCTTATACGATCCCACCTGCAGGATTACCGACACCGCCTCGATCACGAACACTCCGCCTATAAACGGCAGCAGCAGTTCCTGCTTGATGATCACCGCAACCGTCCCAATCGCCCCGCCCAGCGCCAGCGATCCCACGTCGCCCATGAACACTTCCGCCGGATGCGCGTTGTACCACAAGAATCCAATCGACGACCCGACCATCGCTCCGCAGAAAATCGTCAACTCGCCCACCTGCGGCATTTTCGGAATTTCCAGGTACGTCGCAAAAGTCGCATGCCCGCTCACATAAGTCAGCACGGTCAGAGCCCCCGCTGCGATCACCGTGCAGCCAATGGCCAGCCCGTCCAGCCCATCCGTAAGATTTACCGCATTGCTCGATCCCACGATCACGAATGCCACGAAAGCAATGAAGGGAAGAAACGCCAGCGGCCACAAATGCGGAAAGCGCTCCAGGCTTTGCACCACTAGATCGGGATGAAACTGCTTGAGGAACGGCACAATCAGCTTGGTCGAATACATTCCATAGGCCTGCATGGCGATCAGCATGGATGCGATCACGATGCTGGTTGCAACCTGCAGCCCCAACTTCGCCCGCCCGGTCAGGCCGAGATTCCGGCGGTGCGCAACCTTGGTGTAATCGTCCGTGAATCCAATCGCCGCAAACGCGCACGTGGCAAACACCGCGATCCACACGAAGCGGTTGCTCAAGTCCGCCCATAGCAGCGTCGGCACCACGATGGCGATAGCGATCAGCAGCCCGCCCATCGTCGGCGTTCCCGCTTTTTTCTGGTGCGCCTTCGGACCTTCTTCCCGAATGTATTGTCCAATCTGGAACTCACGCAGCCGGTTGATCACCAGCGGACCCACAATCAGCGCGGTAAATAGTGCGGTAAGGCTGGCAAAAGCTGTGCGAAATGTCAGATAGCGGAAGATGCGGAACGGCGGAAAATAATGTTGCAGCTTCACGAACAACAGCCAGTAGAGCAATCAGCCTCCGTTCAGGAATTAAGTCATTGAGCGATTGAGCGATTGGGTTATTGAAAATCGCAACCAATCCGTGCTCAATCACTCAGTGGCTCAATCTCTCAATCACTCAATCTCTTCCAGGTCTCAAGCGCCTTTTCCAACTTCACGCCCCTCGAAGCCTTCAACAAAACCACGTCACCATCCCGCGCCTCGCGCGCCAGCCACTCACCCGCTTCTTCCGGCGACGTCACAAACTCTGCCTGGACTCCAGCCTGCT
>CZKK01000068.1_pt1 | contig 26484 bp, 24 predicted proteins | sample 1122271 | NCBI WGS metagenome assembly CZKK01 (sample SAMEA3539301, study PRJEB10725) | soil metagenome | biome: tundra; feature: field; material: soil | place: USA | collected 2010-05 | depth 0.15 m | reverse complement strand
TGCAACAACACCGCGGGATCTCACGCATCCCCCCGCCCAGGGAGTTTTCCTGCATCGTAAAGCCGATGCCTGCATCTGTGTTCTTGCGCGCCGTTGTTGCGCCCTGCAGTCGCCCTGCAGTCGCCCTGCAGTCAATGATTCGCCCCGGGAGACACTCGATGACCAAGACAACACGGCGGCTGGCAATGGCACAGTGGGACGTTTTTTCTTCCCGTCCTCTGGAGGGCAACTCTTTGGCGGTGTTTCTCGACGGCCGCGGACTAACGGACGTGGAGATGCAGTCGATCGCCAAGGAGATGAACCTCTCCGAAACCACGTTCATCCTGCCCCGCGATGCCGCCGCCGAACGCGAGCACGGCGTCCGCGTCCGCATTTTCACCGTGCAGGAGGAACTACCGTTCGCCGGTCATCCCACGCTGGGAACCGCGTTTGCATTGCGTGGACAAAGCGGCGCGCAACAGGTCGTGCTCGAATTGAACGTCGGCAAAGTTCCCGTGCATTTTGAAGACAATGCCGGAGAGCCTGCGTTCGGCGAGATGACGCAGATCGACCCGACCTTCGGAATGCGGCATGATCGCGAAGCGGTCGCGCGCGCCACCGGATTGCGCGTACAAGATTTCGACGATGCTCTTCCCATAGAAACTGTGTCGACCGGAGTTCCCTTCACCGTGACGCCACTCAAATCGCTGGCTGTCATTCAGGCTTTGCAGATCGACCTGCACCGTGCCGCCGAGTATCTGCAGAAAACCGGCGGCAAATTTTTTTATTTCGTCTCTCGCGAAACTGTGGATCGCGATGCCCGGTTGCACGCCCGCATGCTCTTCTACAATGGAGAAGACCCTGCCACCGGCTCAGCCGCCGGGTGTTCCGCCGCCTGGATGGTCGCGCACGGCGTGGCCAAGCCCGAGGAACGCGTGCTGATCGAACAGGGCGTCGAGATGAAGCGGCCCAGCCGGATTTTTGTCCGCGCCGCGCAGCGCGATAACCGTGTAGTTAACGTACGCGTCGGCGGCCACTCAGTTGAAATCATGCGCGGCGAAGTTTTCCTCTAGTCGACCACCCGCAAGCGTTGCAGAATCATAACTTTCACAACCTCGCAATAATATCAATGGCCAAAAGCTGCCATTTGCTTCGGCGGTACTTTACAGCGCTCGTCCTTTACCGTTAGCATCACTTCGCTCTTCTATCCTTCGCGACAGAGAAATTTCCGTTTGGCTCCGGCTGACAACCGGCGGCCTTCGGTTACAGGCGGTGAATGAAACCCAAGCGCACGATCCTGTGTGTTGACGACAACGAGCAATCTCTTTCCCATCGCAAAATCATGCTCGAGACCCGCGGCTATCGTGTGGCCAGTTATTCCCGCGGTGAACCGGCCCTGGAACGCTTCAAGCAGGGAGGTATCGACCTGGTTGTCACCGACATGGCGATGCCTGGAATGGATGGCCCGCAGTTGATTGCTGCCATCAAAGCTCTGTCGCCCCAGGTTCCGGCCATCCTCATCTCGAGCAAAGTCCGCGTCTATGACCACGACTCCCAAGCCGACGTATTCCTGGCCAGAGGAATGTGTGCGCCCGCCGATCTGCTGGAACGCATCCGCTTGCTTCTCGTGCGCAAGCGCGGACCCAAGCGCATGCAGCGTTCCACGCCACTGCCGCGGCAAATCGGAGCGGCCTGACGTCGTTTGGAACCACCCAGGCATTTCACCGCGGAGTACGCAAAGGGCGCCGAGAAAACTTCTTTGGATTTTTTTGGATCTCAGTTCTCGGCGCCTCTGCGCCCTCGGCGGTCGACCGCCTGCCCATCGTGCAAGATCATCTCGTGCAAGATCATCTCGTGTAAGATCAAGGCTGGCATGGGCGCATTCATTGAAGCCATTGATTTGCACAAAACTTATCGCGTCGGAAAGATCGACGTGCCCGCGCTACGTGGCGTTTCCTTCAGCGTGCAAAAAGGAGAATTTGTCGCCATCGTCGGCCCCTCCGGCAGCGGCAAGTCCACCCTGTTTTACCTGCTCGGCGGCCTGACCCGCGCCGATTCCGGCAAAGTCGTAATGGATGGCGATGACTTCGCCACGCTCTCCGATGCCGAGCGCACCCGCATGCGCAAGCGCAAAATCGGCTTCGTATTCCAGAAGTTCAACCTGCTGCCCACGCTCGATGCCCGCTCCAACATCGCCATCGCTCAGGAAATTTCCGGCAACGGCGACCGCGATCCTACATTCTTCCTTCGCATCTGCGATCTGTTAGGCCTCACCAAACGCCTGAACCATCGTCCCTCGGAACTTTCTGGCGGCGAGCAACAGCGCGTCGCCCTGGCCCGCGCTCTGGTCAACCAGCCCGCCGTAGTCTTGGCCGACGAACCTACCGGCAATCTCGACACGGAGAATTCCAACATCGTCCTGAAAATGTTGCGCCAGTCCAACCAGGAGCTGGGCCAGACTGTGCTGATGATCACCCATAACCCAGAAGCCGCCAAGTTCGGGGACCGTATCATCCACATGCGCGACGGCCAGGTCGTCCGCCCGGAAGAAGATCCCCAATGGTCACCGCACTGAAGCTGTGTCGAGTTTGTTGCAACGCCACTGCTTGCGGCAACGCGTAGTGACGGCTATGCCACATCGGATCGATCAGGTTACTATCCGCACGGCGACCGCGGCCGATCTGCCAGCCTTGATCCCTCTTATCAACAGGGCATTCGCCATCGAGACATTTCTCGACGGCACGCGCACGGATGAGGGACGCCTGTCGGCGATCCTGCACAAGGGCGATCTCTTACTTGCAGAACGCGATGGCCAACCCCTAGCCTGCGTCTACATCGAACTGCGAGGCGAACGGGCATATTTTGGAATGCTTGCGGTCGATCCCGCGCAGCAAGGCCAGGGACTGGGAAGATTGATGACGACAGCGGCGGAGCAGAACGGCCGCAATCATGGCTGCAAGCACATGGACATCGGCGTTTTGAGTCTGCGCCCGGAATTGTTGCCTTTCTATCGAAATCTCGGATACTCCGAAACCGGCACCGGGGAATTTCAGCCCACACGTCCGCTCAAGCCTGACGTCAGCTGCTACTGTATCGTGATGTCAAAGCCGCTGTGACGATCCCATGACATCATTGCCGCGGACTTCCGGCTTGTTTATAATCAAGGTCGTCGAGCGGGAGTAGCTCAGTGGTAGAGCGCGACCTTGCCAAGGTCGATGTCGCGGGTTCGACCCCCGTCTCCCGCTCCAGACATTTCCCGGCCTGCTCAGGAGGTTCTATGAAACCTCGGCCTGCCTGTCTTCTGGGTCTTCTTCTCGCCATCGCAATCGTTCTGCTGGCCTGCGGCGCCAGCAATCGCTCGCTTCAATCCGTCAGCGTGAGTCCGGCCGCCGCCACTTCGCCGGCGCAATTCACCGCCACTGGCATCTACAGCCAAATGCCAACCAGCGTCGATATCACCAGCACCACGACGTGGTGCATCGGCTCAATGAGTGGCCTTTGCGCAAGCGACGTAGCTATGTTTGCCGAGGTGACTGCTGGATTGGCCCAGTGCCTGACGGGCTCTACGGGCACTGTGACCGTTCTGGCGGGACAGGCTGGACCTCCGCCGGGACTGAATCTTGGATCTCAGCTGCAGCCTTTCGGCGCGGCGCAGCTTACCTGCCCCTAATTCTTCCCACGGCTCGGGTAGACTTTTTCCGCCGGTAACGCTACTTTAATGAGCAGGGGCGCGGTACCCAAGTGGTAAGGGAGAGGTCTGCAAAACCTTTATGCGTCGGTTCGATTCCGACCCGCGCCTCCAATCTTTCAATAGAGATTCCGTTCCTTGGTTGCTCCTTTGGCCTTTTAGACGTAAGCGCTCAATCGGGATTAATCTCGATCTGCCGCGGCGGTAAGGCCGGCATCTCGGGATGCTGCGGGTCGCGCCATATCACATGAAAGCACTCGCCTTCGCTTAGCGGGCGCCAGATCGATCCATCTTCGTACTTGATCGAACCGGGGAAGAAGACCCAGCCCAGCACCGCCTGCGCGCCCTCAGCGCGAATTCCAGGTTTTTCCAGAGCCTGTTCCTCTCCCGGCGGAATCCGCTTAGTTGACGACCACTCGCCCATGTAGGGACGCCGCAAATCCTGTAGCGTGTAAAACATTTCCGGTATCAGCTGCAAACTTGTGATCGTTTTGCTGCTCGTGTTCTTCACCGTCAGCGTGAATTTCTCCGGCTCCTTCCAGAAATCTCCGCCGAGAAATGCCATAGGGCAGGAACGCGTGGGCGGCGCGGCGATGGTAAAAACCGCCATCATGCCGTTCTCCATATGATCTTCCACATGGCAATGAAACATCCATGTTCCAGGATTGTCGGCGATCATGTCCACCGTCTTCATGCTTCCGGGAAGAAGTTCGATCACGTCGGTATTTCTGCCTTCGAATGTCACAGTTTCCCCGTGCCAGTGCGGAGTGTGCAGGTCGATTTGGTTTCCCATGCCCAGCAAATACCAGCGCACCTTCTCACCCTGCTTCATCGTCAATCCCGGAAGATTGCCGAAGATGAATCCGTTGATCGCGTAAAACTGCCCTGCCGGCTTGCCCGCCATTTCATCGAAGACCATGAACGAAGTCACAAATTCGCGGTCCACATCTTTCGGAGACCCATCCGGATTCGCTTTGCCCTTGGCCGTAACGACAATCGGCCCCAGCAATCCCGCATTGATCTCAACGCCGGGATCAACATGGCCGTGATACCACCACACAATCGAACTCGGCTGTCCCGGCCCCGGACCGCTGGCTTCCGTGGCAAACCAGCGATAAGTGAATTTGCGCCCCGGCGCCACGCGGTCCCCCTTACCGAACGGAATATAGAAAGACCCTTCGCTGTTCTTGTCATAACGCAGCCCGTGCGGATGCATGTTGTGCGGCAGGCGGGTCCGGTTCATAAACGTAACATCAACTTCATCGCCAACTTCGGCGCGAATAATTGGCCCGAGAATCCCCAGCCACTCCGGCTGCGGCTTTTTCGTGGTGAACGTATCGTCGGTGTATTCGATGAAGCGGGTCTTCGGCCACTCGAGCTTCGCGTTCCAGGGACGCGAAACCGGCAATGCGCGCAGCAGGTTCATCCCGCTGGGCGCATAGTTCCACGGAACATCTTCCGCGGCAATGTAGTAGTGCCGGGTAGTGGCGAAGCAGGCGGAAGCGGAACAAATTAGCAGGCAGAAGGCGGTAGCGCGCAGAGTGCTCACGCTGCCATTATCCCATGTGAGTCGTCATTAGCGTCCTAGGTGAGTTGTCACCCTGAGTGCCGCGAAGGATCCATGCAGCGTCCTTCGCCCGCCCAACGTGGTCCTAGGATCACAAATACGCTAAACGCCTCATTTGAAATTTGCCTGCACATACTCGTCCGTGCTCAACGTGATCGTGCACGACGACGAGGATGACAGGCCACAAGGCCCGGCCGTTAGATTCTCGCCTGACCATTCCCAGAACGTACTTCCGCTGTTCGGCGTCTCCGTCAGCGTCACGGCTGTTCCCGAGGGGAAGACGTAGCCGCAAACATCCGTCCCAGAGAAGGTGTAGTCGGTATTGCAACTGATGCCTGGGGGACTGCTGACGATCGTCCCGCCGGGGATGCTGACTGCAACCGACAAATTCACCGGCTCGCCCCAGCCTCCCTGGGGGGTCTGTGAGCTATATGCGCCCGGAATCGGAACCTGACTGCACTGTCCGCCTGTACTCGGAGTCGGTACGTTAGCAGGAGGTGTCATCCACGGCGGATTGGTGAAGTCAAAGAACTCGGCCATTGTCGCATGCGTAGTTTGCGCCGAGTTGTAGGACGCATCGCGATTCGTGAGTGGAGCCAGGCCGAAGCGGTCCTCGACCATGGCCAGTACCGCCGTCGTATCCATCACATCGTGAGAAACATAGTTTTGTTTGGCAAAAGGAGAAATCACGATCAGGGGAATACGATAGCCGGTCCATGAGAAGCTGCACATCCCAGTTCCAAGTTGGCCCGCTTCCTTCCCGCAAATATCGGTGGAATAAAGATCCGTTGGATAGCCGGGATCGCCGGGATCGTAAGGGCCATCCCCGGGAGCGGTTGCCGGTTGGGGCGGCACGTGATCGTATAAACCGCCCCACTCATCATAGGTAAGGATAAGAGCGGAGGTGCTCCAGCTTTGGCTGGTCATCAGCTGGTTGATCACATTGTTAGCCGCGTAAGACTGACCGGACTGGACGTTCACTGGGTACTCATCGGAATCGGAAGGATGTTCGTCGAGCCCAGCATCCGACGCAGGCTCGATCAGGGCAAACGCCGGCAGGGTGCCGGCAGCCGCATCCGACTGAAACACCGTGAGCGGTTGGACGTTTGCCAGCAGCGTGGGATTGTTGAGAATCGTATTTTCGTACTGAAACTCGTTGATGTAAGAGTTCTCAACCAGGCATGCGGATTCTTCGTTACCTGTCATCGCCGAACAACTCTGGCCGGTCGTATTGACCGTGTCTTTGGCATCCACGTAAATCTTCCAGGAAATGCCCGCGTTCTGTAGCGCCTCGAAGATCGTCATGGATGAAAGTTGTTTGCTATTGTTGGTGGAACCTGGACACTCCGTCGACGTTGGGGGGCACCCTGCACCGATCGGATAGGCCTGACCGTGCGACGTTGCTGCCAGCAGATACATCCGGTTGAGCTGGGTGCGCGACATGATTGGAGCGAACCAGCTATCTGAAGTGGCGAAGTTAGAGGCCATGAAGTAGTAGTAATTCAAATCGGTGCCGTCGTAGTAGCCCATGGCGCGCACGCCCTCGAGATCCATGAAGCCATTGCTTCCGGCATCGTACGCGGCGGTGAAGGCGAACCCGTCCAGCGGCGGGTTGGTAAGCTGACTCGTAGTCATGTTGCTTCCGGTTGGATCAGCGTAGTCCCATTGGTTATGCGCCTCATTCCAGAACGGACTCTGGTTTTCCATGCAGACAGACTGTAGGTGGAATGAACTGATCGGGTTGCTCGCATCGGGAGAACAGCTACCGCTCCACGTCCCCGCAGCGCAGCCGGGAACGGTTGGAGGCAATGGTGTTACCCCATTGACCGGCGGATTGAATTGCGCCAAGCCGTTGAAGGTCTGACCGTTGGTGCCGTATCCATTCGCCGTCCAGTAGGAGAGCATCGCGCCGAAGTAGTGATCTAACGACCGATTCTCCTGCGCGAACAAAATAATGTGATTCAGGGCCGCGTAAGGGTTCGAGGGTCCAAAGGTTGCAGTTACGGTTTCCGCCGCGGTCAGCGTGAAAGTGCAAGTGTTCGCGCCCGCGCAACCCGACCAACTCGTAAAGCTGCTATTGGCTCCCGGAGTTTCAGTAAGAATGATTTGCGTATTCGCCGGAAAACTGCCGGTGCAGGTGCCGGTGCTACAATTGATCCCAGCCGGACTGCTCACAACCGTTCCCTGGCCTGTGCCCGCCAAGGTCACCGTCAGGGTATCGTTGACAATAACAACAGCAGCGGCAAAAGTTGCGGTAACACTTTCGCTGGATGCAACCGTAACGCTGCAAGCTCCACTCCCGGAGCACCCACCTCCGCTCCACCCTGTAAAAGTGCTGCCTCCGGTGGGAGTTGCGGTCAGCGTAACCTGCGTATTCGGAGCAAAGCTCGCCGAGCAAGCGGGTACGCAACTGATTCCACCCGAAGAACTCGTAACCGTGCCCGTGCCCGTCCCCGCCAAGGCCACGGTTAACCCATCCCCGGCATTGAACACGGCGCTCACGGTGGCGGCCGCCGTGAGAGTAACAATGCACGCGCTGGTGCCCGAACAACTCCCGTTCCAGCCGCCAAAAAAGTAATTGTTGCCCGGAGTTTCGGTCAGCGTGACTTGCATGTTCGCTGCAAAGCTGGCGCTGCAGGTTCCGGGACAGCTAATCCCCGCCGGGCTGCTTGCGATAGTCCCAGCTCCCGATGCCGGCGCAGTGACGCTCAGTTGGTAGGTAGTAGGCGGAGGCTGAGTAGTTGTCGTCTTCACCCCTGCGCATCCGGCCAGAATCACAGCAGGTAAGGCACTTAACGCTATCAAACAAAAACGATATTGAGACTTCATGGCGTGCTACTCCGCGTGCTACTCACTGAAAAACTGAGAGTTGGATGAACTTTCCTTCCCTGCGGTTGGTTCAAGCCCCATATCGGTGTCCCTTGCCCCACAAACAGGGCTACCGACGCAGACAGCCACGTCCACCAGAAGGACCAGCGAGACCTCATGGCGCGCTACTCCCGAAGCGCGATCTTGGATGAAATTTTTCCCAACTCGGTTGTTTCCTGCCACCAACGCGCCCCCTACGCGTGACTCTCGGATACAGGGCATACGCTCATAGTCCTTAAAATCCCCTCCTACAATGCCGCGAACCGTCTCCGAATTAGTTTGATCCGGGGCGCGATTCGCAGTACCTTGCTGCTGAGTCATTCGCCGCCTGAGGTGCGCTTTGCCGATTTCCGCCGTGGAGACGATCTCGCTGGCCATCGAACACACGAAGCGGCAACTGTTCCAGCCTTTCCGCTTTGGCCAATGGACCAGGCTCGCGGTGGTCGGGTTGCTCGCCGGCGAACTCGGTTCCGGGGGCGGCTTCAACGGCTCCAACTTCAACATTCCTCAGCATCCGGGAGCCTCGCGGCATGTTCTCGCTTCGGGATTGCCAGGAATCGATCCCGCGCTGTTGGCCGGCCTGATCGCAGTGCTCGTTCTTGCCGCGCTCACCTTCGGGATCATCATGATGTATGTGAGCAGCGTGATGCGCTTCATCCTGTTCGATAGCGTCATGGCGAAACAGTGTCACATTCGCCAGGGATGGAGCCGCAGGCAGGGCGCGGGATGGCGCTATTTCTTGTGGCAACTGCTCTATCTTCTGGCTATGCTAGGCGGTTTCGTTGTCCTGGTCGGCGTCCCCGCAGGCTTTGCGTTCGCCGTGGGATGGCTGAAGGAACCGAAAGAACATCTCCTCCCGTTGGTTTTGGGCGGCATTGTTCTTTTCTTCGTGCTGCTGATCTTCTTCGTGGCCATGACCGTGATCTTTGTGTTGACCAAAGATTTTGTCGTGCCCCAGATGGCGTTGGAAAATATCGGCGCCTTGGAAGGATGGCGACGCCTGTGGCCGATGATCCGAGCCGAGAAGGGCGGATACGCCGGCTACATCGGAATGAAGATTGTGATGGCGATCGGAGCGGGGATCGTGGTTGGCATCGCAACTCTCATCTTGGGCTTGATCATCGCAATACCCACCGTCGGACTGAGCATCCTCGCCGTTCTCACCGGCCAGACGGCCGGGCTTACCTGGAATGTTTATACGATCACGCTCGCGGTCGTGGTCGGGAGCGTTCTGCTGGCAATTTTTCTATATTTGATCGCATTGATTTCTGTGCCGGTCATCGTGTTCTTTCCCGCGTATTCGATTTATTTTTTCGCGGCGCGCTATCCCGCGCTGAGCGCCGTGCTTTATCCTGCACCGCCGGCTCCGCCGCAAATTCCACTGGGAGCGGCGCCTCCCTACGAACCTCCGCCGCTGCCACCTGCCGCCGAGCCGATTGGATAAACACGATTGACGCCTGCTATTCAGGATTTTTCAATTTGGCGTCACGTCCGTGCGGCCAGGAGAAACGCCGCCCGATGATGCATTTCACGATCAGGTGATCGGTGGATCGGGTCGTGCCAACGCCGACGCCGAAGTTGAACTCCCATTCGGGCGCGAAATCGACATCGATCGCGGGAAAGAACTGCTGCTGCTGGTCTTTGAGCGCGTCGAAGCCGGTGAGCGAACCGTAAGCCGCATAGTATTCCAGCCCGCCCGCAATTTTCTTGGTGAAATCGTAGCTGAACTTCGCGTTGGGCGAAAACGTTACTCCCTGGTTCACGCTTTGCCCGTGCCAGGAGCGGTCGAGCGCCGGATTGAACGCCAAATACCACGGGCCGATTTTCTTGTCGACGATGGGACGGATTTCCCAGGTCCAGGTATCGGGCGAGAAAGCGGCGCGCTGGTAACCGATCTCGTTGGATAAACTCACTCCTACCGGCCAGTGCCAGGACTCGGGAACGCGCACCCGCGGACGGATGTGGTCGCCCACCCATTGCCATCCTCCGTCCGATTGAATGCTGGTGAAAACGTAAAAGCCCACTTCGGACCAGTCGTTTATTCCCTGTGTGATTTCGAGCGTCTCGTGCTCGGCGTGGTTCGTGGGGAGGACACCACCCTGCACCGTCTTGCTGCCCTCGACCGTGAAGTTGGAATGGATTTCAAACATGGTGGAGCGTGGAACAACCGTGTCTGCGCCGTAGACTTGGATCTCGTAGTTGTCTTGCGCGAGAGCGCGCGGGACGAGAGCCAGAGTAAACGACATTGCGGCGAGAAGGCCGAGGATTGCGCTGCACGAGATGCGTCCCATGGTCAGATCGATTTTCCAGGGCCGCCTTCATCCGCCGCGCGACCGTGGTTCCATGATGCACGGTCGTTGCCGGAACGCGCAACAGCGCTTGCACAAGAAGGTTGTCATTCCGAGCGAAGCGAGGAATCTTGGGGTCTCGCCGCCACCCGGCAGACAGCAGATTCCTCGTCGCTTCGCTCCTCGGAATAACAAGAAGACGGCCGGGAACTCTCCCGCCGCCCCAGGTGTCTGATGTTGCAGACACGCGCGTGCCAAAAGAGAAGCCGAGGAGCTTTCTATGTCGTTCTCAATGGCAGGCAAAGGTGCGCGCGGTCCCGAGATCAACGTCACCCCACTGATCGACGTGCTGCTGACGCTGATCATCGTCTTCATGGTCGTGGTTTCCATGGACAAGGAACAGGGAGAGACAGCGCAAATTCCGCAACCGGATCAGAAGCAGACGGCTGAACAGCCGCAGCCGCGTACAGTCGTCATCCAGGTGGTTTGGACAAAGGGAGACCAGCCACCGACGGTAAAGATCAATCAGGACGAAGTACGCTGGGAAGATCTGGAGACGCGGCTCGCGAAGATTTATCTAACGCGCGCAGAGAAAGTAGTCTTCGTGCGCGGCGATGCTGATGTCGACTTCCAGTACGTGGCCGACGTGATCGACGTGGCGCATCACGCCGGCGTGCAGCGCGTGGGGCTGCTGACGATGGATCGGGCGGTGGCTGGGGAGTAGCGCACTAATTCCTCGCCCGATTCTTAATCCAAATCGGCGTACCCAAAAAGCCGAAGGCTTTCCGGATCTGGTTTTCCAAAAACCGTTGATAAGAGAAGTGCAGCTTCACCGCGCGGTTGGTGAAGAGCACAAATGTGGGCGGAGCGACTGACGCCTGCGTCATATAAAGAATCTTCACCCGCGAGCGCATGGGGACCGAGGCGCGCTCGAAGTCCACGGTTTCAATGAAGCGGTTCATGGCTGACGTAGGAATGCGCTTGCGGCGTTCGGTGGCCACCTGTTCGAGCAGCGGGAAGATTCTCTCCGTGCCTTTGCCGGTGTTGGCCGAAATGAAGACGATGGGCGCGTAGTTCAGGAATTTGAGATCCCAGCGCAGGCGCTCTTCGTAAGCCTCGCGGTCGCCGGGGCGTTTGCTTTCCCGCATGCGCATGGCTTTCGACGGCCTGCCGGGCTTGAGCGCGCCGCCGGTGACGAGATCCCACTTGTTGACCACGATAATCATCGACCGTCCGCTCTCGTGGGCGTAGCCGGCGATGGCGGCGTCGAGCTGGCTCACGCCTTCCGTGGCGTCGATGACGAGTAGCGCAATGTCGGCCCCTTCGAGATGCTTGCGCGCCATCACCACGGAAAGCTTCTCCGCCATCAGGTGAGTCTTGCCTTTGCGGCGGATGCCGGCAGTGTCGATGAAGCGGAAGCGTCGGCCATTGTGTTCGACAATTTCGTCGACCGCGTCGCGCGTGGTGCCGGGGATCGGCGAAACGATGGCGCGGTCAGAGGCCGTCAGACAATTCAGCAGCGTGGATTTGCCCACGTTAGGATGGCCGATGATCGCGACCTTGGTTTCGTAGACGAGGAGGATTTCCACGTCTCCCGTTGTTGCTTCAGTTTCAGCGGCCTCGCTTGCTATCCCCTCCTCGGCGATCTCGACGGTAGCATCTTCCTTAGGCGGCAAAATTTCAAACACCGCATCCAGCAGATCGTCGATCCCACGCCCGTGCTCGGCAGAAATGGGGAACATCTGTTTAATCCCCAGCCGATGAAACTCGTCAACGATGTTCGCTTGCTTTTCGGTGTCGGCTTTGTTGACCGCGAGAAAGAGCGGACGTCCGGTCTTGCGCAGCAGGCGAACCAGTTCGAGATCGGGGCCCGCGAGTTCGGCGCGGCCGTCAACCACCATGATGATCGCGGCGGCCTCATCGAACGCTACTCGCGCCTGGCGGAAGATTTCCGACGGGATGAAGTCTTTTTCTTCTGGGAGGATGCCGCCAGTATCGATAATGCGGATGCGCCGGCCGCGCCACTCCGCATCGCCGTAAAGCCGGTCGCGGGTGATGCCGGGCTCGTCGCCAACGATGGCGCGGCGCGAGCCAACGATGCGGTTGAACAGCGTGGACTTGCCTACGTTCGGTCGGCCCACGATGGCCAGCGTCGGAACGCCGGCTGCGGTGGTGGCGAGAGTGCTGGTCGAGTTGTACGTAGGTTGAGTCAAAATGAGTTTCTTAAATGTGGGGAGAGCCGCCCTCGGCTGTCCCTGGGCCTCAAGGCCCAGCGCCGTTCCGCGGTGACGGCCCGGAACTCGTATTATAGAGACTCCTGTGGCTTTAAGTTCCCAACCCGCGTCTCCCGTAAAGCCCAATCGCCCCTCCTCCAGCGGCAAGGACGCTTCTCTCTATCAGTTCTTCGCGCCGGGCGGAGTTCTCGCGCGCACGCATCCGGCGTATGAATTCCGGCGCGGACAGTTGCAGATGGCGCAGGCCGTCGAGCAGGCTTTGGAAGAAAAGCGGCACCTGATCGTCGAAGCCGGTACCGGCACAGGGAAGACGCTGGCTTACCTGATGCCTGTCATCCGCTCGGGCAAACGCGTGATCATCTCCACGGGCACGAAAAATCTGCAGGAGCAGCTTTTCTACAAGGACATTCCTTTTCTAGAGCAGGCGCTGTTCGGAGAACCGGCTCCCGGCGACGATAGTTCGAAGCGGCGGCTTTCGGTCTGCTACATGAAAGGCCGCAACAATTATCTCTGCCGCAAAAAGCTCTACGACCTCACCCATCAGCCGGTGCTGAGCGGGTTGGAAGAGATCGAGCAATATCGCGCGATTGCCGCCTGGGAGAAGACTACCGGCACAGGCGACCGCGCGGAACTTGCCGAACTTCCCGAGACCAGCCCGCTCTGGCACAAACTGGATGCGCGAGCAGATGCATGCACCGGGCAGAAATGCAGCGAGTGGGAACGATGCTTCGTCACCGAGATGCGCCGGCGAGGGATGGAGAGCGACATTATTATCGTCAATCATCATCTGTTCTTCGCCGATCTCGCCATCAAGCTGCAAGCCGAGGGCGCGCCCGATGCGGGCATACTGCCCGAAGCTGCGGCGGTGATTTTCGATGAAGCGCACGAACTCGAAGACGTGGCGGGAAACTATTTCGGAATCTCGGTGAGCAACCTGCGCGTGGAGGATCTGGCGCGCGACGTCGAAACGTCGATGCAACATAACCGCATGCTTTCCGCGTCGCTTTTCGGAGCTCTGGGAAGTTTACGGGAGAAGTCGCAGTTCTTCTTTTCTCTGTTGCCGCCGGGCGATGGACGTTTTGCCTTCGAGACGCGACGCGAGTTTCTGGAAGAAAATGGAGAAGAGTTCCTCGCGCTTAATCAAGCGCTGACGCGGCTGGCGGGCGAACTGGAAGGCTTGCCGCAGAAGCCGGAGGAAATATTCAACTTCCTGCGGCGAGCCCAGGAACTTCAGGTGCAACTTGCCTTCGCCATGGAGTCGGAAGATCGCAACACGGTATTTTGGATCGAGCGCCGCGGCGGAAGAGCGAATTCACCACAGAGACACCGAGGCACAGAGAAAGCAAAAGAAGGCTTTCAGAGTCGGCAAAACGTTTTCCTGCAAGCTACTCCGATTGACGTCGGCCCCATCCTGCGGGAATGCTTGTGGTCGAAACTGGAGTGCGCCGTGCTGACTTCCGCCACGCTCGCCGTCGGCGGGGGATTCGAATACATCCGGCAGCGGCTGGGGTTCGAGCATGCCCGCGAGTCGGTGCTGCCTTCCCATTTCGACTATGAAAATCAGGCTTTGTTTTATGTTCCGCCCGATCTGCCCGACGCGCGGACGCCGCAGTTTACGGCGCTGGCGGCCGAGCGCATTCGCAGGCTACTCGAAATTACCCGCGGGCGCGCCTTCGTGCTGTTCACTAGTTATGCACAGATGAATGAGATTTATCAGCGGCTTCTGGGTTGTTTGGAGTTCCCCATGCTGCGTCAAGGCGACGCGCCCAAAAGCGCGCTGCTCGAGGAGTTCCGGCTGACGCCGAATGCCGTGCTGTTTGCAACGTCGTCGTTCTGGCAGGGCGTGGACGTCCAGGGCGAGCAGTTGAGTTGCGTCATCATCGACCGCTTGCCGTTCGCCGTGCCCAGCGATCCAATCGTGGCCGCACGGGTGAAAGCGATTGACGCCGACGGCGGCAACGCTTTTTTTCAGTATCAAGTGCCGGCCGCCGTGATCACGCTGAAACAAGGCTTCGGACGCCTCATCCGCTCGCTCCACGACCGCGGCCTGCTGGTCCTGCTCGATAATCGAATCCTGAAAAAACAATACGGCCGCGTGTTCATCGAGAGCCTGCCGAATTATAAGAAGACTACCGACATGCGGGTGGTGGAGGAGTTTTTCGGCAGGAATGATTAGGTATCGAACCTAAGCTTCCAATCCGATCGCAGGCGCTTCGTTGGGACAACCATGACGAACTGACCCTTTTCGATTTCCACAAACTCAACGCGATCACCAGCGCGAAGCCGAAATGCAGCGCGAATCCGTCGAGGAATAGTAACGCGTCCTTTGGTGGTCATCTTCGGCATTGGTTTCTGATTGTCCGCTTCATGACTTACAGATTAGCACCCGATCGCTCCTGTCCGTTATTAGGTTTGCCTAACAAACCAAGCGGCGCTTTCACACATACTCCCGCTCCGCTCTCCGAATCTCCCGATACCGCTCAAACACTCTCCTATCGCTCTCCAGTCCCAGCGCCGACCGAATCGAACTTCCCCGAAAAGTATGGAGCAGCACTTTCCATCCTCGGAACAAGACGAACCCCGGATCATGCTTCAGCGCCACGGGAATGTGGTGAACCTTCATCCAGCGCTCGGCCTTCCAGCGCATGAATTCCACTTCCTCTGCCGGCAGGTGCTCGGTGCGGACCACGGCGGTGGTGCCGTCGTATTCCTCCAGCCGCTCGTTCATGATCAACCCTTGATCGCGGAAATCTTTCGTCATGGGCGTGCGCGGATACGGCGTTGGATGCTGAATGTAGGGCCAGTCCACATAGCGCCGGGCAAATTCCAGGTTGGCTTCGATGGATTCGCGTGTGTCGTTGGGGCTGCCCACAATCAATCCGCCAACCACATACATCTGGTTGCGGTGCAGGTAACTAATGGCTTTGAGCGTGGCGTTGCCGGTGTTGTGGCCATTGGTACGCTCCGTGTTCTTGGCGGAAGCCTTCAGAAATTCCAGGTCGTCCTCAAGGATGTTTTCGATCCCGAGAAAAACGTAGCGGAATCCAGCTCGCCGCATCAGCGGGGCGAGGGTTTCGCCGTGATTCGCAATGGCCGAGGTCATGGCCTGCACGAAGTAGTCAAGCTTGTGCAGTCCGGCCGCAATGATGGCCTCGCACAAGGCCTCGAAGCGCTTCACGTTCAGCGTGATGTTGTCATCGACCAGAAAAATGGTTCGAGCGCCGTGATCGCGGGCGTCGCGAATGTCTGCCAACACACGGTCGAAAGTGTAGGTATGGAAATTGCGGCCACGCATCTCGATGATGGAGCAGAAACTGCAATCGAAAGTGCAGCCGCGGGAAGTCTCGATCACATCTACTTGACGGCCTAGCAAGGTATATCCGCGGAGCACGCGCGCTTCGCGGTTGGGCGGGCGGATTTCTTTGTCTTCCAGCCGGTGCGGCGGTCGTGCGGGGTTGTGTACCCACCCCTCGCCGTTCCCGTAGGAGAGGCCGCCGATCCGCTCGAACCCTGCGCCCGCTTCGATTACTCGCAACAATTCTCGAAACGTGACTTCTCCTTCGCTGCGCACCAGATAGTCAACGCCCATGTCCTCGTAAGCTTCGGGGGCAAGGCTGGGATCGTATCCACCCACCACGATCTTCACCCCCGGCCGCAAAGCGCGTACCAGTTCGATAATGCGCGCGGCCGTGCGGCGCTGAAACGTCATGATGGAGAGTCCGACGACTTCCGGTTCGATCTCGCGGACAAGCCTGGTGACCGTTTCACGAACCTGCCGGTGAACCAGGATCAAGTCAGCCACGGCTACGCGGTGATGTGGATCGATATTTCCCGCCAGTGACGTGAGCGCACCATTGGGCATGCGGATAGCGACCGGTGGCATGTGCTCGAAGGAATCGGGCATCGAAAGCAACAGAACGTTCATCAGGACCTGTCCTTACTGCCTCGCCGTGATTCCGCAGGCTCAGGTTGAACCCAGCGGCGAAGCGAATGGTCGCAATTGTACCGCAGCTTGCTGCCGATATGCCGCGCCGCCCATTTGCAAATTCTGCTACTTGCGCTCTTCCGCCATTCCCGGACTAGCCAACACTCCCACCACAATCCCCGAAGCCTGCCCGGTGGCGTGATACACGCGCTCAGTCGCTTTCACAAAGTCAGCGGGCTTGGCCTCCGGGATATTTACGAAGGTCTGCGGATTGCGGTCGGTGAGCGGGAACCACGAACTCTGGATCTGCACCATGATGCGGTGGCCGCGACGGAACGTGTGGTTGACGTCTTGCATGGTGAAGTTGATCTCTTCGACCTTGCCGGGCGTGAAAGGCTCGGGCTTTTCGAAACTGTGGCGAAACTTTCCGCGGAAAGGCTCGCCCCGCACCAGTTGCTGATAGCCACCCATGGTGAATGAGGGTGGAGGCACGTCGGTCCGGGGCTTGCCTTTATCCTCCGGCCGGGGCTCGTCCAGTTTGCTGTCGGGGTAGTCGGTGGGATACACATCGATCAGTTTTACATCCCAATCGGAATCGGTTCCGGTCGTCGAAACGAAAAGTCTTGGAGAGATAGGACCGGCAATCGTCACGTCTTCCTGCAGTGCCGGAGTTTCATAAACCAGGACATCCGTCCTGCTATCCGCAAATCGCTGGTCGGAAAGCATGTATTCCTGCGGCACGCTGATCGCCGTGTAGTTCACGAAAGGCACAGGCTTGGCCGGGTCGCTGACGTATTCGTCGAAGGCGGGCGTGTCGGAAGCGGGCGGATCGAACGAAAGCCGGCCGCCCGCACGGAAATAAAGAGTCTTCGCTTCGGCGTCTTTCGGCGGCCACGCGGAATAGCGTCTCCACACATTCGTGCCGGTTTCGAAAACGTACGCCTTCGGAAGTTTCGCGTCCCCATTCCCCTTGAGGTACTGCTCGAAAAACGGAAACAGGATGTTCTTCCGGTAGTACTCTCCCGTATTGAACGAGAACTCGACGCGCCCAAGATGTTCGCCGTCGTACCGCGCCCAGCCCCCATGAACCCAAGGGCCAACCACAAGCGCGTTAAAGATCCCCGAATTGTTCTTGTCGATAGCGTGGAATGTGCTGAACGGACCTTGCAGATCTTCGGCGTCGAACCATCCTCCGACGGTGAGCACGGCGCAGTGAATGTTCTTCATGTGCGGCGCCAGATTACGCGCCTTCCAATAATCGTCGTAGGTGTCGTGGTGGGCCTGGTCCTCCCAAAGCGCGCTCTTGCCTTCAAGATATTTTGCCAGGTTGGAGAGCGGGCCGGCGTTCAGATAGAACTCGTAGCCATCCTTGGTGCCGTAATCGAACGGCACCGGTGTCTTCGGCGGCAGTTGCGGATTTTCCTGTGGCTTGAACGCGCTGTAGAAGCCGAAGTTGGCGTTCAGCATGAAGGCGCCGCCGTGGTAGGCATCGTCGCCCATAAAAAGATCGGTCATGGGAGCCTGCGGCGATGCGGCTTTGAGCGCCGGATGCGAGTCGATGATGCTGGCCGAGGTAAAAAATCCGGGATACGAAATGCCCCAGATGCCGGCATTCCCGTTGTTATTCGGCACGTTCTTGAGCAACCAGTCGATGGTGTCATAGAGGTCGCTGCTGTCGTCCACGTCCTGTTTCGATTTCTTGACGTCGATGTGCGGTCGCATCTCGAGGAACGTTCCTTCCGACATGTAGCGCCCGCGCACGTCCTGGTTGACGAAAATGTATCCCGCCTTGTCGAAGTCGGGCGATGGGCCAAGTTGTTTGCGGTACAGATCCACACCATAAGGCCCCACGCTGTAGGGAGTTCGATTAATCAGAAACGGGTAGGCGCGGGAACTGTCCTTGGGCACGTACACTGAAGTGAAAAGGTACACGCCATCGCGCATGGGGATTCTGTATTCGTACTTTGTGTAATGCTCCTTGACGTCGTATTCCGGTGCGTCGGGCTTGCTCTGGGCGGCGAGACTGGCGATTAAGATCGAAATAATTAGAGTTGCTAGAACGCAGTTGCGGCGCGGCATAATCGCTCCTTTGCGGATAAAAGCCGAATAGGCAAGCTACAGTTGGGCGAAGCTCCCGTCAAGCGGGATTGCGGCGGCGAGCGGTACAATAGATGTTTCGCGATTGAGCGCGGTCCGGTCATTACTTGCGCGGGGCCGCTGAGGGGTACATGTTCGAAGTTACGGTTGACGATACTTTTGCCGCGGGACATTATCTGCGCAACTACAAGGGCAAGTGCGAGAATCCGCACGGCCATAACTACAAGATCCGGGTCACGCTGGCCGGAGCTGAACTGGACAAGGCTGGTCTCCTGCTCGATTTCAAAGACCTTCGCGAAGTGATGAAGCACGTTATCGATCGGCTCGATCACCAGATGATCAACGACATTGAGCCGTTTACTACGATCAACCCATCGGCGGAGAACCTGGCCAAGTATTTTTATGACGAGTCAAACACGCGGCTGAAGAGCGTGACCAACAGCCGCGTGCGCGTGAAAGACGTTACGGTGTTTGAGACCGATACCACCACCGCAAAGTACAGCGAGTAACAGTTGCCAGCCTCCAGTTGCCGGTTGCCAGTAGTCGATGCCGAGAAAGGATCAAGATGGGACGATCCTGCAAAGACCTGGTCGCTTGGCAGAAATCGATGGATCTGGTCACGGCCACCTACCGTGCCATCGCCGGATTTCCGAAAGATGAATTATTCGGACTCACATCTCAGCTCCGTCGTGCTGCAGTCTCGATTCCAAGTAACATCGCTGAAGGACAAGGCCGCCTTTCGGAGAAGGAATTCCGCTACTTCCTTGGACAGGCCCCAGGTTCCCTGATGGAGGTTGAGACTCAGCTGCAAATTGCCGAGAATCTCGGTTACTTGCCGAAGGAACAAACGGCTGCCCTAATGCAATCCTGTGCCGAGGTCGGCAGAATCCTAAACGGTCTATTAGCGTCAGTCTCACGGCAGTCTGAGCCGTAAAACTGGCAACTGGCAACTGGTTCAATGCAGATAACCGAAATCTACAAATCGCTGCAGGGTGAGTCCACGCATGCCGGGCTGCCGTGTGTTTTCGTGCGGCTCACGGGATGCAATCTCCGCTGCTCCTGGTGTGACAGCGAGTATACGTTTCAGGGCGGACAGAGGATGACGGCGGACCAAGTGTTGGACGAAGTGGGGCGTCTCAGCCCTAATGGCGGATTAGTGGAAATCACCGGTGGCGAACCCATGCTGCAGGAGCGAGAACTGCTGCCGCTGGTGGAGAAGCTGCTGGAAGATGAATATCGCGTATTGCTCGAGACCAGCGGAGAGCGTCCATTGGCGCGGGTTCCCGCGGGAGTCATCAAAATCGTGGACGTGAAATGTCCCCACTCGGGCGCGCCCGATACCTTTCTCCTCGAAAACCTGGCGGAACTCACTGCGCGCGACGAGGTGAAGTTCGTGCTGAGCGACCGCACCGACTATGAATTCGCCCGCGAGTTCATCCGCGAACACAACCTGGCAGAGCGCGTGAATGCGGTGTTATTCTCGCCCGCCTTCCGCAAGAATGCCACCGGAGCACGAGACAGTTCGCACTGCCTGCTCGACCCCCAAGCATTGGCCGAGTGGATGCTGGCAGATGAAGTTCCGGCACGCCTGGGACTTCAATTGCACAAGTTTATCTGGGACCCGGCGGTAAAAGGAGTTTGAAGAAATTGTTGATTTATTGATTGTTGCTTGCTGATTGAAACCCTTGCGCTGCTGTTCTGTTCAATCAACAATCGGGAAATCAACAATCGGCAATAGCCCGTTCAATCAGAGATGGCGCACCCAACCAAGTCCCGAGCAATCGTGCTCCTGAGCGGAGGCATGGATTCCTGCGTATGCGCCGCTCTGGCCAGCCGCGATCACGATGTCGCCGCATTACACGTGAGCTACGGACAGCGCACCGAACACCGCGAGCGGCAATCCTTTCTGGCGATTTGCGAGCGCCTGCACATCCAGGACAAGCTCCTCGTGAGCAACGAAGCTCTGCGCGCCATCGGAGGTTCGGCGCTCACCGACGAAAACATTGCCGTGCCCATCGCGTCCCTCGCGGATCATACGATTCCGGTCACTTATGTGCCCTTTCGAAACGCGCATTTTTTATCGGTTGCGGTCAGTTGGGCCGAGGTGCTCGGAGCCACGAAAATATATATCGGCGCGGTCGAACCAGACAGTTCCGGCTATCCCGATTGCCGCCCCGTGTACTATGAGGCGTTCAACCGCGTCATCCGGGCCGGAACGAAAGAAGGAAACATCGAAATTGTCGTTCCCCTCATTGCCATGCGGAAAGCGGAAATTGTGCGGCTTGGCCTTGAACTGAACGCCCCCTTCGATTTAACTTGGTCATGCTATAGCCATGAGGATCGCGCCTGCGGGCAGTGTGATAGTTGCGTCTTGCGCTTGCGGGCGTTCGCGGCTGCGGGAGTCAACGACCCGATTCCCTATGCCACGGTGGAAAGAGTTTAGGTGGAAAGAGTTTTAGCGAATGCCGATTTTTGATTGTTGAGGGAAAAGCGCCGCGCATTCAAATGCAGAGTTTTTCCATCAACAATCAGAAATCGAATGTTTAACAATTTAGTAGGCCGGGAGGCCACGATGAAGAAGCACTTCGCAGTATCCGCCCTCGTTCTCTTAATGCTGGGACTGTGTGCACACCCGGTTTTCGCGCAGGGTGCCTCAGGCACGGTCAAAGGCGTTTGCAAGGACGCCCAAGGCAATCCCATCGCCGATGCGGTGGTTCTTTGGTCGAACCAGGACAATGGTCAGAAGTACAACCTCAAAACTAATAAGAAGGGCGAGTATTTCTCTCTAGGGATTGGGCCTGGCATTTACACGGTCACTCTCTACAAGAACGCTGACGACCTCAAAGCCGATAAGAAAATTTTCAACTTCAACAAGGTTCAAGTCACCCTCGACGAAAATACGCTCGACTTCGACATGAAGAAGATGTCTCAGGAAGCGGCCAAGGGTCAGGGTTTGACTCCCGAACAGATCAAGGCTCAGCAGGAAGCGCAAGAGAAGCACGCGAAAGAAGCCGGCACGGTCAAGGCGCTCAACGAAAAGCTGGCGGCGGCCAAGGCCGCCTCCGATGCCGGCGACTTCGAAACGGCGATCGCCGCCCTGACTGCGGCCAACGAGATCGATCCCACGCGTGATCTGGTCTGGTTTAAGCTTGCCGACGCCTATCGCATGTCGGCCCCCAAGCAGACCGATCCCGAGGAAAAGAAAAAGCGTCTCAATTCGGCCGTGGAGTCCTATCAGAAAGCGGTGCAACTCAAGCAGGCCGCTACCAATGACAAAGATCCAACGGCTATGCAGACTCTCGCCGCCTACTACAACAACCTGGCCGAGGCCTACAGCAAAGCGGGCAAGATTGACGACGCGGTAAAAACCTACCAACTGGCGGCCACGGCCGATCCCACTCATGCCGCGCAGTACTACTACAACATGGGAGCGGTTCTCACCAACGCGGGCAAGGGCGATGACGCTATCGCCGCCTTCGATAAATGCATCGCCGCCGACCCCAATAAAGCGGACGCCTACTATCAGAAGGGCGTAAATCTTATCGGCAAAGCTACCTTGCAGGGCGACAAAACGATTGCGCCCCCCGGTACCGCTGAGGCCTTCAACAAGTATCTGGAACTGCAACCCACCGGCCCGTATGCCGACGTCGCCAAACAGATGCTTGCCACGATTGGCGCCTCGATCGAAACCACCTACGGCAACAAGAAGAAGGCGCCACCTAAGAAATCAAATTAGATCATTTTCCGATCGATCCACTTTGCCAGGCGCGCCTTACACGTCACGAAGGGCGGCTTAACGAGGCTGTTACGAAACTCGGTGTCGAGCAACCACGGTGGGACTAAACCCACGCCAGCCGCGAAGCCGCGACATGGGAAAGCCGGCACGGCAGTGCCGGGAGGCCGGAGGTGGAACAAACCCAGTCCGCTTCAGCGGACGGCACGAGTTTCGTGCAGCCTCTAACAGCCGCCCTTTTCTATCCTGAGCGGCTTCAAGCATTACCAAGGGCTATGTACTTACTGTCCTTACGCTTCTCCCGCTCGCGCGGTAGAGTAGAAACATCAAGTCAACCCGGTTGACCGTTCTCCGTTCTGTGGCGCGTGCAATTCCCTAAGGCAGTAGTTCGAGGATGGAATGGCAGCACCTGGCATCTCAGCAATCTCGGTTTCTCTGGAAGGGTATTCCGGCAGCGGCAAAGTAGCTACGCCCGCCTTGCTCGCGGCCATGCTGCGTGCCGCGGAAAAAATCAGCGATTTGATTTTTTCTCCCGGACGGCCGCCCCAAGTCCAGGTCTACGGCCAGCTCATTCCCGTAAAAGTGCCCGGACTTTCAAGTCTCACTGCGGATGACACTCGCCACATTGCCGCCGATCTGATTGGCGACAATAAACAAGCCGTTGCCACCCTTCGTGAACATGGATCCTGCGACATATCCTACGGTTTGCCCGGCGTAGCCCGGTTTCGCGTGAATATCTTCATCCAGCGTGGCAGTTGCGCCGTTGTGATGCGCGTGATCTCCACCTTGATCCCGGATTTGGCCTCGCTGGGCTTGCCCGCGCACCTGGCGGATGTCGCCAAACTGCGCGATGGCATTGTGCTCGTCACCGGACCCGCCGGATCGGGCAAGTCATCCACTCTTGCCGTGCTCCTCGACTGCATCAATCGCGAGAAGTACTACCACATCATCACCATCGAAGATCCCATCGAGTTTCTGCATAGCCACAAATGCTCCACCATTCACCAACGGGAGTTGCACAGCGACACTCCCAGCTTCGCTCACGCCCTTCGCTCCGCGCTGCGCCAGGCCCCGAAGGTGATTCTGGTTGGAGAAATGCGCGACCGCGAAACCATTGAGATCGTTCTCGAGGCCGCCGAGACCGGCCATTTGGTTCTTTCCAGCCTCAATACCATGGACGCGCCCAAGACGGTGGAGCGAATCGTCAGCTCCTTCTCGCCCGACGAACAACAAAAGGTTCGCGGGCGCTTTGCGAAAACCTTCCGCTACATCGTGTGCCAGCGTCTACTGCCGAAGACGGATCGCAGCGGCCGCGTCCCAGTCGCCGAAATCCTGAAAGCGAATCCGCGCACTCGCGAGTGCATCGAAAAAGGCGAGCGCGAAGGCAAGACCTTGCTCGACGCCATGAAAGCCGGCGCCACCGAAGGCATGCAACACTTCGATGGCGAAATCGCCCAGTTGGTCCGCGACCGCGTCATCGATCTCGAGACCGGCCTCTCCTTCGCCAGCAATCCCACGGTGTTAGGTCAGGAACTGGTCAGATAGGCGGCACGCATCTACCGTCCTAAGTCAGAAATCCAACGCAAAACTCTGTCATCCCGACCGAAGCCGGAGCGCCAGCGACGGTGCAGCGGAGGGACCTGCTTTTTCGCCAGCTCAGGGAGACTTCGGGAAGTGTGGGCTCGGGAAGGGCACGGCTTCAACCGTGCCCTAAGTCCGCAACGTGGAAGAGCGGCGCTTCAGCGCCGCGTAAAGCCCCCAAAAATCGACGCGGCTTCAGCCGTAGGGACGCAATCTGTAAATAAGAGACAGCGGCTTCCTCATTGTCCCGAATTAAAATCATCGGGCACCCGGCCATATACTCCCTCCTCATACTCCGCTCGGGCCAGATCATCCAGAGCCGTGCGGCGGGACAGATCGCGCTTAGCCTTGTACGCCAGCACGTCACGCGCGTACATGCGACGGTGCGTGCCAACCATGTGGAACGGGATTTCACCCTTCTCCAGCAGCCCAACGAGGAACTGGCTCGACATCCCAAGAATCTTGCCAACTTCGATGGTGGTGAACTCTTCCTGTTCCATAATTAATTCCTAGGTGGCTCGGAGGGATCACCTGCCTCTAGGCGGTACGCCTGGCGGCCCTCGGGACAACTCCTTTGGGCAACCAAAAGCGATAAGGGCACGGCAGGGAAGAAGAACTATACCGCAGCTGTCACAGGAGTCCACTCATTGTCCCTTACGGAGGCGACGATCTTCTTTGGCGGAAGAACTATTCGCTGCCACGCCATAAGTCTCTGATCAAGGTTGGCCTGCAATTCACCGAGCAAGACTGTATCTTTGGAAGCCACGGCGTAATAGAGTCGCACCAGCTTATCGGTTCGCTCTGAGGCCGGAAGATGATCGTTTTCTATTCGCGACAACGTCTCGGGCTCTAGCCCGATCTGCCTCGCAAAATCAGCAGCCTTCTGGCCGAGTCGCTTGCGCAAGAACTTTATCTCGGCACCACTCAGCGCAGAAGTTTTCTCGGCCAGGTCACGGCCAATCAGACCCACCAGCTGCTTGATAGCCGGAATGTCGGCCAGTTCCTCGCCGCACTCGCAGCGGAAATATCTGATGCCAACCAGATAGACATTCGGCAACCCGCAAGCAACAAAATGGTAGGGTGCGCCCATGGTTGCCCGGAACTCGTTCCGGGTTTCCCGATTGCATTCATGGGCGATCGCTGGAGTTACTGTCTCCATCTGGTAATCACCTCAAACTCTCTTCTCAGAGTGTCCACCGCAATCCATTGCCATAACTTACGATTGAAAACTGGGGGGACGTTTCAAATTTCCACCCTCGAACCATGTTAGCTGCTTACTTGATATTATATCAAGTAAGCGACTTCCGAGGCTATGCGCACCCGACCAAGCGAGCTGGTATGGGATCACTAGACGCACATGTCTAGATGGTTTACCCTCGCTGTATCAACGACTTGGAGCTGAACTCCGAGCGAGGCGGGGGTGTGCGCTATGGTTAAATTGTTTGGTCGATGGGCCGCATGGGCCTTGGGTATTTTTGGCGCCGTACTGGCAATTGGGGTACTGGAATGTCTCGTCGTGGAAGACTGGCGGCATTACTTTTTCAACATTCTCTCTCTTGCTGTCGATTACTTTCTTCCCACTATTGGGACATCTGGAATCGGTTTCCATTCGTACTACGCTATCCCGCTTTTGGTGGTCCTTATCGGCGTCATTCTGGTGCGTGTCGAGCAAGGCAGGGCTGCCATGCTGACACATTGGGGAGAGGCAAAACTCGCCGCTCGCGTAATACTTATTGCATTAGCAATCTACTTCGTCCCAATCTTTTGTTGGTGCTTCGCGAAGGCGATCTATCAAGATCATGCAAGACTAGCCGCTGATAATTTGAAACTCAGCCAAAAAGTCGAGGTTCTAACTGCTGACATCGAAAACAGAAAAAACAACTTCGGTCCAGCCTCAGGTCCGGTGTATGACCATGTGAGAGGACTCTTATATGCATTTATCGCCTTTCGCGGCAAGATCACGGCACCGCCAACCGCATCGTGTGTTATCAAAGTCACGGCACCCTCTGACAGCGGCCCGATAGTTATGACATTTTCAGAATTTACCACGATAGCATCTGGTATTGGGGTTTGTGGTCCGGGGGATTCACGAATGGACCCGGATGAAGAATCGGAGACAAGGAGAGGGGCGATTCCTGGCGTCGTCGTAATGCACACCAGCAGAGACTTCTCTGACAGTCTCGCATTATACGGTGCGCTTGCCTCGATGCTCCCGATGAAGCGGAGTTATGAGATGCCAAAGAATAGTCCCAACACTGTAATATGGTTTCAGTTTGGAAGCGGCGTAAAGTGGGTTAGGTAGTTATGAGACCAGAGTATAGAGAAGGGCCGGAGTTGGGGGCTGGCCCACGCTTGCGCCCGCCACTGAAGAGGCTGCCCCACTCGTCGCGGTGTTCGACGAGTGGGCACCACGAACGCAAGCACCCCGCGCCGGGGGCGGACCCTTCGCTTGTTGAAGGGTGGGACTCCATGGGGCAGCGCATGATCTATCATTTCTAGCATGGCCGTCCCTTCCAGCCAATCC
>CZKK01000025.1_pt1 | contig 27241 bp, 29 predicted proteins | sample 1122271 | NCBI WGS metagenome assembly CZKK01 (sample SAMEA3539301, study PRJEB10725) | soil metagenome | biome: tundra; feature: field; material: soil | place: USA | collected 2010-05 | depth 0.15 m | reverse complement strand
ACGATTCGGAGTTGCTTCCGGCCGGTTGGCAGAGGGAGTCGGCGCAGGTTTGTTCGGTTGTGCCGCCGGTGGCCGATTCGTCTCTGGACGATTCGGAGTTGCCTCCGGACGGTTGGCTGGCGGAGTCGGCGCGGGCTTATTCGGCTGTGCTGGCGCTGGGCGGTTTGGCTCGGACGGATGCTCATTCGCAGCCGGAGGAGTGCCCGGACGATTGGCCGGAGGCGTGGCTGCAGGTTGACCCGGTCGCGCGGCGTTTGCAGGATGGCCCGTGGTCGGCGTCGCGGGTTTTCCTGCAGGCGCTACCTTCACCGTCGGATGCACCGCTGCCGCTGGACGCAGCGTTTGCATCTGGCTGCGGGCTAGCGGTTCTCCAGGATGCGCGGCCAGGGCCTGCTGCTGTTTCGCAAAAGGTACGGGCTGCGGAGGTGGAGTTTTCTTGGCGACGACTTGCCGGTTCGCAACTGCCGCTGGTGGCGCAGTCACGTGACCTGCGGTCGCAGCTTTCGATCCCAGTACGCTTTCGCGCGTTGGAGCCACAGCAACTCTCCCACTCAAAGGCGCCGATGCGATCTGCTGCGCGGTTACTTGAACCCTCGCCTTCGCCACGGGCTGTGCGCTGGTGAACGCGTGCTGCGGAACCACCATCACCGCACCTTGGACATTCCGGTTTGCGTACGTAATGTTTGTGATGTTTGTTGTGGTGTTGTTAATAATCGTCGTGTGATAAACGTTGGTCACCTGAGTGACGTTCACAGTCGTATTGCTGATGTTGACTCGATTCACATAAGCTTCGCTCACGCGATAAGACGGCACATAGACTTCCCGCGGACCTAGAGGAAACCATCCCACGTTGCCGCCGAAACCACCGGGTCCTCCACCAATAAAGACAACCAGCGCGGGGGCGTAGACGGCTTGCACTGCCACCGGGCCGGCCACCCATCCCCAGCGCCCGCTGACGCTTACCCAGCGGCCATAGTGGAAGGGAGCATAGCCCCAGGAGGAATCGTCGACCCAGGTCCATCCCCAGGGCGAGATCCAATCCCAGTGGCCTTCATGGTAGGGAGCCCAGCCGGCGTCCACATGACTGGGGAACCAGACGTGTCCGTAGTTGGAATCGTCGCGCCAGTCGCCGTTGTCGTCGAGATCGTCGTAGCCCACTACGTCGTGCGAGAGATATTGCGCGGAACGGGAATAGTCGTAGCGGTGGTCGCGGGTTTCAGACCAGCTATCGAACTGATCGGGGCCGCCGATTTGCTCCACGTCGGCATTCAGGGAATCGGTGCCGCTGAAGGTGCCGCTTTGTCCGCCATGCAAGGTGTAGGTCTGGCCGTTGCCGGTGGCTTGGCCCTCGCCTTCGTGGATCGTCACGATAGTGTCGCTGCCATCTTCGCTGGCGTCGAGCCGATAGTGACCGGGTTGCGAGACGGTGAACGCGAGGTTCGGCGTATCGACCTCGAAGTCGTCATTGTTTTCCAGTCTTCTCACCGTGATGCTGAGTGAACCGGAGGTGAGTTGGATCTGAACCGTGTTGTCGTCGAGGTTGAGAAAGGAGAATCCAGTCATGGGCGCGAGGCGGATGACGGCTGATCCGATTTGCACTTCGGCCCGCGAATCCTGATCGGCCCAGAGTTTGTCGCCGGTGGTCATGGGACGGTTGGCGACGGCCCCGACCCAATCGTCTTCTCCGGCGGGCTGGAAGGAAACGGAACCCTCCAGGTAGCCGAGGCGGGCGACGCGGCTGGGCGGATCGTCTTGATCCTGATCTTGAGCGGATGCTGGTTTTGGTATGGCGATGGTGGCCAGCGCGAGCCCGAGCACGGCGCTGCACCAGCCGAATTTCTTCAGTGTTGTTTTCATAGAAGGTTTATCTCTCCCAAGCTTGGTTTGTGTGTTCTCCACGAAACTGTCTTCGCCAACCCGATGCTGGCGGAATTTCGCGTCAACGTTGGATGCCGGAAATGGCGGCTGCAGCCAGAACTTCCTAGCGTGCTCACAGCGATTAAGGATTACCGCGATGAAGTGGCGAACTTTTTTGGGTCGGCACGCTCAGTGAGGTCAAGGATAGCAGGGTGGATTGGAAGCAACTATTTGTCCTGTGGATATCTGCTCCGAAGTCTATTTGATTGACGCCGCTTACTGGAGCACGTAATATTGTGCTGCACGTAAATATGTGCTCATTATGAAATCCAATGTTACCCTCAAACTGGACGCTGATTTACTCCGTGAGGCTCGGATATTAGCGGCGGAAGAGAACACGTCGATCAGCGCCTTGCTGGCCGCGCGTCTGGAGCAAATCGTGCGCGAACGCAAGAACTATGATCGTGCGCGCAAGCGTGCGCTGGTACGGCTGCGGGAGGGAATGGATCTGCGGTGGACGCCTCCTGCATCGCGTGACGAGCTTCATGAGCGCTGAGCGGACGGATGGGAACGATGGCCGACAAATATTTTGTTGACACCAACATTCTGATCTACGCCCATGACCGCTCTCCTATTCTTCATCCCTCCGCTCATGACCCCTCCAGGGGCATCAAGCATGAGCGCGCGCGCCAGCTCATCGAGCGCTTGTGGACGAGCGGTCAGGGCGTGTTGAGCACGCAGGTTTTGCAGGAGCTATGCGTAAACCTGCGGCGCAAGGTGGCACAACCGCTATCCGTGGATGAAATCCGCAAACTGGTGCATGACTACATGAGTTGGGAAGTCGTGGTCAATACTCCCGAGGCCGTGCTCCAGGCTCTCGATATTGAGGCACGGTATAAGACTTCTTTTTGGGATGCCCTCATCCTGCAAGCGGCGGAGCAATCGGGCGCGGCGGTTCTCTACTCGGAGGATTTGGCGGCGAAGCAGAACTACGGGCCGGTGCGGGTGACGAACCCGTTGCGTGAGTAGTAGCTTAGGATCGGTACTGGGTCAGTTTCATCTGGGAATGAATACTGGGGAGTTCACTGATGCTTTGCCTTTAACTAAAGCACGGGATTTGCGCGCTCACAGCCTGGTGCCACGATATGGAGTGCTGATACTTCCAGCTCTGGCGTCTCGCTCGTAGATTGGTCTCTGCAATCCACTTCGCCAGCTGGTTCGGATCACGCGGACGCTTAAACCCTTGCCGATGGTCAAAGCTTAGGCGTCGTGCCTTTCTGTGGCAGGGATAGCGGCTACATTGAAGTCCTCGGAGTGTTTTAGCTTAACGTGTGTGCGGAACGCCTCAGAGAGGATTTCACTGGTTTTTCCCTGCGTACTTGGTCCATCGGTCACGGCTTTTTCGACGCAGATGATCTCATGGCAGTTGGAGCACTTGCCGAAGCGATGACTGGCGCGATCCATTTCGTCCCTCGGCCCAAGCCAACCTGCATCGGTCAATTCTGGTGTTTTCATACCCCCAAGTGTCCCACAAGGCCGGACGGCTTGGCTACCCCTGTGAGTATCCAAACTGACCCACGGCCGGCGCGGATCACGTCTGATGGGCGGTGACAGACAGGAGTGTCCGTCACCCACAATCAAAATCCCGGCCCCTTCGGCTTCGCTCAGGGCTTAGATGCTTTGGACAAACGATCCTCGGCTAGTGCAACATGCCCACATCAATGACAACCGTGGAGAGCGTCGGGGTTGCGGAGTGGAGCGGGATCGAGCTGGCCGTCGTCGTCCCAACGTATAACGAACGCGAGAACGTTCCCGTTCTGGTGGCCGCGCTGGAAAAGGCCCGGTCCCTCCGACAAGCTCAGGGCAGGCTCTTCGTCGGGAGTCGCTCGCGATTGCGAGCGATTCCGCTTCCTCAGGGTGACAACGCATGTCACCGGTGATTGCGCGGGCTTCGCTTTCGTGATAGCGTTGTGCGGTTTAGAAGCGCTTCTGTTCTCCCCCCTCAACCCCCATACATCAGGAGAAGTGTTCCATGAAGCATGACACGCGCGTTTTTATCGGCACAGCGATCGCAACGGCTGCACTGGCTGTGACGTTAGCCACCGCAGCCTTGGCCCAGACCGAAACGGTTATATATTCCTTTACCGGCGGCAGTGATGGAGGAGACCCGAATGGTGGCGTAATTCTTGATGCCAAAGGGAATCTATACGGCACTGTGGTTTTGGGCGGAGCGAATGCAGCCGGCGCAGTTTTTGAGTTGACCCCGAATACCGGCGGGGGTTGGACCGAAACCGTACTCTATTCGTTTAGTTTCAGCAGCGGTGATGGCTTCCTGCCAAGCTCTGGGCTTATCTTTGATACCCACGGAAATTTGTACGGTGAGACGACTGGCGGTGGAACTGTCGGAGCGGGGACGATATTTGAGCTTTCTCCCGGATCAAACGGAATTTGGACGGAGAAGACCCTGTACAGTTTCGCTGGAGGCACCGACGGGAACGCTCCATATTCCCATACTTTGGCCCTCGACCATTCGGGAAATCTTTATGGAGTAACCGAAGGCGGCGGCACCTCTGGTTTCGGAACTGTCTTCGAACTAGTCGCGGGTACAAACGGGACTTGGAGCAAGAATATCCTCTATAGCTTTACACAAGAAGACGATGGCGGACTTCCTTACGCGGAGCAGCTTGTTCTCGACTCCTCCGGCAATGTTTATGGAACGACACTCCAAGCCGGCGCTCACGACTATGGGGTGGTCTTCGAACTTGTTCGTGGATCCAATGGAAGCTGGAGCGAAAAAGTCTTGCACGCATTTGCCGGCGGCGCAGACGGCTCGAGCCCGGAGGGCGGACTCGTATTCGATGCTGCGGGAAACCTTTACGGGGATTCCGCTTACTCCGTCTTCCAACTGGTGCCGGGGTCGAACGGAAAATGGACCGAGGACATTCTCCATACATTCCGTGGCGGCAGTGACGGTTCGGGTCCGGACTCGGCGATCACTTTCGATAAAGCCGGCCACCTCTATGGCACAACTTACGGAGGAGGACTGCATCGTGGAACGGTATTCGCACTGACTCCCCACTCCAACGGAACCTGGACAGATACAGTCCTCCACAGTTTTACTTCGACCGGCGGTGACGGTGTCTTTCCCGGTTTTGCCGGGCTCGCCATAGACTCGCATGGAAACTTGTTCGGAACTACCGGCACGGGCGGGAATTCTAACGCTGGCGCGGTCTTTGAAGTTTCCCCTTAAACGGGGGCGAGGGCGGGTTGGCTGTGATCCCTCAAGACGTTGTACCGATCAAAACGGGGCGATCTTGAGTCCCGTTTGCTACCGAGCCATGCAAAAGACGGCGCGGTAAGTCCGCGCCTTGGAAATCGTTACAGCTGATTTCCACTTTCGCACCGCTCCTGCTACGACGGGCTTTGTGGGTAGCTGCAAAGGGAACAACGTCCTGAAATATCACAGTTGGCCCGGGCTTACCCCACAGCGACAGAGGTCCCATCTTTCGCGGGTTTTCGAAAAATGGGTAGCCACGGCCTCGACGATCCCGCGAATAGATTCGATGCACCCATCCCGGCAAGAGCGCAAGGATGGAGCGTTCTACAGCTCGCGTGCTTCCACTTTAATTTCCCGCATTATCCCTGTCCTGCTGAATTTCTGCGCGGAGCCTGTGGTTAAGCTGAGCGTGGAGTTGAGACGCCGGTCTCATCATGAGACGATGAGCTTGCCTAGGGGCTCGGCGTCCCGTCCACAGTGCCGTTAACTTGCTGAAAACTCTAGCTCCTGAGTGCTAATCCTTCCGTTCCGCGTGATGGTCTCGGTCGTGCTCCTGATTCTGTCATAACCGCGTGTTCTGGCTCCCCAAGGCTCTTCCTAACCGGGAAGAGGGGGAGCCCAACCGCACTTTCGTTGGGAGTTTAGGTCGGAGGGAAACCGCAGGTTCCTCCACTGCGCTTCCCCTTTCCTGTCGGGAAGGGAAAGCTTCGGCCGGAATGACAAGTCTGAATCTGGACGCGAGAAAGGCACTAACGCTTGGGGCAAAGCGGGACAGCGAAGGGGCGGGTGAGGGAGGCTAGCACGGTGGCCGACCTGGCGCGCTTTTTCCCGGAGGCGACGCCGGTGCGAATTCCGGTGGAGCTCACGCGCAGCCAGCAGACGAGTGAAGGCAAGCAGGCGGCCGGGCTGGGATTACCCGGTAGCGTCGTGCCCGAGAGCGCCGTGCCAGAAAATACGGTAATTGAATTTGGGACGTCCCGCGAAGTTTTGTTTGCCTGCACTACGCCGCTGGAGTTTGCCGACGTGCTGCGGCTGCGCAATTCCGATGGCTCGCTGGATACGGAAGCGTCGGTGGTGGCGGTGCAGTACCATCCCGGTGCGACCGTGGTGGCGGCGCGCTTTCTCAACGCAGTTCCCAACTGGATCGTGAAATCATGACAGCATCTTCAACCTCGCCGCCGGCATCGCCGGCTCCGGATTTCGCGGCGCTGTGGTCCAGTGCGCGCCGCCTCCACCCTATCTACGTTGAGCTGGCGCGGGAGTTTGTGATTGACGCGCCGGCTTTCGCCGCGCTGGATGAGCCGGTGGACGCGCCGGACCGCGAGACGGTGGAGCATGCCCAGCAATGGCTGCAGGATATGGATGAGCGCATCCAGGTGCACCAGTTGCGGCAGTTTCTGCAGACCAGTTCTCTGGTCGATAACGACGGCTTGGTCGCGCTGTTGCAACACTTTCTGGGGACGACGGCGCATACGGATTCTGCGCGCGACAAAATTGATTTCCTGCTGGTGCAATATTTCAGCCACGTTGCGCCCACCGAACTGGACGATGATGGAGCGGATATCGCTTATGTGGCTGCCGGATTGGAGCCGGTGCTGGGCCAGGTGGAACCGAAGGCCCCGCTGTGGTTGAACGCGCTGGATCGCGTACTGGAGTCTGCCCGGCACTGCCGCTCGCTGGACGAATTGCTGCACGGCGGCGTGCTGGAGCAGGGACGCAAGGCCAAGGCGCAGGCGGGCGATTTATTTTATTTGCCGATTGCGCTGGTGGCGTTTACCCGCTTTGGATATCTGATGCGGCGCGCCTTTTTCCGCCTGATGCTTGCCGATCTCAACAACATTCTTGATGGGCTTACCGAGTTGGAAGAAAAAGGCGTGGAGACGATTGACTGCCGGCGGGCACAGTTCTCGGCGGAGGAGCCGATTGTCCGGCTGCGCATGATTTGCCAGTCGTGGAAAGTGATGTTCCAGGCTGAGTATTCCTCTGGACAGCCGCTGCGCATGCTGGTGGATCTGCGGGCGTCAGTGGATGCGGCTCTGGGACGTGGTTCGGACACTGCCAGCGCTGAGCAGGCGGCGGAAGCGACAGCCTCTGCCCAGTCCGCGCCTGCCGAAACTGCGGCGACAAAAATTGCGGCGACAAAGAGCGCTCCGGCAAAAACTGCTGTACGGGCAGCTGCGGCTGCCGCGACGGGAGCATCCGCGGCGGCGAAGGCTGCTTCCGAAGCGGCCGCTACGCCGGAAGGCAAGTTCGCCGTCTCCCACCAGGATGCTCCGGAGTTTGATGTCTCGGCAGCGCCGGAGTGGAATCCGGAAGCGGATTCACAACCGGGGCCGAAGAAATAAAGCCGGGGAAATATATAAGCGATCGATGGCTACCGCGAAGGGCGCGTGAGTCCAGGCAAAGGAACCTTGCAAGTGAAACATCCGACTGTACTGGTTATCTCCGACGATGTGGGATTTTCGCGAAGTCTGACCGCACGCTGGCAGGCGGAGCGCCACGTGCCCACCTTCACCGTACTCAGCGGAGATCTGTGGCCGCGCACCGTCGAGGATTTTGAAGTGGCCATTGTGGGCCCGCTGCGCCGCGAACTCTTATCCGTAATTATTGAGCCGCTGCACTCGACTTTGCAGCCTCTGTTCTGCGTCTGCGAGGATGCGCCGACGGCGAAACTGGTGCGCGAGCGCTGGCCGCGGACCTCGGTATTGCGCTTCGATGAAAATTGGCTGGATGTGTTGATCCTGGCCGCGGGCGAAGCGGTGCACCGCGCCGCCGCCGAGGCGCGCGCGCGGGCTGCGGAACAGCACTGCTCGGCGCTGGAACGGCAGGCAATGCTGGGGCGCTACATGCTGGAAATGCGGCACGGCTTGAACAATGCGCTGACCTCGCTATTGGGAAATTCGGATCTGCTGTTGCTGGAGCCGGGCAGTCTGTCGGCTCAGGCACGCGGACAGATTGAAACCATTCGCAACATGACGCTGCGCATCCATGAGGTGATGCAGCGTTTTTCGTCGCTGGAAAAAGAGTTGAACGTGGTGGCTCTGCAGGCGGAACGGGACTCCGGCAAAAGCCGGCTCGCGGCCGCTGCGGGCAACACAAATTCATTCTTCCCGGCAAATGTGCCGATTTGATAGTGGTTGGCGTCTGAGTTTTCTTGCTGCGCTTTGGGGAAAGGCCCTATGCATAAGTCAATTGCGACCAGCACCATCCTGGAGCACGAACTTTCGGAATTGCGCCTGCTGGTCGAGCGCCAGACCGGAGTGGTTTTGGATTGTCCCAACAGCGCGCTGGCGGCGCATGTCGCTGATTTCATCGAGGCGCAGCAGTTGGACTCATCCAGCACTGTGCTGGAGCGGCTGCGTTCTCCGGAGCAGGATCACTCGATTCTGCCGTCGCTGCTGGACGGGCTGTTGAGTGGGAACACTGGATTTTTTCGTCATCCCGGAGCTCTAAATGCGTTGACGCGGCAGGCGCTGCCGCAACTCTGCACTCGCAAGTCGGCGGATAGTCCGGGACCAATCCGCATCTGGAGCGCGGGCTGCGCTACCGGAGAAGAAACTTACTCCATCGCAATGGCCGTTTGTGACGCGGTCAATCCCGTGAACTTGAGTGGGGCGAATAACGGCTGCGGGTCCGGCAACGGCGCAGGCAAGACGGCGCGCAACGGAGGCATTTCCGAAAATTCTCCGGGCACCGCGGCACAACCTGCTGCGAAGCTGAGTTCGGGATGCTCGATTCACATCGTGGGCAGTGACTTGCTGCCGGGCAACATCGAAGTGGCGGATCGCGGGGTGTACCGGCAATCCGCGCTTGACGGACTGCCACCGGCCACGATTCGCAACTATTTTTCCAAGATCGGTACGCCTGCGGCGTCGTCGACTGGCGTTCACGGCGAGGCCGAGTCAGATACCGACTCTTCCCATGCAGCTCAGCAGCCCGCGGTGACCGCGCACCTGCTGGTGAAGCCGCGCCTGCGCAGCCTGGTCACGTTCAACTGCATGAACCTGGCGCGCCCCGGCTATATCGGACGCTTTGACTGCATCTTCTGCATGGATGTGCTGCCGCATTTCTCTCGCGTCCAGCGCCTCGCCGTACTCGAGCGTTTGCATCTCTACCTGGAACCCGGCGGATATCTTTTTCTGAGCCAGACCGAAAAGCTTGCCGCATCGAATCTGAACTTTCGTTCGGAAACCTTCGACGGCTACACCTTCCACCGCAAGCCGCTGGCGGCCAGCGCGGCCTATGGACGGTAAATTCCACAAATTGGTTATTTTGCCGATAATCGATAAATGAAGATTGTGTCCGCCGCCGCTGCGAGACAACGTTTTGGCGCTCTGCTCAAGGCCGCTCTGCGCGAGCCAGTGTTTGTCCACAGAAAAAATCGCGACGTGTCCGTCGTTATCTCGATCGATGAATACAAACGGATTCGAGGCATCAACGATAGTGAACTGGAGGGAATTATTGATCGTACTGAAGGTGATCGGCTACGCCAAAAATTAGATTAGGATTCTCTGTCAAAGATCTCTGGTCCACCGCTCCGTCCTTCAACACAATTGTTGAGCGCGAGACCTAAACTATTTTGATTGCAGTCATGCTCGAGAATGTTGCCTTCAGCACCGACAGCGGAGACTCCAAAGCCTTCCTCGACGTCTTCCCAATAGATAACTTTGTTTTCTTTTCTGGCAACCACGACAACGTATTCCAGATTTCCGTACCGGACAATCGGTGCGAAATGCGGCTCAACGCAATACGCCTTGAACGCGACGGTCTGCTCATTGATACAGTCGGCTAGTCGCTCTCTACGATCCGTTTAACACTTTCGATAGTGGCGGGTTTCCAATCCATACGAAATCGTCGCTGCCTTCACCTTACGCGAACAAAAACTCCTTAGTCCTTAACTCCTTGATCATGTCCCGCAACTTCGCCGCCTTTTCGAACTCAAACCGCTTGGCTGCTTCGCGCATGTCGCTCTCAAGTTTGCCGATGTAGCCATCCAAATCTTGCTGCGACTTGAACTCCGGCATGCCCTCGGCTTCGCCGCCGGTCAGGTCGGTGTAGTCGGCGGCGACGATTCCGGCCAGCGTCATATCCAGCGGACGCACGATGGACTCCGGCGTGATTCCGTTCTCCAGGTTGTATGCGGTCTGGATCTCGCGCCGCCGCAAAGTTTCGTCCATCGCCCGCTTCATCGAATCGGTTATGCGGTCGGCGTAGAGAATCGCGCGCCCGTGCAGATGCCGCGCGCAGCGGCCGATCGTCTGAATCAAAGATCCCCACGAACGCAGGAAGCCTTCTTTATCGGCATCGAGAATCGCTACCAGCGAGACTTCCGGCAAGTCCAGTCCCTCGCGCAATAGATTGATGCCGATCAATACATCGAACTCGCCTTTGCGCAGATCGCGCAAAATCTTTACCCGCTCCAGCGTCTCGATCTCCGAATGCATGTAGCGGCACTTCACGCCCACTTCGGCGTAATACTCCGCCAAGTCCTCGGACATGCGTTTGGTCAGGGTGGTCACCAGCACGCGCTCGCCGTGCTCCACACGCGCGCGAATTTCGTGCAGCAGGTCGTCGATCTGTCCCTTCACCGGTCGCACCTCGACTTCGGGATCGATCAGTCCCGTCGGCCGGATGATCTGCTCCACCACCACGCCCGCCGATTTCGTCAGCTCATACGGCCCCGGCGTAGCCGAAACGTAAACGAGTTGATTGGTGCGGTGCTCGAACTCTTCGAAGGTCAGCGGACGGTTGTCCAGCGCCGACGGCATGCGGAAGCCGTATTCGACCAGCGTTTCCTTGCGCGAGCGGTCTCCGGCATACATGCCGCGCAACTGCGGCACGGTCTGGTGCGACTCGTCGATGAACATCAGGAAGTCGCGTGGAAAATAATCCAGCAACGTCGGCGGAGGCTCGCCCGGCATCCGTCCCGTAAAATGCCGCGAATAATTCTCGATGCCGTGACAGTAACCCATGACCTTGATCATTTCCAGATCGAACTTCACCCGCTGGTGAATGCGCTGCGACTCGACCAGGCGCCCTTGCTTCTCCAGTTCCACTTCCCACCACGCCAGCTCTTTCTTGATCGACTCCACCGCCGTTGCCCGCGTCTCATCTTTCATCACATAATGCGTCTTGGGATAAATCGGCAGCCGCATATACTTCTGCTTCACCGTGCTGAACAGCGGATCGATCTGCGCCAGCGACTCCACCTGATCTCCCCACAACTCGATGCGGTACGCCATGTCGTCGTAAGTAGGGAAGACCTCGATCACGTCGCCGCGCACGCGAAATGTTCCGCGCCGGAATTCGCCATTGGTGCGCTCGTAAAGAATGTCGACCAGCTTGCGAGTGATGTCTTCGCGCGCGATCTTCTGGCCTTTTTCCAGAAACAGCATCATGCCGTAGTAAGCCTCGGGCGATCCCAGGCCGTAAATGCAGCTGACTGAAGCCACAATCAGCGCGTCGCGCCGCTCAAACAATGACCGGGTTGCCGAGAGCCGAAGCTTGTCGAGTTCGTCGTTAATGGTCGCTTCTTTTTCAATGAACAAATCGGCGGCCGGAACGTAAGCCTCGGGCTGGTAGTAGTCGTAATAAGAAACGAAATACTCGACCGCGTTGTGCGGAAAGAAATTCTTGAACTCGTGATAAAGCTGCGCGGCCAGCGTCTTGTTGTGCGCCATCACCAGCGTCGGACGGTTCACCGCCTCGATCACCTTGGCCATGGTGTAAGTCTTGCCGGAGCCGGTAACGCCGAGCAAAACCTGATGCTGCTCGCGGTCGTATACGCCGCGCAGCAGCGCCTCGATCGCACGGCCCTGATCGCCCTGCGGTTTGTAATCGGAAACGAGTTTGAAGTCCATGAAAGAAGCTCTTAGCTGTTAGCTCTCAGCCTTTAGCCAACCTACAGTATTGTCATTCCGAGCGAAGCGAGGAATCTGCTGTCCTCGCAGCCATCCGCACAGAAGGCAATTTCGCCGAGTGAGAATCTCTCTATTATAACGCCGGCAAAAAGGCTGCTCGGAGAGCAACTTCCAAAACGAATCCGCGAAAATCCGTGGCAAAGGAAGCTTGTCCAATTCACGCCGCCCCTACAACTCCGCCAGCGCCCGATGCACCAGATAAATGGAGATCGATCCCTCGCCCACGGCGGCGGCCACGCGCTTCACATTTCCGGCGCGGACATCGCCCACAGCAAATACCCCAGGCAAACTCGTCTCCAGCATTTGCGGCGCGCGGGGAAGCGGCCAGTTAAAGCTATGGGAGAGGGAATCCAAATCCCGGCCGGTAAGAATGAAACCCTTGTCGTCGAGCAGCACGCATCCTTTCAGCCAGTCGGTGCGCGGAGAAGCTCCTGCCATGATGAAGACGTGCCGGATGTCATGCGTCGACCTCTCACCAGTGTTCTTATCCCGCCAGGTCACGCGCTCCAGTTGCGTGTCGCCGTCGAGGCCCACGATCTCGGTGCAGTAATGCATTTCGATCGCGGGATTTTCTTCGATCCGCTGGATCAGGTAGCGCGACATCGTATCCGACAGTTGCTTCGACCGCACCAGCATGTGGACTTTGCTCGCGGTCTGCGACAGATAAACTGCCGCCTGTCCGGCTGAGTTGCCGCCGCCGACGACAATTGCCGCTTCCTTCCCACACAACTGCGCTTCAATATAAGTGGCTCCGTAATAAATGCCTTGACCTTCGAATTTCTTCAGGTTGTCAATTGTCGGTTTGTTGTATTGTGCGCCGCTGGCAATCACCACGGTGCGCGCGCGAATCACTTGGCCGCAATCCACGCTCAACTCGTAGGGACGCCGCTCGCAATTCAATTTCGTAACGGTGTTGGCGATCAGCATCTTGGCGCCAAACTTTTGCGCTTGCGCGGCGGCCCGGCCTGCCAGTTCGTTTCCTGAAATTCCCATGGGGAAGCCGAGATAGTTTTCGATCTTGGAGCTCGATCCCGCCTGCCCACCGGGAGATTCGGCCTCAATCACCAAAACGTCGAGGCCTTCCGACGCGCCATAAACAGCGGCGGCCAAGCCGGATGGCCCGGCGCCCACGATCACCAGATCCTTCACTTCCGCTGCCGTGATGTGGGCGTTGAGTCCAAGGCATCTCGCTAGTTCCTGAATCGACGGACTGCGCAGCACGGTGCGGTTGTTGCAGATAACGACGGGAATCTCTTCCATCGTGACCTGGAAACGGTCGAGCAATTCCTGCGCGCTGGTATCGCTGTCGAGATCGACATAAGTGTGCGGGTGTCCGTTGCGGGTGAGAAACTCGCGCAGATGCAGCGTCTGGGCCGAGTGCCGTGATCCCATCAGGATGACGTTTCCCTGTCCGCGGTTGATCAGGGTCACCCGTCGCAGGATGAAGGCGCGCATAAAGATTTCACTGAGCTCCGCATCTCTAGCGACCAGAGTTCGCAAATCTTCGCTGCTCATCTCCAGAAATTCGCCCGCCACAGTCACGCGGCCGCGCACCAGGCTGCGGAGGCCCGAAATCATGGTGATTTCTCCGGTGAACTCGCCCGCCTCATGTTTCACGATCGGGCGCTCGCCGTGCAGATCGGGCTGCACGATTTCCATGCTTCCGGAGAGCAGCACGAAAAACTTGATGCTGCTGTCGCCCGGCTCAAACAAGATGTCGCCTACTTCCACTTTTCGCACCTTGCTAAGCGCACGGAGGCGGTTGATCTGATCGGCGGTGAGCACCGGAAAAGCTTCACCACGAACATTGGCGGACAGAGGCGTCAACTGGGTAGACAAGGTTCCCCCCGGCAAAAAGCTGAAGAAGACTGAGATTACTAGATGACGCCGGCAGCGGTTCGGGTTCAGGGCTTGGTATGGAGCGTTAGGATTACGCAGCGGACCGGCGCTGGCCGAAGGCCGCCGGTTATTTTTTCTGTACGTCCTCTACCGCAAGAATCTTCGTGGTAGTGCGGAATTTCTTGTAGTCGTGGAAAGTCTGCTCCACATCGACGTTGAAGTTCTTGAGCAGGGCGAGACGCACGTCGACTTTAGCCGTAAGCTCGCGCGGCAGCCACACTTCTTCGTTCACCCGCGTTTGCTCCAGCATGAAGCGTGAACCCTTGTGAAACCGGTCCAGCAACACTCCCCAGGAAATCGTATCCAGGCATTCAACATCCATCTTGGCCAGTTGGAGATCGCTCTTGTCGATCCAGACCCGCCCGCGGAACTTCGACAGAAACTTGGAGTCCTTCATGTGCGGCACAAAGCCCGGCCGCGGCTCGCCATCAATCACCCAGGCCTCGCGCCCGCCTACAAGTTCCGTTCCGGCCAACTTGAAGTTGTAGGCGTCGGCCACCTCGTGGACGAACTTGCGCCCCTCTTCGCGATCTTTCTCTTCTTTCCCCTCGCGTTTCTTGCGATCGTTCTCCGATTCGTTCTTGCGCTTGTCGATGATCTTCTGGATTTTTTCTTCCTCCCTGGCCGCGTCCTTGGCCTCGAGTGGCTTATCGTCTTTCTCGATCAGCCGCTGCACCTGCTCGCCGTAAATCTCCATCACTTCGTAAGTCTTCGCTTCGGTTGACTTCACCTGTCCCTTGCCATCCAGCTTGTGTTCTTCTTCACGTTCAATGTAGGTGTAGTCGCGCAGCCTTTTATCGTTCTCCGTGTCCTTGTCCGCGACGATGCGAAAAAGCCGCTGCATCTGCTCCTGCGAGAGCGCGCCATTCGCATCGGGCTTCAGGTCGGGCAGGGAAGCGCCGGCTGGGGGCGTCTTTGCGGCGCTGCTCTCATCGTGAGCCGGCATGGGTAGGGACTGATCCTGCTGACCGTGAGTCAGTACAGAAACGAAAAGCACGAAGAAGATTAAGAGGCGATACTCCACCAGCACATTTTATCTTTTACCTTGGGCGACTAAAACCTGCGCCTTCTAAGAATCGCGGAGACAACAATTGTGCAAACTGATTACGTGGCGGTGACACGGTCAAATGGCGCCGCTCCTAACCTTTGTTTGCGTCGCAGGTGAGAAAAGGCGATCAAACCTGCGCCGGACGGCCCTCCCAAATCAACTACGAAGGAGAACTGACCATGACCCGCTTGAACACGCCCCGCTTACTTACTCGCGGTCTAGCGCTGACATCTTTCCTCGGAGTGATGCTGATGCTTATCTCCAGCACTGCCGCGGCACAATATCAACTTACCAATCTAGTTTCGAATCAGGTCGGAGCGGCAAAGCACACGGATCCCTTGCTGGTGAATGCCTGGGGACTGGCCTATGGACCGGGCGGGCCCTTTTGGATCAGCGATGAAGGCTCCGGCTGGTCCACTCTTTACGACGGCAACGGAAACAAGCAAGGTCTGGAGGTGCTGGTGCCCACCGCGGGCGGCGACGGCCCAGGCACGCCCACTGGGATTGTCTTCAACGGATCGCAAGAGTTCCAGGTGCAAGGATGGGCGTCTATCTTTTTATTCGCAACCCTGGATGGGACGATCAGCGGCTGGGCCCCGCAGTCCAATCCCAACGCAGCGATCATTGCGGTCACAACTCCCGGCGCGGTCTATACCGGCTTGGCGATTACCAGCAACCCGTCCGGCAATTTTCTGTTCGCCGCCGATAACGCCAACAATAAGGTGGACATGTTTGACGCTAATTTCAACCTCGTGACTTCGTTCACCGATACCACACTTCCTGCGGGATTTGCCCCCTTCGGCATCCAGGACTTTGGAGGCCTGGTATACGTTTCATTCGCCAGTTCATCGGGCGCCGCTGGTGGGTATATCGATATCTACAGCGAAGCCGGGATATTCCTGAAGCGTCTCGCGCAAGGCTCACCATTGAACCAGCCCTGGGGCTTTGCTGTGGCGCCGAGGTTTTTTGGACCGTTGAGCAACACGCTGTTGATCTCGAATAACACAAACGCAGGCACCATCAACGGCTTCAACAGCGTAACCGGCCAGTTTGTCGGCACCATGTTAGACGCCAACGGCAAGGCGATCCATATCGACCAGCTTTGGGGGATTGCGTTTGGCGGCGGAACGTCCAGCAACGGCGCCAAGAACCACCTTTACTTCACTGCCGGTCCCGACAACAACCTGGCAGGAACGTTCGGAATCATCGTGCCGGAGTAGTTAATTTGTTTTCGCGGTGCGGGACGATTCGCCTGGCGAGTCGTCCCGTTGCATTTTTTGATCTCTGGGCTTCAACGCCTTGCCCAGACATTCCGCTTGGAACAGCCGCTCGTCGGCGCGGTGCAGGCGCTTGGCCATGGCCGGAGTGATGAGCGGATAGTGCTTAATTTCGAACAGATGATACACAATGAACCAGACGGGCTTGTCGGTGGTCATCCAATTCTGGCGATCGAAACGTTTCAGGTTAACGGGGACCGAAAAGCGCCGCAACGTGCGTTCGCGCCGCAGATTGCAGTAGGTATTGAAATAAGTCAACGCCAGCTCGCGCAACGTGCGATGAACCGGCTCCCGCCAGCGGCAGCCGGTGTAATTCGATTTGGCGACAGCGCCCCAACATCCGTTTTCGCGAAAGATGGCGATCACGTGATCGGTGTCGTGCTCCGCTTCAAAATCAAGCAGGAGCGGGGGATATCCGTTGGCGCGCAACGCGGCTGCCGCGAAGATAGCGCCTTCCAGGCAGTGCGCCGTTTGCTCGGCCAGCACGCGCCGCGGCGACCATGCGGTATCGGCGAGGTGATAGGGGGCGTCGTCGAGAAATTTCTGAATGCCGTGGGGATCCTTCATGCTGCGCAGCTGGCGCAGTTCCGAAGGGGTGAAGCCGGTTGAGTCGTTCATCGTCGCCTGAGTTTACATGAGAGCTGGTCAGCGGAATAAGCGGGGGAATAAACTCTTCGCTGTTTAAGCGAATACTTCAAGCGAATACTTCGGCGACTTCGGGAGCGGAGTCGACGGACACATCCGGGGGGCTCGACTGCAGCGTGTGCGGGGCGAAGCCGTAACTCACGCCTAAGGTCCACAGGCCGGCGTTGCGGCCAGTTTCAATGTCGACGTGGGAGTCGCCGACAATCACGGTTTCCTCTGGGCGCACACCGTTTTCCTCGAGCAGTTTGCGCGCGCCCTCGGGGTCGGGCTTTTTCGTGGCAAAACTATTTCCGCCGTAAACTTGCTTAAAGAACGGCCCTAGACCTAGCGCCTCGACGATGGCGCGCGATGGGACGACGGGTTTGTTCGTGAGCACGGCCATCTGGCGTGGATCTCCCCTCGATTCTTTCCGGTGATCGCCGTTGGGGCCTGAGCGAGATGAATTCTGAATCGCACTAAGCGATTCGTGGATGCCGGCATAGACCGTGGTGTGGTCGAGCTTATGTTCGCGGTAGTAAGAAAGAAAAAATTGCAGACCTTGTCGCACGATCGCCTCATCGACGGCCTCTCCACCGAGCGCGCGCTGAATCAGAATCGGCGCGCCGTCACCCACGTAGCTGGCGATGACGTCATCGGGCAACTCAGGCCGTCCTATGTGGCGCAGCGCGGCGTTCACCGAGTGCACCAGGTCAAGGCGCGAATCGATCAGCGTGCCATCGAGATCGAAGATCACCAGCTTGATGGTGCGCGGGTCGAAGGCGCGGCGGGTATGGATCATGCACGTTCAGGATAAACGATTGCAGCCGTAGATACGTTGCTTGCAATGTCTCCCGCTCTGGCGAAAGGCCGGCATGATTCTCTCTTGACATGAATCCATATTTCTAGTAATGTCGAACTATGCAAACGCCTTCACCCCTCAAGAACAGTGATCGCGTCGCCAAGTATGCCGACATGTTCTCGGCCATGGGAACCGAGCCGCGGTTGCGCATCATGCAAGTGTTGCTTTCCGCGCATCCCGAAGGCCTGGTAGTCGGCGACATCCAGGGCGAGCTGGAAATTCCCAACTCCACGCTCTCCCACCATCTCGAAAAATTGAAGACCGAAGGTCTGGTGGAAGTGCAGCGGGAAGGGACGTTTCTGCGCTACACCGCCAATACTGGCGCTTTGCAGGAACTGCTGCAATTCCTTTATGCCGAGTGTTGCACGCGCAACAAGGCTGTCAAGCCGGAACAAATCGTTCGAATTTGCAAATAGGAGAGTACTTTATGACGACCGCCGACACAACGAGCACTCAGGCTTCTGACATCAGGGAAGTCGTCAAAGAGAAGTATGGCCAAGCCGCACTGCGGGTGAAGTCCGGGGGCAGTTCCTGCTGCGGTGCTAAGGCCAGCAGCGGCTGCGATCCGATTACCGCGAATCTTTACGACGCCATGCAGACCGGTCAGATTCCTGAAGAGGCTTTGCTGGCATCGCTTGGCTGCGGCAATCCGACCGCGCTGGCCAAACTGAATCCCGGCGACGTCGTGCTCGATCTCGGCTCCGGCGGGGGTATCGACGTGCTGCTTTCGGCCAAGCGAGTCGGCGCAGCCGGCAAAGCCTACGGCCTCGACATGACGGACGAAATGCTTGCCCTGGCCAATGAGAACAAGCGCAAAGCCGGGGTCGTGAACGTCGAGTTCCTCAAGGGAGAAATCGAAAATATTCCCCTGCCGGACAACTCCGTGGACGTGATTATCTCCAATTGCGTCATCAACCTTTCGGCGGACAAAGATCGCGTACTGCGGGAGGCGTTCCGCGTGCTCAAGCCCGGCGGCCGCTTCGCCGTCTCCGATGTGGTGACTCGCGGAGAGATGCTGCCGCAGATTCGCCAAAGCGTTCTGGCATGGGTGGGTTGCATTGCGGGAGCGCTGGAAGAAAATGATTATCGCGACAAGCTGTCGGTCGCCGGATTTGAACAGATCGAAGTTGAACCCACCCGCATCTACCGCGCCGAAGATGCGCGCGAGTTTCTTACCGGGCAGGGAATCGATGTCGATGCGATTGCTCAGCAAGTCGATGGCAAATTCATGAGCGCATTTATTCGCGCCGTGAAGCCGAGTGCGAAAGCCTGTTGTGGTCCGGCTTGCTGCCACTGAAATGAAATCCTCGATTGGACTTTGCATGAGGGATAGCGATGCAAAAACCCTACAACGTTTTATTTTTATGCACGGGCAATTCAGCACGCTCAATCATGGCCGAGGCCATCATGAATCACAAAGGCAGGCCCAACTTTGCTGCATACAGCGCGGGCAGCCATCCTGCAGGATCGGTTCGGCCCGAAGCGCTGCTACAGCTGGAATCGGCTCACCTGCCAACCAGCGGTCTCCGGAGTAAGGCCTGGGATGAATTCTCCCGGCCGGATGCTCCGAAGCTCGATTTTGTTTTTACGGTCTGTGACAACGCGGCCAACGAGGTGTGCCCGATATGGCCGGGCCAGCCAATGACCGCGCACTGGGGCGTGCCCGATCCTGCGGCCGTGCGGGGTCCACAGGAGCAAGTGGAACGAGCTTTTCGCGATGCGTTCTTTCTTCTGGATCGAAGAATCAGTCTGTTCCTGAGTCTGCCGCTTTCTACTCTGGATGGTCTCTCGCTGAAGAAAGAAATTGACAACATCGGACGGCAATGAACCGCGGGCAAGGTCCAGAGTTTCAGAAACCAGACACGCATCGCTGATGGAGTAAGTGGGAGAGGTCTGCGGATGAAGACAACGAGCCGTCTCAGCTTCTTGGATCGATACCTGACCGTATGGATTTTCACCGCCATGCTGGTCGGCGTGGCTTCGGGCTGGGCGCTTCCGGGCGTCGTGCCTTTTCTGAACCGCTTCAGCGCCGGTACGACCTCCATTCCGATTGCAGTCGGCCTCATCCTGATGATGTACCCGCCTCTGGCGAAGGTCCGGTACGAGGAATTAGGGGAGGTCTTCCGAAACAAGAAAATCCTCGGCCTCTCGCTGTTGCAGAACTGGGTGATTGGACCGCTGCTGATGTTTGGCCTGGCCATCCTGTTTCTGCGCCACTATCCCGAGTACATGGCGGGTCTCATCATGATCGGGTTGGCCCGCTGTATTGCGATGGTGATCGTGTGGAACGAACTCGCGAAAGGCGATACGGAATATGCCGCCGGCCTGGTCGCCTTCAATTCCGTGTTCCAGGTATTGTTCTACTCGGTGTATGCCTGGATATTCGTCACCAAGCTGCCGGAGTGGTTTGGGCTGCACGGTTCGGTGGTAAACGTGTCCATTCGCGATATCGCCAAGAGCGTCTTCATTTACCTCGGCATTCCATTTCTTGCCGGGATGATCACGCGATTCGTGCTGGTGCGGGCGCGCGGCAAGCAGTGGTACGAGAAAAGCTTCATTCCGCGAATCAGCCCTATCACGCTGATCGCGCTGCTGTTCACGATTATGGTGATGTTTTCGCTCAAGGGCAGCTATATTGTCCGGCTGCCTCTGGACGTCATTCGGATTGCGATTCCACTCTTGATCTACTTCGTGGTGATGTTCCTGGTTTCGTTTTACATGGGCCGCAAGCTGGGTGCGGACTATGCCCAGACCGCGACGTTGTCGTTCACGGCGGCCAGCAATAATTTCGAGTTGGCGATTGCGGTTGCGGTCGCGGTATTCGGCATCAACTCGGGCGCGGCGTTTGCCGCAGTGATTGGGCCGCTGGTGGAGGTTCCGGCTTTGATTGGGCTGGTGAACGTAGCCCTGTATTTCCAGCGGCGCTACTTTGGCGAGGGTGAGGCCGGTCTGCTCGCAGTTCCCATCTGCGGGCCGGTGGGGAAGGCATGAAGAACGAACGCGTCCGCTTCAATCCCGTACGCAACCTGTCCCGGCTGCTCTCACAGATCTCTCGCTGAAAGAAAAAGTTCTAGCAAATCGGACGCGAACGATCGCGTCCCGGAGCAATTTCTTAGCCAATCTTAATCTCAAGTGAGGAACTGTTCCTCCGATGATAGAAGAATGCCACCCGACGATTTGATTTCTCTGGTTTACCTCAGTCAAGCCGTTGTTCCCTTCTCGAAGCGAGATTTGACCGACTTGTTGGCCAAGAGCAGGGCAAACAATTCCACGCTCGGCGTAACTGGGATGCTGCTCTACAAGCAAGGAAATTTCCTGCAGGTGCTGGAAGGTGAACGGGAAAAAGTCTCGGTGCTTTATCAAAAGATCGCGAAAGATTTCCGTCACAGAAGAGTAACTTCGTTGTCCAGCGGCAAGATAAGCCAGCGAGACTTTCCCGATTGTGCGATGGGATTTCGCGACCTGGGCTCCGCTGATGCGGCGAAAATTCCTGGCTTTAGCCCATTTCTTGAGACGAGCCTGACAACTGCCGATTTTGCGGCCGATCCCGGCCGTGCCAAGAAGCTGTTGTTGCTCTTCAAGGAAGAAAAACTGCTCGCCAAAGGAAGGGCGCCCGCTAGGGCTGTCGGCGCGCCGTTCAGGTTCGAGCTTAGCCTTTCTGGCCGCGGTGTTCAGGCAAAACAGGGAGGTCCAACCGTATAATTCCGGCATGGCAAAGAGTTGGAGGACGCGGCTGATTCATTCCGATGTGCAGGTCCCGGAGGGATACCGGTCGCTGGCAAGTCCGGTGTTTCGCGGATCGACTACGCTGTTTCCCAACGCCGCTTCGGTTGACGACAGTTGGGATCAGTACGAAGTCGGCTACACGTATGGCCTTTACGGAACTCCGACCACGCTCGAACTCGCGGGAAAAATCTGCGAGCTGGAAAAGGGCTATCGGACAATCGTGACGCCCGGAGGCCAGGGCGCGATCTCGCTGATTAATTTGGCATTGCTGAAGAGCGGCGATCACATTCTGATTCCGCAGAGTGTCTACACGCCCAACCGGCAACTGGCTCGCAATGTGTTGCGGCGGTTCGGAGTGGAAGCCGGTTTCTATCCTCCCGAAATCGGCGCCGGGATTAGAGATCTCCTGCGCGAGAACACGCGGCTGGTGTGGTGCGAGAGTCCGGGATCGATCACCATGGAAGTCGAGGACGTCCCCGCCATTGCCGAGGCCGCGCACGCCCGCGGAGTGCTCGTGGCGCTCGACAACACATGGGCCGCCGGCGTGTATTTCGACGCGTTCGCGCACGGCGTCGACATCACCATGCAGGCGCTTACGAAATATGTGGGCGGGCACAGCGACGTGCTGCTCGGTTCGGTGACGGTGAAGGATCCGCAGCTATACCAGCAATTAGGCGCGACCCAGCAACTCCTGGGGAGCGCGGCCTCGCCGGACGACTGCAGCCTGGCCTTGCGCGGCCTGCGGACCATGGCGGTGCGACTGAAGCACATCGAGGCTTCGGCTCTCAGGATCGCGCAATGGCTGGCGGAGCGGCCGGAGATTGAGCGCGTGCTGCATCCGGCGCTTGCAGGCTCGCCGGGACACGAACTCTGGAAGCGGGACTTCACTGGATCGGCGGGCGTGTTTTCCATCGTCTTCAAACCGGCGGCGACCAAAGCCGAAGTGCTGGCATTTGTGGACGGCCTGGAGCTGTTCGAAATCGGCTATAGCTGGGGCGGCGTAACCAGTCTGGCCGTGGCCTACGACTTCCACGGATCGAAGGGGCGTCCGGATTACGGTCACCGCATTGTGCGGCTGAATATTGGGCTGGAAGATACGGAAGACTTGCTGGAAGATCTGACGCAGTGCCTGAGGAGGGTATGGGGCGGATGACCAAGACGCTGGCTTTGCGCGTGGTGACAGCGATCCCGATACCTCGCCTCTGTTGCGAGGAGCGGCCGTTTCGCGAGTGCTTTCGTCCGGCCTTCGGAGTAAGCTTGAAATGTTGCGAGGAGTGACGTCCAATGGCCTCACTAAACAGCGTGATCACCAGAGACCCAGATCTGCTCGGGGGAACGCCGGTTTTTCGAGGGACCCGTGTCCCTTTTCAAGCGCTCCTGGACTACCTCGAAGGCGGACAGACATTGGACGAGTTCCTTGACGACTTTCCTACGGTGACCCGCGACGCTGCGGTTCATGCCCTCGAACATGCCAAGTCGCTCGTCTTTAGCGAATTGTAAATGAAGCTGCTTCTGGATGAATGTGTTCCCCGAAAACTGAAGAATCACCTGCCCGGCGCTGAGTGTCAAACGGTGCCCGAAGCGGGTCTGGCGGGCAAGAAGAACGGGGAATTATTGTCCCGTGCCGAGGAGTCCGGCTTTCAAGTGTTCCTCACGGTCGACCGGGGCATCGAATACGAGCAAAACCTGCAGCACCGCAAAATCGCAGTGGTCGTAATACAAGCCAAGTCGAGCCGGCTTGATGACTTACTGCGTCACACACCGGAGATTCTCAAAGTCCTCGGCTCCATCCAGGGTGGGCAACTTATCAAAGTAGGCTAGTCTATCGCCACCGATTGCCAAGCCGGTGCATGGCAGGAACTTGTAACCCAAGCCGGGTCCGATTACCGAAGTCATCCCGGCTCCCCGGCCAGAACTTGCCTGTTTTCCAATCCCTCGTTCCCATTTACAATGCAACCTGCCCGGTAGCGCTCCGCACCTTATCTAAATTGGCGGAGAATTCATAAAGTTCTTCTCAGGGAACCGGATGGCAACGACAAAAACCGACCCCAAGCTTTCCCTCGTAGACAATAAAAAGTCCTGCGTTTATGAAGGACTTACACGCGACCAACTCATCGAATGCTACCGCATTATGTATACCTCCCGGCGCATCGATGACCGGGAAATCCTGCTGAAGCGGCAGCAGAAGATTTTTTTCCAGATGTCGGGAGCTGGGCACGAAGGCATCAGCGTGGCGGCCGGGATGGCGCTGAAAACGGGCTACGACTGGTTCTATCCTTATTATCGCGACCGCGCGTTGTGCCTGGCGCTGGGCGCCAAGCCGCTGGAGATGCTTCTGCAGGCGGTGGGAGCGGCCGACGATCCCAGTTCGGGCGGACGCCAGATGCCTTCGCACTGGGGGTATCGGCGGCTGAATGTGGTGACCCAATCGTCCACCACAGGCCCCCAGATTTTGCAGGCGGTGGGATGTGCGGAGGCTGGCCGCTATTTTGCGCGGCGCCCCAAAGCCGCCGAAGTTCCACCTTCCAGGAATGGGGAAAAGCTCGACTATCGCCAGTTCAAGGATGTGGCCTTCCGCGGCGACGAAATCACCTATGTTTCGTTGGGTGACGGCACCACCAGCGAAGGCGAGTTCTGGGAAGCGATGAACGCCGCTGCGCTCGGCAAGCTGCCGGTAATTTTTGTCGTACAGGATAACGGCTATGCCATCTCGGTGCCGGTGGAAGTGCAGACCGCGGGAGGCAGCATTTCGCGGCTGGTTGCGGGCTTTCCGAATTTTCATTTCGAAGAAGTCGATGGCACCGATCCGGTGGCCAGTTATGGAGCGTTTCAGCGCGCCACACAATATTGCCGCGAGGGCCACGGGCCGGCGTTTATTCATGCGCATGTGATCCGTCCGTATTCGCATTCGCTCTCCGACGACGAGCGCTTGTACCGTCCCGATACCGAGCGCGAGCGTGACGCGGCCCGCGATCCAGTTTCGCGCACCCAGATGTTTTTGCTGCGCGAGGGAATCCTCGACGAGAAGGGCATCAACGATCTGGAAAAGAAAGTTGAAGAAGAGCTGCAGATTGCGGTGGACCAGGCGCTTGCGGCCCTGCCGCCCGCGCCCGAGAGCGTGCTGCAGTATGTGTATTCGCCGGATCTCGATCCGGCATCCGCGGCCTTCGATACGCGGGCGCTTGCCGGGCCGGACTCCGCCGACGGCAAGAAGCCGGTGGCCAAGACCATGGCCGATCTGATCAACACAACCCTGCGCGACGAAATGAAGCGCGACGAGCGCATCGTGATCTTCGGCGAAGACGTGGCCGATTGCAGCCGCGAAGAATACTTGAAGTGCAAGCTGGTGAAAGGCAAGGGCGGAGTTTTCAAACTGACCTTCGGCTTGCAGAACGAGTTCGGCACCGATCGCGTGTTCAACTCGCCGCTGGCGGAGGCCGCCATCGTGGGCCGCGCCATCGGCATGGCCACGCGCGGAATGAAGCCGGTAGTGGAGATCCAGTTCTTCGACTACATTTGGCCCGCGATGATGCAGATTCGCGACGAACTCTCGGTCATCCGCTGGCGCTCGAACAATGCCTTCTCCTGCCCGGTGGTCATTCGCGTGGCGATCGGCGGATATCTCACGGGCGGCGCGATTTATCACTCGCAATGCGGCGAGAGCGTGTTCACGCACATTCCGGGACTGCGGGTGGTTTTCCCTTCGAATGCGCTGGACGCGGCGGGCCTGCTGCGCACCGCGATCCGCTGCGACGATCCCGTATTGTTTCTGGAGCACAAACGCCTGTACCGCGAAACCTTCGGACGCGCGCCTTATCCCGGGCCGGAGTACATGATCCCATTCGGCAAGGCGAAAATTGTGAATCCGGGAACGGACCTCACGGTCATCACCTACGGAGCCGTCGTGCCGCGGGCTCTGCAGGCGGCGCAGAAAATTGAGCGCGAGCATGGCGTGAAAGTGGAGTTGATCGACTTGCGCTGCCTGAACCCGTTCGATTGGGAGACGATTGCCGCGTCGGTGGCGAAAACCAACCGCGCGCTCGTGGCCTACGAAGATACGCTGAGCTGGGGCTACGGCGCGGAGATCGCAGCCCGCATCGCCGATCAACTTTTCGATCACCTCGACGCTCCCGTGCGCCGCGTCGCCGCCGCCGACACTTTCGTGGCTTACCAGCCGATTCTCGAAGACGCGATCCTGCCGCAAGCGAACGACCTGTTCCGGGCGATGAAAGAACTGGCGGAGTACTAGAGCGGGGCCGAGTTCTGGCCCAGCCAGCTTGAAGCTTGGTTGGCGATGCCTCAGCACCCCTACCCCCCTACCCGGCTTTGCCTAATAACCGCACCAAGAAGGTGAATATTTGGGCAGGACGGTGAGTTTTTGGGCAGGAGTTCCCAAGAAAGGTACTGGTTTTCAACAGAAATATTTAATCCAATCCCTAGGGGTATTGGTAGCGTCTATACTATAAGTAGTGGTCACTTTCAAGGCAAAGGAAATTATTAAATGTCAACGCGACCTAAAGTTGGGCAGATTATATTTCTTCCGGTGGATGTTAAACCGGGGATGTTCCCAAGCGAAGTAAAATTTTACGGCAATGTTCTGGGTAAGACTATTTCTGGTTTCGCGCAGGACACACAGATTGCTGGAAACAAGACTCTAACGGCCTCTGTAATAAATGTGTCTAGGGACACGGCAACAATCATGCTGTCGGGTGAGGTTTCCCAAGCCAATGTCCTGGACGTTCCATTTTCGTTTGTTCGCCAGCATACACGAATATGATGCTCGGTCGCCAAGACCTGTTGACGCTCTGGAAGCGGAAGAAAATCCGCTTCCAGCCCGACATTTCTCCCGATCAAATTAGTCTCTCCTCCATTGACCTGCGCCTAGGTTTTCGCTTTACAACCCAGAAAGTTCAGAAGGCCGTCATCATCCGACCCGCTCACGATTCTGATCCGTCCTATTTAACTGATACGCGGGATTTTACGGGGGAACATGATCCAGTATTTCGTTTGGGACCCAAAGAGTTCAAACTTGGACAGACCCTCGAACGGATTACTGTTCCTGCGAATCTAGCAGCCCATGTTAATGGCAAGAGCAGTTTGGCGAGAGCAGGACTATCGATCCACGCCACCGCACCGCATATCAATCCGGGTTTTGACGCCCCAATCACACTGGAGCTATTTAATCACGGTGAGTGGGAATTGGAATTTATCCCCGGTGTCGATCTGGTATGCCAAGTGGCTTTCTGGCAAATTAAAACGCCCGTGGCAGATGTTGCAATTTCAAAACTAAGCAGCTATCAGGGACAGACGGTTCCGTTTCCGGCCAAGAAGAAGGCGGTCTAGTTGACTAGGCTTGCTGCCAAAACACGGGATCAATTCCAAGTTCGTACATCTCGTGAATCAGCACGACTAGGTTGTGACAGAGGACTTTGCAGAGTGTCTCGTTGACCATCGCAACGTCTGTCTTGCTTCTGAGGCCATCTCCGAACTTGCGTTTCATCATGGAGAATGTAGATTCCACGTTGGACCGCTTGTGATAGTGCTGTAGGAAGTCCTCACGTTTGAATTGGAAGTAGTGGTACATTTTCTCCCACGTCCCACCACCGTTTCCGCGATGGTGGGCGGGTGGCCCGGCCGAGCCCAACCCTCGGGGGTGGCTGTGATCCCTCAAGACGTTGTACCGATCACAACGTGGCAATTTTGATTTCCGTTGGCTATCGGGCCGTGCAAAAGACGGCGCGATAAGTCCGCACC
>CZKK01000099.1_pt5 | contig 30206 bp, 33 predicted proteins | sample 1122271 | NCBI WGS metagenome assembly CZKK01 (sample SAMEA3539301, study PRJEB10725) | soil metagenome | biome: tundra; feature: field; material: soil | place: USA | collected 2010-05 | depth 0.15 m | reverse complement strand
TCCTTTTGCACTCGGCCAGCGCGATTCGCAACGGGAAAGCGTTTCTGTTTGCCGGAGTTTCGGGCGCGGGGAAGACGACGATCTCGCGACTCGCGCCCGCGGATGCGACTTTGCTTACCGATGAAATCTCTTACGTGCGCAAGCAGGGAGACGGCTATATGGCGTACGGTACACCTTTCACCGGGGAACTGGCGAAGCTGGGCGAGAATGCGTCGGCACCGGTGGCTGCGCTATATTTGTTGGCGCAGGGTCCGGAGAATCGTATCGAGCCGGTAGCTGTGGCCGATGCCGGACGCGAGTTGCTGGCCAATATGCTCTTCTTTGCCGAAGATCCGGAGTTGGTGCACTGGGTTTTTCAGGCTGCGTGCGACTTCGTCCATCGCGTGCCGGTTCTCAGGCTTACTTTTATGCCGGATCCCCGCGTTTGGGAGATGATTGGGTAAAGATTAGAGATGGAGATGAATAAGAAAATGTATGTTGCGCGCAGTCCGCGAATCGCCGCTCGCATGCTGGGTGAAGAAATGCTGGTCATGTCAGGGCAGGGCTCGACGCTGTTTACGTTGAACCCGACGGCAACCATTCTGTGGCAGGCCGCCGATGGGGCAACGCCGCTGGATGAGATCGTGGAACGGCACATCTGCACAGAGTTCGAAGTGAAGGCCGAGGATGCGATGCGGGATGCCGAGGAGTTGGCGGAAAGCCTGGCCAAGCACGGTATACTTCTGATCTCAGAGCAACCCATCGCCACTCCGGCCGCGCCAGTTCAGCAACCGGTGGAGGGAAAACGATGAGTGTCTTGTTGCAGGAGATGGGCGAGCGGGCGCTGCGCCTGGGTGTTCCCTTCAGCGCGCAACTCGATCTCACCTACCGCTGCAACGAGCAGTGCGTTCACTGCTACCTCGATCACGACGATCACGGTGAGATGACAACGGCGGAAATCAAGCATCTCCTGAAGGAGATGGCGGAAGCCGGGGTTTTTATTCTCACCTTCAGCGGCGGCGAGATTTTTCTGCGCAAGGATTTCTTCGAGATTCTCGAGTGTGCCCGTGATCTTACCTTCTGCATCAAGCTCAAGACCAATGCGGTGCTGATCCGTGAAGCGCAGGCGGCGCGCCTCCGCGACTTAGCAGTGCAATCGGTTCAGATCAGCATTTATTCGCACCGTCCCGAGGTGCATGACGCAATCACAAAAGTGAAAGGCTCGCTGCGGCGGTCGATCAACGCCATCCGCTTTCTCAAGTCGCAGGGGCTGAAGGTCATCATGGCCAATGTGTTGATGACGGAAAATATGCAGGACTATCACGGCGTCCGCACACTGGCGGAGGAACTGGGCGCGGAATACACACTGGATCCGACGATCACGCCGATGATGGATGGCGACCGCGGCATTCTGAATTTGAATGCGGGCGAGTCCGCTCTGCGTGAGCTTTTCCGGGACGAAATGTTCGTTGGCAACGCGGATGACTTTTGCGCGCCGCCGCCCCCGCCCGACGCCGACAGCCTGTCTTCCTTGCCGTGCAGCGCGGGCCACACCGCCTGCTACATTTCTCCCTACGGTGAATTTTATCCTTGCGTGCAATTTCCCTTGTCTTGTGGCAACGTGCGGCAGCAGCGCTTTATCGACATCTGGCGCGACTCCGAGCAACTGAAAGAAGTCCGCTCGATCCGCCTGAAGGATTTATCGGGCTGTTCGCAGTGCGCGCATGGCTCGACCTGCACTCGTTGCCCGGGGCTGGCATTCATGGAGGGAAATATGCGCGGACCTTCCACGGCGGATTGTGAAAAATCTTTCGCCCGGACCGGTATCCCATCGGTGAATCTGCTGGCCAAAAAAGAGAAGGCTGCCTTGCCGCGACTGGTTCAGATTCAGCTTGTACCGGCGATCACGGGTAACAGGCTGTCAGGGATTAGCGCCGTTGCCTAGGCCTTCGGCAAACTGCCGGTAATTGGTTTCCATCGTGTGCCTCAGGAACTAAAAGTCTTCAGCGTACGTACCTATTCCTGTCCTTGAATCGATTAGAGGCGACAAAATGTCTTCATGCAGGAAGTTGTCTTTGGGGTTAGAGTGTATTTGCTTCTGGCTAGTGACCAGCAGCTTTCTGAGCAGCCAGACATCTGGACCTGGGCTTCAACCACTCACTGCGATGCCGTCGGTCATTCAAGTTCCTGCCGAGGCCCAGCCTTCCCCCAACTTCAACACGGAAACGGCCACGAACGCTTACCTGGCGCAAATTCCCGCGGACGCCAGAGCCCGGTCTGACGCCTACTTTGAAGGCGGCTACTGGATGATCCTCTGGGATTTTCTTTATGGATCGGCCGTCCTTCTCCTGTTGCTAAATCTGGGGTGGTCAGCGGCGATGCGGAATCTCGCCGAACGAGTCACACGATTCAAGCCGGTCCACACGATCGTTTACTGGGTGCAGTACTTGCTGGTCACTTCAATCTTAGGTTTCCCGCTTTCCGTTTACGAAGATTATTTCCGCGAACATAAATACGGACTGGCAACTCAGACGTTCGGCCCCTGGATGGGAGATCAGTTGAAAGCTCTTGCGCTGAATCTTGTGCTTGGCGGAATTCTAGCGATGCTGCTTTTCGGCATCGTCCGGCGGCTGCGGCGAACCTGGTGGATTTGGGGCTCCGTTGTTACGTTGTGCTTCATGATCCTGGTTGTCCTCATTGCACCCGTTTACATTATTCCCATCTTTAACAAAGTCACGGTACTCAACGATCCCAAGGTTACGCAGCCGATTCTCAGCCTGGCCCGTGCTAATGGAATTCCCGCGCACGATGTTTTTGAAATCGATGCATCGCGGCAAAGCACGCGCATGAGCGCGAATGTGAGCGGTTTCGGAAGCACGATGCGCATCACGCTGAATGACAATCTACTGCGTCGCGGTTCGCCGGAAGAGATTCAGGCTGTCATGGGCCATGAGATGGGCCACTACGTTCTTCATCACATTTACAAAGATACCCTGTTTTTCGGCGTGGTCATCGTGATCGCATTCGCTCTGCTGCAGTGGTCGCTGAGCTGGTCTCTCAAGCGTTGGGGAGAGAAATGGAAGGTCCGCGACATTGGCGATACGGCCGTGTTGCCTCTGGTTGTGTTGCTGGTGTCCGTCTTCGGATTTGTCGTAACTCCGATCATGAATACGCACACGCGTACGGAGGAAGGCGAGGCCGACATGTATGGATTGAACGCCAGCCGCCAGCCGGATGGTTATGCCCAGGCCGCCATTCATCTCGGGGAATACCGGAAGATGACTCCGGAGCCGATCGAGGAGTTCATCTTTTTCGATCACCCCAGCGGTCGCAGCCGGATTTACGCCGCTATGCGCTGGAAGGCGGAAAACCAGCCGCTGATGCATTGGCAGGCGAGCAGGGAAGCGGCGGCTGCGGAGAAAAAATGAGCAGCTGACCCTGCGACTTAACGCTGCTTGTGCACCGGAGGTTCATGCCCCATTCGTAATGCTGTTTCAGCACCTCTTTGCGGATAGCATTTGCGCAGAGGGCTTTGCAATGGGCACAAGATGCAGGATTTTCCTGCTTTTCAGCGCAGCGATTTCACTCGCCGCCGTAAACGCCAACAGCCAGGATGCGCCTTCTCTGGGCGACTTGGCGCGTCAGCAGCGCCAGCAAAAAGAACAATCGAAAGCCGAGCCGGGTAAGGATGCCAAATCGTCGAAGGTTATTACCAACGAAGAAATTCCCGAGCACGCAGAAGCCGCCTCGTTGCATAAGATCAGCGCTCAGGAAAATGCGATGCCGGCATCCTCTAACGGAGCCAAAATCTCGGCCGAGCAATGGCGGTCGCAGATTGTAGCGCAGAAGAATCAGGTGGCATCCTTACAAAACCAAATTGATGAGCTCAACGAGTCGGTACGTTTTGCTCCAGCTAACTGCGTTGCCAATTGCGTTGGGTGGAACGAGCGGCAGAGAGAAAAGCAGCAACGTGCCGAACGGATGCAGGCTCAACTGGAGGATCAGAAAAAGCGTCTGGACGACATGCAGGAGAATGTCCGCAAACAGGGCTATGGCAGCGCCGTTTACGATCCATAGACGCGATACCTCAACTCGATAAAAATAATGCCGTCGCTCCTATACAACGCAGCGGCGGCATTTTTTCGTATAGCCGACAAAACGACGATCAGATAGCGACTATTTAGTCTTCGTTTTCGCGTAGGGATTCTGATATTTCAAAACCGTGGAGAGGTCTATGCCGCGAATAATGCCGTCGGAATGGTAAAACAATCCCCATGAATCGATGGTGGAGTTGTCAGGAAAGATGCAGGCTTCCAGAACCACATCCGTGGTGTTGAGTTCCACCCAGCCGCCGCCGGCAGCGTTGACTCCGCCGAACAAGTCTGAGCCGCCCAGTTGGGTGCAATAAAAGGAGGCCGGATTACCTTGTCCATTTCCGTTCCACGGGGTCTGCGCATAATAAGCCAGCGCGGCCAGAGTTGGCTTGGTGGTGAAAAGTGTTTCGAGGGAGACGTGAATGCGCGAGCCGTCCGAGACCTGAGTGTACTGGCAGAAACCTTCGCGCCCCTGGAGTTGCAGCCAGTCCTGGGTGGCATTGTTCGTCCCGTATACGGGATAGCGCGTTTCCAAGGTGCCGCCGGTGCTGGTGCAGTAGTCTTGTGGAGCGGGCACGGTGGAAGGCGTGCTTTTTGTTTTTGCAGTTTGCGCCGTTGCGGTGAAAAAAGTTCCGCACACAAGCAGAAGTGCCGCGATTGCAATCGATTCTTTAATCCGATTCATAAATCTTCCCCCCAGGATTCAGTTATTCAGTCTCGATTGAAAGCCGCGAAAGTTTATCATGCACGCCCGGTCCACGCTAGAGCTTGTTGCGAACGATGCACCGAAATCTTGGGCTAGCTTCCGCCGAATGTAGAAAGAGTGCGGAAATGAAGATCAGAATCTGCCGCCAATCTTTTTCAGCTTCCACGAAACCTCCCGGCCGTGCGAAATTAGTTGGATGGCATTAGTCATTCGTCCCTCACGCATTCACGCAGCGGGTGTCTTCACCACCGCGCCCATTCGTAAAGGTTCCCGCGTCGTCGAATACTTAGGCCCGCGGCTCAGTCCGGAGGAAGCCAATCGGCTGTACGACGGAGCCGTCCGCACTTACCTTTATGGGCTGGAGGACGGAAAGACTGTCATCGACGGCGAGGGCATGGGCGCCTACCTGAACCATTCCTGCGATCCCAACTGCGAAGTCGATGAGATCAAGAACCGTGTCTGGATATTGGCCATTCGGAACATCGCCGCCGGCGAAGAGCTGCTTTGGGACTACAACCTATACGACGATGATGACCCTGCGCCCTGCCACTGCGGCTCGTCCAAGTGCCGTGGGACGATGTATTCGCGGGAATGGATGGCCAAGTTGCGTCGCAAGGCTCGAAGAAAAGCGGACAAGCGAGCGGCTGCGCGGGCAGCGAAGAAAATTCAGGAAAAAACCCTTCGGACGAAAAAGAAAGTTCTGGTCACGCGCCTGAGGCGTTCTGCTGCCTAAGATCATTCAGGTTGGGCGGTTTTCTTTCCGTGTTCCCGCCAACCCTCGATAATGAGATACAGCACCGGGATGAAGAAAAGATTCAGCACCGTCGACATAATCATGCCGCCGAACACGGTTGTGCCCACGGAGTGACGGCCGTTCTCACCCGCGCCCGTGGCGAGGACCAGAGGCACGACTCCCAAAATAAACGCCAGAGAAGTCATCAGAATCGGACGCAAACGAATGGTCGCCGCTTGCACTGCGGCTTCCACCAGCGGGATTCCGCGCTGGCGCAACTGCTCGGCAAACTCCACGATCAGGATCGCGTTCTTGCTGGATAGTCCAACCAGCATTACTAGTCCGACCTGGCAGAAGACGTCGTTCTGAAGGCCGCGAATCCACTGCGCTCCCAAAGCGCCCAGCAAAGCCATCGGCACGGCCAGCAGAACGATGAAAGGCAACACGAAACTTTCATATTGAGCGGAGAGGGTGAGATACACCACCAGTGTTCCCAGTCCAAACAAGATCAGCGAGGTCCCGCCCGCCTGCAGTTCTTCCAGCGACAGGCCCGTCCAGCTATAGGAAAACCCCTGCGGTAACTTCTTGGAGAGGTTGTCCATGGCTGTGATTGCCTGACCAGAGCTGTAACCGGGCGCGGCCGAGCCATCAATCTCTGCCGAGCGGAACAGGTTGTAGTGGCTGATCACCTGTGGTGTGGTGGTTTGCGTAATGCTAATTAGATTGTCGAGCGGAATCATCGCGCCACTATCGGAGCGCACATAGAACTGCTTCATGTCCTGCGCCGCGGAGCGGAACTGCCTGTCTGCCTGCACGTAGACTCGATAGGAACGATTATTGAAATCAAAGTCGTTGACATAAGCCGAGCCCATGTAAACGCCCAGGGTGTCGGTGATTTGCGAGAGCGGCACATGCAGACTCTTCGCCTTCTCGCGGTCGATGGTTACCAGATACTGCGGATCGTTCGCAGTAAACGGGGTGTATAGTCCCACCAGCTCCTTGTGTTGAGGAGATTGCTGCATGAGTCCATGCGCTGCGTTGGATAGTTCTTCCAACGTGTGCGCAGCCTGATCCTGCAAGATGAACTGGAACCCCCCGAATTGGCCAAGACCGTTGATTGCGGGCGGAAGCGTGGCAAATACGATCGCGCCTGAAATCGAAAACAGCCGCGGGCGAACCCGATTTAGAATGGCGGTTGCCGTGTGCTCCTTGCCCTTGCGTTGCGAATATGGCTTCAGCGGCACGAAGATCAGTCCCTGGTTCGAGGCACTGCCCGCAAAACTGAAGCCCGCCACTGAGAACGTACCCTCGGCCTCCGAGACGTCGCTCAGTAGATCCGAAACCTGTTTCCCGATGGCCTTCGTGTACTCGAGAGATGCTCCGGACGGTGCCTGGATGACGATGATGAAATATCCCTGGTCTTCGTCCGGGACGAAGCCCCTCGGCACGCGCGTGAACACAAGATAAGTGAGCCCCAGACCGGCGAAAAACAGCACCATCATTGCCAGCTTGTATCCCAGCAAGTAATGCAGCAAGCCACGGTACCCTCGGGTGAGGAGAGCGACGCCATCGTCAAACTTTTGCAGCCACCACCACTTTTGGCGGTGGGGGCCGCTCAGGAAAATTGCCGCCAGCGCGGGAGCCAGGGTGAGCGCGTTGAAGGCGGAAATGGCAATGGAAAATGCGATGGTCAGAGCAAACTGGCGAAACAGAATGCCGGTCGTCCCGGGAAAGAATGCAACCGGAACAAACACGGCAACGAGCACCAGCGAGGTGGCGATGACGGCGCTGGTAATCTCGCCGGTGGCGGCTGCCGCCGCTTTGTGCGAGTCGTGTTCGCCCGCAGCGATATGGCGCTCGATGTTTTCAATCACGACGATAGCGTCGTCGACCACCAGGCCGGTGGCGAGCGTGATGCCGAACAAGGTCAGCGTGTTGATGGAGAAACCGAGTAATTTCACGAAGATGAACGTGCCGATGAGCGAAACCGGAGTGGCGATGAAGTGAATCATGGTCGTCCTCCAGTCGCCGAGAAAGATAAAGATCACCAGGATGACCAGGAGAATCGCCGAACCTACCGTGTAGACTACGTCGCGAATCGACTCGCCCACGGCGTCGGTCGTGTCGAATGCGACTTTGTAATGCATTCCGGGAGGGAATTTTTTCGATAGGCGGTCGAGTTCAGCAATGGCGCGCCGGTCAACATCGAGCGCATTCGCTGTGGAAAGCTGCGTGACACCGATGCCGACTGCATCCCGTCCGTTAAATTGCAGGTCCGAGCTATAATCTTCCGCGCCTAGTTCGGCGCGGCCCACATCTTTCAGACGGACTAATGTGCCGTCAGCATTGGTTTTGAGAATAATGTTTTCGAATTGGCTGGCTTCGCTCAGGCGTCCAACGGCGCGAACGCTGATCTGATATTGCTGTCCTGCTACCGCGGGTTGCTGGCCGACTTGCCCGGCGGCAACTTCCACATTCTGCTCCGAAAGAGCGCTTACCACATCTGGCGCGGTCAGTCCGCGTCCCGCCATGCGCCCTGGATCCAGCCACAACCGCATGGAATACTTGCGCTCGCCGAAGATCAGCACGTCGGCCACGCCGGGAATGCGCTTGAGCGAATCCTTGACGTAGATATCAAGGTAGTTGCTCATGAACAGCGTGGAGTATTTATTGTTGTCGGAAATGACAGCAGAGCCAAAGACAAAGTTCTGCGAACTCTTCGCGGTGGTGATGCCAACCGCTTTCACCGACGCCGGTAGCCGTCCTTGAGCTGTGTTAACGCGGTTCTGAATGTCGACTGTGGCCAGGTCGGGATCGCGGTTCAGATCGAAGGTGGCCGTGATGCTGCTCGTTCCGTCGTTGCCGCTGGTCGAGGTTACATACTTCATTCCCTCGGCTCCGTTGATCTGCTGTTCCAGCGGAATCGTAACCGCGCTCTCCACAGTCTGGGCACTGGCTCCGATATACGCACTCGATACATTCACCTGCGGGGGCGCAAGGTTGGGAAACTGCGAGATGGGCAGCGTAGGAATTACGGCCGCGCCCGCTAGAACAATCAGCAGAGCGCACACCGTGGCGAACACCGGGCGTTGAATAAAAAACTTAACGAACATAGAAGGTCGGGCGTCGGGCTTTAGCGAAACGCTTTGCAATCAGAAAATAGCAGTTAGCAACCATGCTTTAGTGTTTGCTTGCGGCGGGCGACACTTGCGCCGCTAGTTGCCAACCGCTCACCTGCTCTTTGGTTGAAACACTGCGACTTTAGAGCTGAACCCCGAAACCCGAAAGCCGAAGCCTGCTTTTCAGCTTTGCGGAATTACCGGTGCTCCATCCAAAAGAAATTGCGTTCCGGAGACGATCACCTTGTCGCCCGGCTTAATACCGGCCAGCACCTCGTAATTGTTGCCCACAGTCTGGCCAATCGTCAGTGCCTTCTGCCGGGCTATGTACGAGCCACTACTCTGCGGTTCAGCCACAAACGCAAAATACTGTCCCGCCAGCCGGGACACAGCCAGCATCGGCACCTCGGGGCTGTCATGCGTACCCCATACGATGCGCGCCCGGATGAATTGCGACTGCCGCAGCGCGTCGTTGCTATTCGCAATGCGCGCCTTCACCAGCACCGTCTGGGTGGTGTTGTCGACTTGCGGTGAGATGAAGTCGATGCGGCTATTCGCCAGTACCTTCCCATCGCTGTCCAAGACCTGCACGGGCAGGTTCATCTTGAGCTGTGCGGAATGCTCGATGGGAACATAGACGTAAACTTCCAGGCTGCCGGGCTTATCCACCGTCGTAAGCTGGGTCGCGCTCGTGACCCGGTCGCCGACGCGAACTGGAATATCTCCAACAATTCCGCCCCACGGCGCCACCACTTTGTAATAGTGCAGTTGCACTTGCTGTTCGCTCACCTGCGCATCCAGCGATTCCATTTGGGCCTGGGCCGCGTCCAGGGCGGATTTTGCCTGATCGAGATCCTGCTTACTCACCACACCCGCAGAATAAAGTCCCTGGGCGCGCTCATACTGCTGCTTGGTCCAGTTTAGATTTGCCTGTTGCGCCGCGCGGGAGCTTTCCTGGCTCTTGACCGTGGCCTGCTGCTTGAGCGGATCGATCTCCATCAGAGCGGCGCCGGCTCTGACCGACTCTCCCGAATGAACCAGAATCTTTGTGACCTGGCCCTCGACCTGCGGCATCATGACGGCCGAATCGCGCGACTTCACCGTGGCCACATATTCTGTGGCATCGTTGACCGGAGTTGCTCGCGCCTCTTGTACTTTCACCGGCATTCCGGCCGGGCCTTGCGCCTGAGCATTCTGCGGGGCATTGCTGGAGCACGACAAGGTGGCTCCGCTAGCCGCAATGGCCACGAACAGAAGGCTTTGAGTCAAATGGCTATGAAGTCTCTTGGACATGAGTTTCCCACTCAACCGTAACTACGTTCGTGAAGAATACCAGTTTTTGCCCAAGGCCCCCGCTTGGAACGCCACTCCCAAATCTGATTAGACGACGCTACAGCCCCAGCGTTAGGCGTCGTTTACAAGATTCTCCTGGGGGCCATCTGGACGCAAAATAATTCGATGCCCCAGGTGAAGAAATAGGGAAGATTCAGCTTTGCAGCGATCCCCGACCCGGCCTCACGGTTCTCCCCCTGCTCTTATATCATCTCCCTCTGCTACATTGTTGCGCTATGGAGACCGCGGCCTTGCCTTAGGCGGCATTACTTGATCATTGAAAAATCCGTCGGACGCATGTTTGTCACATCGACCTTTTCCACGAGTCTTTCGGCCTGCTCGGCCTTTATGACGTCCTGAAATTCCGGGTCGGCGCCAAATGCGTCCCAGTTCTTTTTCGCTTCCTCCCGGCTGGAATCAGCGACGATCCAAATAAATGAGTTGGCAGAAGGGTCCTCGGCTACCCAGTAACCCACAACCTTCAGGTTGTGCCGGTCAAGTATCTTGGAAGTCTTGTCGCGAAACCGGGACTCAAGCGCTGGCAACTTGCCCGGCAAGGCGTGATAAATCCGAAGCTCGAATACTCGGTTGCTATCGGCCTTAACGTCGTTGACATGAAGTAGCCAGCCGGTGATTAGCGATCCAGCGGCAAAGGCGACCAAGCCGATGCTGCAAGCAGTCCAGCATTTCGATTTCCAGAAGTTGAGTGTCATAGCTGTTTTCCTCGTAATTAGTGAGAATTGGCCGTCCTAGGTCTTGCTGCTTTTGGTGGCAGATCCTTCAGCAGCGGGGTTGGGCACCTCTAAATACCGCCGGTGTGAGTAACACCGACAGAGGTCCCAGAGTAAGAAACCCAAACTGATACCACCACGGTACCGGTACTGTGCAAACCTTTAGGTCCATCAAAACAGTAACCGTAATCATTACCATCAATGCGAGGAATATCGTTGCGCCGCAACGAATTCTGGCAGCGATGCAACCACCGATTGAGCTGGTCGCGAGAAACACAACCGGCGCAAGAGCGACGTACGTCGTCTGGTGTGGGGCAAGCAACCTCGAAATGGTCAAGTCGGCGGCAAACTTGAGCATTCCCATGACGATGTACACGCCCATAGCGATGCTCATGCTGATAAGCCAATCTCGGCTTCGCAGCCAGGACCCGACCATCGACGGGACCGAACGACAGGCTTGACTCCAAAACCATCGCGACGCAGTGAGTGGCGAAGCAGATTCGGCGCGAAGAGTGTATTCCTCGATGAGGTCACCTAGCATAGCCTGCCGATACGGCACCGGTACGAGAGTTTCGAGAAGCCAGCAAGCGAAAGCCGGCGGCGAATTGCGCCTCATATGCGCTCCCAGCGGCTCTTTAAGCCAGCCGTCATGCTGCGAATGGTTTGCTCCGATACTTGCAGTGCCCGCCTGCCGGCAGCCTCGACGCGAAACAACCGTTTCGCCCGGCCTCCGCGTTCCGGGGTCGGCTCGCCGGTGAATGAGCTGACGTATCCCTTCGCTTCGAGCCGCTCCAAAGTCGCATACACTGCACCGATAGAGATGTTGCGGCCGATACGTTCTTCAATCTCGCGTCGCACGATCATTCCATGGGCGCCGCCATCCAGACGCGCCAACGCTAGCAAGATTATGTGCTCCAGCGATCCGAGAAGCTCCCCACGGTTCATTTGTTTTGCAATATAGAACAAATAGCCCAAGAGGTCAAGTGGAAACTGACTAGCACGCCTGATTCTGCGAGTCTGCTAGATTATGCGGTATGCCATCCGTGCCCACTCAGCCCACGCGCAGCTTTGCCAGTGACAACAATGCCGGGGTACATCCCGAAATTCTCGAAGCCATTGCCTGGGCCAATCAGGGCCATGTGGTGGCCTACGGCGACGACCCCTACACTCGCTCGGCGATCAAGAAGTTCGAAGAACATTTCGGCCCGGACATCGCAGTTTTTTTTACTTTCAACGGGACTGGCGCGAATGTCCTGAGCCTGCAGTCCCTGACCCGGTCGTTTCAATCGGTGCTGTGCAGCGCCTACGCCCACATCTACACGGACGAATGCGGCGCGCCCGAGAAGCATACCGGCTGCAAGCTCATTCCACTGCCGCAGCAAGATGGGAAGATCACGCTGGATTCCGTACGCCACGCCTACCACGGCATCGGCGACGAACATCACTCGCAACCCCGGGTCATTTCGATTACACAGTCCACAGAGATGGGAACGGTCTACGGACCCGAAGAAATTCAGGGGCTCGCGCAATTTGCGCACGAGCATGGCATGTTCCTGCACATGGATGGCGCTCGCATCGCCAACGCCGCCGCCTCGCTCGGCCAGAGTCTTCGCCAGGCTACGCGCGGTCTAGGGGTGGACGTGCTCTCGTTCGGCGGCACCAAGAACGGAATCCTGGGTGGCGAGGCGGTGGTATTTTTCCAGCCCGGCCTGAGTCGCGACTTCCTCTATCTGCGCAAGCAGAGCATGCAATTGGCGTCGAAGATGCGCTTCATCGCCGCGCAATTTGAAGCCTTGCTTACCGACGATCTCTGGCGGCGCAGCGCGGAGCACGCCAACCGCATGGCCCGGCTGCTGGAAAAGGAAGTCAGCCGCATTCCAGGAGTCAGAGTCGTGTGGAAAGTGGAAGCCAATGGCGTGTTCGCGCAGATCCCGCGCCACTCCATCGAAAAGATCAAGCGGCAATATTTCTTCTATATCTGGATGGAGGAGGAATCGATCGTGCGCTGGATGTGCTCGTTCGACACCACAGAGGAGGATATCCGCAAGTTTGCGGAGGTGGTTGCCGAGGCGGTGAAGGGGTGACGGAAGTTGGCCGACCCGTCGGTTAACGATTGCTTTTTGCCCCGTTTTTGACTAAATTGACCCATCCCCCAATGCGCGAGCATTCAACCGGATCGCTTAATCCCAGGAGTCGTTGATGAGCCGGAAGTGGTTCAGCATTATTGCTCTAATCGCCGTGGCGACATTTCTCATGACCGTGTCCAGTTGCGGGTTCAACCAGCACCTGGTGTCGATTTCGATTGCTCCTACCTCGGGCACGTTCGGCGCAGCTACCCCCGTCGGAAGCAGCCCCAGCGAATTCCTTTACTTCGGTGCCACCGGAACCTACGAGCACCCTCCTAAGACCATAGACGTTACGAACCTGGTTTCTTGGGGAACGGACAATCCGCAAGTCGTTCAAATCAGCAATACAGGGACGGCCTCACCCGGGACTGGCTGCGGCGTAGCCAATATTTCTGCCAGCTACTATGACAGCCCCAACTTAGTTGTAAGCAACCCTTCTACGATCACCGTGGATGGGCCCGCTAGCCTGGGTTGCACACCCGCCGGCCCCGAGCCGATTCTCACGGTCAGCTTCGCCGGTCTTGGCACTGGGACTGTGACCGGCTCTATCAGTTGCTCCAGTCCGGGGTCTTGCAGCGAGCAGTTCACCATCGGAAGCACGCTTACGCTCACGGCTTCGCCTACGAACAATTCGTCGTTCTCAGGATGGTCGGGCTGCAACTCAACTAGCGGTACCGACGCGACGGTCTGCACCGTCAATCTCCAAAATAATCTCACTGTGACTGCGACCTTTAGCCAATAACCAGAACGCAGGACGAGGCCGCGCCGTTAATCGCCCTCGTCGAGTAGCTTTCCCAACGTAACCTTGTGCTTCGCTGGATTTTTCTTCTTATGCGGGATCACCTTCGCGGCGGGAGGCGCGCCCATGCGTTCCCGGGCCAATTCTTTTACGGCCTGCACGGCTCGAAACCGCTTTACCTTTTTCTTGCGCGCCATTTGCTGGGTACCCCGACATTCATGTTGCCATAGCTTTGTCTGGCACAAAACTGTAATAATTGTGGTTCGCGGTTGGATCGCAGGCTGGCGTTGCGAAAAAGGTGTGACCAGCCAACGACCAACGACTAGCGGCCAACGACCATTCATGGAAGAACGCGATTTTTTCGACGAGCGCACCGAGAAGAAAATGGCGACGCTGAACTGTCCCCACTGCCATCAACCCGCCGAGTATGAAGTTACCTGGGTGGTGCGAACCAAAAAGCGCCAACTCGCCGGCCGCGCCGACGAACGTGACCGCGCCCGCTTCGCCAAGGCCCGCTCCTACATGCTGCGCAAGGATGACCTGATGGCTTGCAAGAACATGCGCTGCCGGAAACGCTTCGAGATTTCTGGCGTGCAATCGGTTGTGTTCACCGAGTAGCAGCCGTGAGGGCGGTAATCCCCGGCAATTCTGTCAATCCCACGCGCCCAACTTCGGCCTCGGCGAAACTCAACATCGCCTGTTCCCGGTCGGCAAGAATCTCGGGACGCCGATATTCCGCCAGCAACTCTTCCACTCTTTCCCGCGCGCGACCCAAGATGCCGGGTGCAGAACCCGGATCGCTCGCCAGCCCCCGATCGATCACCGCGGAAGGGAAGTGCTGTTCCTTCCGGAAGAGCGCCCGCGTTTCTTTCAGTTTCAAGAAGTCGGTTTGCAATCCAGCGTGGGCGAACGCTGCCACGGCCAGCGACTCGGCGCGCGGTTCAATCCCTTCGATCAGCCGCTGTGCCGAGGCAATCGCCTCCGCGTCAATCACCAGCTTCTCGATGCTGTGGCAAGCGAGGAAATCAAGCATTCCGGCCCCTGAGATCATATTGATCCCGGCCAGCGCTCCCAGCACGGTCGACATCCCGCTTTCCATTTCAACTTGCGCGTCAATTACCCGGCCGTCGCCGGTGACCATGTAGGCGTGAGTCGGCAACCCAAGATATTTTCCGACCTGGGCGCAAGCGACATCGAGCATGGCAGTTTCAATCGCGCCCATGGGAGTCTTGCCCGTGCGCATATCGAAAATTGCTGGCGCGCCTCCCCAAACGATGGGCGCACCCGGCTGCGCCAGCTGATGAATCGTGATTCCGCTGATACACTCGGCCGCGTGCTGCACCACCGAACCGGCCAAGGTGACGGGAGCGGTCGCTCCCGCAAGCGGCATACTGACAATCTCGGCAGGTACGCCCGCTCGCGCCAAATCAAACAGATTCTGCGACGCGAATTCTGACCAGTTCAGCGGCGGCGACGGACATACGTCGAAGACAGCCCGCGGCCTCTTTCGCAGCGCTTCGCGTCCTCCACTCTCAATCGCCAGCAGCTCCAGCAGAGTGTGCAGGCTGGAAGCGGAAAACGCTCCCGTGACCACCGGCTTTTCCGAGTACCACAGAACCAGCAACAGCCGGTACCAATCCCCAATCTCCGGCGGCACGTCATTGCACACCATCGCGGTGGACTGCGCCGCAAACTGCGGCAGCCTTTCGGCGACCTGCACCAGCCTGACTAAATCGGCGGCCAGCGCCGCACGCGCCTGCTGTGTTTCCGGATCCAGAATGTTCAGGCACGAGGAGCCGGGGTCGAAGTGAACGTCATCCCCGCCATAATGCACCGCAGGTTTTCCCTTGCGGTCGTAAAGATAAAATTCTCGTGGAACCAGTTCCAGCAACGACCGCGCCAGCGCCTGTGGAATGTGAGCGATTCCATCCGTTACTACGACTCCAGCCGCGCGCAGCAACTCGACCACATACGGGGCTACACGCACGCCAGGGTCTTCGATCAGTTGGAACGCTTCCCCGAGAATGCGCTCAATCAGTGGTTTATCGAGCAGATCCAATTTCGGTCTCATACCGGGTCCGTGACGAGCTGGGCTTTTTGTTCCATCAGGCTGCGAGCCAGCGTCACGGCGGTCATGGCATCTTTCGCGTAGCCATCCGCTCCAATCTCCTCGGCCCACTTGCGAGTTACAGGGGCGCCTCCCACCATAACTTTGACCTGCGACCTCAGCCCCGCTTTCACCAGCGCTTCGACGACGCTTCTTTGATTGCGCATAGTTGTGGTCAGCAATGCCGACACGCCGACGATATCTGCATTCAGTTCGCGCGCTTTAGCCGCGAACTTCTCGCCCGCGACGTCAACCCCAAGGTCGTGGACTCTAAATCCATTTGCCGAGAGCAGAGTTCCTACTAGAATTTTCCCAATCTCGTGGATGTCCCCCTTGGTAGTCCCCAGTACTACCACCCCGGCCATCGGCCGCTCGGTTCCCAGCTTCTTTAATTCCGGATCCAACACGGCCATCGCCGCCCGCATTGCCTCGGCCGATGCCATCATGTCCGGCAGAAACATTTTCCCCTGCGCGAACTGCTCGCCCACAGCCTGCATCCCGGGCACGTATCCGTGATTGATCGCATCGAGCGGTTCGATGCCCGCTGCAACCGTCCGCTGCGCCAGTTCAGAAGCTGTGTCCGGCGCCCCGTCGATAATGCTTTGCCGCATGGCACAAAAAGTGTCGTCTAGCATGAAGTCTCCTCGGCCATGCTGACCCATTGATTAACACCCGTCTGTGACCCGGATCACATGCTGGCTGAGGTGCGCCACATTTTCACCGACGTCTCATTTATACTGGCAGGTTTCCTTGTAGCTTCCCGAAGCGACAGGAACGAAGGAGTCACGTTTGAAAATCCTGGTTTGCATGAAGCAGGTGCCGCAGAAGGATGCACCGCTCAAGCTCAATGAAACTGGCGCTTGGATTCGCGAAGATGTCTCGTATGAAGTGAACGAACCCGACGCCTACGCCCTCGAAGAAGCGCTGCGCCAGAAGGAAAAACACACTGGAGAAGTGGTGGTCATCACTTCCGGTCCGGCCCGCTCGCAGCAGGTGCTGCGCGAGGCTTTAGCCAAAGGCGCCGACCGCGCGATCCATCTGGAAGACAACGCCTTCGTGGGACTGGACGCCTTCAACACGGCGAAGGCCTTTGCCGCGGCCATTAAAGACGAACAATTCGATCTCATCTTCACCGGCCTGCAATCCGACGATTACGGGTACGCGCAGACTGGAGTCATTCTGGCTGAGTTGCTAGGCTGGCCGCACGCCACCATCATTATGCAAATCGAGAAAAACGACGCCGGCATTCGCGTGAAGCGCGAACTCGAAGCGGGATTTTTTCAGTTTGTCGATATGCCGTTGCCGGCCGTGCTCACGATTCAGTCTGGCATCAACAAACTGCGCTATGCCACGCTGATCGGCATCAAGCAGGCGAAGAACAAGCCGTTGCGCAAAGTGATGCTGGGCGAGGTGCAGTCTGCCATCGGCGAGAATCTGCAGAAGATCGAACGGCTGTACGTCCCGCAGAAGACGAAGAAGACGGAGCACATTGAAGGATCGCCGAGCGAGATCGCTAAGAAGCTGGTGGACAAACTGCGCAATGAACTGCGGGTGCTTTAGAGGACGATGGTGTGGAGAGATGACGAGCTATGAGGCAGATTGATAGCCCTCCCCTGAACCTTGGGCAAAGCCGTGGTCCTTACCGTGGCATAGGATCGAAAGACTGGTTGCCGCGAACGTCTGCTGCGCGCGTAGGCGGCATTATTTTTGGCACCGTTTACGTGGCGGGCGGGTTAATGATGTTCGTGGCGAGTTACGCGCTCAAGCACGAGCTCCAGAACCTGATCTCGTCGCCGCCAGTGGCCTTTGTGGCAAGTCTTGTCGCCGTAACGATGACCCTCGCGGTCGGGTCTGTCGTGATCTGGTTGGGCAGCCGCATGATCGTCGGCAGCTTCCGCCATATCCCGAATGGAAAAGGCAAAGCCTAATTTGCGATAAGGAATCTCATGTCTGATTCAATCCTCGTAGTCGTCGAACAACGCGAAGGCAAACTTAACCGCGTCTCCTGGGAGACCATCACGGCAGGCCAGGCCATCGCCGCGGCCACCGGCTGGACGCTGGAGGCCGCCGTCGTTGGGGCGAGCGCCTCGTCGATCGCCGCCGAAGTTGCGGCGAAGAAAGTGGCGAAGGTTTATGCCGTCGAATCGGCGAAGCTGGAGCCTTACACGCCCGATGCTTTCGCCGCGGCGCTGAAACAACTGCTTACCGCCAAGCAGTCGAAGCTCGTGCTGATGCCGCACACCTATCAGGTGCGCGATTTCGTCCCCAAACTGGCTACCGCCATGGGGCGCACTGTGATCAGCGACTGCATCGGTTTCAGGCACGAAAACGGCAAGCTGGTTTTCACCCGCCAGATGTTTCAAGGCAAATTCGCCGCCGATGTGAGTTTCAACAGCGACGCTCCGTGGTTTGCAACATTCCAGAACGGAGCGTACCGCGGAGACAAAGCGGAAGCCGGTGAGAGCCCGGCCCCGGTGGAAACCGTGAACGTTGACATCGCGGATGGTGTAGTCCGCAACAAGCCGCAGGAAGTTTTCAAAGAGGCCAAACAGGCCGTCGACCTTACGCAGGCTGAAATCATTGTTTCTGTCGGGCGCGGGATCAAAGAGCAGAAGAACATCGAGATCGCCAAGCAACTCGCCGAGGCTCTGGGCGGAGATTTGGCGGCCTCGCGTCCCATCTGCGATTCGGGCTGGCTTCCCATGGACCGGCAAATCGGCTCTTCGGGCCAGACGGTTGCGCCCAAACTCTATCTGGCTCTCGGCATCAGCGGCGCGATTCAGCACATCGTCGGCATGAAAGGTTCACGCACGATCATCGCGATCAACAAGGATTCAGAAGCGCCGATTTTCGAAATTGCGGACTATGCGATCGTGGCAAATCTTTTCGACATCGTTCCGCCGCTTATCGAAGAAGTGAAGAAGGCGAAAGCGGGAAGCTGAAGGGTGCAATTTATGAATTGACCTTTAAAACGACCATGGTTATAATAGTGGTCATGCGCGATGTTCCTATCTCGAAATTTAAAGCCAAGTGCCTCGGGCTAATCGACCAGGTCCACAAGACCCGCCAACCGCTGCGCATTACGCGTCATGGCATCCCTGTGGCAGAAGTGATTCCGTCCGGACCTGACCGCAAGCGAAAGTTTTTGGGAGACATGGTCGGAACCGCCGAAATCGTCGGCGATATCGTTTCGCCGGTCATCGATCTGAAGGACATCGAGGTCTACCGCGATTGAACCTGCTTCTCGATACTCATATCTGGATTTGGAGCAAACTCGATCCGAACCGACTAGGAAAGCGTGCGGCCGAAGAGCTGTCGACCGGTCGCAATGAGCTCTGGCTGTCTCCAGTCAGTGTCTGGGAAGCTCTGACGCTTATGGAGAAGGGCCGGATACGCGTGGAGAATCCTTTCGCCTGGGTCGAGCGCGCTGCCGAGCAGCTGCGCGAAGCGCCCCTGACCCATGAAATTGTGCGTACCGGCTTGGCGATGCCTTTGCCGCACGCCGATCCGGCTGATCGATTCCTGGCCGCGACTGCCAAAGTGTTGAAGTTAACCCTGGTAACCGCGGACCAGAGGTTGCTCGGCCTGGGGGAAATAGCCAGCCTCGCGAACCGCTAGACTGCATTGGCTGTTGTGTTACTTGAGACAGGTAGTATGAACTCGCATCCTTTATTGACGCTGCTGATTCCTACATTCGTAGCGATCGTTTCATGGTTTGTCGGCAGCTGGCTATCGGTAAGGCGCGATCGGGCGAATAAGCGAAGGGATTTGAGGGTGCAGTATTTGATACGAGGCGTATAGACGCTTGTCGACTGCGACGGAGCGCAAAGAAACCGATGCTGCATATTTCGCAAGTCTGGATTCTGCGATCGTCGATGTTCAGCTATTCGGAAGCGCGGATCAAATTGCAGCAGCGCAAAAGTTTGCCACGCAACTTGCCGCGCATCGGACGGCCCAATTAGTCGAACTGCTATCAAGCTTGAGAAATGACCTGAGGAAAGAATTGAAGCTGGAACACGTCGAGGGCTTCATTGTGGTTCTCCGTCCCAGTTTCGATAACAAAGGGAAGAAATAGTATGTGTTCACCCGAGTGCATCCGTGACAGAGAATTTGGTTCGGCTAATTGCTAAATGCTGATCTTCCGCAAACCCATCGAAGGCGTCGAACGTCCGCAGATGCCGGCCGACGTGGTTATTGTCGGCGGCGGCCCCGCGGGCATGGCCTGCGCGCTGCGGTTGTCGCAGCTGATCGACCAGCACAACGCCGCACATCCCGATTCGCAGCTCAGCAAGGAAAATATCTACCTCCTCGAAAAAGCGCGCGAGATCGGTCAACACTGCCTATCGGGCGCTTTGCTCGATCCGCGCTCCATGCGCGAACTTCTTCCGGGGTTTGAAAAAGAAGCTCCGCTCGATGCCGAAGTCACGAAAGAAGCGGTTTACTTTCTCACCGAGAAGAACAAGTTCAAACTCCCTATCACGCCGCCGCCACTGCGCGATCACGGCAACTATGTTATCTCGCTGAATCGTTTCGTGAAGTGGCTGGGCGGCAAGGTGGAAGAGACTGGCATCACCATCTTCACCGGCTTCTCGGGCTCGGAACTTCTGTTCGACGGCGACCGCGTCGCCGGCGTACGCACCGACGACAAAGGCGTAGACAAAGAGGGGCATCAGAAATCGAACTTCGAGCCAGGCTACGACCTGCAAGCCAAAATCACGATTCTCGCCGAAGGGCCGCGAGGGTCGTTAACCAAACAGCTTGTTTCGAAATTCGATCTGGCGCGCGACGCCAACCCCCAGACTTACGGCATCGGCGTGAAAGAGCTTTGGGAAGTTCCTTCGGGCCGCATCGCACCGGGCGAAGTCATCTACACGCTGGGCTGGCCGCTCACCACGAAAGAATATGGCGGCGCGTGGATCTACGGCGGCAAAGACAATGTCGCCTCGCTCGGCTTCGTCACCGGTCTCGACTATCCCGATCCGCGCCTCGACCCGCAACGCGTGCTGCAGGATTTCAAACAGCATCCCTTCGTCGCGAAGCTGCTCGCAGGCGGCAAGATGATCCGCTACGGCGCCAAGTCGCTGCCTTACGGCGGCTGGTGGGCGATTCCGCCGGTCGCAGGCAATGGATGGATGATCGTCGGCGACTCCGCCGGCTTCCTGAACTCCGCGCGCCTCAAGGGAATTCACCTCGCTATCAAGAGCGGCATGCTGGCCGCCGAGACTGCATTCGAGGCGCTGAAGAAAGACGATTCGTCAGCCGCTGCGCTGAGCGAGTATCAGAAGAAAGTCGAATCCAGCTGGATCAAAGACGAGCTGTGGAAAGTGCGCAACATGCATCAGGGATTTGAGCAGGGGATGTATGCCGGCATGTTCCACACTGGGCTGCAGATGATTACCGGCGGACGCGGTCTGCGTAACCGTTATCCTGCGAAGGCCGGACACGAGCACATGCGCAAGCTTGCCGAACTGCCCGCTGACGGTGGCGCGGAAGCCCACCTGCTCGGCCCCGCGAAAGGCGACGGCAAACTTACATTCGACAAGCTTACCGATCTCTACTACTCCGGCACCAAGCACGAAGAAGATCAACCCGCGCACTTGGTCATCGACGACACCAACATCTGCAACACGCGTTGCGTAAAAGAATTCGGCAGCCCCTGCCAGAATTTCTGTCCCGCCAACGTCTACGAAATGGTCGATGACTCGACGCAGCCCAATGGCAAGCGCATCAGCCTGAACCCCTCGAACTGCGTACACTGCAAAACCTGCGACATCGCCGACCCCTACCAGATCATCACCTGGGTGCCCCCGGAAGGCGGTGGCGGACCGAATTACGACGGGATGTGAAGTGTAAGAATCGAGCCAGGAAGGTAGGCATGACGTCGCGACTAACAGCGGTGCAGTTCGTATCAGTCGTCCTCCTAACCGTCGCTGCTTTTGTCCAGCAGCCCAGCATCCCGCCCACCGGTTTCGCGGAACTCGATCAATACCGTTCCTCCCGCCTCGCCATATACTCCGACGACTTTGGGCAACTGGCGCGCTACCGCGACGCCGACGCCGGGCTCGCACCGCCTGCGCCGAAGGAGAATCGGGTCGTGTTTCTTGGCGACTCCATCACCGACTACTGGAAGCTGGCAGACTATTTTCCGGGCAAGCCTTACATCAATCGCGGCGTTGACGGACAGACCACGCCCGCGATGCTGCTGCGCCTCCGCCAGGATGTGATTGATCTGCATCCCAAAGTGCTGGTCGTGCTCGCGGGCACCAACGACATCGCCGGCGTCACCGGGCCTGCGCGTAATGAGGAGATCGAGGCCAACTACGCCTCCATGGCCGAGTTGGCGCGCGTGCACCACATCCGCATGGTCTTTGCGTCGCTGCTGCCCGCGCACAATTACACGCAGGAGGCGAAGGAGTCTTTTGCGCTGCGTCCACGGGCAAGAATACTGGCGCTGAACGCCTGGCTCAAGGATTACTGCGCTAAGAACGGTCTGGTATATCTGGACTACTTTTCGGCGCTCATCGATGACCAGGGCATGTTGAGGCGCGATCTGTCGGACGATGGACTGCATCCCAATGCGGCCGGGTACAAGATTATGGCGCCGCTCGCGGACAAGGCGATTGCCAATGCGCTCGACTATGCGCTGAAAGACAAGCCCTGACCAATCTGGACAGGAAAACACTTAGAGATTGCTGTAATGACATGAAATCACCTCGCGATCTTCGGAAACCAGCGGTCTTCATTCTTTCTTTATCCCTCCTTTCTGCACTCATCGTTTCGGCAACCGTCGTTCCTGCACTCGGCCAGCAATCAACTCCCGCGCCTGCCATCCCGTCCACCGGCTTCGCTGGCCTTGATCAATACCGCGCCTCGCGCCTCGCCATCTTCACCGATGACTTCGGCCAACTGGCCCGCTACCGCGACGCCAACGCCGCCCTCAGGCCGCCGGTGTCCGGCGAGAACCGTGTCGTCTTCTTCGGCGACTCCATCACGGACATCTGGCATCTCGACGAATATTTTCCCGGCAAGCCCTACATCAACCGCGGCATCGGCGGACAGACCACGCCGCAGATGCTCGTCCGTTTCCGCCAGGACGTGATCGACCTGCATCCGAAAATCGTCATTATTCTTGCGGGCACGAACGATATTGCCGGCAATACCGGCCCGATGCGGCTCGAAGACATCGAGGCCAACTACGCCTCCATGGCGGAACTGGCGCGCGTGCACGAGATCAAAGTGATTTACTCGTCCGTGCTGCCGGTGCACAACTACACGCCCCGGGCGCAGGATCTTTTTGCGCAGCGTTCTCCGGAGAAGATTCTGGAACTGAACCGCTGGCTGAAGGATTACTGCGCGTTGTCATCCAGCGGCTGCTCCTATCTCGATTACTTCAGCGCCATGGTCGACGACCGGGGCCTCATGAAGAAAGATCTGGCCGATGACGGTCTGCACCCGAACGCTGCTGGGTTCAAGGTCATGGCGCCGCTGGCGGAAGCGGCAATCGAAAAAGCTCTCGGGACAGCGAAACCCTGAACCCTTTTCATCCCATTCAAGCTCTATAATGATTGAAGTTTCCGACCGCCGCGGCCTTCGGGCATACCCAGGCTGCGGCGGCGAGGAATAGTTTCTATTATTCCGAGGGTGCAGGCGGAAACGCCAGCGCCTCCCGCGATTCGCGAGGATCGCATTGGAAAGGAAGCGGCCGCCAGGGTTATCCTGCCTGTTCGTTTTTCTTTCCACATCACCCTTAGCCTTCCGCCGAGCATAAGCGCCGGGCGGTTCAGCTAAGAGCTAGAAGCTAAGAGCTAGAAGCTTGGTTCTCACCGACAAATTCGGCCGCCCCATCACCGACCTGCGGATCTCCATCACCGACCGCTGCAACTATAAGTGTGTCTACTGCCGCACCGGCAATGAAGGCGCGCTGTACGGTGACCTGCCGTTCGCCGATTATCTGCGCATGGCGCGCGTGCTGGTCGGGATGGGAGTAACCAAGATTCGTTTGACCGGCGGCGAGCCCTTGCTGCGCAACGGCGTAGTGGAGTTCGTTCGTGAGTTATCTAAACTGACCACCTCGAACGGAAACGGCCGAGGCGACCCGCTCGACATCGCACTCACCACCAACGGCCATCTCCTCGCCGATCTCGCACAGCCGCTGAAAGCCGCCGGCCTCACCCGCGTCACCGTCTCTATGGACGCCGTCGATCCTGACCGCTTCGCCCGCATCACGCGCGTGCCCAACGGATACGATCATGTCCTCGCCGGCATTCGCGCCGCCCGCCGTGCGGGGCTGTGGCCGCTGAAAGTGAACTGCGTGCTGATGCGCGGCTTCAACGAAGATCAGATCATCCCCTTCGGCATGTTCGCCCGCGAAGAAGGCGTCACCGTGCGTTTCATCGAATTCATGCCGCTCGAAGAAGGCCGCACGTGGTCGCCGAACACTGTTGTCACGCTCGACGAAATTCTCGCCCGCATGGCCGAGTACCGTCCGTTGGTCGAAATCCCGCACGCGCGCTCGGAAACCGCCCGCCGCTACCGCTTCGACGACGGCGTCGGCGAAATCGGCATCATCGCCCCCGTCTCGCATCCCTTCTGCGGACACTGCAGCCGCATCCGCATCACCAGCGACGGCAAAATCCGCACCTGCCTGTTCTCCGTATGGGACCACGACCTCCACGCCCAAATGCGCCGCGGCGCGAGTGACGAAGAGCTGGAAGATTTCATCCGCGGCGTCATCCAGAAAAAAGAAGAACGCCACCACATCGGCGAGCCGGATTTTGTACCGGCCTCAAGGACGATGGTGCATATCGGGGGATAGCCGTGCGATGCCCGCTGTTTCCAGCTCAAGATATACTTTAGGTGCGCAGTTAGGCCCGCGTGACCGGCGGCGACTAATTATCCGCATGTGTCCCACATGACTCGCCGCTACTACGCATCTAGAAAGCAGCCTGCCAGCCTCACGCTCGCAGATCTCTACAGGAAACTCCAGCATTTGTACCTGCTTTTCCGTGATAAGGACTATCTCAAGGAGGCGGGAATAACAAAAACTGATCTTCCTGACGCGATCACGCACGAGGCTGCTCTCTCGCTTTCATTTCAGATGTTCCCCGTCACAAAGTGGGCGCCGCACGACGTCACAGAGGACCACGTGTTCGAAGCGATTGAGTTCCTTTACGACCACATTTCGCGACCGGGTGAGTGGACTCAAATGACGACCGACACGGGATACAACTATCAAGACTACGACAGATACGATGAGAAAGCGGGGCGTCAGGAATTCAGGGAGAAAGCCAATCTGCCTCTCGCTGACTACAAGTCTGGATACGAGTTGACGCAGGAAGGCATCATTCTTGCGCTCGGCGCTGACGGGCTCCAGTACATCTTGGATGCAGACGTTGTTCCTTATGACGAAACCAACGTAGACAGCAAGGTCCGCAACGCAATTGTGAAATGGAGGAATAGGCGCCTGTCGATTGACGCCAAGAAGGAGGCCATTCGTGAACTTGCCGACGTCTTTGAATGGCTCAAAAAGACCAAAGGTCTTGCCACAGTTCTAGACAAGAAAGATGAGTCTGCCATCTTCGACTTGGCCAACAATTTTGCAATTCGCCACCATGATCCGAAGCAGAAGACAAACTACGATCGAGCGATCTGGTACTCGTGGATTTTTCATTTCTACCTGGCGACATATCACGCGGCAATTCGCTTGTTGATCAAGCACGAGCAAAAGGGCAAAACAACTTCTTAGAGGAGGGCGCAGCATGAGGCGTTTCGGGTCTAGATGCTGTGCTTTGCTCGCTGCGGTTCTTTTCGGTTTCGCATTTGGGGCTAGGCCTCTCTTGTCGCAGTCTAGCGCCGCCACCTACCTGGGCTTCGACCGCAACACCTACCCCGGCGACGCCAACTTAAAAGCCCTGCACCAAACTTTTTCCTACACCGGATACTGGCTCAACAATCCTCCGGGCGAGAAAACGAACACCTGGACCGGCCACCGGGCCGCCGTCGAATCCGCCGGCTTCGGCTTCCTCGTGCTCTTCAACGGACGCCTCTATGCCGAACTCCAATCTGCCGAACTGAAATCAGTTGCCAACGCAACGAAGCTTGGCAACTCCGACGCGCAAGCCGCCGCTGCTGCCGCACGCCGCGAAGGCTTTCCCGCGCACACCATCATCTTCCTCGACCAGGAGCAAGGTGGACGCATGCTGCCCGAGCAGAAAGCCTACATCTACGCCTGGGTCGACGCCGTTACCGCCGCCGGATTCCGAGCTGGCATCTACTGCTCCGGCGTCCCATCGCCCGATGACAACAACATCGTCACCGCCGAAGACATTCGCCAGAGCTCCGCCGGAAGGCAGATTGTTTATTGGGCTATTAACGATGCCTGCCCGCCTGCGCCGGGCTGCGCATTTCCTGCGCACGCCCCCAGCCCCGCCGAGAGCGGAGTCAGCTTCGCCGAGGTCTGGCAGTTCGCGCAATCCCCCAAGCGGAAAGATGTCGCCGGGCGCTGCGCGAACTACAGCCGAGATGGAGAATGTTATCCGCCGGGAATTTCCCCAGCACAGCGATTGCACGTTGACGTGAACACGGCGACTAGCGCCGATCCTTCCCACGGAAGAACACACTAATTTCGCGCGTCGGTCAATGGTCAGTTTGTTAAACTGTAGCGGCACCCTCCGAATCTACTCAGGAGAACTCCGACCCTATGTCTCGTACCCTCTCCGCGATTGCTGTCGCTCTACTTCTCACTTTATCCGCCGCTGCGCAGTTTACCTGGCAGCTTGATCCGCCGCACTCGTCGGCGCAGTTTTCTGTACGACATCTCGGGGTTTCCACTGTTCGCGGCGCGTTCACCAAGGTGGGCGGCACGGTGCAATATGATGCCAATAACCCGGCCAAGTCGACCATCCAGGCCACCATCGATGCTGCCTCCGTGGATACCCGCGTAGAGATGCGCGACAAAGACCTCCGCAGTCCGAACTTCCTCGACGTGCAGAAATATCCCACGATCACCTTCGTCTCTAAGAAGGTCGAAGCTGCGGGCGCGGGTAAGCTGAAGATCACTGGTGACCTGACCATTCACGGCGTCACCAAACCAGTTATCCTCGACGTTGATGGACCCGCTGGCCCTATGAAAGATCCCTGGGGCAATCAACGCATGGGTGTTTCCGCGTCCACCAAAATCAATCGTAACGATTTCGGAGTCACCGCCGATCCCGGCATGGTCGGCGACGAAATCACAATCACCCTCGATCTGGAAATGATCCACAAATAACAATTTCTACTCGCTAAGCGCCATTGCAAATTACCCAAACGCAGCTTTCTTGCATGCGGTAGAATGGATACAATGTCTGACCGCACGTTCACTCTCGACGAAGCCCAATTGCTCCTTCCAGTTCTAGAGTCTCTGTTGCGCACTGCGATCAGCGGCAAGAAGCTGATGGAAGAAGTCGAAGGAGAGATGCAGGAGCTCAGCCACCGCATTTTCCTTAACGGTGGTACGCACGTCGATGTTGTGGCCATCGCCCGGCGCAAGGCCGAGCGCGCCAAGGCTGAGCAGCGTGCCAAAGATGCTCTCGCTGAGATCGATTCTATTGGTGTGCAGGTGAAAGATATTGACATCGGCCTGCTCGATTTTCCCTGCGAAGTGGACGGCAAGACGGTTCTCCTGTGCTGGAAAATGGGCGAAAAGTCCATTACGCACTGGCACGGCACGGACGAAGGATTTGCCGGCCGCAAGCTGATTGACGAGCGCATTGCGCGCTCGAAGAGAACGAACTAGCAGGCGAGATTCTCAGTTGCCGGTTCTCAGTTCTCAGCAAAACCAAAAGCCCGCTCGCGATTGGCCATTTTTCGTTGCAAGCTCTTCGGTCCCACCGCGTTCTTACCTCAAGCACGGCATTGGCAGCGCTGGTTACGTGTGTGCACGGAAGTGCAGTTACGGGCTTGGAGGGAAATCTTCTTCTGCTACAATTTTTTACAACCGCCGTAGCGCGAGGACTGTATCGTAAAAGTGGAAGGATCGAATTAAGGGTTAACGATCGGCGTCGGCGAGAATTTATGTAGGGACAGCCGCCCTCGGCTGTCCGCGGAGCGAAGCTCCGCTGCATTTGGATGGAAAGTATTGCGAACGTTAAAGATTTAAGCAGCCGAATTTCAGCCAAGCGGCGCGGCCAAGGAGCTTCAAATAGATATGTCACCCATCAAACACAAACTCCGCCTCGCCGGAGCCCTGGCTGCGATCCTCACTCTTGGCCTAGCCGTAAGCTGCAAGGGATTTTTCGTGAACCCGATCCTCACCACCATTACTGTTAATCCCCCAACTCCGAGTGTCACCCAGGGTGCAACCGAACAGATGACGGCGACGGCAACCTACCAGGACGGCAGTACGTCGACGTTGGCGGGCGGCACCAGCTGCAGCGGCAACACGGTGTGCTGGTCGAGTTCGGATACAACGGTTGCTACCATCTCTACCGGTGGCTTGCTCGCAGGGGTCGCTCAGGGCACAGCAACCATCACCGCGTCCTCTGGCGCAATCACCGGTACCACAACAGCGAACGTCATTCTCGCCAGCGTTACCAACTTCGAAGTTTGTGAAGGCACCTTCGGCGCCACGATTGCCTGCTCCAGCGGCAGCACACCACTTACGTGGAGCCTGCCCAATACTACTGGCGCGACAGAACAATTTATTGCCCAGGGAACTTCGAACGGGCAGACGTATGATCTTACGGCCTCCTCGACCTGGACGGTGCCGTCGACCGCTACCGGAATTACATGCACAAACAGCGGCACGTCCCCCGAGACATGCGGAGACGACGGCACCGCAACGGCAGGCACCACCACTTCCGTTATCGTGACGTACGGCACAAATGGTCTGGCGGCCACTCTCAACATAGTGGTGCCATAGAAGGGGATGCCCTATTTCTCGCGTCTTTTGCGAGAAGTGGGGGCTTTTGACTCTCCATAAACAACCCCACTTCAGGAATCGAGGGAGCGGCCATCCCCGCCGAATGGTTACTTTCGCGGCTGCACCGCGCTGTCGCGCTTTGTGCGACAGGGTGCAGGGTTTTTACGGGCTGACCGTGAACGAAACCGAATTGGATCCCGCGGCGCTGCACGAGTTTGTGTTCGACGCCGTGACAGACCCCGTACCAACGGTTTGGATCCCGCCCGTAGGGTTATAAACGTAAACCAGCGCTGTGTCCGGCTGTGCGATCTGTGTCGCCGAGATCGCAGCAGTAAGCTGGTTACTACTGACGTACGACGTCGTTAGGGGCGAGCCGTTCCAAACCACCACAGCGTTGCCGCTGAAATCACCGCCGTTTACGGTTAGTGAAAATCCAGCTGCTCCAGCGGTTGCACTGCTCGGCGAGATCGAAGTTACCGAGGGCGTCGCCGGACAGCCGCCACAGGAGACGACAGGAAGCAACAAAATCGTTAACGCGCCCAAAAGTACCGATATTTTTATCGCCACCGGCTTGCACATCCGCCAAATTAGCCGACGCGCAGACTCACAGGGCCGGGATTTCGAGAGGATCATCAGCATCGCCATATAGCTCGTCGGCCGGATCGACAGGATTATATAGCACAGCGGATGCCTGCCTTTGACCTTCGGCGAACCGCCAAACTGAGAAGGGGAACTGCTGTCACATTTCCAAAAAAATGAAGTCCTTCCTTCTTCGGCGGCTGGGTGCCCCATTTCTCGCGTTTTTTGCGAGAAGTGGGGCTTTTGAGTCTTTCCCTCCACGCTAAATCCCAAGCAACTTAACTCCTTCGGTCACGGCGGCGGTGCGCAGTTGCCGATCCAGCGTGGCCAGTGGAATTTCCCGGCGCGAAGCGATCTCCAGATAAGCGGCGTCGTAAACCGTAAGCCCGTGGCGCTCGGCGAGATGTAGAGCGGCGCTCCAGGCTTGCCGGTCGGCTTCAGCAGCCACCTTCACCGGAAGCAGCGCAAGGCTGGCCAGCGCGCCGTCGCCAAAATCTCCGGCGTGGCGTCCGCGCCTGACATTCAGTTGCACAACATTCGCAAATCCCCACCGCCGCAGCCCCGCTCACCGCCGCGAAGTTTATCGCTGAGTCAAAATTCACGCTCGCTGGTTGCGACCTTTCCTGCCCGAAATACCATATTGAAGACTGGTATCGAATACGGTATACTAAATATCATGGCGACGGCCCGGAAGATCACCGTGGAAATTCCAGACGACTTGCTGGAGAAGGCGCAGCGGGCCAGCGGAGCGGGCATTACCCAGACCGTCCGAACAGGTCTGGAACTGCTGGCGGCTTCGCAAGCCTATGATCGCCTGCGGCAAATGCGTGGCAAGGTCCGCTTCAGCCGCACGTTCGAGGAATTGAAAGAAGACCGTTAATTAATCAATCGCTTAGCCGCCAATCCTTAGCAACCAACCAATGATCGCAGCCGACAGCAGCACGTGGATCGCGTTTCTGGAAGGCGCTCCCGGCCAAGATGCGCAACTGCTGGAGCGGGGACTGGGAGATCGCCAGGTATTGATGGTTCCGGTTGTGTTGACTGAGTTGTTAAGTGAGCT
>CZKK01000113.1_pt4 | contig 32601 bp, 31 predicted proteins | sample 1122271 | NCBI WGS metagenome assembly CZKK01 (sample SAMEA3539301, study PRJEB10725) | soil metagenome | biome: tundra; feature: field; material: soil | place: USA | collected 2010-05 | depth 0.15 m | reverse complement strand
CTCCACCGGAAAATCGTCCGGAGCCGACTCATGCGACTCCGCCGCCAGCACGGAATGATCGTCCGCCTGTGGCTCAACCCGCGCCGCGGCAAACACCTCCGGCGGCCGAGCGTCCAGCGCAGCACACTCCTGCTCCGGCAGCCGCGAAGCCGGCACCGCCTCCGCCGAAGCAGCAGCCCAAGCCGCAAACTCCTGAGGAGAAGAAAAAGCAGGAGGAAGAGAAGAAAAAGCCTCAGTAGAGAAGCGATCTGGTCTTTGTAGCGCCGGCATCTTGCCGGCTTTCCGGCGGGCATTCGCCCGCCCACTGGGCCGCCGGGACAGCGGCGCTACTGGCACCCTGAGTTTTTCTCAGGGTGCTTTTTTTTGGCCGCTAGTTGACGGTGACGCTGACACTGGTGGAGGGTATTCCATTGGCGACTACTTCGAGGGAACTTGGTCCGGTCTCCATGCCTGCGGGCACGTCGAAATTAGTCGAGACGATGGCGCTGCCGGTGGCCACTGCCATAGTGCTGTGGTCGTGCGTTCGCGCATAAAAAACGTGGCCAGTAGACTGATTTGTGATCCGCACCAGAGGATAGTTTGTCGCGGTCTCGTCTTCATCTCCATATGCAGCGGCTTGCGACAAGCCATTGAATTGTGTGCCGGAGATGCTGTAAGTGGAGCCGCGCGTCACGCTGGCCGGAACCGCCGTGATGGTGGGAGCCCATGAGGCCGAAGGTTGCCCAGTGGACGTGTAGAGTTGAACGGTCGGGCCGCCAACGATCGCCTCGCCGGTAGGCAGCACGAGCAGACTGCTGCCGGATGGAACTTCTCCGTTGGCGGTCAGTGTGTGGCCATCGAACTCGTATAGAGTTCCGGAATTGCCCAGCACCAACACGTTGCCACTCGGCAACAGGACAGCGAACGAATCTCCCGCGTTATCGTTGCCAGGAAAGTCGGGACCGACCGTCCAGGTACCGGGATCGGTAGAAATCGCCGGTGGAGTGTAGACGGCGGTGTGTCCGGAGGCACCTGTCAAGGCGGAGCCGGTCGCAAAGACGGTACCGTCTGGGCGAAGCACTGCGGGTCCTATTTCGCCCGGAGGATAGTAGCAACCGCCGCCGTAGGAGAGACATTCCCCGCCGCCGGGCGAGTGCAAATCCACAGGCGTATTGCCTGCAGTGAACCAGGTTTGCATGGAAGGAATGTACCGCTCGGAATTTGGGGCATTCTTTACGTCGACGGTCAAGATGGAGCCATCGGGCAAAAGTGTCCAGCCCTCTTCGGCATTGAAATCGCTCTTGCCCGTGGATGCCATCGCCGTCCACTGAAGAGTATTGGGATCCAATTCCGCCATGAGGGTATCGATTTTTTGCCCCAATAGAAATTGACCATCGGGCAGCACCACCGATGGCGAGTCTCCGATATAGTCCCAGCCGGTTGGGGGCAGGAGCGAGGTCCAGGTATCGGCCACCGGATCGTAGATCGCACCTTGGTTGGTGAGTACAAAGCTGCCAAAGTTGTATTCGCCGCCGACAATCACCACGCGGCCATCAGCGAGCGTGGCAGAGGCGTAATCCTCGGGCGCATATCCGGCGGGCAGGCTGACGAGTTGCGACCAGGTTCCGTTGAGATAACTGCCGGAGATATCGGGCGTGAGCTTGAGCCAGTCGGATAAGCCGTTGCCCTGAAACATCACAGTGCCGTCGGTTAGAAGGAAGCCTAATCCGGCAGCGTCTGGCGGCTGATTCACCAGCGAGTGCAATTTCTGTGGCGGCGGGGTCGTCGTGATGCTGGTACTCGTATTGCCTCCGCCACAGCCGGAGATGGCAAGCAGCAACGCACCGATCGCAACCAAAAACTTTTTTTGCAAGAAGTGCCGCCTTTCGTCTGCCTATCTTGCCACAAGTTATCGTTCAGCAACTGAGAACCAAACAACCAGTGCATCGCAGATTACGTGATGTCAGAATACGAAGACGAAAAGAAATCCGGGCGCTCCCAGAATTTCGTGTAACACTCCGTGCACAGCCAGTCGTGGCCGTTGGTGTAGCCGGTACCGTGGTCGGCGTCGTCCGCCGATTCAAATAGCTCCCAACGGCAGATGAAACAGTAATCTTTCTTCCAGCCGCCCTTCGTGAGTACGAAGCTCGCAGAGTCCGCCGCCAGGCTCAGATCAAACGAGACCCGCCCGGTTTTTAGCTCGATCACGACGTCGCGCGGCTTCCAGCCCGCTTTGTGCCAATGCCAGTTGTAGGCGCGGCAGAGTTGGATGGCATCGTGCACATAGTCGACATTCCAGCGAGAGCCGTGGATCTCGACCGTCTCTCCTGAGATGGCCCGGAATCCCCAGTCGTGATATGAGGCGCGCTGAAATGACCACGGTTTCGGGGGTTGGGATTGTTCGGCATAATGCATGCGCAACTTCGTGGCATCGGCTCCACTTTCGCGCAGAAGCTTTGCCGCAAAGCAGTCCTCGTCGAGCAATCCCAGCAAGAGATGTTCGGTTCCGATATGTCTATTGCTGAGGCGATCGGCTTCTTCGGCGGCGAATTTCAAGACCCGCTTCGAAGCGGCACTGAGTGGCAAATCGACAGCCGTTGACGTCGACGTTTGTCGTGGCAAATGTTCATCAATTCGCTGGCGAATCATTTCGGAATTTACTTTGGTTAGCCAGCGGTGCAAGGACTTGTCTTCGCGGATCAAACCCAGAAGCAGATGCTCGGCCTCGATAAAAGGCGAGCCGTACTGGCTGGCTTCATAACGCCCGAAGAAGATGACGCGCCGCGCTTTCTCGGTGTAGCGTTCAAACATTGCTTACTCCACTTCGGCGGTCTTCCGGCTGCTGCGCTTCCAATATAAATATCCCGGCACACCGACCAGCACAATCGCGGTGCCCCAGAAAGCTTCCGTTGGACGCGTGATGATGGTGTTCAACGTCCAGGCCGTGCCGACCAACACGTAGATCGCGGGCAGCCAAGGATATCCCGTGCAGCGATAGGGGCGCGGAATGTCGGGACGCTTCCAGCGCAGCAGAAACATACCGATCACAGTCAGCGTGTAAGACAAAACCATGCCATAGATGACGTATGTATAAAGCTGATCGTAGCGGCCGCTCACAGTCAGCAATGCGGCCCAGATGCCTTGCCCGATCAGGCTGAAGGCGGGGGTTCGCCATTTGGGATGAATGACCGCCATGCGCTTGAAGAAGACGCCATCCTGCGCCATGGCGAGGTAGACGCGCGCGCCTGAGAGTGTGCAGGTGGCGGCGGCGCTGAAGCATGAAACCGCAATCATCAGCGACAGCCACACGGCTGCATGCGGAGAAAACAATGCGGCCGCGGCTGCGTGGGCGATGGTTTCGTGTTGCGCAATCTCGCCGAGCGGCAGGGCGTAGAGGTAAGTCACATTCATCGCCATGTAGATGACGCCGACTACGAGCACGCCCAGCACCATGGCCAGCGGTACGTTGCGACGCGGTTCTTTGACCTCGCCCGCGACCCAGGTGATGTAGACCCATCCGTCATAGGCCCAGAAGACTGCAATCAAAGCGACGCCCATGGCCGAGATCAACTGCGCAGGATGCAGTCCCATGGTGAGGCCGACGCCGTGTGCGCGGAAGTGAGACCAGTCGCCTTTGCCGATGGCGAATCCGAGGATTACGAAAGCGGCCATGGCGGCGAACTTGGTCCAGGTGGAGAGATTCTGCAGCAGCGTGCCCCAGCGCAGGCCCACGACGTTGACGTAGGTGAGGACAGCGATCAGAAATAGGCCGAACACGTGTGCGTGGGTGATAGTGATTCCGGCGAGCTGGAGCACCACGTGTTCCTGAGAGACGACAGGGAAAACTTGTCCGGTGTAGACCGCCGCGGCGACGGCGAGAGCCGCGATGCTGCCGCCATTGGCTACCGCGAACAGCATCCAGCCGTAGAGGAAGGCGACCAGGTCGCCGTAAGCCTCGCGCAGATAAACGTACTGTCCGCCGGACTCGGGAAACATCGATCCCAGTTCGGCGAAGGCGACACAGCCGAAAAGCGAAATTACGCCGCCGATCACCCACACTAGCAAAAACAACATAGGTTGTGGCAGTGGGCCGGCGATGTCTTTGGCGGTGAGGAAAATCGAGGAGCCGATGATGCCGCTGACCAGCAGCAGCACGGAATCGAGCAGGCTGAGCCCGCGAACCAGCGTGGGTTGCGAGTTGTCGGCGAGAGTCTCGGTAGTGGGCGCGGCGGGAGTTTCCATTATCCGATTCCGAGTTCGTCGGGGGATTCGAGCGGTGTGCCGCAGCGGCGGCAAATCACGGCGGAGCAGTCGCCGCAGGTTAGGGGATCGTTGACCTCTTCGGCGCAGTTCGGGCAGTAGAGTGATCCGGGGCCGGGGTCAGGTGGAGGATTCTGAGGGCGTGTCGCCATGAAGAGGAAAACTGTAGCATAGAGGCGGGCGCGGCGGTAGCGGTGAGACAAGGCGGCGGCTCAGTCTCGGATCGCCGATCGGCCGCCGGTGAGGAGCCGATTTTGGCCTTGCGAAGGAATATGGCGGTGTTACGACAGTTTGCTTTGATGATGTCAGCCGACGCGATTTCCACCTAAAATGGCTTTGTGTTCACGCCGCCATCTCTTTCGCTTACCTTCCTCGCTATCACTGCTGCATTTATTGGATTCGCTGTGGGCGTAATCTCGGGGCTCTCAGCCTCTCTATTGCTGAAGCTAGAGATTGGATTTCCAACCGCCGTTGTGGATGGCATTCTTGGGGCGGCTGGATTCTCCATCGGGTGGTTTACCGTTTTTTTGATCCCTTGGCGAAATACCATCACTTATTACGTCGAGAAGACCCTCGTGACTTCCACGATGAGCCATTACCAGCATCCATATTTGGTGGCTTACGTCGCCGCGATGATTCTTCCTATCCTGAGCGAGCTTTTCCGCTACAGAAACTCCGCCAGAAGGGTTCCGAAGCAGCACCTGGCGACGCGATAAAATCCTTCTCATGCCGGAAAAATCACTTACTCCCGACGAAAAACTGCAACAGGAATTCGACCGCTGGGCCGTTGCCAGTTCCGCGGTCGGCTTACCTTACTTTGTCTTCAGGTTCGGGAAGAACATTCGGCGCGTTGCGAAGGAACTCCATTAGTCGGTCGCCGGTCTTCTGGCCCGCACGTTTCTTGAAAAACTCCGCCGCCGTCTCCGCCACTCCCACCTTTTCCGCCACCGCCGACGCAATCCATTGATTTAGTGAGACGCCGTCTTCCTGCGCCAGACGTTGCGCCGCCTTCTTGATTGAGAGAGGGAGCTTCAAAGGATAAGTTGCTTTGCTCATCGTTTCACCATCTTTAGCAAGTCTGGCGGGGTGAGGATTGGAACCGCGAATCGTTTACCCGCCAAGGCAAAGTCCCGGATATTGTATGTCACCAACGCATCCGCGTGGCCATTGATGGCCGCCTCGAGAACCATCTCGTCGCTCGGATCCCGAACCTGGGGCCGCCAGAGAAAACGCACCTCGACCGGTTCGACCAGGGCTGCAAGTTCGGCCAGGAACTCGTCGATCATGTCCAGCGTCAAGCCGTGGGCGAGGCGCTGTTCCGGACGCTTCAACACATCCTCGTATTCCAAAAACAGCGGAGGAGTAGCCAATGGTATAAGGCGCCGGCTTGCTACCAGCCTGAGTACGGCGTTTCCAGCTCCGGCCCGAGTCCGCAGGGCTGCCACTACCACCGACGTATCGAGAACGACCCGCTCGATCATGTGACATCCTATAAGATATCACATCTTATAGGATGCCTCATACGATTTTCTTGCTGTGGTAGAAGATAGAGGCCCCGAAATGCCAGAAAAATCACTCACTCCCGACGAGAAGCTGCAGCAGGAATTCAACCGCTGGGCCGTTGCCGGCGAAGGGCCGAAGATGGAGAATCATCATCTCGACATCACGGCGAAGACGATTCGCCGCATGAGCCTGCGCCCGGGTGAACGCGTGCTTGACCTGGGTTGCGGCTCGGGATGGGCGACGCGGCTGCTGGCGCGGCTGGTCGGCGATGGGCCGGACGGATTCGGGCAGGTGGTTGGCCTCGACGTTGCCGACGAGATGATTCGCGAGGCGCGTGCGGCCTCGAAAGATTTCGACAATGTGTTGTATGTCTGGGGATCGGCGCAGCAGATTCCCTGGGAAGAGAATTTTTTTGACAAGGTGCTGTCGGTCGAGTCGTTTTACTATTACGCCGACCAGGATCGCGCACTGATGGAACTATTTCGCGTGATGGCGCCGCGAGGCAGATTATTCATCCTCATCAATCTATACAAAGACAACCCATACTCGCTGCAGTGGGTGGACATGCTGAAGGTGCCGGTACACGTGCGCTCGGCGGAAGAGTACGTGGCGCTGTTGAAGAAACATGCCTTCGAAAATGTTGAGGCCTGCCGCGTTCCCGATGACACGCCCACGCCGGATGACTACAAAACGAAATCGTTTCATAGCCTGGACGATCTGCGCGCGTTCAAGCGCGAGGGCGCGCTGTTGCTGATGGCTTCGAAGCCCGATCTGCGCACGCCTGCACCGGGGTATACGATTTATTGAAGGAGTGCGCGGCTAATGAATGCCCCTTAGCCGAGAGCCTAACCTCAGCGGCTAGAGCCGAAACTTTCTGCTGCAACCTACGCCACGACTGGAGTCGTGCCCTTCCCGATCTGCACAAGTCTCCTGAGACCGGGCCCGACTCTCCGCTAGATTTCGCTGTCGTCATCGTCATCTTTGTCGCGATGGCCCAGGTCTTTCGCGGGGCTGAGGGCGCGGCCATCGGAGGCGTGGCGGATTTCGATGCGGCCATTCACGTTGGAGAGTTTAATGCGCGGGCCGCCGGTGCCCAGTTCGCCGCGCAGGTCGTGGCCGACGAAGCTGTGATGATTCACGTGCAAGCCGAAGTCATTCTCGATCCCGCCGGAAACTGTGCTGGCCTCGATCTCCGCTTTCGAATCCGAAGGAATCGTCATCTCCATCGAGCCGTTGACGGAACTCAGTTTGATGGACGAACCGGAAAGATCGTCAAACTTGGCGTCCAGGTGGCCATTGATGGTGGAGAGATCGGCGCGGCCGGAGAGGTTGTGAGCCTCCAGTCTGCCGTTGATGCAGGAGGCGTGTACCTCACCCTTTGCGCCCGTGATGTCGAGGGCGCCATTGATCAGTTTGATCTCGTCGAGGCGCGCGCCGCGTGGCACGGTCAGAGTGTATTCGACGGTGGCGGGATTATTGTGCGAGCCCCAGTTGAAAGTGAGATCGTGGTCGGGATACTTGGTGCGAATCGAAAGATGGTCGTTGCCGGAATCGATGTCGATGCGCGCCTGCTCGAGCCGTTCCTTGGAGTCGGCGTATTTGACGGCATCCACTTTGACTTCGTTCCGCTCCCAGGTGGAGATGTGAACCGCGCCGTTGATGTTATCGAGCTCTACACGGCCGTCGGCAGTGAGGGCGTAGGTCTGGTGGAACTCCTCGGTGAATGCACCGCGGTGATCGGACGCCTGCGCCGCGAGGGCGAGGATGAAAAACGCGCAGGTGCTCAGGACGATTCCTGAGCGAGCGTGGAATTGGCGTGGACGGTTCATGGAAATCCTCCGTTACAAAACATTAGACGCGACGATTGGAAAATAGTGAGGGCCGAGGCGAAGAAAGGCCGCCTTGCATACCTGGGTATACGAAACGCGCCTTGGGGATGTTCCCCTTCATTTTCGGGTGGAGGCCGGATATTTCCGCCCCGCTTCGGTGAGCAAGTAGACGCCGAGGATGGTTATCTCCGGCTCAATCGGATGCCGGTAACGCTGGCCGGGATAAACCACGTAGTAAATTGCTGGATATAACAAGATCAGCCAGAACAGCAGCCATGCGCCGGGTCTGCGCTGGCGCAGGGCGCGCCCGAGTCCCCAGAGCATGAGCACAGAGGAGGCGAGGAACAGCGAGTTCCTCAACTGGGCCAGCCACCAGATCTGTGAAACTTTGGGCGGCCCATTCCAGTAGTAGACGAAGCGCTTGAGACAGAGCACGGCGAAGCGCGGGTAATCGGCCTTGATGTAATCGAGCGCCTGCCGCTTGCGGTTTTCGATGTAACCTAACTCGCCCAGGGAGATGTACTGGCGCATGGCGAAAGTATCCTGCGTGGGATGCAGATACTGCATCCAGGTGCCGTCGGCGCCGTTGCCGTTGCCGAGGCGCAGTTCCGCACCGAGATTGTCGCGGATGAAAATGAACTTTCCGAAGGTTCGATAGTTGCGCGCGGTCCAGGGAGCGATGCAGGCAATGAAAATTAAAGAAGCCAGGAGGATGCCAGCCGCCGAAGGCTTGCGCCGTTTCGCGCGGTGATACCACGCCCACAGCCCCGAGGCGGGCAGGAAGGCAATTAGTGCCGTGCTGTTCAGCGCTGCGACGCCCCAGAGCAATCCAAATTCGATCCACGGCGTTAGTCCGTCGCGATCCTCAAGGGTCAGCACCAGCCAGAAAATCACGGCTAACAGCAGCGCCGAAAAACTTGTCTCCCAGACCCAGCGTGTGCACCAAGCCATCGCGTAAGGCAAAAGCGCCCAGGTCCAGGCCGAGCCGACGGCGACTTTTTCGGAGAAGATCCTGCGCGCGATGAGGAAAATCGGAATGCAGGTCAGCGCGGAAAAAACGCTGTTGATGCTGAGCAAAACGAAAGCCGATGCTCTCGAATAAATGCCGAAGATGTGGAAGACGCCGGCAATCAGGTAGGGATACAGCGGCGGTTCCCAGGCGGTTGGACCCGTGGGTGCGCCAAAAGCATCGCTGAAGCCGTGTCCGGAGGCGATGGCCGCGCCGATGCGTCCCATCTCCCAACCGAAGCCGAAGTTGTTTTCCAGGGGTTTGAACTTGTAAGTGTGGCCGACAATGATCCAGCCCACGCGCAAGAACAGGGCGATGGCGACCATCCAAAACTGCGAGGTGCGGATATGCGCCCACGCATCGAGGAGCTGGGTGGTGACGCGTTTCTGGTCAGCGGCCACGGCGGGCTTTGAATCCATGAATGATTCTATTTGTAGCTGAGTCACGCCGCGGCGGCAACTCAACCACTTTGTCGCGAATGGATTGACACTTGCCGGTGGGATACCTAGACTGAGTTGCTTCGCGCCATTGCCGGGCGGTTGAACGTATAATTGTTTCGATAACCTGTACGAACCGAGGTCACCTGATGGGCTGGCTGCAAAATAAGTTCGAAAAGAATTTCATGATCAGCACGGTGGACTACGTCTTCAACTGGGCGCGCAAGTCCGCGGTGTGGCCGATGACGTTTGGCCTGGCTTGCTGCGCGATTGAGATGATCGCCTCGTCGACCTCGCGATTCGATATCGCGCGCTTCGGCTCGGAAGTGTTCCGTCCCAGCCCGCGGCAAAGTGACCTGATGATTGTGGCCGGCACTGTGACCTTGAAGATGGCGCCGGTGGTGAAGCGCATCTATGACCAGATGCCCGACCCGAAGTGGGTGATCTCGATGGGCGCGTGCTCGTCGGTGGGCGGCCCATTCAATACTTATGCCGTGTTGCAGGGCGTCGACAAAATCGTGCCCACGGACGTTTACGTCACCGGCTGCCCGCCGCGTCCGGAAAATCTTTTCTACGCACTGCTCAAGCTGCAGGACAAAATCGACACCATGACGCTCGCCAAGAAGCCCACGGAAGTGCGGCTCGATCCGAATATGATGGAGAACTTCAAGCGCCAGGTCATGATCGCGCAGACGGCGCAGCCGAAGTAGCCGTCAGCCGTCAGCTAGCCGTCAGGAAAACCAATGTGGGGACAGCCGCCCTCGGCTGTCCGCCGAGCGCAGCTCGGCAATTCTTCCCAAAGGATTCAGATCGAAGGATTCAAAGACTCATGCCGACCTTCACGAAACTCACCAATCAATCCGAACTCCCGCCCGCCGACGAAGCCAAAGAATTCCCCTGCGGCGCCGAAACCATCTGCGTCGCGAACGTAAACGGCGTCTACAGCGCCATGGACAACGTCTGCCTGCATCGCGGCGGCCCGCTGGGCCAGGGAATGATCGAAGGCGGTAAGGTTGTGTGCCCCTGGCATGGCTGGGCCTGGGACACAAAGACCGGCGAGGCCGAGCAGAACCCCAGCATGAAAGTTGCCGTGTATCCGCTGAAGATCGAGAACGGTGACGTGCTGATTGAGATCTAGCGGTATGACTGGCGAAAACTCATGAGTCCGGTCACTCATTTTTTCAGCGGATGGGTTCTCGCAAACTGCTTCGACCTGGGCCGCAAGGACCGCGCCCTGGTCACGCTTGCGTGCGTCGTTCCGGATGTCGACGGCCTCGGCATTATTCCTGAAATCCTTACTCGAAACTCAGCTCATCCCCTATTGTGGTTTTCTCTCTATCACCACTCTCTTCACAACCTGGCGTTCGCGCTGGCCATTGCGGCGATAGCTTTCGCGCTGGCCGCACAGAAATGGAAGACGGGGCTACTCGCTCTCCTGAGTTTCCACGTTCATCTGTTTGAGGATGTGCTGGGTTCGCGTGGTCCCGACGGGTACCAGTGGCCGATTCCTTATCTCGCCCCGTTCTCTTCGTCATTGCAACTTGTCTGGCGGGGGCAATGGGGCCTGAACGCCTGGCCAAATATCTTGATCACGATAGTGTTGCTGCTGATCACACTCTGGCTGGCACGAAGCAGAGGATTCTCTCCGCTGGAGATGGTGTCGGCAAGAGCCGACAGGCCCTTGGTGGAGACTCTGCGGCGGCGCTTTCCGGTCAGAATGCCCGTCTGACATGCAGATCGGGAAGCAGGGAGCTATCCCAGCAGCCTGAGGAACTTTGAGCTTTGATTGTCGTAGCCTGGAAACACCGTCGCCAGATTCCTATTCCCCATGTGTCGCGCCACAGCTTCGCCGACGACCTGGCGGAAATCCGTGGTGAGAGCCAAGTCCCGGCCTTCGTAGAGCTGCGACTGATCGAGTCCGGGCCAGCGTCCGTAGACTTTACCGCCTTTCACCGGTCCGCCCAGAACGAACATCACGTTGGCGTGGCCGTGGTCCGTACCGCGGTTTCCATTCTCGCGCGCGGTGCGGCCAAATTCTGACATGGTCACAACCACCGTGTCTTCGCCGAGATCTCCAAGATCGGTCCAGAAGGCGGCGAGCGCCTGCGAGAAGTCGCGGAGCAGGTTCGCAATCTGACCTTCGGTTGCGCCTTCGTTGACGTGATGGTCCCAGCCGCCAATATCGGCAAACGCCACCTGCACGCCAAGGTTCGCTTTGATAAGTTGCGCGAGCTGGCGCAGGCTGTCGCCGAAGCGTCCCTTAGGATAATCGGCGCCGGGCGAAGGCTTGTACTTCGACGGGTCGGCGGCCTTCAACATTTTGACCGCGTCAAAAGTTTCTTCTCCGGTACCGTGCAGCACGGCGTCGAGGGAATGGTCGTACATAGCCTCAAACGTATTCGCAACCGGCGAAGCTTTCGGGTTGCGGCCGCCGACCGAGAAATCGTTGATGTTGTTCATCGCGATGGCCGGTTCGAGGCCACCTAAAATGCGAGGGATCGACGGGCCCATGGCGATAGCCTCGAAGGCCGATCTTTGTGGCGGCTGCGGAAGGTTGCGAAGAGTGCGGTTAAGCCATCCATCGTCAGTAGACTTTACGCCCGGAGTGCCAGCCTCCATGAAGTCCTGCGCATCGAAGTGAGAGCGGCTGGGGTCGGGCGATCCGGCGGCATGCACAATCGCCAATTGACCCTGCTTCCAGAGCGGCTGAAACGGCGCGAGGGAAGGATGCAGGCCGAAGAAGCCATCGAGATCGAGCACAGCCTTGCGTGGAATATTGATGCTGGGCCGCATGGCGTAATACTGCGGCTCGCCGTGAGGCACAACAATGTTCAAACCGTCGGCCGCGCCCCGCTGAAAAATCACCACAAGACGTTTGGAGCGCGTGCCTGCTTGAGCCGCGCCCCATGCGGCGCGCGCGAGAAAGCTGGGCACCGCCGCCGTTCCGACAACGGCCAAAGCGCTGTTACGAAGAAAGACGCGACGTGTGATGGACATGAAAACAGCTCCTAGCTTCTAGTTCTAGCTCCTAGCTTCTAGTTTCTAGTTCCTGGCTACTACTCTTTACTTAGCATCCCGACACAAAACCAAAGGTATTAGCTAGAAGCTAGTAGCTAGCAGCTATTTTCTCTGAAACTCCGGCGAGCCCAGCAGCAAGCCCGCGATTGTGCTCAGTTCCGGCGGACGTTGTTTCTGATGCGCGCCGTTCCCTGCCGCCGCGTCGATCTGTGCCATGATCGAGTCGTGCGTCTGTTTGGATACATCTCCGTCAAGCAGGCTGATCTCCAGCGCTGAAAGAGCGAGAGTAGAATCCGGCGGGGGGTTAGGCGGACTGCTTCCGGCCAACTGCCCAACGTCTACCTTCACGGCCTTAATCTTGCCGCCGGTCAGCGCTAAAGCAAAATTCATGCGAGTGAGCAGCGCGGAAGAACTCACCCACGTTTCCGCTTTCATGGAATAACCCGTGGGCGGCTGCGCGCCGTAAAGTGGCATACCCATGTTGTTGAGCTGGCGGATGAGCGGCAATGCATCGTCGACTTCAGCCCCAGTCGCGCGCACCGCCGATGCCACGAACTCCAGCGGCGTCTTCACCTTGGCGCGGTAGGTCCCGTCCTCCCAAAACTCCGGCGAGTGAAAAAGCACGGTCAGCACTTCGCGAATGTCGCCCTTTTTTTTCAGAAACGTTCTCGCCAGGCGATCGACCAAGGCTGGAGGCGGATCGTCCGAAACAAAACGTTCCGCAAGCTTCCAGGAAATAAAGTGAGCCGTCTGCGGGCTCGTAGCCAGCTTGTGCAGCACTTCCAAGCCCTCGCCTTCGCCCTTCGGCTTAATGCGATGACCCAGCACGAACTTTGGTCCGGGCTCGTGCATGCGTGGCTCAAACTTGAAACTGCCGCCCTGGTAAGGCCTGTCGATGGTCCACCCAGTAAAAACTTTGGCGACCTCGGTGACATCGCGCTGCGAGTAGCCCCCATTCACGCTGAGCGTATGCAGTTCGAGCAACTCGCGCCCGTAGTTTTCGTTGAGGCCACTGGGGCGCTTGCCCTGATTTGGCCGCGGACGCGGCGGATAACGGCGCCCGTAGGGACCGTAGGGACGCGGGGGAATGCCCATGGCCTGCGCCGAATCCGGTCCCACACTGAGCCAGTTGTCCAGGTAGAACAACATTGCCGGACTCTTCGCCGTGGCCACCAGCAGGTCTTCGAATTTTCCCAGCGCGTGCGGTCGAATCACATCCCGCTCATAACTGGTAACGAGCAGGCGGTCAACGCCCTTGTCCACGAAGACGTTGAAGTGGTTAAACCAAAAATCAGCCATCACTTCTTCCAGTTGACGCTCGCCGTAGATGGCGCGCAAAAGCTTCGCCTGCGCCAGTTCTCCAGTGACCACTCCCGGAGGGTTATTCATGGCAAGCAGAGTCTCCTTCTGCTTGGGTGGCAGGCCTTCAAGAAATTCCTGGCCTTTACCACCGCGAAGAGAATCGGCAACCGCGAGTTGCGCCGCCGGCGACAGGCTTAGAACTTTCTTGAAACGCTGGTCCGCGGGAAGGCTCGGCAGTTGCTGCACATCAAGATCGGCATAAAGCTGTTCCTCGCGCCTTCGCGCCTGCTCTTCCTCTTCCGGCGTCATCTTTGCGGGAGGCGCGGCGGGCGCCATTGCATCGTTGTTGGCTAGTTCAGTCTTTGCGCTTGCATTTGCGGCAGGTTCGCTTCCTGCAGCAGCCGGGTTCATGGCGGCGTTCATTGCAGAATTATCCGCAGAGGGGTTCGTGCCCTCCGCTGCCGCGCCTTGTGAGGAACCGGCTGCGGCCGCATTCCGGGCGCCATCAAACGCTGCGGGATTTGTATTCTTGCCGGCTTCCTGCAAACGTTCTTTTTTTTCCTGTTGCCGGTCGATCTGAACTTGATACACCATCCGCAGAGCCGCATCGGATGGCATGGGCTTCTTGCCGTTCATCACCTGATTGATCTCTTGGCCATCAGGAAAATTTTCCGCCAACTCCTTGGTATTCATGCGCACCGTGCGGAACGGTTCCAGGCGCGCATTAAGGGCGCTATCGTCGATTTTTTCGGGATGCAGTTGCAGATCGATCCACTTGTCGGCACCGATCGCCATCACTCGCTGCACATCCCCCGGGCGCGGACCAAAAGTCAGGCGATTGAGCGCGTGCAGGGCGCGGCGTTGATCGCTGGCGCCGGAGGGCGTCTTCTCCTTGTCCTTTTTCTTAGCCAGCAACGGCGGAACGGCGCACGCCAGGCTGACAGCCAGAAGAAGAACGGCGTACTTGGTTACGGCGCGGCCCATTGGAGGCTCCAGATCGGCGAAAGGGACAGCTCTTCTATTATCAACCCAGAATGAAAAGAAAAGTTTCCCCGCATGTGATTACCAAAGGCAGGCCAAGAGCTTTTGGACCAGAAGCTAAGAGCTAAGAGCTAGGAGCTGCTAAGTCAAATACATTTTGCCCCGGGAGACTTTGTGCTGCAAGGTTGCAGCCAACTGGTCGACGTCGGTGGGAGAAATGTTGACCGACATGTGATCGGCCAGGAGCGGTGTTCGATTGCTTCCGACGGCATCGCGCCGTACTTGAATCATGAGAGCCTGCACGACGTTGGGATCGTATTTCTGCGGAGTCATGCGCACCAGATCGCTGAGCGCGCCTCCCAAGGAAAGCGGTTCGCGATAGGGACGCGCGCTGGTCATGGCGTCAAACGTATCGGCAAGCGCCATAATGCGCACGGGCATGGGTAAGTCGTCATTGGCCAAACCGTCGGGATATCCGGATCCGTCGCAACGCTCATGGTGCCAGCGCACCGCTTCATGAATCTTCGGCCAGGGGAATTCTACGCTGCTGACAATCTGATGGCCGACCACAGTGTGGTCCGCCATTTCGCGGAACTCTTCGGGATTGAGCGCACTCGCCTTGCTGAATAGCCGGCGGTCGACGGCCACTTTGCCGATGTCGTGCAGATATCCCGCGCTGCGCAGCGCGGCGACTTCGCTGGCATCCACGCCCATCGCTTCCCCAATCGCGGCAGCGTAGCGGCCCACGCGCAGAGAGTGACCGTGAATGTTGACGTGTTTTACATCAATGGCGGTGGCGAAGGCCTCCAGAGCACTGTCATAGAAGCCGTGCAAAGACGCCATCAGGCGCAAGTTTTCGGTCACGCGCTGGGCCAGCGTTTGGGTCAGCGCGTGGTTGTGGACGGCGAGCCCGATGTAGCTGCACAGCAGATTCGTGGCCTCGAGTTCCGCTTCCAGATAGGGCGCATCACCCGGACGCCTGCCCAGAGCGATGACTCCGGCGAGTTTTCCAACCGATTTGAGCGGAGCGATGCACTTGAAAAGCTCGGGAGCGACGTTGCCATTGGAACTGAGAAACACGGAATAGGTGGAAGCGTTGAGCACGATCGGTCCGCGCGCGGCGGCGAGGGCGTGCGCATGTTTAGGGAGAAGCGGGATGAAGGCCGGCTCGGGAAGCATGGCGAAACCCTGCGCCGCCACGGACGAGAGCATTGTGGGTTTCTCGTTGAACACGAAGAGCGCACCTTCGCGCGCGCCTGCCGCTTCCATCACGGCGGAGAGCATGCGGCGCGATGTGTCGGTGAATTCGCGCTCGGCCGTGAGCTCGGGCCCCAGCTCGGAGAGAGCTTCAACGGTGCGCAACAGCCTGCGGAAATTATTTGTCTCCACGGCCAAGATGTGTGGGTTATAGAGTTAAACAGATTGAGCCTAACATGCAGAAGTTCACGCGGCGAAGTGGCGCTGTTGGTTAGTTTGGTGCCACGGGAAACAGGTGAAACGCGGTGACAAATTTCATTCCGGGCTGTGCGCCAGAACTTAGAAATGCTCGCACAGTTCCGCGAACCGGCCCACGATGAGCAGCCGCTGCGGCGGAGGAGCGGCGTTCACTTCCTCATGTTCCAGAATCCAGGTATCTCCGTGAGGAACGAAAACCGCGTGCAAACCAGCGGCCAGCGCGGGATTGATGTCAGATTTCGGGCTGTTGCCGACCATCCAGGTAGAGTCGTGCGCGAGTTCATATTTCTCGACGACCGCCTGGTAGGCTGCGGAATCTTTTTCGGCGACGATCTCCGTAGCCGCAAAGTATTGTTTCAATCCTGAGCGCTCGATCTTTCCCGTCTGCTCCACAATCGCACCCTTGGTCAGCAGGATGAGATGGTGCCGGCCGGAAAGATACTGCAGAGTTTGAGGAACGTCGGGCAGAATCTCGATCGGATGATCGGCGATAGTGTGCGCGAAACTGTGGATCTGCGCGTGCAACGCGGGCGTGACCGGCTGCACGCTGAGCCGCTCAAATGTATCCACCAGAGCATGCGCAAAGCTGTGCAGCCCGTATCCATGCTTCACAATGCATTCCCGCTCCACATCGTTGAGAACTTCGCGCACTTGCTCAGGAGAACATTCGTGGTGATTGAGAAATGAAATGAAACGCGCGATGGCCCGCTCAAAATAAATGTTGTTTTCCCAGAGCGTGTCGTCGGCGTCGATCAGCAGGGTTTGGGGTTGGATGGCGTTTGAGATCGTGCCGGACAAATGTGCAATGCTCCTTGAGAAAGCTACTAGCTGCTAGCCTCTAGCGAAACCCAGCCGGGAATTGCCTCCCGACCGGTGATCCCACTTCTTCTTGAGGGAATTGCTGCTAATAAGGTGATGTCGCAGCAAGGAGCTAGTAGCTAGGAGCCAGAAGCTCTTCCTAAACCCAATCCACGCGCGCCTCAGGCCCAATAATCCCCGCCTTGTGTCCCATATCGAGCAGACGCATAACCCCCTCGCGTCCTTCTGGCCCGTAATCGAGCGTGCGCTCGTTCACGTACATGCCGACGAACCGGTCGGCAGTTTGCGTGTCAAGATCGCGGGCGAACTGCATGGCGTAGGACAAGGCTTCTTCGCGGTGGTCGAGCGCGTACTGAATGCTGTCGCGCAATGCGCTATTGACAGCGGAAATCAGCTCCGGTCCGAGCGAGCGGCGGATAGCGTTGCCTCCCAGCGGCAGCGGCAGCCCCGTCATCTTCTGCCACCAGCGGCCGAGATCGACGATGCGGTGCAGGCCCGCTTTGTCGTAGGTCAACTGGCCTTCATGGATGATGAGTCCAGCTTCGTACTTGCCCTCGAGCAGTTGCGGAATAATCTGGTCGAAGGGCACGACTTCCGTCTCAATTCCGGGAGCAAAAAGTTGCAGCGCGAGATATGCGGTTGTAAGCGTGCCCGGAACGGCGATGCGTTTTTCCTTAATCTCGTTCTGTGTGAACGGGCGCGGTGAAACGATCATCGGCCCATACCCTTCGCCCACGCTGCCCCCGCACGACATGAGCGCGTATAAATCCTGGATATAAGGATAGGCGTGAAACGAAATCGCGGTGACATCGTATACGCCCTGGCGCGCCTTCTGGTTCAAGGTCTCGATATCGCAAAGCGTGTGAGTGAAGCGCAGTCCCGGAACGCGAACCTTGCTGGTGGCAAGGCCATAAAACATGAACGCATCGTCGGAATCCGGGCTGTGAGCGATGGAAATCTCGCGCACCTGCGATGACTGGCTGCCGCCGGAATGTTTTGTTTCTACCGCTGAAACTACTGTCATTTTTGAACTCCAACCACTTACTGACCGCGTGCTTTAACGCTGTGCATCCCGTGAACGCTGCCATCGCGCCGCAATTCCGGCAGCCATCATTACCTTAATTATTTCCGCGAACAGAAACCAGTAGAGGCCCCACCGGAAAGCTTGCGCGACCGAATGCGTCAGAACTGCGAGCCAGGCCAAGCCTCCGGTGAAAAGCACAACTTCGCCGAGAAATCCGCCCATCGCGGCGCGGACAAAATTCTTGCGCCCATGTTCCATAACGTATCCCGCGACCCAGGCAACCAGCGGATAAGTCAGTAGAAATCCCGCCGTTGCACCGTGGAACAATTGCGCGATTCCTCCGGCTCCAGTGGGATTGAACACCGGCATTCCCATCGCGCCTTCGGCCAGATAAAGCGCCAGGGCCGCAAACCCGCGCCGGCTGCCCAGCAGCAGGCCAACCAGCAGGACGCCGAAGTTCTGCACCGTCAGCGGCACCGGCGTGAATGGCAGCGGAATCGTGATACGCGCGCACAGCGCGACGAACAAGCTGCCGGCAACCACCAGGGCCACTTGCCGCGCGGCTTCGGAGAAGAAAACGCTTTCCCGCGAACTGCTTAAAGTTAGCATTGCCGGTTTTGCCATGGGAGAGTCTCCAGATTGTCGGCGCGAAACATCAATGCTCAACGTTGCCCGACTGACGTTCGCGTTCTACTTCGCTGGAAGTTCCTTCCTGCGCAGCATGCGCGGCCTGCAGGTGCCGGCGCAACCGCATATACAACGCGATCGCAACGCACACTACTACCAGCGTACTCACACCCAGGATCAGGAACCACCAGATCATCCGCACAACCGAGTAGGATAACAGATGATCTGGCAGTGATGCGGGCAGTTTTCGTCACGCGGAACTCGATTGACGGGGAAATGAAGCCGCTCCAGCGCGGCCCCCGGCAAGACGTTCGCAGCTCCCGATTTCTTAACTCGCCTTCGCCGGGGCGAGCTTCTCCCGCATCGTTTCGACTCGCTTGAGCATGAATTTGAACCGTTCCCGGCCATATTTGGAACTCATAATGACCTTCTCGATGGCGCCGAACATCTCCGGGTCGCCAACCTTTTCCCGCAATTCCTTGATAAAAGGCTGAACCTTCGCAAAGACAATAAACATCTCCCCGCTTACCGCTGGCTGGAGAAATAGGTCCGAGTTCAACGCGCCGGCCAGCACATGCTCCAATAGCCGCTCACCTGGCGCAACCAGTTATTCTGCGGCGTCCCGGGAACGTACGCCAACTTCATGAAATCGTCGGCGCTCCGCGGCCAGAATTCGATGAACCACCAGTTGCGCGCCTTGCGCATTTCCGCTTCGCGGCGCAGATCGTAGAGTTGGAGAATCAGTTGAGCATCGGCAGCGGTAGGTTTCTTAGGCATCGGCATCCCTCCCTTATTTATTTGCGGACAAGTAATGGAATAGAACGAATCGGATTGGTAGCAACGCTTGATACTAATACCGCGGCTGCAAGAAGACTAGGCCGTGGTCGCGGCAGCCTCGACTGGCGCCGCACGCTCGTAGTCGCACTCCTTATTCGGACAAGCGATCACCGGTCCAGCTTTCAAGAACTTCTCGACCAGAAACTCGCCGCCGCAACTCGGACATTTTTCGGGAATTGGCTTGTGCGCCGAAGTGAACTTGCAATTCGGATAATTCCCGCACCCGTAGAACGTGTTGCCCTTCCGCGCGCGCTTCTCCACCAGTTCGCCGTCCTTGCACTCGGGGCACTTCACGCCGATGAAGTTCTGCTTCACATACTTGCATTCGGGATATCCGCTGCACGCGGTGAACTCGCCGAAGCGGCCGTGGCGGATCATCATGTTGCGCCCACACTTCGGGCAGAGCTCATCGAGCGGGATGTCCGGAACTTTCTTGCCCTGGTCGAGGCGCCGCGTGGTCTTGCAATCGGGATAGCCCGTGCAGGCCATGAACTGTCCGAAGCGGCCGCGCTTCAGCACCATCACCCGCCCGCAGTTCTCGCAATATTCTTCCTGCGTAGTCTCCTGCACATCGGCGGAATCAAGGTCGGGCAGGTTGATCGGATTTTCTTTCGTGAACGTACAGGTGTTCGGATCTTCCTTATCGTAGGTGCTGCACGCGTAGAACGATCCGTGCCGGCCCCACTTGATCACCAGCGGCGCGCCACACTTCTCGCACTTCTCGTCCGTGGGCTTCTCCATCCGCTTGATGTTCTCCATATGCTTTTCGGCATATTTGAGGTCCTTCGTAAACTTCTTGTAGAAGTCGCCCAGCGTGTCGGTCCACTTCTCCTTGCCTTCTTCGATCTCGTCCAGCTTTTCTTCCAGGCCGGCGGTGTAGGCCACGTCGAAAATGTCGCGGAAGTTTTCTACCAGCAAATCGGTGACCACCAACCCGATCTCGGTCGGAGTAAACTTGCCGCCCAACTTCTGCACGTACTGCCGTTCTTGAATCGTCGACAAAATCGCCGAGTACGTCGATGGACGCCCAATCCCACGCTCTTCCAGCTCTTTCACCAGCGACGCTTCGTTGTAGCGCGGCGGCGGTTCGGTGAAATGCTGTTCCGGCTTCAATTCTTTTAACGTGAGTTTTTGCCCGGCTTCCAAGGCTGGCAGTTTGTGTTTCAGTTCTTCGTCTTCTTCGTCCTTGCCTTCCTTCGACTCTTCATAGACGCGCAGGAAGCCATCGAACTTCATCACCGATCCGGTCACGCGGAACCAGAAAACATCGCCGTTCTTTGCTTTCGCATCGATCTCCACTGTCGTCTGGTCGAAGACTGCGGGCATGATCTGCGACGCCACAAAACGCTGCCAGATCAGCTTGTAGACCTTGAATTCATCTTCTTTCAAATACTGCTTCACCTGGTCGGGATGCCGCATCGCCGAGGTCGGGCGGATGGCTTCGTGCGCCGCTTGCGCTTCCTTCTTCTCCTTATATGTATTCGGAGTTTCCGGCAGGTAAGCCGCGCCGTATTCCTTGCCAACGTATTCGCGTACTTCCTGAATCGCCTCGGGCGCAACGCGGGTGGAATCGGTACGCATGTAGGTGATCAGACCAACCAGGCCTTCTTCGCCCAGCTCCACGCCTTCATACAGCCGTTGCGCGATCATCATCGTGCGCTTCACGCTGAAGCGCAGTTTGCGGGAAGAGTCTTGCTGCAACTTGCTGGTGGTGAAGGGAGGCGCGGCGTTGCGGCGACGCTCTTTCTTATCGACTGAGCGGACGAGCCAGTCGGCTTGCTCAATCGCGGCGCGGATCTTTTCCGCATCCTCGCCGTTGGTGACTTCGATCTTTTCTTCGCCCTTACCCAGGAAGCGAGCGTCGAAAGCAGGAGGTTTACTGGCTGCTAGATGCGCATCGATCGTCCAGTACTCTTTCTTTTCGAACGCTTTAATTTCACGTTCGCGTTCGACGATCAATCGCAGGGCGACGGTCTGTACCCGCCCGGCGGAAAGACCGCGGCGAACCTTATCCCACAGCAGCGGCGAAACCTGATAGCCGACCAGCCGGTCAAGCACGCGCCGTGCCTGCTGCGCGTCTACAAGATTTTGGTCGATGGCGCGGGGATGCTCGAAAGCCGCTTGCACGGCACGCTTGGTGATCTCGTTAAACGTAACGCGCTGAATGCGTGGAACGGCGTTCGCGTCTTCTTTTTTCTTCTTCTTGCTTTTCTTCGAGTGGCCGTTGCTGTCCAACTCAAAGGCAAGATGAGCCGCGATCGCCTCGCCTTCGCGGTCCGGGTCAGGCGCCAGATAGATCGCGTCCATCCCAGCCGCCACCTTCTTCAGCTTGGCCAGAACCTTTTCTTTCCCAGGGATGACGACGTAGTCGGTCTCAAACTGGTTGCTGGTATCGACTCCCAGCGTGCTCTTGGGCAGATCTTTCACGTGGCCGAGCGAGGCCTCGACGGTAAATCCCTTTCCCAGATATTTCTGGATGGTCTTCGCCTTGGCCGGCGATTCGACAATGACTAAACTTTTTACCAATGGACCCTCAGTTCCTTAAGAATTGTTTCGAAGCTAGCACGAATGGGATGAAGACAACAAGTTACGGGTGAAAGCTTCGAGCGGCGAGCTCCGAGCTACGAGCAAACATCAACCTTTCTCAGCGGCCTCGTGGATCGGCATTTTCTTGACGATCACAGCCGGCCGAACGCGTTGTATAAGCGCGGTCAACATGCGCTGTACTTCATCAATGTCGCGCTCAAGCCGATGAAACAGGTCTTCTTCCAGCATGTGGAGGTCATGCGCCAGCAACAAGTGATACTCCACCTCAGTCGCTGAGCCGTAGGCGATGTGCAAGAAGCGACACATCTCTCCATCGGATCGACGGCCACAGCCCTCCGCGATATTTGCTCCAATCGATGCCGCAGACCTCCTAAGCTGGCTTGTAAGCCCGTATAGTTCCTCCTTGGGGAAGACTCTGGTGGCCGCATAGATCTCGAGGGTAACCGCGTGCGCCTTTCGCCAAACGATGAGTTCCTTGAAGTCTTTCATTTTTCGTCCTCGCGCGGTCGCGAGTGTGCAATGGCTCGCAGCTCAAAGCTCGTAGCTCGCAGCTAGAAGCTTTTCACAAAATTCTTCCCCGGCATCTGCCTTACCTTGCCGGTCAGCTCCAGCTCGAACAGGGCAGCGAAGATTTCCGAAGAAGACATTTCGTTTTCCAGACGCTCCACTAGTTCATCGATGTGCGTGGCCTCGTCGGCCTTCAGCAGGCTCAGGATTCGTTTCTCGTGCGGAGGAAGCCCTTCGTCCGGGAATAGAGATGCGGAACCCGCCTCGCCGGATTCAGGCGACGGTGGCGGCGTCAACGCCAGCTTCACCTCTGGCGGCAAATCTTCCCACACATCTTCCCACGTCGCGACCAGCTTCGCGCCTTGCTTGATCAGAGTGTTCGGTCCCCAGGAATTTTTGTTCGTAACGTTGCCGGGCACAGCGAAAACGTCGCGGTTTTGCTCGAGCGCGCACCGCGCCGTAATGCGCGTTCCGGAATATTCCGCAGCTTCCACCACCAGCACGCCCACAGACATGCCACTTAGAATCCGGTTGCGGATGGGAAAATTCTGCGGCGCTGCGAATGTTCCCATGCGGAATTCGGAGATGAGCGCTCCTCCCAGCGCCAGAATCTGCTCGGACAGACGGGAATTTTCTTTCGGATAAATCACGTCAACGCCTGTGCCGAACACCGCGACTGTCTTACCTTTGGCCGTGATCGCTCCGCGATGGCTGGCGGTGTCGACTCCGCGGGCCATGCCGCTGATGATCACTAACCCTTGCGCCGCCAGGTCACACGCCAGCCGCTCGGCCATCCCTGAACCGTAAGGCGTGGGATGGCGCGTGCCTACCATCGCAATACCGGGCTGCGTCAACACCTCTGGATTGCCGCGAACATACAACACCATCGGTGGATCGTAGATTTCTTTCAGCCGCGAGGGGTACCCCTGATCTTCAGGCGAGAGCACGGTCACTCCACCGGCCACGGCCCGTGCGCTCTCTTCCCGCGCCAGTTCCCCGGATTTTCCCGTGGCGATCGATTGCGCCGAAACAGCCTGAATTCCTGTGCTTTCCAGTTCGGTCAGGGATGCGTGGAATACGGCTTCGGCACTGCCGAAATGTTCAACCAGCTTCCGCGCCCTCGTCGGTCCCAGGCCGGAAGTCAGTGACAAGGCGAGCCACTCCAGAATGTGAGTTGCGGGTACAGCAACGGCGTTTGGCAAGTCTATGCTCCAGTCCTTTACCGGATCTTCACCGGACTGGGCGGACTGTAGTCATTTGGAGAATGCCGCGTCAAGGAAAGACGTCACAAGGGCCGGTTAAAGGCGGTCTGCTAAAATCAAAACAGGAATGAGACGTCTACGCATCTCTGCGATTTCCTACCTCAACACCGCGCCCCTGATGTGGGATTTCGAACACGGCGACACCGGGCGCGAGTTCGACATTTCTTACACTCTGCCTTCGGCCTGCGCTCGCGCGCTACAGGCCGGCACCGCCGACATTGGAATCATCCCGGCAGCCGCTTATGCCCAAGTCGCCGCCCTAACGGTTTTGCCTGGGGTCGCGATCGCCTCGCGCCAGCCCGTGCGTTCCATCCTGCTGGTCAGTAAAGTTCCGCTCGACAAGATTCGCACCGTGGCTCTGGATACTTCTTCCATGACCTCGGTGGCGCTGCTCAAGATTCTGTTTGAAAAATGGCTGGGCGGCGGTAGAACGTTTACTCCGATGGCGCCGGATATTGGGAAGATGCTCGCCCAGCACGATGCCGGATTGGTAATTGGAGATCCCGCGCTGCAGATTGATCGAGCGCGCTATTTCACGCTTGACCTGGCCGAAGAATGGATTCGCTATACCGGCAAGCCTTTCGTCTTCGCTTTCTGGGCGGTTCGTCAGGAGGCGTTGCGCGAATCCGCACCGTCCCAGGACTTGGCGGCAGTGTTTCAACGATCCCGCGACCACGGCCTTGAACCCGCGAACCTCGATCATATTACCCGCGAATGGGCGCCGCGACTCGGCCTCAAAGAAGCCGACGTCCGCTCCTACCTCACCGAAAGTATTTATTACCACTTGGACGCACCCTGCCTTGCCGGCTTGCAACTCTTTTATCGCTACGCGGTTGAAATCGGAGCCTTGCCCGCAGCGCCCGAAATGGATTTTCTCAGCGGCGTGAAAGCCTGTATAGCGTAATCCCGAGCGCAACCTGTAAACTCCTACAACCTGAATGCTTCTCCACCTTCATCCGTTGCTGGCAATGTCGATGTGGCGGCATCTACGCCGTATGGGTGGACCGGGGTTGGTGTTGTTAGGAATCGCCGACAATTCCGTGATCCCGCTCACCGGCAGTATGGATGTTCTCACCATCTGGCTGGCGGCTCGCCACCACGAACCGTGGCCCTACTATGCCGCCATGGCCACGCTGGGGGCGGTCATCGGCGGCTACATTACTTATGCCCTGGCGCGCAAGGGGGGCAAGGAAACCATGGAGCGCAAGCTCTCCAGGAAACGCGCGCAGCAGGCTTCCCGGGCTTTTGAGCGCTGGGGATTCGCCGCGGTCGCGATTCCCGCTCTGCTGCCTCCGCCGTTTCCCTTCGTGCCGTTTCTATTGGCAGCCGGCGCCATGCAGTATTCGCGAAAGAAATTTCTCGGCGCATTAACCCTCGGACGCGGCATTCGCTACACCATCGCCGCCGGCCTGGGATTCCACTACGGCCGCCACATCTTGCGTTTCTTCTCTCAATACTACAAACCGGCCATGGCCGTCCTGATCGGATTCGCCGTCATCGGCGCCGTGCTGACGCTCATTCAATACCTGCGTTTGCGGAAGAAGTAAACTCGCTCCAAATTTGGGTAGTGGTGCAGTTTGACTATTACACGACGACTGTCATCCTGAGCGAAGCCGTCTTTCAGGCGTAGCGAAGGATCTCCCGCTTAACCGGCCCAACGCGTAAGCCAACCTGCACCACTACCCAAATTTGGAGCCAGCCCCCACCCTCCGTTAGAATTGAACTGCAAATGTCCCTCACCAAGCAGCAAGCGCTGGAGATGTTCGAGTCCGATGACCTGATCGGCATCGGCATGGAAGCCGACGCTGTCAGGAGACAGCTGCATCCCGAAGGCACGGTCACCTACATCATCGACCGCAACATTAATTACACCAACTTCTGCACTGAATACTGCACCTTCTGCGCCTTCTATCGCCCGCTCAAAGGGCCTGCGGCGAAAGAGGGTTACATCCTCGATTTCGACACCATCTACGAAAAGATTCGCGAGACCGTCGAACTCGGCGGCACCGGCGTGCTGATGCAAGGCGGCCTGCATCCCGACCTGAAGATTGACTGGCACGAGAAAATGCTGCGTGGAATCAAAGAGCGCTTCCCGCAAGTCCATCTGCACTGCTATTCAGCCTCGGAGATCATCGCCATCGCCGAGTACAGCGAACTCAGCATTCGCGACACGATTCTCCGCCTGCGCGATGCCGGCCTCGACTCCATCCCCGGCGGCGGCGCCGAAATTCTCGACGACGAAGTTCGCTACAAAATCGCCCGCCTGAAGTGCCTGACCAACGACTGGATCAACGTCCACCGCACCGCCCACCAGATCGGCATGAGAACCACCGCGACCATGATGTTCGGCGTCGGCGAGAATTACGAAAACCGCATCAACCACTTCCAGCAACTCTACGATCTGCAGGAAGAAACCGGCGGCTTCACGGCGTTCATCCCGTGGAGCTTCCAGCCGCAAAACACCGCGCTAGGCGGCCGCCACTGGGACGAAGCCACCGCCGTGGAGTATCTGAAGACGCTGGCCATCTCACGCCTGTATCTCTCGAACTTCCTGAACGTGCAATCCAGCTGGGTCACGCAAGGCCTGAAAGTCTGCCAGATGGGCCTCCGCTTCGGCGGCAACGACGTAGGCTCGGTGATGCTGGAAGAAAATGTGGTCCGCGCCGCCGGCGTAACGAATTGCACGACAGAAGAAGAGTTGCGCCGCATCATCCGCGATGCGGGCTTCCGCCCCGCCCAGCGCGACACGCTGTACCGGCAGTATTTTCTGAATTGAGGTCGGGCAAAGAAGGTGCATACCTTTAGCCGGAAAGCGCCCATACATCTGGCCTAGGGCGCGGCCTCTTTATCTTGTCAGCCCCGGATCGCTCTAACGAGGTACACCACCAATGCGGCGACGCACGCAACGAAACCTGCAGTCACGACTACCCCCAAGACTCTTTTCGTCCATTTGTATACGGTCTCACCCTCTTTAACTCGCTCCCAGTTCTTCTTCAGGATTGTTTGGGTGTCACTCACTATCCTCACAGTGAGTGGCGGTAGGTCTTGGAATTTAGGTCGTTGGTCTTCAAATATTGCTTCAACCTTCGACAGAGATTCCAAAACGCTTTTGGTGGCTTCGTCCTCTCCAGTTCTGCTTTCCGTTGGATTGAGGCGCAGCTTTACTTTGACCGTTGCCTCATGGAATCCCTTGTAATCCGATTTGAGCTTGTCCCATAAGGCTTCGTGGGTTGTTATCGATTCTCCGTGCATACTCTTCGCACCCGTAACCACATCGGCGATGTCTTCCCGCAACGCATCTATCCACTTTTGCCGAAACTCAGAAACCGTTTGTTCCTTAGTGATGATGAGGGTTACAAATCCAACGAATCCAGCAATAGCGGCAGCAATGACTAAGCCCACGCCTTCTGACATTACGAGGTTACTCGCCATCCACGGCATCATGTCTTTCCTCCCGCCATACAGTCGAATGCCAGCCAGTGCAACGAAGAACACAATAAGAACGAAAGGCACGTACTTCTCAACGCGCAGTAAACTCGGCAACTGCGGATTGCGCCCCGCCTTTGTTTCCGTTAGCTTCTTGTACTCCAGTTCAAAACAAGCGACCGGCAGATATTCTTCGAGTTGCTTGAGAACGCTGATTTTGGCTCCGAAGAGTTTTAGATAGAAACTGATGGTTAGGCTCCAAACTACACACAACAGAGAGGAGAATACGCAAACAACGATTAGCGTCGGAGCTGGCAGAGTTCCGAATAGCTTCTGCCCTTCTTTGGTCGAATCGGTCAAAGCCAGAAGGCCGAGCAATGCCGAAATTACCGACATATAAAATCCCTGTACGGTAGCGTATCTCGTGCCGATGTTTCCAAGATCAGCCAAGTAAGCCTTGTACTGCTCCATGTAATCACTTGTCTTGAGGTCGCCCAACGGCGGCTTCGGCACGCGAGCCCTATTATCTGGCATCGATCCTATCCTCGGCGTGAAATCATACGCCTCTGTTCTGGCTTAGTCGACATATTCGCGTCCGAAGGAAAAGACGCCAGACGAGTAAGGTTTACGATAGTTTTACGCCGGCTGCCCCAGTTCTCGCCTCCTCGTGCGAGAACCGGGATTGCAGCACGAAAGCCGCGCTCGATTTAGCCGACGGTCTGAAAATGCAAACGGCCCCGGAATCTCCGAGGCCGTTGCGACAGCCAATGATTTGTTCCCTGCCAAGGTAACGCTACCATTATCAAATCAGCCCCACTGCAAATCAAGTTACTTTCAGGAGGGTCGCACCCTGCCCCGCGAACCCTCCACTTGTCCTCAGACAATCGTCCGCAAAGAACGAATGGACCCGCGGGGATTCGAACCTCACCCTCCAGCTCTGCCACTCTTGACCGAGCACCGCGTCCGCTACGATTAACTCAGGAAACGCAATGCCCCTAGACTGGTCAACCTGCTCCGCGGTCGAAAGCGTCCCCGGCAAGCTCAGTGGAGCCTGGGTATTCCGTGGCACGCGCATTCCTGTCTCTGCCGTTTTTGAGAACCTGGAAGACGGTCTCACGATCGACGAAATCGTCCAGATGCTCGATGGACTCCGCCGGGATCAAGTGGTGACCGTCCTCGACTTCGCTGCCCAAAGCCTGGACGTCCCCGCTCCGGCGCGCTAATGCTCATACTCTTCGATCAGGGAACGCCAGTCCCGCTCCGCAAGTTCCTTTTAGGTCATGTCGTAAAGCAATTCCGAAAAATTCGCTACCCTTGTGATATCTAACCTTGCGATCCACAGCCTCGCCGCCCGATCATACTCAAGCCGCCAACCGCAAATCCGGTTGCAATTGCGCCGATCTCTGAAAACAAAAACAGGAATAAGCTAAGTGCCGTAAATACAATAATTTACGGGTGCCATGCTGATTCTAAAGCAGTTAGCCGAACCGAAATCCCCTAAGTCCCATAAACATAATATTTTACGAGCAAGTCATTTACTTCCAAGGATTTACCCGGATCTCGGCATACCCCGGCCGCCGCAACTCGCTGATTCCAGAGATTTTGCGCCAACACTCAAGAAAAAAATTAATCTGGATCAATCCGATAATCACGGCTAGAATGGCCTTGGCTGAGACCACGCTGCTGTCTCCGCTCCCTCCCACTCTTTAGCCAAGATGAAGTTTTTTCCCGCATCTCTGTTGTGGATTGTCGTAACGGCATCCGCCGCGCTCTCCGCACAGACCTCGCCTTCCTCTAATGTTCAAGCTCCCGCGCGAGCCATTGTCGCCGGAGTCGTCACCAAAGACCCCGGCAGCGAGCCGCTGAAGAAAGCTCTCATCGAGCTGATCGCCGAGAGTCAGACCGATGGCGGAAACTACACCGCACTCACCGGCGTGGACGGCAGCTTCCGCATCGAAAACATTGCGCCCGGCCGCTATCGATTGTTTGCAGAACGAACCGGCTATCAGGAAATCGACAAGCACCACCGCCGGACCGAAGGCCGCGTGCTCACGCTGAGCGCGGGCCAGGAGTTGAAAGATCTCGTCGTTCGTCTGCAAGCCGCGGCCGTGGTGGAAGGACGCGTCACCGATGAAGATGGCGACCCCATGCCTGAGGCGCAAGTCGCCGTGCTGCGCCAAACTTTTGTTGCGGGACGCAGCCACTGGGAGCAGGCTGGTGCCGAGCGCACCAACGATCTGGGCGAATACCGCATCGCGGGCCTCGCCGCCGGCAACTATTTTGTTTCGGTAACGCCGCCGCCCGACTTCCGAAGTCTGATTGAAACCACGGGCAACGCGCCTGCGGCCGCGAATCACAGCGGAGCGCCTTCCGGCAAGCCCACTGCCGCTTACCAGACCACTTATTATCCCGGCACCAGAGATCGCGGGCAGGCGGCGGCGATCCAGTTACATGCCGGCGATGACTTTCCGGTGAACTTCGCGCTGACGCCGAGCCCCAGCTTGAGCATCCGCGGCTCGGTGGTGAATCTACCGCCTGGTTCGAGCGCCGCGATCATGCTGCAATCCAGAGATTTCAGTCTGGTGCTGAACGGCGCGGAGATGCATAAAGACGGCAGCTTCGAGATTCGAGACGTTTCTCCCGGAGCCTACACAATTCTGGCCACGGTGGATAACGTCGCGGTGCCGATGATGGCGCGGCAATCGCTGCAGATAGCGGAAAGCGTTGAAGGTCTGCGGCTAGCGCCGCAAACCGGCGGTACGATTTACGGCCGGCTTCGCATGGAGGCCAACGGCAACTCGCGGCCCGATCCCAGCCAGATGTTTCTTCTGCTGCGGTCTTCCGACGGCGATGGCGATGACGAATCCGTCAGCAGCATAACGATGGGAATGAGTTTTTCCACCGTGGCCCATGTCAACGCCGATGGCAGCTTTGAGTGGAAGAATGTTCCCGCAGGAAACTATTCCGTGCAGATCTCCGAGGCCAGCGCGATGCCGGATTGGTTTCTAAAATCTGTGACTGCGGGCGGCCGCGATGTGCTGGACTCCGGATTCAGCGTGAGCAGCGGCGCGACCAATCTTGCGCTGGTGGTGAGCGCGAACGGAGCCGTGGCCGAGGGCGTGGCAAGCAATCAAAGCGATCAGCCCGTTGCCGACGCGGTGGTGGTCGCGGTGCCCGAGGCGCGCTTCCGCAGCCATCCTGACCGCTACCGCAGAGCGCTCAGCGATCAAAGCGGACACTTTTCTTTGCGCGGCTTGCCTCCCGGCGATTACACGCTGTTCGCCTGGGAAAGCGTCGACGGCGAGCCCTACTACAATGCCGAATTCCTCAAGAGCTATGAAGGCCAGGGGAAAGCGTTGCATGTGAGCGAAGGGCTCCGCGTCAGCGCGCAGCTCAAGACGATTCCGGCGGTCGAAGATTTGCCCTAGCCCCGTCCGTTTCTGGCTTCGGCGGCGTATGCTCTTGGATTATGCCCGTACTTACTTCCCTTCTCCTCTTCGCCAGCATGCTTGGCGCCAGCTTTCTTCAAGCCGAGGACACACCGACTACTGCATTGCTGGTACTCGCAAAGCACGACAACAGGCTCGCCATTGTTGATGCTTCCAGCTTGAAAGTGATCGCCCGGATACCAGTCGGTAACGATCCCCACGAGGTCATCGCATCCAGCGACGGCAAGATCGCTTATGTGTCCAACTACGGATTCGGAGCGTACAACACTTTGGCAGTCGTGGATCTGGTCGCGCAGAAAACATTGGCATCCGTCAATCTTGGGGCTCTGCGCGGTCCGCATGGATTGGCTTTCGTCGGCGGAAAAGTATGGTTCACCGCCGAAGCCGCCAAGGCAATCGGCAGGTATGATCCGGCGACCCCGAGCGTTGATTGGATCCTGGGCACCGGCCAGAACAGAACCCACATGATTTATGTTTCACCTGATATGAAACTGATTGTCACCACGAATGTCAGTTCCGGCACGGTGAGCATGATTGAGAAAACCATCGGCGGCCGTCCCGGTCAGAGCGGCCCGACCGGCCCTCCTGGAGGCGATTGGGATGAGACGGTAGTGCGTGTGGGCAACGGCTCGGAAGGATTTGATGTTTCTCCTGCGGGCAAAGAAATCTGGGTGGCCAATGCTGGGGACGGAACTGTCTCGATCATCGACATTGCGAGCAAGCAAGTGACGCAAACGCTTGCGGCCGATGTAAGCGGCGCAAACCGGCTGAAGTTTACGCCCGACGGAAAGGTTGTGTTGATCTCGACTTTGCGCGGTCCCGAAGTGACCGTCATTGATGCCGCAAGCAGAAAAACGATCAAGCGAATCGTAGTGGGACACGGCGCAGCCGGCATCGTTGTGCAACCGGATGGCGCGCGCGCATTTGTAGCGTGTTCGCCTGATGGCTATGTTGCCGTCATCGATCTGCATACGATGGAAGTGGTTGGCCACATTGAAGCCGGGCAGAATCCCGATGGGCTGGCTTGGGTGATACGGCGGTAGCAATCGCCATCAACCGCATGATCGCCGATTTTTTACATGCGCAGCCATGAACAGAGGGCGGTCTTTTGATATGAAGTTTAGAATTCAGCTGCAGTAGCATTCTGAAAATACGGCACTTTGCTCAGTTCCACAGCCGCTTTACGGCCTTGGCATGACAATTGCATCACCCATTGACGGATTCGGAGGTGTTTGCATGTCCGCTATCACCAACACAGAATTCCTTCGACTGCTAAGAAAGGACCTCGATTACTTCCGGCGAGCCATTGAGCGCTTCGAGAATCTGGTTCCGAATGTGTGTGCGCCGGTCCAGGATCAATGGCGGTTGCAAGCCCAGGCCCGCAAGAACTTCTCGCTGGACCTTGAGATTCTCTTGGACAAGGCTGAGCAGTGCGTGGACTTATCCCTGTAAGATGCAAACCAGAAGGGTCAGGAAACAGCTTCCCGCTGACTTCGTAAGCGTTGCCGCATTCCGCATGGTGCTGATATTAGTGGGCTAAACATAGAATTGGCCCACTACCTATATTTCAAAGGTAAATCCGCGGCCGCCGGAATCCGGTAGAATAGAGGTTTCGGCCGAACCTCTTGCTGACTTCTGATTCCAACCTGTTTCTTTCGACGCTCGCGATGTATGCGGCCCCCCGCGGCATTGGGCCCTATCTACGCCAGCACTTGTTGGATAAAACTTTTCAGGGGCTCTACCACACCGACGCGTTCGATCGTGCGCTTCTGATTCCTTATTTCATTGTGCTCATCCTGCTGGCTGGTTACGGGATGCACCGCTACATTCTGGTTTACCTTTATTACAAGCACAAGAACAACCGCACCACGGAACCGGCAGCGCTCTTCGAAGAATTGCCGCGCGTCACCGTGCAGCTCCCAATCTTCAACGAGCAGTACGTGGTCGAGCGGCTGCTGGAATCCATTTGCAAGTTGAAATATCCGCGGGAGAAGCTGGACATTCAAGTGCTCGACGATTCCACCGACGAAACCGTCGAGGTGGCGCGCAATCTGGTGGAGCGTTACGCCGCGCTGGGAAATCCCATCAGCTACCATCACCGCACCAACCGCGAGGGCTTCAAGGCGGGCGCGCTGGCCGAGGGCCTGAAAACGGCGAAGGGCGAATTCGTCGCCATCTTCGACGCCGACTTCACTCCGCCGGAGGATTTTCTTCTGCGCACCATCCACCACTTCACCGATCCGAAGATTGGCATGGTGCAGACGCGCTGGACGCACATCAACCGCAATTATTCTTTTCTAACGCAGGTGGAAGCCATCCTGCTTGACGGC
>CZKK01000081.1_pt2 | contig 33068 bp, 33 predicted proteins | sample 1122271 | NCBI WGS metagenome assembly CZKK01 (sample SAMEA3539301, study PRJEB10725) | soil metagenome | biome: tundra; feature: field; material: soil | place: USA | collected 2010-05 | depth 0.15 m | reverse complement strand
ATAGTCCGCGAGTCGATCGAGTACGCGGTTGCCGTATCATCGGGCGCAAACTCCCACGCTCCGGATACAAACTCGGCAATCCTCGCGAGCGTCAGCCTCATCCCTTCGCCCCCGCTTGCGCCGCCTCGCACTCAAATCCCGCCGCCCGCAGTGCCTCCCGAGCCACCTCCAAATCGTCAAACGGAGCCGCGCCCTCCCGCGTAACCTGCACCTTCTCGTGCCCCTTCCCCGCCAGCAGCACGATGTCACCCGGCCGCGCCTCTCGAATCGCCAGAGCGATCGCCTTGCGCCGGTCAACCTCCACGCTGTACTTCACTCCTGTCTTCTGCAGCCCCACCACCGCATCATTCATAATCGCCAGCGGATCCTCGCTCCTCGGATTGTCCGACGTCAGCACCACGAAATCACTTCCCCGCCCCGCCGCCTCGCCCATCAGCGGACGCTTCTTCCTGTCCCGATCCCCGCCACATCCGAACACCGTCAACACTCTCCCCTTCGATCCCGCACCGGAAACCAACTCCCGCCCCAGCGCCGTCAGGTTCCGCAAAGCGTCGTCGGTGTGCGCATAATCAACTACCACGGTGAAGGGCTGGCCGCAGTCGACTCGCTCAAACCTTCCCGGCACGCACACCAACTTATCGATTCCCGCCGCGATCGCCTGCGCCGCGCACCCGCGCGCATAGCACGCTCCTGCCGCCGCCAGAATGTTGTACACATTCACGCGCCCAATCAACCCCGAGAATACTGCGATCTTCCCCTCCGGCAACACCAGGTCAAATCGCGTTCCTCGTGTTGTGATCTCCACTTTCTCCGCGTGCAAATCGCCGCGCTCCCATCCATACTTCAGCACGAGCGAACTGCGCTTCCGGCTGAACTCCGCCAGCTTCGCGCCGTATTCATCATCCAAATTCGTCACCACCGCTCGCGGCGCATCCGTACCGCATCCTTCAAACAGCACCCGTTTAGCCGCGAAATATTCTTCCATCGTCTTGTGATAATCGAGGTGATCGCGCGTCAGATTCGTAAACACGGCCACATCAAACGGCACGTCGTACACGCGCTCCTGCGCCAAAGCATGCGACGAAACTTCCATCACCACGTCCGTCGCCCCTTGCGCCAACGCTTCGTGGAAAATGCGATTCAGTTCCAACGCCTCGGGCGTGGTGTGCGGCGCCGGCAAAACCTTTCCCGCCACGTGATATTCAATCGTGCCAATCAGCGCGCTCTTCCTTCCCGCCGCCGTCAGAATCGATTCCACCAGAAACGCCGTCGTGCTCTTCCCATTCGTCCCCGTGATTCCTGTGATCGCAATCCGTTCCGCCGGCTTCTTGTAGAAGTTCGCGCTCACTCGCGCCAGCGCCCGCCGCCCGTTCGGAACCAGTGCCCAGCCCACCTTCGGACGCGCCTTCTCCGCCGCCGAATCCGTCACCACCGCTACCGCTCCCGCCTGAATCGCCTGATCGATAAACCGGTTGCCGTCGCTGGATTCACCACGCATAGCCACGAACACGCTTCCCGGCTTCACCCGCCGTGAATCGTATTCCACACTACTCACTGCCGGGTCCCCGCTTTGCGCGAGGACCTCCGCTCCATCCAGCAACTGTTGGAAGGTCATTGCTCAGAATTATATGGCACGGCCAGCAGCAAGCCGCGAAGCGGCGACAGAATGCAGCCCAGGGCGCAAGCCCTGGGTTAGGAGATTACGGCGGGAACAAGCCCCACAGGGGCGAAAGATTATCCGGGACATGGTGCCGCTCTTCCTTGCCACCCGGGTTACCAACGGCACGTTCCCCATCTCGCCGCTCAGGGCTAAATTTATTGCTATGTCCACCGGAACCGGCTCAGCCAAGTACCGTTGCGCTCAATGCGAGAGGCCGGAAGAAAGCTGCGAGTGCAACAAATATTGCTGCCTCTGCCAGACCGTGCTCGAAGTTCGCCTCTGTCAGGATGGCCTCATGTATTGCGAACCCTGCCGTAGCGCCTGCGATTACAGAACCTCGGACTAGAACGGCACCGTCTTATCCGCGCGCCGTCTCGAATCTAAGCTCTGCCTGCATGGTATTTCCCGAAGAGGTTGTGCATTTCGCGATCGGCGTCTCGCATGCCGTCATTCTTCGTGATTATGGTAGGAGCATCAACCGCCGCGAGCGCCTCGCCGTTCGAGGGGTACATCGTCGTTCCCCGCAGGGAGTTTGATCGAACATCCAGCTTCTGACTACGGCTCACACCACCACCGCTTCCCTGTACTCCCCAAACACCCGCCGCATCGCATCCGAGATCTCACCCACAGTAGCGTAGGCCTCAACCGCCGCGAGAATGCGCGGCATCACATTCTCTCCCGATCGCGCCGCATCCTCGACCGCCTGCACTGCCGACTTCCATGGCCCGGCATCTCGCCGCGCCCGCAGCGCCCGCACTCGCTCGATCTGCTTCGACTCCAGCGCCGGATCAATCTTCTGGGTCGGAATCGGTTTCTCCTCTCCCACTTCAAACCGGTTTACGCCCACAACAATCGCATCTCCACGATCCACGGCCAGCTGCGATTCGTACGCCGCGTTTTGAATTTCCTGCTGCACAAACCCGCGCTCGATCGCCCGCAGCATTCCGCCCATCACTTCAATCTTGCCCAGGTACTCCGCCGCCCGCTTTTCAATCTCATTGGTCAGCGACTCGATGTAATACGATCCCGCCAGCGGATCGATGGTTTGGGCTGCGCCTGACTCATAAGCAATCACCTGCTGCGTGCGCAGCGCAATGCGCGCCGCCTGCTCGGTCGGCAACGCCAGCGCTTCGTCATGAGAATTCGTGTGCAGCGACTGCGTCCCGCCCAGCACCGCCGCCAGCCCTTGAATCGCCGTCCGCACAATATTGTTTTCCGGCTGCTGCGCCGTCAGCGTCGACCCCGCCGTCTGCGTATGAAAGCGCAGCATCCACGACTTCGGATTTTTCGCCTTGAAATGTTCCCGCATAATTCGCGCCCACATCCTTCGCGCCGCGCGGAACTTCGCAACCTCTTCCAGAAAATTGCTGTGCGCGTTGAAGAAGAAGGAAAGCCGTGGCGCAAACTTATCCACATCCATCCCGGCCTTGATCGCGGCTTCCACATACACCATGCCGTTGCCCAGCGTAAACGCCACCTCCTGCACTGCCGTCGATCCCGCCTCCCTCATGTGATAGCCGGAAATCGAGATCGTATTCCACTCCGGTACGTGTTCCTTCGTCCAGGCAAACATGTCGGTAATCACGCGCAGTGCCTGCCGCGGCGGATAAATATACGTTCCGCGAGCGATGTATTCCTTGAGCACGTCATTCTGCACGGTGCCTGAGAGCTTCCGGATGTCCGCGCCCTGCCGCCGCGCCACCGCCACGTACAACCCCAGCAGGACCGACGCCGTCGCATTGATGGTCATCGATGTCGAAATCTTCGTCAGCTCGATGCCCGCGAACAGCCGTTCCATATCCTCGATCGAATCGATCGCCACCCCCACCTTGCCCACTTCCCCCGCCGCCAGGGCATAATCCGAGTCCATCCCGATCTGCGTCGGCAAATCGAACGCCACCGAAAGTCCGGTGGTCCCGTTCGCCAGCAAATATTTGTAGCGCTTGTTCGACTCCTCGGCGTCGCCCATGCCCGCATACTGCCGCATCGTCCACAACCGCCCGCGGTACATCGTCGCCTGCACTCCGCGCGTGAATGGATACTCCCCCGGATACCCAACCTCGCTCTCGTAGTCCGACCCCTTCAGGTCCGCCGGGGTGTACAGAGGCTTTACTGGAATATGCGACGAAGTCTCCGGATCCGCCGGAACCGCAGTCCCTGCTCCTTTCGCATGAACCTTCAGATCTGAGCCGCTCATGATTTTTTTACCCCGCTTTTTCCGTGCGTCTTTCCCCCGCTAGTAAATCCCCTCCGCGCCATCGGGTCTGTGACCGTGGTCACTTCGCACCTGCTCCCTGCGGCGGATGCTCCGCATCGCCAACCAGTTCGAATTGATCGAAGGGGACAACCACATCGTGGTCCAGCGTCAGCATACGAATCCTGAGAAACTTGTCTGTCGGTGGCGCCCACAGCTTGTTTTCATACAGAAGAAGATTGGACCCTTGCGGCGGCTCGGTGGAGAAAATCGGAAAGCTGCCCCGCAACTTGAATTGCTCTGACTGCAGCATCTGGCGCAGGGTGCGTTGCACCTCGAAGTTCAAATTCATGCGATCGGATACAACCACGAAGCGAACCCCGTCGCGACGCAGCAGATCTTCAAGATCCTCGCGCCCATGAACCAGCTCCTCGGAGCCGTAGCGCTGATCGATGCGGTAGGCATGGAGCGCCTTGCGCAGTACTAAAAAATGCCGGCCAGGATCGTTCGCGCTCAGAAAAAAAATGAAGTTCCCCGGCAGATTGCCGTCATAAAGGATGATGCCGCCCGGTGCGATCTGGGTAACTCCCTTGGCCGCGGCCGCATAACCTGAAACATACGGGCGCTGGTAGGACCATGCTGCCACCAAAGAACTCCCCAGCAACACAACCGCCGCGCCGCTTGCCAAGACCCGCAGCGGCTGCCAGGAAAACATCCGGGTCAACATTCCTGCCGCAAAGTAAGCAAACGGTGGCAGCCAATACAGCCCCAGGCGCACGTCTTTAGTGCCAATCAGCGTAAACGTCAGGTAGCAAGATCCGATCCAGGCCAACATCAAAAACGTGTTCGCCCTCCGGTCCCATCGCGGGCCGGTTACCAGTCCCAACAACGAAAGCGCCAGCAACACCCAACCCAACTCTCCCGGCAGATGCTTCCCGTAGAAGACGAACCTCGCGATGCCTGAGATCTTGCTGTCGGTCAGGAGAATCCCCGCGGTCTGCCGGTGGGCCCGGTAGACCAAAAAGTAATAAGGGCCGGCGATCAGCGCAATGCCCAACACGGCCCACCATACCGCCGGTTTCACCAATAGGCGCCAACCTCTTAAAGCGATGGCCGACGCAAGGCAGAAAATACACAGATAAACGCTATTCTGTTTGGTCAGCAAGGCTGCCGTCGCAAACCCAGCAAACCAGATTAAGCTCGCCCTCTTTTCGTAATGAAGATACTTGGTCCAGCAGTAGGAAGCGGCGAGGCAGAGGCTCAAGCACGGCACTTCCAACATCACCGTCTTCTCGAACAGCAAGAGCCCGGGCACCAAAGCCAGCAACGCGGTCGAAAGTGCCGCAGTCCACTCGTTCTGTAACTCCCTGACCAGCTCGAACCATGCTGTCAGACCCAGAAGCGCGAAAGCTAGAATCGTGAGCCGGGCGGCTACAACGTTCGCTCCCAGCAAGAGAAACGACAGTCCTTCAAACCCATAGAACAGCGGCGGCCAGTGGATCACGCTCACCGCCGGGTACTGCGCATAAAACTTGTAGGTGTAATCCACCGGGTGGGCGGGATGATCGTGCAGCAAACCGGCGGCATAGAGTCCCGTCACCGCGTGCTGCGCTTCATCCACGTTATAGCTGAATTCTCCGGTCTTGATTCCCCGCACGATGATCACCGTGCAGACCATCAAGACACACAGCAGAAGCACTGCGGAGCGGCCCGTCCACGGCCGGACCGTGGCGCCAGTGGCGACGATCTCACGATCTTTTTCCAGCATAACCTAGACATTCCCTTACGGCTAGGAACGAGATTGTAAGCAGCCGGAAATTCACCCTTTCTTCCGCACTCTCCAGAACGAACTCACTCCGAACCACGCGAAGACGACTGTGCAAACAATTGCCAACGCCATGCGCCACGGCCCTGCCTGTCCGACGTGATATTTTCCGTACTCCCGCACCGAACCAGCGCCGAGGCCCAGCGCCATGATCAGGAAAACCACCCCCGTAACCTCCAGCCACAACTGGTGCAGCACCCGTCCGAATGCCTTCGCCGTGGTAGCTGCGGCATGCGTGGCCGCCCGCACCGTCCGGCTGCGCTTGGCCTGTTGCGTCGCCACCCGCGCCACCACCCCTAACTTCCGTGCTGTAGAAACCTTACCCACAGCTCGATTTTAACAGTCTCTAGCGCTACAATGACGCAAACCTGTCGCCGCCATCCAAACCGTTCTGCGGCTCCAGGCATCTAAGTGCTTGAATGGCATGTTTGCACGGACGGCGATCGGGGGACTACGTGGACCAACAACTCAAAGACTTGATGAAGGAACTCGGCGAAGCCATCAACGAATCTCTCTCCGATTCAGAACAGATCGCCGAAGTCGTCTCTCGCATCAAAGAGGGCGGCTACGACATTTTTCTCGTCCTTGAGGCCACTATCGGCGTCAGCAAGCAGGGCGAGAAAACCTCCGATAAGACTTCCCTGGTCACCACTCTCTCCACCAATCCCGAATTCAAAATCAACGACCAGGATCTCAAATTCCTCAAATCCCTCCGCATCAAAATCGAGGAAGAAAAATAATCACGTAGCGACACCCGCCCTTCGACTCCGCTCAGGGCAGGCTCTCGGCTGTCCCGGCAGGAGCGCAGCTCCGCCGGAGCTTCCAAACGCCTTTTCCCTCGCAAAACTTAATCGGCTTCCAAACCTCAGCTCGCCAGCCGAACGCGCGCGGCAACTCTCCGCCCTGTGCTACCATCGACTGTTTTCCGGGGCAATAACAGCCTGACTCTTTCTCTTCGGAATTCGCAAAGGAAGTCAGAGGCAGTCCGATGAAAGACACACTCGGAGTCCTTCTCGCAGGCGGCGCCGGAGAGCGCCTTTATCCTCTAACTCGCGATCGCGCCAAGCCCGCCGTCACCTTCGGCGGAATGTACCGCATCATCGACATCACGCTCTCCAACTGCCTCAACTCCGACCTGCGCCGCGTCTACATTCTCACGCAATACAAAGCGCTCTCGCTGAACCGCCATATCCGCGAAGGCTGGAACATCCTCGGCCGCGAGGTGGGAGAGTTCGTCGAAGTCCTTCCCCCCATGAAGCGCGTCAGCGACCAGTGGTATCAGGGCACCGCCGATGCCGTCTACCAGAACATTTATTCCATCGGCTCCGAGCAGCCCAAGTATGTCCTCATCCTTTCCGGCGATCACATCTACAAGATGGACTACGGCAAGATGATGAAGCAGCATGTAGATGCTTCTGCCGACATCACCCTTGCTACCATCCAAGTCGATCTGGAGGAAACCTCTCGCTTCGGTGTGGTCGATGTTGATAAAGATGGCCGCATCAATGGCTTCGAAGAAAAGCCCGCCAAGACCGAACTGCGCTCCCCCTGGAACCCGCAGAAAGTCGCCGGCTCCATGGGCGTCTACCTCTTCAATGCCGACGTCCTCATCCCCGTCCTGCTGAAAGATTCCGAAGACCCCAATTCCAGCCACGACTTTGGCAAAGACATCCTGCCCAAGATGGTCGACGACTACCGCGTCTTCGCCTACGACTTCATCGACGAGAATAAAAAAGAAGCTCGCTACTGGCGCGATGTAGGCACGCTGGAAGCCTACTACGAAGCCAACATGGACATCGTCTCGGTGTCTCCCATTTTCAATCTGTACGATCAGGACTGGCCCATCCGCACCCACCAGCGCCAGTATCCGCCCGCCAAGTTTGTCTTCGCGGAAAAAGATCGCATGGGCACCGCTCTCGATTCCATCGTTTCCAACGGCTGCATCGTCTCCGGCGGCATTGTCAAGAACTCCATCCTCTCACCCGACGTGCGCGTGAATTCTTATTCCGAAGTCGACGCCTCCATCTTGTTCTCGCACGTCGCCGTGGGACGCCATTGCCGCATCCGCCGCTGCATCATCGACCGCAACGTCCACCTCCCCGAAGGCACCACCATCGGCTACGACACCGAAGCCGACCGCTCCCGCTACTTCGTCACCGATAGCGGCATCACCGTCGTCACGCGGGATTACTCGCTCTTCGAGAATCCGGTAACGGTGGACTACTTCACCAGCGAGTAGGAAACCAGTTCTCGGTTCTCAGTTCTCAGCGGCTTCACACCTGGTTACCGCAGGTACCGAGGTCATCGTGACAAAACATACAAGAAGCGTGTATACAAGTAACAAGAAATCCGATGATTTCTCCGGTCCGGCGGAGAGCCAGCCGTTAGTCCATGTCGTTTTTCAGGGCGACTCAAGACGGGCGTTGCGGGCCTTCCCGGATAGCATTCAGGGAGATCTCGGATATGCTTTGTACCGGTTGCAACTTGGTCAAACTCCTCCAGACAGGAAAGTGGTTCGCGAGGTAGGCGCCGGCGTTTACGAGCTGCGCGAAGAGGATCAGAAAACGTGGTATCGAGTTTTGTATGTGCGCCGGACAAACGAAATCCAGGTTCTCCACTGCTTCGAGAAGCGGTCGAACAGCATAGAGCAGAAAGACATTGAGACCGCCAAGGCGCGCTTTAAGCGCGTACTGGAAGCCGAACGCGAGGAAAAGAAGAATGCCAAACAGGCGCTCCATAGAAGGTGAGTACAGAGTTGAGGGGAGCGTATTGGATGAACTCGGGCTGGATCGACAGGCGGCTCTTGAACTTAAACTTAAGGCGGCGTTGCATCAGAGAATTCTTCATCTGGTAAAGCGCCGCGGATTGAGCGCGCGCGAACTGGAGCGAATTCTTCAAATTCAGCAGCCGCGCGTGAGTGAATTGACGCGCGGCAAGCTGTCCACCTTGAGCCTGGCTCGGCTGCTGCTTTACGCCGATCTGTTGGGGGCTGAGGCGGAAGTGAAGCTTAAGAAAGCGAGAGCCCACGCGGCGGCGTAAGTCATCCCACGTCCATTATTTTCCGCTGCCCCTTGTGGCATCTGACCTTCTCCCGCCTCGAATCAACGGCAGCTCCTCATCCAAGCCGCTGGTGATCGAACTCTCCGGCAACAGCACCTAACGCTCGCGCTTCGAAAAAGTGATCCACCGAAGAAAACGCCTCGAAGCCGCGCGGAAAATCCCTCACTTCCTCCCACTGCTACAATGCCCTGTTTCGAATAACTTGCGGCGGCGGGGTGGGTGGGGCGAACTTACGGGACTACATCCGCGTACTGTCTTGTGGGGGCGTGCCTGCGTCGAGAAACAGCAGGTTCCACCCTTCGGTCGAAATGAAGAGTTTTAATTGGTCGGAATGACAAGGTTTTTGGCTGAGAGCTGAAGGCTGATAGCTGACCGCTGTTTTCCGGGGAGCTTAGATTTTGGAAGACGTCCAGGTAGTTGCGATGCTGGTGCGCCGGTGTGTAGCCGGCGATGCGGCTGCCTGGGAGGAAATCGTTCAGACCTACAACCGGCGTATCTATAACATCTGCTACCGCTTCGCGGGCTCCGCCGACGACGCCGAGGACCTGGCCCAGGAAGTTTTCATCAAGATGTACCGCACCCTGGCGAGCTACGACCATACCAAGGGCGCGTTCGTGACTTGGGTGACCACCATCACCCGCAACTTGCTGGTGGATCATTTCCGCAAGACCAAGCAGGACCGCATCACCGACTCGCTCGACGCGGCGTCCTCGTCGCACGAAGATGCCCAGCCGCTCAGTGAGCAAATTCAGGACCAATCCGCCCCTCCCGACCAGCACGTACGCAGCCGGGAGGTTGGCGAAACCGTTCACGCAGCCCTCGCCAAGCTGTCGCCAGAGCTTCGTGAGGCAGTGATTCTAAGGGACTTACAAGATTTTGACTACCGCGAAATTGCTACCGTTTTGAAGGTGCCGGAGGGAACTGTGAAAAGTCGAATAAATCGTGGGCGGGCGGAACTTGCCCGGCTATTACAACGTACCTATAGGCAGGTGATGTGATGCCAGATCACACGAGTAACGACCCAACCAGCAACGGAATGCAGTGTCACGAGTTTGACGGCTTGCTCACGGACGCGCTCGATGGCGTTCTGACCAGCCTTCAGCTCGACCGCTTCCAGGCTCACGCGCGGACTTGTTCCGCCTGCGGGCCGCTGTTCGCCGAAGTCGAGGCGGGCCGCAACTGGCTGAAGGATCTCACGGAGGTGGAGCCTCCAGTCAGTCTGGTTACGAATATCCTGGCATCCACAACGGGCGTTGACACCCAACGCCTGCGGGTGAACGTAGCTGCGCCACAGCCTCGCATTACATGGCTGGAGAAGGCGCAGGCGTGGGCCTCGGAGGCCATGCAGCCCATTTGGGCAACGGTCCGGCAGCCGCGGTTTGCCATGTCATTCGGCATGGCGTTCTTCTCGCTGTCGGTGGCGTTGAGCGTACTCGGCGTAAAACCCGCCGATCTGCGCCAGGTGAGTTTGCGTCCCGCCGCCCTACGGCACACGTATTACAACGCGCAAGCCCGCGTAGTGCGCTACTACGAAAATATCCGGTTCGTCTACGAAGTGGAATCGCGAGTGCGCGAATTCAAGCGCAACGTGACCCCCGCCGAACCCGCACCGGCAAAGGAAAAGAAAGACCACAAGAACGACACAACACAACAGCCCGAGCAGAAGCAGGAGCGCAATTACAGCCAGACCGGGAACCATCTCATTCTCGCTGGGGCTCCACTGGGTCCATCTGTAAACGATCTGCCTGTAGTGTCGGTGACCACGTACAGGAGGTTGGTATGAACTGCGCCACGCACAATGACATTGCCGCAGTCGCGTTTTGCCGCACTTGCGGCAAGCCGCTCTGCGCCACCTGCACCCGCGACGTCCGCGGAGTCGTCTACTGCGAGCCTTGTCTCGCAGCCCGTTTAGAGGGCACTGCCCCGGCAGCCGGGTTCGTGCCTCCGCAAGCTGTGTATCCGCCGGTGGGAACACCCGCCACGCGGCATACCGGTTCCGGTCCGAATCCTGCCGTCGCCGGCATCCTGGCCGGATTCTTTCCCTTCGGCGTCGGCGCCGTTTACTGCTCCCAATACGCCAAGGGACTCGCACACCTGCTCATTTTTGGATTGCTCATCTTCGCCTCCGACCATGCCGGGAATTGGGATGCGCTGTTTGGCTTCGGCATTGCGTTCTTCATCGTCTACCAGATCATCGATGCCGTGCACACCGCTCGTGCTCTTCAGGAAGGCCAGCCCGCGCCCGATCCTTTCGGCTTGGCACAAGCTTTCAGCATGGGAGAGAAAGGCGAGTCCAAGAATGTTCCCTTCGTCGCGATCGTGTTAATTGGACTCGGCGTGCTCTTCCTGCTGCACACCATGAACATCTTCGAGTTCGGCCTCGACCGTTTCTGGCCGCTCATTTTGATCTTTCTCGGAGGTTGGATGTTCGCCAAGCAGTGGGGAATCATCGGAGCTCACGGAATGACCAGAGATCACCCCGTGGACTGCAGTTGCGAACGCTGCCGCGTGCGCAAAGCCTTGGGGCTAGGCTGCCCATGTGATCGCTGCCGCATGCGCAAAATCATGGGGCCGGCCATGTTGGTAACTGTCGGCATGTTGTTCCTGCTCCAGAGCCTGAATGTCGCCAGCTTCGACCGCACTTGGCCTGCCATCCTGCTGGTCGTTGGCGTGGTCAAGCTGCTGCAGAGTAATGCTTCCTCCGCCGGACACATCGGCCCGCTGCCGCCGGCGCCTCCTGCGGTCGCGGCGCCTCCAACTCCACCGCCGCCCAATACTGAGCCTGCGTCTTCTTCCGGGGAGGTGCGCAATGTCTAGCCCCGTGTCTTATCCCGTTCCACCGCTGGTTCCAGCTCCGCTTCCACCGCGACGCCACCGCCGTTCTTTCGCCGGACCGTTCGTATTGATCGTTCTCGGAATCGTCTTCCTGCTGGGCAACCTGCACCTGCTCTCCTGGGTGCGCCTGGGTACCTGGTTCGCCCACTACTGGCCGTTGCTGCTGATCCTGTGGGGAGTCATCAAACTGATCGAGCATCAGCAAGCCGTGCGCGATGGCCTTCCGCCTCGCGGCATCGGTGCCGGAGGAGTATTTCTCGTCATTGCGATCGTCGTCTGCGGACTCATCGCCACCCAGGCCTCACGCTTCAACTGGGGCGAAATCCGCGACAACATGCACATCGACGACGGCGACCTGGATAACATCTTTGGCCAGACCTATAACTTCGACGACCACCTCGAACAGGACATACCCCCCTCCGCCACCAGCTTGCGCGTCAATAACGATCACGGCGCGGTCCGCGTCAGCCCCGCCAACGACAACAAAATCACCGTCGTAGTGCGCAAACGTGTCGGCGCGGAGAGTCAGAGCGACGCCGATAAATACGATCAGCAGACCAAGCCCCAGATTACTACCGCCGGCAATGTGATCGTTCTCGACTCCAGGATTCACGCCGCTGGCGACCACTCCGTCCAAAGCGATCTGGATATCTCGGTCCCACGGAAAATGGAACTCCACATCACCGGGCGTAGAGGCGACGTCTCCGTCACCGGACGCGACGGAGAAGTCGAGATCGCCAGCCAGCACGGCGATGTTTCCGTGGAAGATATCAACGGCAACGTAAAACTGACCCTTGAAAAAAGCTCCGCCAAGGTCGAGCAGATCACCGGCGACGTCCACATCGACGGCCGCTTGAACGAAGTCTCGGTGACGGACGTGAAAGGCTCAGCTCAACTCAACGGCGAATTTCAGGAGAGCGTCAAACTCGCCCGCATCGGCAAGAATGTTGCTTTCAAATCTTCCCGCACCGACCTGGAGTTCTCCCGCATCGATGGCGAGCTCGATCTCGATTCCGATGACCTGCACGCCGACAAGATCACCGGCCCCCTCCACTTAACCACGCGCTCCAAGCAAATCCGCCTGCTCGATGTCTCCGGCGATGTCCGCCTGCAGAATGACAATGGCGGAATAGAAGTGTCCCTGCGCTCCCTGGGCAACGTGCAAATCGACAGCCGCAACGGCGATGTGCAATTAAGCCTGCCCGACAAAGCTGGTTTCCGGGTGGACGCGCGCACTCGCGATGGCGAAATCCAGTCCGACTTCCCGGAGTTGAAAATCGAGAACGGAGACCACGAGGCCACTGCCAGCGGCAGCGTGGGCAACGGCGCGTCCCATATCGTCATCAACAATCAGCACGACGGCATCGAGATTCGCAAAGCATCTGCCACGGCCGCTCTGGCGCCACCCGCGCCCCCAGCAACACCGGCCAAGCCCGCCAAGGCCCTGCCCGCACCGAAAGCGAAAGTGGAACCCACGGACAACTAGAATCGGCAGTAGCGCCCGGCATCTTGCCGGCTGTACCGAGAGCCTGCCCTGAGCTTGTCTGAACGAGCGGCCACTTCGACTTTTCTCAGGGCACCCCCAGTCGTTGCCGCATAGGCCGCCATCAATTGCGTTCTGTATACTATAACCATACACTGTACGGGTGATCCTGAGCTATCGGCATAAAGGACTCAAGAGGTTCGCCGAAACCGGCTCCAAATCGGGGATTCAGCCGAAACATGCTGAGAAACTGAAGCGGCTTCTCACCGCGCTTGACGTGGCCAGCCGGGCCGAAGATATGAACGCTTCGGGGAGCGGTTTGCATAGCTTAAAGGGGAACTTGGAAGGCCATTGGTCAGTGACGGTGAGCGGCAACTGGCGATTGACGTTTGCTTTTGACGGGGAGGATGCGATTCTCGTGGACTACCAGGATTACCATTGAACGGAGGAACATGATCTTCAATCCAGCACATCCCGGAGAGGTTTTGCGCGACTATCTCGGCGAAATGACGGTGGGTGAAGCAGCCGCCCGCTTGCGCATCACGAGAGCTCACCTGTCGCGAATTCTCAACGGGCACGCCGGTATTACCGCGCCCATGTCATTGCGGCTGTCGGCTGCCCTGGGGACGTCCCCCGGCTTCTGGCTCAGAATGCAGGTACAGCGCGATCTCTGGCTTGCTCAAAAAGCCCATCCACCCAAGGTTCGTCCGTTCCCCCATCTTTGCGTCAGACGTGCATCGGCGGCGCGCGCCTAGAAGCTCAGGATCTCGGTGAAGCTGTCGTTCGCATTTTATTGCCGCAGTCGTTTCCTCGCCAGCTCCTCCACCTTTGCCAGAACTTCCTCTTCACTCAGCGCAGTCGAATCAATCACCACCGCATCTTCCGCCGCCATCAGCGGAGACGCTGCCCGCGTCCGATCCCGCCGGTCGCGTTCCCGCAAATCCGCAGCGACGGTCGCGGCTACCTCGCCTTTGATCTTCTGCTGCTCCATCCGCCGCTGCTCCCGCACCACCGGATCGGCGTCGAGAAAAATTTTCAGATCAGCGTCGGGAAAAACTTTCGTTCCAATGTCCCGGCCTTCCATCACCACGCCGCCGCCCGCACCCATCTCCCGCTGATGCGCCACCATCCACTCCCGCACCGCCGGATGCACCGACACCCGCGACGCCGCCTCCGTCACATCGCGCTCGCGAATCCGCGCCGAAACGTCGCGCCCGTTCAGCAGCGTCCGGTTTCCGTCCCGCGTGGGCACGAGCTGAATGCGCGACTCCTCCGCCAGCTTCACCAGCGCCGCTTCGTCGTCGAACGACGCATCCTCGTCGATGGCCTTCAGCGCCAGCGCCCGGTACATCGCGCCGCTCTCCAGGTTCACATACCCCAGCTTCCGCGCCAGCCGCGAGGCGATTGTGCTCTTGCCCGCGCCCGCCGGCCCGTCAATGGCAATGATCAATTTGTGGTCGTGGTCAGGGTGGTCGGTCATTTCGCGACTAGATTGTACACGTCGAACTCCCAGCGCCGCGATCGTGAAACCGGATCTCTAGATGAACATCATTTCTTAGGTTTGCCGGAATGTTGCGACGTGAAAGACGGTCTCCGAAAGCCAGCGGAACCTGTCCTCGCCCCAGGCCGCGGATAGCTCTTGCGCGGACGAGGATTTTCGTCCACTCTCGCCTTCGCCGGTCGAGCGGCAGCCACAAAAGGAACTACCGCTTCCTTCTCCGGCGTAATCTGCAGCATCGATCTTCCACTCACATGCACAAAACTCAGCTCGCGCGCCGCCAGCAGCGCATTCACCGCTTCCTTCACCCGCGAGCGCGCCACAAATTTTCCGAAGAAAGATTCCAACTCCGTCTGCTCGGCAGCGACCACGCAATCCAGATATTTCGAGAGCAGCGCCGAAAGCGCCTGCTGCACCGACAATCCCACGCCCTCGCGCACCGCGTCCGGCGACCAGCGATAAAGCACGTCCCAGTAAGAACCTTCGTTGGCCTTGTAATCCACGCGCGTGATGCGCAGCTTCGCGAGCAACTCGCCCAGCGCCTTATCGAGCGCCGGCAACGAAACGCTGCCACCCAGCGCTTCCTGCAGCTTCGGCTTTGAGATTGGCCCGTCGCGCCTGATCAATTCAAACGCATCGCACGCCAGCGGCGAATAAGGAGAACGCGGCCCCTGCTTCGGCGCCAGCTTGGGATTGCGCTCGCCCACCAGCGCATAAAAATAAGGAAACACCGAAGCCGCCACGAGGAACGCATTGTTCTCCTCGAACAAATTCGCCTCGTAGGCCGCCCGCTCCCGCAGCAGCCGCACCATGAGCTCCGTCGCCTCGGCCGCCCGTGGATCGGAATAAGCGTGCTGCCACGTCGGCAGCCGATTGTCGGACCCTACGAACGCTCCGATGAACGTGGGCACGGGCATCGCCGGCCGCACCGGATACATCAGGCAAAATCCCACGCCCTCGACAAACGCACGCGCCTGTTCGATGGTCCGGATGGCCTTCCCATCCAGCCGCCACTTCTCACGCCGGAGTTGCTGTAAATCCTGTTCGGTCATAAGGAGCCACGGGCTGCGAGCTTCGAGCCACGAGCTACACCTGGACTCGAAGCTCGTGTCTCGCAGCTCGCAGCTAGATTCTCTTAAACGCCTTCTGAATATCCTTAACAGAATACCGCAGCACCACCGGCCTGCCGTGCGGGCACGACATGGGATGATCCGTCTTCGCCAGTTCCGCCAGCAGCCACTCCATTTTATTCTGCTCCAGCGGCATGTTGACCTTGATCGCCGCATGGCACGCAATCGATGCCGCAATCCGCCCCCGAATCTTTTCCAGATTCAAGGACTGCTCTTCCCGCGAAATCTGATCCAGCAATTCATGCAACATCTTCTCGACAGCCGCCGCATCCACTCCCGCCGGCGCAACTTTCACCGCCACACTGCGCGCGCCAAACGGTTCCGCCTCGAACCCGTTATGCTGCAGTTCGTCGGCAATCTCGGCAAACACCGCCTGTTGCGCCGGAGACAGCTCCAGCACAATCGGCATCAGCAGCCGCTGGCTCTCCACTTTCTGCGCCGCACGCTGCTTCAGAACGCGTTCAAACAGCACGCGCTCGTGAGCCACGTGCTGGTCGACGATCCACAATCCATCTTCATTCACCGCCAGAATAAACGAATTGCGAATCTGTCCCAGCGGACGCAGCGTCGAAAGCGCCTCCAGTGTTGGCTCTTCCTCTCTTACCTCCAGCGCCGGAGCACATCCGTTGTCCGGAACTTCCTCGGCTTCCCTTCTTTCCAGTCCGCGCGCCACCGGAATCGCAGCATTCGCCTCCACCGCAATCCCGCCCTCGAACTGAAACCGCGCCGAAACCGGAGGTGCCACTGGCGCCTGCAAAGCAAACCCCGCGCCGCCCGCCGGTTCGTAAAACGCTCGCGTCGCCGGCTCGGCAACCATGTCCGAGGGCGGCTCCCACTCCCGCGCACCCGGTGTCAGTCCTGAACTCGCCGTCGCGTGCGCATGAATCTCCGTCGTAAACTGCGGCGCCGGACGCGCCTTCATCAATGCCGCCCGCACCGTATCCCGCACAAAATCGTGCAGCACGGTCGATTGCCGAAAGCGCACCTCGGTCTTCGAGGGATGCACATTCACATCCACCTCGCCCGCCGGCAACTCCAAAAACAGCAGCACCACCGGATACACCGTCGGTGGAATAATATTTCGATAAGCCTCGGTCAGCCCATGCTGTACCAGCCGGTCGCGAATCAGCCGTCCATTCACGAATACATAAATCGAGTTGCGATTCAGCTTTTGGATCTCCGGCTTCGAAACAAACCCATGCAGCCGCATCTGGCCTGGTTGCGTGGGGCGGGCGCCCGGCCCGCCTTCGTCGTCCTCGTCCGATTCTTCCTGTCTCCGCCACGGCGGAGGCTGCGGCAGTCCCACATGCTCCAGCGGCTGCACCGCCGCCACCGCAATCAACTGGTCCAGCGTTTCCTTCCCGAACACTTGATACACGCGCTCGCTATATCCCGCCACCGGAGGCGCCACCAGCATTGCATTCGTGGCCGAATGCAATTCAAAATGCTTCTCCGGATGCGCCAGCGCATAATGCGTCACCAACGAAGCAATATGTGACAGCTCAGTCGACTCCGCCTTCAAAAACTTTTTTCGCGCCGGAGTATTAAAAAACAAATCCCGCACCGTAATCGACGTCCCCTCCGGCAGCCCCGCCTCTTCCACGCGCGCCATCTTGCCGCCATTGATCTCAATCACAGTTCCCGCCGCCGGAACCCCAGACTCCACCGCGCACGTCTCCAGCCGCAGCCGTGACACCGACGCAATCGAAGGCAGCGCCTCGCCGCGAAATCCCAGCGTGGCCACGCTCAGCAAATCTTCCGCATCTTTGATCTTCGACGTCGCATGCCGCTCGAACGCCAGCATGGCATCGTCCCGCACCATGCCGCATCCGTTATCCGTAATCTGCATCAGCTTCTTCCCGCCCGCCTCCACGCTGATCTTGATCCGCGTCGCACCCGCGTCCAACGCGTTCTCCAGCAACTCCTTCACCACCGACGCAGGCCTCTCCACCACCTCGCCCGCGGCGATCTTGTTGGCCACCTGCTCGGAAAGTACGTGAATACGCCCCATGAAGCAGTTCTCAGTTCAGTTTTCGATTTTTATGGAGGATGTGCAAGTTTCGCAGATGCCGCGCATTAAGGCAAAGACTTGACTGCACGGAAGGTCGGCTGCAGACGCGCGGTTGCTGGTACTATTTCTTCTTGGCCTTTGCATTGTTTCACAATCCGCAATTGCCCGGATAACCGAATGATTCGATCCTTCAAAGGCATGAAGCCCACCATTCCCGCGAGCTGTTACGTGGACGAGTCCGCGCAAATCATCGGCGACGTGGTCCTCGGCGAGCATGCATCCGTCTGGATGAACGCCGTCGTCCGCGGCGATGTCTATGCCATCCGCATCGGCGCCCATTCCAACATTCAGGATTGCAGCGTGTTGCACGGAATGAAAAATACCTACGGCGTTACAGTCGGCGAGTACGTCACCGTAGGCCATTCCGTAACCCTGCACGGCTGCATAGTCGAGGACCGCTGCCTGATCGGCATGGGATCGGTCATTTTGAATGGCGCGAAGATTGGCACGGGATCGATCATCGCCGCCGGCACCCTGATTCCCGAGCGCACCGTAGTCGAGCCCGGCTCCCTCTGGATGGGCTCCCCCGGAAAGTTCCGCCGCAAACTCGAGAAAGGCGAAGACGACATGATCATGCGCTACTGCACAAATTATCTGGGATACACCGAAGACTATCTGCGGGAGGGATAAGAGTGCCAGGTATTTCGCAAGAACTGTCATCCTGCGCTGTCGAAGGATCCCTATCACTCAATACGCCGCATCAAGACTGAGAACCGAGAACCGAGAACTGAGAACTGCCTCATGATCAAAGCCGTCCGAGGAACCCGCGACCTTCTCCCGCCCGAAACGGCTCTATGGAATTTCGTCGAGTCGGCGGTGCGCGACGTCTTCCGCGCCTACAACTTCCAGGAAATTCGCACTCCGATCTTCGAGTCGACCGAACTCTTCGCCCGCGGCGTCGGCGAGGAAACGGATATCGTTTCGAAAGAAATGTTCACCTGGGAAGATCGCGGCCGCGCCGAAAGCGATAAAGGAAATTCCCTCACCCTCCGTCCCGAAAACACCGCTGGCGTCGTCCGCGCCTACATCGAGCACAAGCTCTGGGATCGCGGCCTCAACAAGCTCTACTACATCGGCCCACAGTTTCGCCGCGAGCGTCCGCAGAAAGGCCGTTACCGCCAGTTCTATCAGATCGGCGCAGAAGTCATTGGCCCCGCATCCGCCGGCAGCGAGTCTCCCGCGCGCGACGCCGAAGTGTTGGAAATGCTCGCCACGCTCCTCGATCGCCTCGGAATCACCGGCTGGAATCTCGAACTGAATTCCGTCGGCTGCCCCAACGATCGCGCCGCCTTCAACGAAGCCCTGCGCAAGGCTCTAGAGCCAGTAGTCGGAAACATGTGCGCGGATTGCCAGCGCCGCGCCGTCACGAACCCGCTGCGCGTGTTCGATTGCAAAGTCCCCGCCGATCAGCCCATCATTCACACTCTGCCCCGCATCAGCCAGTTTCTCGACGAACCTTGCCGCATCCACTTCGAAGCCGTAAAAGAAATCCTGACCAAGGTCGGCGTCCCCTTTACATTGAACGACCGCCTCGTCCGCGGACTCGATTACTACACCCGCACTGCCTTCGAATTCACCCACGGAGCCCTCGGCGCACAGAATGCGATCCTCGGCGGCGGCCGCTATGACGGACTTTCCGAGGCCCTCGGTGGCCCCGCGGCTCCCGGCATCGGTTTCGCAATCGGCGAAGATCGCCTGGTAATGTCGCTGCAGGAATCAACCTCCGCCGAAAGTGTACTGCGCCAACCGGAGGTCTACATAGCTCCCCTCGGCGCCGGCATGAACCCCGAAGCCGCCCGCCTGGCACGGGAACTGCGCCGCCACGATATCGTCGTGGATTTGGGAGACGAAACTTTCCGCCTGAAAAAATCCTTCGAGACGGCGAGCAAAGCGGGAGCAAAATACATTTTGATCGTCGGCGAGAATGAAGTGAACGCCGCTGCCTTCGCGCTGAAAAATCTGGCAACCGGCGAGCAGGTTTCAGTTCCGCGCGCACAGTTGCCACACAAAATCCGAGAGTAACCATGGGTACGCTCGTTCCACAATCGACCCTGCTTCCCCGCGTTTCATCGAAGCACAGCCCTTTCCGCAGTCATTCTCTATCTTGAGGGACATCTATATGAAGCTCCGCCGCTTGAATTTCGCCGTCTGCTTCTTCTTGCTGGCGCCCGCCATCCCCGGTACGGCTCAAACTTCCGCACCTGCCACAATCCTCACTCCGCTCGCTCAGACGCTCACCACCAGCGAAAAAAATCTCATCGCGGCCAAGAAGAAAGACGATGGAGCCTTCTTCAAGCGATCCCTGGCTGAGGATTTTACTCTGGTCGCAGTCGACGGCACGCTGCACGAAAAGCAGGAAGCCGTGGACGAGCTTGGCGATTCCGGCTTGCTCGAACTCACCCCCTATGACATAAAAGTTCTCGCCCTCTCCGACGCCGCCGCCCTCATCACTTATGACGCCATCGTGCGTAAGGCTCCCGAAGAAGATCAGGGACCTCCGCCGCGCTATCAGCATTTCAGTTCGGTGTGGGTGAAGCAAGGCGACCAGTGGAAGCTGAAATTCCATCAAGCCACGGCAGCGCACTGGGGAGACTGGTAATGTTTGCCGTGCGCTTGCCGTGGCAGTGTAGAATGCGTATCGGCTGAACCTTTGATTCGAACTTATAAATAAAGCGTCCTCGAGGATACGAACATGAAACGAACAGGAATGATTCTTGCGGCGTGGATCATCGCGGCCGCAGCGGCCATGGCGCAGATGCAACCTCCAAAGCCCGCACCGGAACTCAAGAAGCTGGACATATTCGTAGGTTCGTGGACTCTCGACGGCACCATGAAGCCGGGCATGATGGGCCCCGGCGGATCCATGACGGAGAACGAAAAGTGCGAGTGGATGGAGGGCAGCTTCTACCTCGTCTGCCGCTCCGACTACAAAAGTTCCATGGGCAACGGCGTGGGCTTGTCCGTGATGGGATATTCCGCCGACGACAAAGCCTACACCTACCGCGAGTTCAACAGCTTCGGCGAATTCGACGACTCCCGCGGCTCTCTCGATGGCGACACCTGGACCTGGACCAATGAAGAGAAAATGGGCGGCATGACCATGAAAGGCCGCTTCACCATGAAAATCACCTCGGCAACTTCCTACAACTTTATGTTCGAGATGTCACCAGATGGGACCAAATGGTCAACCGTGATGGACGGAAAAGCCAGCAAGAAATAAATCTCTGTCATCCTGAGCGGAGCAGATCAGTTCGCCATTTCTGTCATCCTGAGCATAGCAGCTCGGTGAGCGAAGCGAACCGACCTGCGGAGTCGAAGGATCCCTACCTTCTCCTCGAGCCCTGACACGTGCGGCGAATTTCCGGCCACAAAAAGCGCGGACATGACAAGCTTAGGTGACAATCACGGCTTCAGGCTCGCAGCCCGGATCGAGCCGGAGCCCGCGCCGCTTGGAACCGCTTTGACGTAACGGAAAAAACGCGGTTGTCCGCGCAGTTTCCAATAGGGCGAACCGTACGAATCGACCCCCGGACCCGAATGCAGCAGGCTAAAGAAGGAATGCTGCGCGGGATTGACCACAATCCCAGCATGTCCGCGCCAGACGGCCAAGTCCCCCGGTTGCGGATTTGTCACTCGCCGAAATTCGTCGACCCCAGCGTAAAGGTCCGAAGAACTCGCGTACTCATAAGGAAAGCCGGCGCGCTCATACAGTCCGTGGACAAAGTGGGAGCAATCGTAAGGCAGTCCCGCATGATGGCGCGAATCCAGTGCAGCTCCCAGAATCGCCAAACCCTCACTCAGATTCAGCGCCCGAGATTTAATCGTCTTTTGCCGCAGCCCAGAGTCTTCGCGAGTAACTCGATAAGTCCCGTTCGACGGCCCCTGCATCTCCTGCGCCAGCGCCGCCGGGATAGCCACCACGCAGAGCAGAAGAAATAACAGGGCACATTTGGTATGGAACCGCATCGTCCGTTTATAACCCGCCCTCGTAAATCGACACAGATCACAGGAGTGCCGCCGGGTCCGCAAAAACTATCCTGACCTCAGATGTACCTTAGGGTGCAAAAGGTTTCATTGGTGCACGCCGCCTTGAAGTGCATCGAGGCAGCTGTTTCCCAGTTTTTCCAAGTCTCCAGATTTCTTGTCAATAGGCAAAACTTACACGATCGGGCTTATCTCCTAGCAAGCAAAGGGCAAATATTTATGGCTAACATGTCCCATTTGCCATTCGCTTTGTGATATAACAGAGGTAGAAATAAAAAATCCAGTAACCAGCAAAAGGCGCGGCCCAAGGGTCGCGCCTTTCGTGTTTTGGAAAGTCGAGGCAATCGATGCAACGTTGGCTAACGTATTTCAGGAACAGCGCGGAACGCGGTGAGTGGGCGGAGATTCGGTTTGTGGCGCGGGCCGTCGAACAGGGGCTTCGCGTCTCCAAACCCTGGGGAAATTCCGCACCCTATGACTTAATGGTCGAGCGCGACGGTTTGGCCTATCGGGTACAGGTCAAGTCAACCATTCACCGTGTTGGCCCCGGCTCCTACGGCTGCAGGTTGCCCTCCGACAAGCGGATGCTTGTCCTCCTGAAGGAGGTCGATTTCATCGCCGCCTACGTCATCCCAGCCGACATCTGGTACATCATTCCCGTCGCGACCGTCCGCCAGCAGAAGGGATCGATCTCGCTCTCTCCCTGGAAACGCGGCGCCAAATTTGACCGATACCTGGAGTCCTGGTTCTTACTGCGGCAGTGGAGGAAAGAGAAAAAATCGCGCCGGGTTTTAAAGCAACCCGAGGCCAGCGCACCGAACCTTCGAGTCGGGCCGAACTCACCGGCCTCGAGGCCTGCTCAATCAGGCCGCGCTCCGGCGAAACTGAAGCGCCACCCTCCCACCACACTGCCCGCCGAGAGCTCGTAAGCGGCGTTTCTTTCCTCTTGTTCTCCGATCGCGTCCGCATCGATGGGCCGTTTTCCGCCCCGGCTCCTCGCCTCTCAAATTATCTCATTCAGATCGTCGTCGCGTTTTTTCAAGGGGTCCAACCTGGTCTTGTCTTAAATAACAGTGTTTAAGACACTACTGCCAACCTGGCAAACTTGATTCTCTTATCATTTTATGGCACACTTGATATGCACATATGGCAGGCACACAACGAGCGCACATCCTGATCCCCGGCGACCTGTTGCAGGAAATCGATGCCCTGGTTGGGCCGCGCGGCCGCACCGCTTTCCTGCTCCAAACAGCCCGCCAGGAGGTGCAAAGACGGAAGTTACTGCGCTTTCTGGAGAGCGAGGATCCGGCATGGGCAGCGGACGGCCATCCAGAACTGGCTCATGGGGCCGCGGCTTGGGTACAGCAACTGCGAAAGCAGAGCGAGCGGCGTCCCGCGCAAAGCAAGCAGCGTAGTGCACCAAAGCGGAAGTGAGCAGCATGGAACTCCTGCTAGACACCTCCGTATTGATCGACGCGTTGCGTTTGCGGCGTGGGCGCCGGCAATGGCTAGCCCAGTTAGTGCGGGCCGGACACACATTGACCACGTCTGCTCTCAATCTGGCAGAAGTCTACGCGGGCATGCGACCCGCGGAAGAGACGCGAACCAAGGCTTTTTTGCTGGCTCTCGACTGCCACGAAATCACCGCCAGCGTTGCGGAGATGGCAGGCAAGCTTAAAAGCGAGTGGGCTAGAAAGGGGCGTACCCTCACGCTGGCCGATACCGTGGTCGCCGCCGTCGCTCTTCAGCAAGGCTGCCCGCTAGCCACAGATAACCGCAAAGACTTCCCCATGCCGGAGTTGAATCACTACCCGATGCCTGAGGAATAATCACAGGATCACACGCGGCCGCCCACGAACTCGCCGTCTTCCACTTGCTCGATGTGCGCGGTGATCCATCGGTTCGCCTCGTGGCGTCCCTTCAGATACAGCTTCTGATAATTGTCGGTGAGGGCTTCGGTGAACTCTCCGTCGGGGCGTGCGTGCACGCCGCTGAGGGTGATGGCATCCAGTCTTTTTCCGGTGAACCACTGCATGAAGGTTTGCTTCTTCCCGGCGGCGAGGTCCCGCAGAATTTTATTGCGCTCGCGGGCGACCTGTACGGGGACTTGATTCGGCATGGCTGCGGCCGGCGTGCCCGGACGCGCGGAGTAAGTAAAGACGTGCAAATAGGTGAAGGGAAGGTCTTCGATGAGGCGGCGTGTGGATTCGAATTCGGCGTCGGTCTCGCCGGGAAATCCGGCCATAACGTCGGCGCCGATGGCTGCGGTGGGCATAGCGGCGCGAATTTTGTCGATCTTCTCGCGATAGTGCCACGGGCGATATTTGCGATGCATGCGGCGCAACACCGCGTCACTGCCAGATTGCAGCGGCACGTGCGCGTGCTTGGCGATGCGCGGCGATGATGCAACCAGGGCGATGAGATCATCGGACCAGTCCATCGGCTCGACGCTGGAGATGCGAAGCTTTTCGAGATGAGTCTCAGCGAGGATCGCGCGGATGAGAGATGCGAAGTTCGGCGTCCCGCTTGCGGCGTCCGGCGTGCGGAACTCGCTGAGAGCTGGCAGCTGAGAGCTGACAGCTACGTCGCGTCCCCAGCGGCCGAGGTTGATGCCGCTGATGACCACCTCGCGATAGCCTGCGGCTACCAGTGCGTTCATCTCGCGAATCACTTGGTGTGGCGGAAGCGAGCGGCTTTGGCCGCGGACGCTTGGGATCACGCAGAAGGAGCAGCGGTTGTCGCATCCGTCCTGAATTTTGAGGTTGGGACGGGTGCGGTCGTTCTCGTGAGAGGCGGCGGAGTCTGCAGATTCGGATTTGGCAGATTCGAAGACGGGAGCGGCGAGGAGTTCGGTGTGGGCGAAAATGTCCGAAACGAAAATCGAGTTCTCAGTTCTCAGTTCTCGGTTCTCAGTCAGCGTGGAGAGAGGAAGGAATGTTGTTTCTTGGCGAGGTTTTTTATCGAGCACAAGTCCGGCGAGTTGATGTTTGTGGGAGTTGCCGATCACAGCCGTGACGCCGGGCAGGGCTGCGATTTCCTCTGGAGCCCGCTGCGCATAACATCCCGTAACAATAATCTTCGCCAGCGGATTCTGCCGCTGCACGCGGCGTACGGCGGCGCGCGCATCCTGGTCGGCCGAATTCGTCACGGTGCAGGTGTTTAGAATTACCAGGTCGGCTCGCGCGGCGGAGGCGTGGGCAAGGCCGCGGGCTTCGAACTGGCGTGCAAGAGCGGCGCCGTCGGCTTGGGTGGCGCGGCATCCGAAGTTTTCGACGTGGTAGGTGGACACGGAATTATGGTAGCGCAAGTGGCGGAATCCTGCGGACACACTTCCGTTCCAACTCAGTTGGAGGCAGCTTGTGCGCCGTCATCGGGGAAGATGAAGCGGTCAGGCAGTGGCTACGTTTCTCTTCTGCGTGAAGCACTCGCGGCAGAAGATAGGACGCCCTTGCGTGGGGCGGAAAGGGACGGTGGTTTCCTTGCCGCACTGGGAGCAGGTGGCGCGCGTTTCCACACGAAAAAAGTGGTGCGCGTTGCCCATGGTTTGCGGGGCGGTGAGGACGGCCACGCGCTTGGACTTGCAGGTCTTACAGCGCTTGGGTTCGTTCTTGAATTGTTTGTCGCGGAAGAACAGTTGTTCCCCGGCAGTGAAGACAAAGTCAGCGCCGCAGTCGATGCAGGTCAGTACCTTATCCTGAAATTCCATTGAGGATGGCTCCCTTATGGGGAGTGGGGCAGTTTGGCAAGGAGCGAGCCAAGCACGCGGCTCGCCCAGATCCTTCGCGGCGCAAAAAAGCGCTTGCTCAGGACGACAAACTGCTACTCCCTTCTGCCCGAGTTGCGCTGGCCACACGCGGGGAAGGCGGTGGCGCAGAACAAAACAGGTTGTGTACATCCCCCTCAAACTGCCCCTGGACTCGGCCCGCCACGCACCTGGAACGGGCGTGGATACAGATATGCCAAAGAATGCCGAATGAAATGATGAGTATGGAATGATCCCAGTTGCAACTCTATCTGGTGGGGGCCAGATGGAGCAGGGCCGCCCCGGGAAGGGAGCGACCCTTTACTGCCCCAGTCTTACTCCTTGAAACTGCTCGATCAATCTTGCTCCTTGCGAACTTTCTTACGAGCGCGCTTGCGAGCCAGCGCGGCCTTCACGCGTTTCTTCTCGCCCGGTTTCAGGTAAAAGGAGTGGCGCTTGACCTCTTTAATAATGTCTTCCTGCTGCACTTTGCGCTTGAAGCGGCGCAGAGCGTTTTCGAGGGATTCACCCTCTTGCAGTCGAATTTCTGCCAAACAGACACACCCCCAAACCCGTCCGGAAGGACCGGTTACTAGGTTACTAGGACCGGATAGTTATTACAAGGATTTGAGTGGAAGTCAAGTGGGGAGGGTGAAAAAAGTTGCGGAGGGGCGGACGCGACTCAATAGCGGCCACGATCGAGGGCGGTCAATTCGGCGCCGCTGACAGCCAGAACTTTATCGCCGTAGATTGCGCGCAATCGAGCCATGCAGTCAGGGGTCTGCTTTGTAGCCTCGGCGCCGTCTGGGATCAGGCGAGCAATGACGCGGCGGTGCCTGGTGATTTGGATTTCTTCGCCCTGGTGGAGAAGGCGTTCGGTCTTCTTGAATCCGTGGCGGAGGTCGCGGATTGAAGCAGTCCTCATATGGTACATTTTCGCATTAGAACGGAACCTTCGCCAAAACTTCTTATCGGACGCCTAGGGGACAGTAGATTCCTCGCCCTTCTCGCCGCTGATCGCGGCTGCGAAAGACTCGGAATGACAAATCATGAATTCCACTTCGCAAAGTGCGCGAAACACGGGGCACCCTCTTCTGTGCACATGCACACATTCGCGGGCGGGTCGCCTGCGACCACACAAATCTCTTCATACACGAGCTTTTTCAGAAGATGAATTTCAGGCCGAGTTGGATTTGGCGGGGGGCGAAAGCGGCGGTGGGTTTCATGAAATTTTGGGGTTGCTGGTAGTAGGCGGGGTAAGGGACTCCGTTGACGTAGGTGCCGTACGGCGTGAAGGTGGTGGCTTCGGCGGTTAGGCCGTTGGAAGTGATGGTGACGCGCTGATTGTCGCGGTTGAAGAGGTTGAAAGAATCTGCGGTGAACTCGAGGCGGTAGCTGTGGGCGACATGGATTTTGCGGACGAGGCGGAGATCGGTGGAGGAGTAGTCGGGTCCGGTGAAACCGTTGCGGCTGTAACCTGGGAGGCGGTCGTTGAGGTCGTTGCCATCCTGGTTGGGATCGCCGTAGACGGTGGCGTTGACGGGGCGTCCGCTGCCGGCGGTGACGATGCTGGAAATTTTCCAGTCGTTGAAGATGTGGCCGAGGAGTTCGTGTCCGCGATGGAAGGGACGAGGCTCGGCAGAGAAGGCGGCGACGAAGCGATTGCGCTGGTCGGTGACGCTGGGGCCGCGCTCGGCATTGGGCTGGTACGAATTCTGCACGGTGGCGGGAGAGCCGGCGACGAGAGCGTCCTGGCCATCGTCAATGGCATGGGCGTAGGTGTAGGAGAGACGGAGATAAGTTCCGCGGGACATGCGGCGATTGATGGAGAGAGTTGCTCCGTTGTAGACGCTGGAGGCTGCGCTTTGAAATTCATCGATCGCGCCAAGTTGGGCGATGGGGCGGCCGAGAGGATTGATGCAGGGCGGGAACGGGCAGGTCAGAGATTGCGTGTACTGCCAGGTGGCGAAGGAATCGACGGTGTAGTAGCCGTTCTGAAAGATGGAGCCGGTGGAATCGAAGATGGGATAGGTGAGTGCGACGGGTTGCGGGAGATTGACGTCGAGGGCGCGGATGAGATGTTCTCCGTGGACGTAGAGATAAGACACGGCCACGGTGGTGTGGCTGGCGACTTCGCGTTCGAGAGTGAGGCTGGCTTGTTGCACGCGCGGGGTCACGAAGTTGGGGGCGAACGCGGAAACATCGTTGGTGACGCCCTGAGTGAATCCGGCGGGCAGATTGCACGATGCGGACATGACCGGGCAAGTTACGAGCGGGTTGGGATAGGTGGGGAAGACCTGGTGGTCGTAATAGTTGGTGTTGTTGAGGAAAATCTGTGCGTCGCTGATGCCGTTTTCGGTAGCGATGGCGGAGTTGTAAATCTGAGGGATGCGCACGTAGAACAATCCGTAACCGGCGCGGATGACCAGAGGATGAGTTTTGCCAAGAGAATAAGCCAGTCCGGCGCGCGGGCCGAAGTTGTGTGGATTGAAAGGTACTTTGCCGGAAGGCGGGAACAGCGGGTTGGATTGCAGTCCGGCGGTGGTGAAGGTTTGGAGATCCCAGCGCACACCGAGGTTGACGGCGAGATGGTTGGTGACGCGGATGGTGTCCTGAGCGAAGGCGGCGTAGTCATTGCTGTTGGGATTCGATGAGGCCGCGCCGAAGTTTTGCAGATAGTAGTGCGGGACGGCGTGGGCGTAGGCGCGGAGGGGCGTCAGTGGGAGTCCAGCTTCCATGGGTTCGAAAGTGAAGGGATCGACTTTGATTTCGTTGAAGAGATATTCGCCACTTTGCTGGCTGGGGAAGAAATCATAAATCCAGGTAATGAGGGAGTCGCCGCCGAATTTGAAGGAGTGACGGTTGGTATCGAGACTCAGGGTTTCGGCGAACTGGGCGCGATGTTCGCGGGTCGAGCGGGGGAGCAGATCGGAGCGGCCGATGCCGTCGATGATGTCGGGGATTTTGATGAGCGTGTCGCTGGTGTTGGTGTAGGACTGGCGCAGATCGCGGGAGAACTGGGCGCGGAGATGGCTGATGAGGCGCGGGGTGAGGCCTGAGGTGAGTGAGACCGAACCGGTTTCGGTGGAGACATCTTCTGTGCCGTTGTCGGAAATGGAATCGTAGGTAACGGGACTGGCGGGATCGAGAAAGACGTTGTTCGATCCCCAGTAGCGGGAAGAGTTGAAGCGTATGGCGAGTTGATTGCGTGCCGTGAGATTGATATCGAGCTTGGCGTAGAAGGCGTTGCCGATTTGCGCTGCGGGATAGGCTCCGGCGAGCGACGTGAGTTGGGCGGCGGCGGCGAAGACCAGGGCCTGGTCACTGGCTTCGTAGTCGCCGGGAGAGTAGGGTCCGGTGCCGGCTTGGGGGACGATCTGCATGGAGCCGTCGAGAAATTCGACGACGTCGGGGACGTGGAAGTAGTGCTGATCGAATCCGGCGAAGAAGAAGATTTTATTCTTTTTGATGGGGCCGCCGATGGTGCCTCCACCTTGCTGCTGGCGGCTTTGCGGTTTGAAGGTCATGAAGGGATCGGTGGCGCCGAAGGCGCTGTCGCGAATGTAATACAGGCCGGTGCCGTGCCAGTGATTGGAGCCGGACTTGGTGACGACGTTGACCACGGCGCCGCCGGCACGTCCGAGTTCAGCGCCGTAGGAATTTGTGGAGACGCGGAACTCCTGCACGACTTCGTTGGAAAACTGGTAGGGGGCGCGATAGAGGCCGCGGGCCTGGGCGAAGAAGGCGTTGTTGAAGTCGCCGCCATCGACGAGGAAGCTGTTCTGGAATCCGCGCAGGCCGCCGAACGAAAGGTCGCCATTGGTGGCGGATGTAAGGCTGCGTGGGTCTTGTGTTACGCCGGGCGAGAGCAGCATGAGGTCGGAAAAGCGGCGGCCGTTGAGGGGAAGATCGGCGATGGCGCGCTCGTCGATGAGGGTGGAGACGGCGGTGGATTGAGTATCGACAAGTTTGGGAGCGCCGGAGACGGTGACGTTTTCCTGCGGTCCGGCGATGGTGAGGTGGAATTCGAGTTCGGCGGCGGCGCCGACATCGACGTGGAGCGGAGGAGTTTCCTGCGGGGACATTTTGTCGGCGACGGCACGCGCGGTGTAATCGCCGGGCGGCAGGAGTTCGAGTGCGAAGCGGCCTTCGGCGTTGGACGTGGTGGAGTAAAGCGCGCCCGTGGCGGAATTGACAGCGACGATGGAGGCCTGGGCTATGTGGGCTCCCGCGGGGTCGAGGACTGTACCGTGGATGGCGCCGGTGGCGGCATCCTGGGCTGGCGCTAGCGAGGCCAGTAATAAAGAACAAGTGGCAATAACAAAGAGCGAGGCGCGTGGCATTGAGTCCCACCTTTTGACGGGATGAGGCTCGGAGAGGTGCGTCCCGCATAGCTTTACCGGAAGCTATGCGGGGCCTAAGGGAAACCAAGTCCTGTATAACACGAGTGGGGTGGAGAAGAGTGTGACGGAGCGTAGTTCTTTTTGGGATGAGTGCAGAAGTGGGAAAATCACCGCGCCCCCTTAGTCGGTGGCAGCCTTGGTTACGACGAGCATGAGATATCCGGCAGGGCTCTCCAGCAACTTCTCGCGGGGAAACTCCGCCAAATCCATGGCTTGGAGCTGAATATTTCTACAGGCCGGTGATCCTGGTGCTCTTGGGCCGCCACTCACGACCAGCACGTCATCGTCGCGGCGTAAGAGGCAAAGAGTGTGATTCCAGGGATCAACGCGATCCTGCGACGCAACATAGTCAGCTTCAGCGCTGCTTCGTACCCAATTTCCGCGTGAGGTATTCTTTAGAGCAGCCGACCCTAACTTCACAGATGTCATCCACGCATCGAACAGCTTTGCATCTCCGTGAAAGCTCTCCGGATCGCGCTGGTATGCAACAAGGTAGCCACCTGACAGGCTGGTGGGCTTGGAATCTGGCCGCTTTGCAGCAACCACATCCGACGCTGCCTTCTTCAGTATTACCTCGAGGGGCTCAACATCAGAAGAGGAAATTTTGAGGCGAAACTCACGCATGAACCAATACCATCCTGCGGCCCCAACAAGTAGGAGAACGCCGAGACTCAGTGTCGCAGCCCTGAGGATCCTCTTTGTGCGAGTCATTACTCCCTCATTTTACGAATTGTAATCCCTAGATCGCGCAACTGCGCCTCGCTCACAGGCGTAGGCGCGTCCACCATTAGATCCACCGCGCGGGCGGTCTTCGGGAATGGAATCACCTCGCGCAAGCTTTCCGCTCCGGCGATGATCATGACGATGCGGTCGAGGCCGAGGGCGATTCCGCCGTGCGGGGGCGTGCCGTACTCGAGGGCTTCGAGGAAGAATCCGAAGCGGGCGCGGGCTTCTTCTTCGGTCATGCCGAGGGCGCGGAAGATTTTGCTTTGAATGTCCTGGCGGTGAATGCGGATCGATCCTGAGCCGAGCTCGGTGCCGTTGAGGACAACGTCATAGGCAAGGGCGCGGACCGCGCTCAGCGGCGATTGCGGGTCGTTTAACGACTCTACGCCGGATTCGAGTTTCGGCATGTCTTCTTCATGCGGTGAGGTGAAGGGATGGTGGGCGGCGTTCCATATCTTCTCGCCTTCGTCCCACTCGAACATGGGAAAATTTGTGACCCAGATAAATCGGAAATCGTTGGCGGGGTCGCCGTTTTTTTTGAAAATGCCGTGACGATCGGCGTACTTCTGCGCTAATGCCAGGCGCAGCAGGCCGGCTGAGGCGTAGATTGCCAGCTCCTGCGGCGTGACTTTGCGGTGCGCCGGCATGGCGGTTTGCGGGCCAGTTTGCCCGGAACCGGCGACGAGGACGAGTAGGTCACTTTCTTCCATGCTCGTCTTCTTAGCGATGGCAGCGGCGGCGGCGGGAAATTTGTTGCCGATGCGTTTGAAGTCTTCGAAAATCTTTGCTCCACCTTTGGAGTGGAACATGGGCTTGATGTCATCGCGCTCTTTGCGCGAGAGTTCGCCGACCTTGGGCGTGCGGATCGCGATCACCGGCAGATTCGGATTGATCGCAAGCTCTCGCAGATTCTCGGGCGTGAAACATTCGCGAACGTCGGTGAAGGCAGGCAGGCGCAGGTCCGGTTTGTCGATGCCGTAGAGGCGGATGGCTTCGTCGTAATCCATGCGCGGAAACGGCGTTTTGATTTCCGAGCCGGCGGCGCGGAAGGCGGCGGTGAGAAATCCTTCGACGACTTCCCACACGCGCTCGGGTTGCGGATACGCCATTTCAAGATCGATCTGGGTGAACTCGGGCTGGCGGTCGGCGCGCAGATCTTCGTCGCGGAAGCAGCGCACGATCTGAAAATATTTATCGAAGCCGGAGATCATTAGAATTTGTTTGAACATCTGCGGCGATTGCGGCAGGGCGTAGAACGTCCCCGGCTGCACGCGGCTGGGGACGAGATAATCGCGGGCGCCTTCGGGCGTGGAGCGCGTCATGAACGGAGTTTCGATTTCGAAAAATCCCTGGTCCGAAAGATAGTCGCGGATGGCCTTCGCAACTTTGTGCCGGGTCTCGATGTTGAACTGCATTACGTCGCGCCGGAGATCGATGTAGCGGTACTTCAGGCGCGTTTCTTCGTTCGTGAGCGCTGTGTCGCTGGGCAGGAATGGCGGGAGCTTAGACTCATTCAGAATGCGCAACTCTTCGGCGACCAGTTCCACTTCGCCGGTGGGCATGTTTTTGTTGATGGTGTTGGGGTCGCGAAGCTTCACCGTGCCGGTGACGGCGATGACGTACTCGTTGCGCAGGGCTCCGGCTTTTTCGTGGATGGCGGTATCGCGCTCGGCGTTGAAGACGATCTGCGCCACGCCAGTGCGGTCGCGCAGGTCGATAAAAAGCAGGTTGCCGTGGTCGCGGCGGCGGTTGACCCATCCCATGAGGACGGCTTTTTTACCCGCGTCGGAGGCGCGCAGGGCGCCGCACATGTGAGTCCGTCGTAGATCGCCTAGAAAGTCGAGCAAAGTGTGTCCTTATCGTTATCGTTATCGCTATCGTTAAGAAATAGATCAGAGTGTTGAACAAAGAGTGATGAATCAGAGATTATAAACGCTGCGGAGTGGCGAAGGAGCAATCAGCCTATAGAGGATCCGTTTCAAGAGCGGCGCGAGAACTCATTCTAGACGCTAATGTGATTTTCTCGTAGCGCTCCGCGCTGAAAACGGCATCTAACGCGTGAATCCCGGACTGTGCCTCGGCACGGCCCAGGTTTGGACTCCACGAAGACGAACAGTGTCAGCGGGATCGGCGGGGGGTATAAGGCAGGAAAGTTCAGATTTTTACTGTTTCTCTGAATGGAGCCAACGATCTATCTACGCCGGTCCTTGAGTCCAACGATATAAGATCGATTCTTAAATTAATTTGAAGGCGAAAACCATGAACGACAACGACAAGGGGAACGAAGGGCACAAGGAGAAACCCAAGTCGGACTGGGTAACTCAGCGTTCCGCGTGCTCCCTGCCAAACGTATTCAAGGAACTCAGATTACAGGTTGAACAGGACGTTAAGACCCGCAATGGACTGCGGCCCAACAATGCTCCTTATGAGTTTTCACTGGCGGACACGGACGGCGGA
>CZKK01000093.1_pt3 | contig 46317 bp, 41 predicted proteins | sample 1122271 | NCBI WGS metagenome assembly CZKK01 (sample SAMEA3539301, study PRJEB10725) | soil metagenome | biome: tundra; feature: field; material: soil | place: USA | collected 2010-05 | depth 0.15 m | reverse complement strand
ATAATCCTCATGTTCGGCTCCTTTCTCCCGGGCCTTGGTTGGTTGGCACCTCCAAAGTCTATCCGGGCGCGGGAGCCGACATTGTTATGGAATCAATTTCACTTATTGACCCCGCCAAGACGGTCCGGTGTAACGCTCCCGTATGATCTGCCATAATCTCCCATGTGCGGGCGCTACCGACTGTCGCGGGGGTTGTTCGCTGGGCGTGGCGAGAGGGTTACAATTTCCGAGCCGTTGGGAACGATGGGCGGCAATACTGGACGTAACGACCCTTGCGGGTGTCGCTCGGGGAAAAAGTACGAGGACTGTTGTGGCGCGCCGAAAGGCGAAGTCGCGAACATGCGGGTGAAGGATCTTACCGCTTTCGAACTGACACCCGGACTGGCGGATGCGCTCTCAGCATCTCTGGATGCTGCGTATTTGGAATATTTCACTGCCGCTTGTTCAGGAAGGAGCACGAAGGAAGCTGAAAGGCGGATTGCAGCCATACCCGAGGGCAAGCGTTATCTCATACGGGTACTCGACTCCTTGGATAGCGCATTTGCGGACTTCGATACTGAGACCGCGATGCTGGACTTACCTCACATGCAGAACCGCAAACCTGAAGCCATCAAACGTTATCTTGAGTTCCGCCTTCGGCAATTCAAAATGCTGCTTGATGCGGTTGAAGATTACGTTCGAGAGAAGTATCCGGCAACAGGCGGACATTCTTAGCCCTGCTATCCAATCTGCAATAATCTCTCCCATGTGCGGACGCTACAGGCTCTCGCGACGAAGGCAGATCATCGAGGAGTACTTCGACGCCCTCCCAGGGGACGAAGATTGGACGCCGCGCTACAACATCGCCCTACCCAGCCCGTCCCGGTCATCCGCCAGAATCCGAAGGAGCCGCGCCGCGAGATGTCGCTGGTCCGATGGGGACTGATCCCATGGTGGGCGAAGGACGCATCCAGCGCTGCCCAGATGATCAATGCGAGATCGGAAACTGCAGCCACTAAGCCCGCGTTCCGCGATGCATTAAAATTTCGCAGGTGCCTGATTCCCGCCGATGGCTTCTACGAGTGGGCCAGAACGGGGAAAGCAAAGCAGCCGTACTGCTTTGAAGTGAACGAAGGCGAGCTGTTCGCGTCCGCTGGAATCTGGGAGAGATGGAAAGATCCAAGTGGCAACTGGGTCAACACCTGCTCGATCCTGACCACGACCCCAAACGCCGTGACCGCTGCGGTGCATGATCGGATGCCGGTCATACTCGATCCAGACAACTACGACCTGTGGCTAGATCCCGGCATGATTGACATGGGTGCGGCGTCCGATCTGTTGAAGCCGTGCGATGCTCGGCTGATGCGCTGCTATCCCGTGAGCGCTCGGATCAACCGCGTGGCCAACGATGACGAAGAATGCTGCGCACCGGTGGAAATGGTGCAGATTCAGAGTCGTCTGTTTGTATAGCCGACTATCAACGATCAATCCGCACGATTCCTGTGCTTAGCCTTTTGCGCGCGCAATCGCCCAGACCACGCTAGGCGGGTTCGGACAAGCTCCTCGATCTAGGTCCAAGACTTGGACTGTCTACGCCCCCCAAGGGGCTAGGGGAGGGTGCGCGCCGGCAAAACCAGAACCTTAGAACGGCGAACCGTAAAATATTTTTCGGTTTTAGAATTTTTCAGATTTTTCCGAATCGGCAGCAATTGATCAATGTAGCTCATTAAGGCAGGTTTGTATGTGTGGGTCATTGCGGGACTCAAAGGTATTCTCACACAATCCGCCACGATTCAGTGCGTATGACCGTTCTGTGTTCATTAACCACAAAACTCGTTACCAATTCGTCACCAAAACGAGGCTGTTTTAGGGGTATTTCGAGCCTTCGGAAAACCGGAAAAGCAAGGGAGCTTAAGGGTTTTAGGTGTGATACCTCAAAATTGACACGGTAGAGGTCGCCCTCACATCAGTGAATGACATTCTTCGCCGCGACTCATTCTAGACAGTTCTGCCCTTTCCTAATCGCCGAATATGAGTCGCGCTAATCTGAGAGCTGGAAACCGAACCGAGGAACTGTTGCGGTCTCAGTACAGGTGAAAGTCGACTTCGACGGCGATTTCCACTGCTACGTCGCGCCCGTCCTTCTTGCCCGGATCGAATTTCCTGTTCTTAACCGATTCGATGGCTTTCTCATCTAGGCCCATGCCGAGAGCGCTAAGTACGCGAATGTTTGTCGGACGTCCATTGGCGTCCACTACCAGGCCCAGAACGCAGTTCCCCTGGAACTTCGCCTTGCGTGCTTCTTCAGAAAACTCAGGATCGGTTTGATAAATGACGCGCGGTGCCGTCACTCCCTTACCGAAACGGAAAACATCGCCGCCCGTGCCTGCCTCGTCGCCCGGGCCAACCCCGTGCCCATGTCCGGGGCCGACGCCACCGTCAGAGCCATCGCCGATACCGCTGCGTGCCCCCGGACCGTTCGATGGAATCGTAGCGATGGACTTCGGGTCGCCAAGATCTGGCATGTTGGGATTCATGACCAGCTTGATATCAGAGGGCACAATCACCGTGGGCACAACCGCTAACTTAGGACTTGGATTTCGTATGACTGCGGCCGGCGGTGCGAGCTGTCGCATCGAAGATTTCGGCAAACGCCCCACCGAAGCAGGCAGCGGATCGCCATCACCACCGCCGCCACCACCGCCAGCCTGTGTCTTCGCGGGTTTCAGCGGATAGTCGGAGACAATCAAAGCAGTCCGATTCCGCAGTGCGGGTACAGAGGGAACCGGACGGCGTGTGGTGACAAACGTGACCCCGATGATCAAGCCGAGCACCAGCACGTGAGCCACAGTTGAACCCAGGGCACCATTCTTCTTGTAGTTGTAGAAGCCCCAGATATCCTTTATCGGGATGGGCTTCGATTCCAACTTCAGCGGGGGAAGCTTCTTGGGAAAGAAAAATTCCCCCAAGCCGCGGAAAAGCGACTTCCAGAGTGGCTCAAATGCGTCGTCCAGCAGTAGATGAAGTTCCGCCTCGTTGCGGGGGTTCGGATCGACGTCAGCTGATGCCATTGTTCTCCTATCCGTTTCTTCCTGGTGGGGCGCGCCATATTGTCGGCGACGCTCTCCTACACAGAGTAGCGGTCGTTCCCAATAAGTTGCCTGTTTAGACGGAATTCCTTTTTCGTGACTTCGAGAAATGGGAGAAATTGCAGGCGGAAATCGCGGACCGGGTAAGGGAGCAATAACTGTGTAGTACGATTCTTTGTCAATCGTCCGCGCAACTCATTGGAAATTACGTTTCGGGTTGAATTCGAATCCCACTCTGCAGCAGTCCGAGACTTGGACTCGCTAGTTCGTCGAGATGTGCCGGACCCGTGTCCAATTCATGTCCAATACCTGTTCCGTTGGCTTCCGTTGCGGTCTTTTGGTTGCTACCCGAGTCCCGCAAATACTTCATTCTATTGAGACGCCACAGTTTCGAATCCTATAGCGCCCACCATCGACTCTTATCCACTAGTAAGCTTGGGTGCCAGAATTTACCGGGTATTGGGGGACACATGCCTGAGCCCCATGGGAACGTCTCTTCCTTCGGCGCGATTCTTGACAAGGAACTCGCCGAGATCCGAAAACGCCGAGCGATTCGCGCGCAGGAAGCCGAAGAGGTATGCAAGCAGCGAGCGATTCTTGCCAGGGAACTCCGCGAGAAGCGGAAACATCGAGCGAGTCGTACGCCCCGTCTGACAGCCGATGCAGGTCCGCCTTCGGAAACCAGAAGGCCGGAGGAACTCTTCCCCAGTCGCAAGCCGCTTCAGCAACCGTCAAGCGAGGCGCGGGTAACCTCTGACGCGCCCGCCCACGCGGGAGATCAAGCGACGACCTCTCCTCCGGGACAATCCGGAAAGAGCTTCACCTCGTCCATCGGGCAAGCCAATCACGAGAATCTTCTTGGCCTGGCATTCTCTGGCGGTGGAATCCGCAGTGCCACCTTCAATCTCGGTGTGCTGCAGGGCCTGGCGAAACACAAACTGCTGCACCGTTTTGACTATCTCTCGACGATTTCAGGCGGCGGCTACATAGGAGCCTGGCTCGCCGCGTGGATTTACCGCCGCGACATGCGGGAGGTAGAGGCTCGTCTCGGATCTGAACGGAAAGATCAGCCGCACTTCAAAGACCCCCCTGAGATAAGATTCCTGCGCGAGTACAGCAACTATCTGACGCCGCGGAAGGGATTTCTTGGGGCAGATACCTGGACAGCGATCGCAATTTACTGCCGGAATCTGCTGCTGAACCTGCTGGTCCTGATTCTGTTTATTTCGGCTATCCTCCTGGCTCCCCGCGCTTTGACCACGTTGGTGCAATATGTTTCTCGTCGTCCGGCGAGCGGCGTGTCGATAACGTGCTCGCCTCGGCCGGTAGTCCGTGCTCTAATGATTGGTGCGCGCTCTTCAGCCAGTACTACAAAAGCGCGCCGATCTTGGGCCTTCAAACGCTCTCGCAGAGCGACCCCAATTGTCTCGGGGCACCATCCTCGTGCAACACCACGAGCTCCCTGCTCACCGCTCTGCCGTTCGCCACACAGCACCATGGGAAGGCGTTCGAGATTTACTACGAGGACCTGCTCTGCGCGTACGACTCGGGCTACACGAACAGTACCCCCTACGGCGCCTGCGAAGCCGTCTCCGCTGGCCGACCATATTATTCGCCTGCCCTTGCTAACGCAGCAGCCACACAACCCGTCGATGCCGCGGCGGTATCGGGGGCTACAAAGGTGTCGGGGCAGACGGGCCTGCGATGATTACTCCTTCTTCGCCTCCCTTGCTCTTGTTCCCGCGCGCCTTTACGGCCCCGACACAACGGCAATGCCGTCGCGCTGATAGAAGGTTACGTAGAAGCGGCGGTGGGCACCCGCGGTGAGGGTATATGGATCCGTGCTCACGGGAAACGTCACCTGATTCCCCACGGCGCCATATGTTCCCGCATTTACGAAAGAGAGAAAGTCGCTCCCGCTCACCGACGAGTAGTCGAAATCGGCCACGAGATGTGTCAACGCGCTAAACGCAATCGGCCCGAAGTAGCCCGGCAGGATAGTGGTGACAAGCTTACCGGAAATGCCGTTGACCACGTAGAGTCCATCGCCCCACTGTTGAGGTACACCCGATTCGAGGCGTTATCGGCTGCGAGCCCGATGAGCTGAACGGCTTGCGAGAAATGGGTACCTGTAAAATTTAGGCTCGTGGCGTTGATTATTAGCAGATCGTTAGAGGACGTGGTGGCATAGATGCGGTTGGCGAAAGCCCCGTACGCGATCGACATGCAGCAGGTTTTCCCGAGCGCGGCGGTTTGGACGATCTGATTACTCGCACCGTCCAGCACGGAAAGCGCGCCAAACCCGTTCAAGAAGTAAACCAGATTGGCGGCCGAGTTCACTGCCATTGGCCCACCGGCGGTGACGGCGACAGTAGTCGTCACGGTGTTCGAGGACCCATCGATCACCGCTATGTATTGCCTTGCCTGCCCCCGGACACATAGACCACATTCGTATTCTGGTTTACGGCGGCGTAGACGGGCGAGGTTCCCACCGAAATATTGGTGACGATATGATTGGTTTGCCCGTTGATGACAGCGACCGCACCGGTAGTGGTGTTAGGAACATAGATCATGTTCGTGGTCGTATTAATCGCAGGGTAGCCTGTTATGCCACCTATAGTGATCGTCGTGAGTATTTTTTGGGAAAAAGCTCCTGGCGCGAAGCACAGCGCCGATATGGCGAGGGCTGTCAGCAAAAGACGCTTCATATGGTGGTTTCTCCTTAACGGTCTGCGTATCGCGGGGGAGGGAACGCTGGGGCCCAATCCAACCAACTACGCACCCGACGATACGCCCGAATCGTAGTCTGGCACAAGGGGAAATAAGGCTCCGCACCCGCCGAAGACACCGCAAACTGCCGACTGTCGCCCGCGCAGCAACCTGATCTCCCAATGCGGACTTTGGATCGGTAAGCGTGGCGTGGTAGCCTATCGGCGGTGGGGGTTGCGCCCGGTTCGGGGTGGCTAAACCCTGCCTCAAAGTAACCTTCATGCCGGACGAGACCAGGCCCCTTCGACCTGCTGTATCCCGATCATCTGCAGGGGCTTCCGGAGTTTCGCCGGAACAAGAAAAAGAGCAACTTTCCCGCCCTGGCGGGGTTCGTAGAGGTGTGAGCACCGCTGCCATGGACCGGGGCGCGCTGATGGCTGCGATGGGTCCTGATCCCGCCAGCAGTTTTCGGCCAGCGATCGCTGGCGCGGAAGTTTACACCGACGCCGAGGTTATGTTGCGGGTGAAGGCGGGAGATGAATCCGCCTTCGATTACCTGGTGCAAAAATATCGCAGGCCGCTGGTGAGCTTTATGTACCGCATGGCGCGCAATACGGCGGCCGCGGAGGATTTGGCGCAGGAAGTTTTTCTGCGGGTGTATCGCTCTCGCCAGACTTACGAAGCCAGCGCAAAGTTTACAACCTGGCTGTATCGCATCGCGACGAATCTGGCAGTCAATCACGCGCGCGATACGCGACACGAGCGGCCGGAAGTGACGGTTAGCCTGGACGAGCCGGACGAGGAAACTGGGACGACCTTGGACGTGCCAGACAGCAAGGTTACGGCCGAAGAGTCTTTGGTCCGACGCGAACGGATGCTGGCGATACGGGCTAAGGTGGAAGCCCTGCCCGAGCGCCAGAAACTGGCGGTAATCATGCACAAGTACCAGCAGATGGACTATAAGCAGATTGCCGATGTACTGAAGTTGAGTGAGTCGGCAACGAAATCTCTGCTGTTTCGGGCATACGAGACTTTGCGCGAACAGTTAAGAGAATTTGTGTAGCAAGCGCTATTTTTATTTTGGGCAAAGTGAGCGGCGGCAAACAGAATCTAAGGGGAACATGGTTATGAAGTGCGAGGAGATTCGAGGAGTGATGCCGGACTTGGCCTCCGGCCTGATGGAAGTGACGCCGGAGATCGGCGGTCATCTGGCGGGCTGCGGCGCGTGCGCCGGAAAAATGGAAGAGTTCCGGCAGACGATGGCTCTACTGGATGAATGGAAAGCGCCGGAGCCTTCGCCGTATTTTGATGTGCGTTTGCAGGCGCGTCTGCGAGAAGAGGTGGCCAAGCCGCAGGCTGGCTGGCTGACTTGGTTCCGGCGTCCGGTTTTGGCCGCGGCGCTCACGGTGCTGATGGGAATTGGAGTGGGCCTGTTCTTCACCAAGGGTGGCGGAAGGTATGGGTCAGGGGATAACGTGGTCGCGGTCATAGATTCTCCGGAGCCCGGTACGGCGGTAAGTGATTTGCAAGCGCTGGAAACGAATCACGATCTGTATTCCGACTTCGATTTGCTGGATGATCTGGAAGTACAGCACGATGTGACGGCGAATCCGTAGGGGCGAAACTGAGACGGCAACACGCAAGTGGGGCGAGTCCAAGGGCGCGGAGAATGCGGCTTAAAAATTGCATGACGGGGTGGATGGCGACGGTCTTGCTGGCCGTGGCGACCCTCATGACCGCTCCCTGCGTGGCTCAACGTAACAACTGGCAGCGCAACAACTTTCGACCGGTGCAAGGACGGCCGGGAGCGCAAAATCATCCGCAGGGTCGCCAGGGGCAAGGGCATGCCGGGGACTGGCTGCGCCGCTACCAGGGCCTGCCGCCTGGCGAGCGGGAGCGGGCGTTGCAGAGCGATCCCGGCTTCCGTCGTTTGTCTCCGGAGCACCAGCAGTTGTTGCGGCAACGGTTGCAGCACTTCTCGAGTCTTCCGCCGCAACAGCAGCAGCGCATGCTGAACCGCATGGAAACTTGGGAACACCTCACCCCTGGTCAAAAAGATGCGGCTCGGCAATTGTTCGGCCGGATGCAGCAACTTCCGCCCGACCGGCGGCGTATGGTGAACACAGCCGTCCGCGATTTGCGCGCCATGCCACCAGGGCAGCGGGAACAGATTATCGATTCCAACCGCTTTAGAGGTATGTTCTCACCCCAGGAGCGTGACATCATGCGCGGCGCCACCCGGCTGCCGCTGGCACCTCCAGAGGATGGTAGATCCGAAGAATCGCCGGCTCGCGAACAATGATGCGGTTTCTGGTTTCCCGTTTCCACAATCTATTTCATCCACTGATTTCGGGAAGGGTACGGCTTCAGTCGCGCCGCTGGAGCTAGTAAAGACGCGGGATTTAGCCCTTGGGGCAGCCCACGGCCAAATCCCCGGCTCAGTGGAAATCGTGGGAGACGGTTTCGGCTTTTGTAACGAATAGCGGCAGGACGCGCTCGGCTTTCACTGAGATTACGTTATCCTGATTCTGCAAAATCCCTTCGATGGCCAGAAATCGTTCTGAGGCCAACATCAGGCGGTTGCGGTGAAACAGGTCGGGAGCAATGATCGCGTTAGCCACTCCCGTTTCATCTTCCAGGCTGAGAAAAACGAAACCTTTCGCGGTTCCCGGACGCTGTCGCGTGATTACGCAGCCTCCGATGCGCAGCCGCTTGCCGCTGGGAATATCGCGGAGTTCGCTGGCCCGGCGAATGCCCATGGCATTGAGCCATGCGCGGCGGTAAGCCATGGGATGCGGTCCCACGGTGAGGCCGGTCCCGTGAAAATCGGCAACCAGTCGCTCTTCATGGTTCATGGGCTGGAGCGGCGAAGGCGAATCGGCTTCGGGCAAATTTTCCAGCAGCGGGCCGGAGCCGCGCACCGCACGTTCCACCTGCCAGAGAGCGTCGCGGCGGTGGAACTTGTTCTCACCACGGAGGCACGGAGGCACGGAGGAAATTGCTGATTGTTGATTGTTGATTGTCGATTGGGGTATTTGTTGCAGGCGGCAATCGACGATGGGAGATTTGAAATACGGCAATACTAATTCTTTATTAGTGTGTTTGGTTTCCTCCGTGTCTCTGTGTCTCCGTGGTGGATTTCCTACTGCATTCAGCGCACCGATTTCCGCCAGCGTAGTCAGTTCGTCCTTGCGCAGTTCCGGAACACGGCAAGCCAGATCCTGAATAGTTGTGAACGGAGCACACGTGCGTTCGCGCAGCAACGCCTGAGCAGCCTCCTCCCGCAGTCCGCGGACGTAGCGCAACCCGAGGCGTAGCGCGATTGAGTTTCCAGTTTCTGGTTTCTGGTTTCCAGTTGTCTTGCTGATTGAACACGCGGGCAATTCCCGCGAATGACCAGAAACTGGAAACTGGAAACCGGAAACTGTTTCCAAACTGCACATCCATTCCGAGCAGGTCACATCCACCGGCAGCATTTTCAATCCGTGGCGCTGCGCATCTTTCGTGATCGTTGCGGGAGAATAAAATCCCATAGGCTGGTTATTGAGCAGCGCGGCGGTAAACGCGGCGAGATAGTGGCACTTCAAATAAGCGCTGGCATAGGCGATCAGCGCGAAGCTGGCGGCGTGCGATTCAGGAAATCCGTAGAGCGCGAAAGATGTGATGGAAAGAATAATCTGCTCTTGCGCCTCACGAGCGATTCCGTTTTGCGTCATGCCGGCGCGCAGTTTGGCTTCGATTTCCTTCATGCGGGCTTCCGATCGTTTGAAGCCCATGGCGCGGCGCAGATCTTCCGCTTCGCCGCCGCTGAAATTCGCCGCGATCATGGCAATGCGCAGCAATTGCTCCTGAAACAGTGGCACTCCCAGTGTGCGTTTGAGCACAGGCTCAAGCGATGGATGCGGATATGTAACTTTCTCGCGTCCCTGGCGGCGCAAAAGAAAAGGATTGACCATCTGGCCGACGATCGGCCCCGGCCGGATAATTGCCACCTGCACCACAATGTCGTAGAAGCGTTTCGGGCGCAGTCGCGGCAGGCACGACATTTGTGCGCGGCTTTCCACCTGGAACATGCCTACGGTGTCCGCCTGCTGCAGCGTGGAATAGACTTCGGGATTATCGGCTGGAAGATGCGCCAGATCGACTTCTTCGTGATAGTGATTGCGAATGAGTTCGATCGAATCCTTGAGCACGGCCATCATGCCCAAGCCCAGCAGGTCAACTTTGATGATGCCCATGTCGGCGCAATCTTCTTTATCCCACTGCACCACGACGCGGCCGGGCATGGAAGCGGGCTCGAGCGGGACGACAGAGTCGAGTTGCCCTTGGCAAATTACCATGCCGCCGGAATGCTGGCCGAGATGGCGGGGCAAATCCTGCACGGCAAGGCACAACTCGTAATACTTGCGCAGGCGCGGATGGTTGAGGTCGAGTCCGGCATCGCGGAAACGCCGGTCGAGGGCGTCGTGCTCATCGCGGAATTCCCAGGTGGCGACCGCGGCGGAAATTTTCGTGAGCGTTTCCGGGTCGAACCCAAGCGCCTTGCCCATTTCGCGTGCCGCCATGCGATTGCGATAGGTGATGACATTGGCCGTCATGGCTGCACCACGTTCGCCATAACGCCGGTAAACATATTGAATAACTTTTTCGCGCTCGTCGCCGCTGGGCAGATCGAGATCGATGTCAGGCCACTCGCCGCGTTCTTCGGAAAGAAAACGTTCAAAGAGAAGTTCCATGCTGATGGGATCGACTGCCGTGATGCCCAGCGAATAACAGACGGCGCTGTTGGCCGCCGACCCCCGCCCCTGCGCCAGTATGTTTTGCTCGCGGCAGAAGCGAACCAGGTCCCACACAATAAGAAAATATCCAGCGAGTTTGAGTTTTTCGATCAGCGCCAGTTCGCGCTCAATCTGGCGCTGGGCGCGGGTTTGCACGTCAGCTTTCGAGCGGCCATAGCGCTGGCGAAAGCCTTCCCAGGAGCGGTCCCGCAGAAACGAGTTCATCGTCTCCCCTTCGGGAACGGGATAGCGGGGAAACTCGTAACCGAGATCGTTGAGAGTAAATTCGAGACGCGAAGAAAGTTCAAGCGTGTTGGCGAGCGCCTCAGGAAGATCGGCGAAGAGTTGCTGCATCTCCTGCGGCGATTTCAGATGCCGTTCGGAGTTGCGCGCCAGCAAACGTCCGGCTGTCGACAGAGTGCGGTGATGGCGGATGGCGGTGAAGGCGTCACAAAGTTCGCGATCTTTCGCGGCAGCGTAGCAGACCCCGTTGGTGGCCAGCAGAGGAAGATTGAGCGAGCGGGCAATTGAGATGGCGGCGCGGTTGCGAGTTTCTTCTTCCCGGTGAAAATGGCGTTGTAACTCGACATACACATTGCCGTGGCCAAACAGTCCAACCAGTTGCTCGATTTGCTTGTGGGCTTCTTCGATGCCGCCATGCTGCAAGGCAATCGCCAGAGGTCCATCCGCGCCGCCGGTCAGGCAAATAAGGCCGTGGGCATGCTCTTCCAGTTCTTCTCTCTGAACCGAGCCCTCGCCTTTTTTCGCTCGCAACTTCATTTTGGTGATCAGGCGGCAGAGGTTCTGATAGCCGGCGCGGGAGGAAACCAAGAGTGGAAGGCGGACTTCACCACGGAAACACCCTCCGGCTATGCTCAGGGCAGGCTCCGGCACGGACAAATTCTTGATTTTTGATCGTTGATTGCTTTTCTCTGTGTCTCTGTGTCTCTGTGGTGAAAAAAGATTGGCGGTGAGTTCCGCGCCGATGTGCGCCTTGATCCCGAGTTTTTTGGCTGCCAGGTGAAAGCGCGGCGCACCGTAGACGCCATCGGCATCGAGCAATGCCATTGCAGGCATGTTGAGCCGGGCGCAGGCTGACATCAAATCCTCCGGCAAGGAAGATCCTTCGAGGAAGCTGAAAGCAGAACGGGCGTGAAGCTCAACATACATTGAGTCATTGAGTAATTGAGTAATTAAGTCATTTGCAACCCAATCGCTCAATGACTCAATCACGCAATAACTCAATCACGCAATGACTCAATTCCTTCAGTCATACGTGCCTTCCACGAACCAGCCTCCGCCGAGCAGATCGTGCACAAGGCGGAAGAGAGCGATACTTTCAGCATTCTGCAAAGCGATATCCCACTCGTCGCGCGACCATGCTTCCCGCTCCCACCAATCGCCGGAAGAGCGCCAGGGGCCGGCCTTCCAGAGAACATTGCCCTGCACTTCTTTTTTCTTCACGCACACCACGCGCACCAGCTGTCCGTTCTCCATAGTCACTGTGGCCCGCAGCGGAGGACGGAACATGCGAAGGGCGGCGACTGCGGATTTTTCTTCCGCCGGCTTAATAGCTTTTTGTGGCTGGTTTTCCTGTTCTGCTCCGGGCACGAAGCGCCGCATGCGGAAACCTTCGGCACGGTGCGTATCCAGCAACTCGAGTGAGCCCACACGGGATTCGCCGACCAAGCCGGCAATACGCGCCAGCGTCAGTTCCAATGTTTCCGGTTCTGGCGAAGGAGGCAGAAACAAGCCGCCTTGGGCCGATCGCGGCCGCGCCGGTTCCGCCGCAAGATGAATTTTCATGATAGGCGCGCCCGGCGGATGCGCAGTCAAATCCAGTTGCAGCAGCTTGAGAAAAAGTTTTGGATCCAGCATGGGAAGAGGAAGACTCAGAGTTCTGCAGAATTTATTTTGCCGCTCGGAAATAAAATGCTGAGCTGCTTTTTGGGATGCGTTATGCGATGAGTCGCTCTCGCTGGAAATCTCCGAAATATCGAGCCGAGAATCGCCCCCAGTAAGGTTTTGCAATTCCAGCGTGAGCCGCAATTCCTGGGTATGCAGCGCACGCGAGGCCAAACGGGCACAGATCTGTTCGAGCAGACGATTCAGCAGAAAGGCCAGCGGCTCCAGCAGCACGATGGGATATTCCAATTCGATAGCTTCTTCAAAAACTGCTGCTGCTTCCACCGGCACCGGCGTGCGCGAAGCTGCGCCTCGCGCCAGTTGCTGCAAGCGCAGGCCTTCCTGGCCCAGACGCTCGCTCAGCGCAACTTCCGGCAGCGCGGCCAGAGCGCGCAGATTGTGAATGCCCCAGCGGTCGAGAGTTGCAAGCAGACGGGCTGATTCTTTTTGCTGCTCGTCTTCTTTCCTTTTTCCTTCACATCCGTTGGCAAATAAAACTTCCACGGGTAGAGATCCCAAAGACTCGATTTCTTTTCCTGGTGGAATCACAGTCATACCGGGAAAGCCGCGGGCGGCGATCACGGAGGCATCAGGATTCGAAGCTACGGCAACGTTCCCATCCAGTCCGAGTTCTGCGGCGCGGCGAAAAAGGTTGCGGGCAATTTCTGGCAGCGAGCCGAAAAGAGATTCCATGCCGGCCAGATCTAGAATCGCCGTATCGGCTGCAGCATCTTCCACGCACGGCGAGAACGATTGCGCGCAATCCAGCAGGGTAGCGTGTGCCACGGATTCCTGCAGCGGAGAACGCGGGCGCAGCGTCAACTCTGAACAAAGTTCCGCCTGAGCCTTCGTCATGCCTGGCATGATGCCTATGCGGCCGGCGCTTTCGTTCACGGCAAAAACTTTTTCCAGCGGAGGCCTGCCCTCGAAAATGGCCACGGCCTGCGCGCGCAGTTCCGGTTCGGCGCGAAACACCGCGGCCACGGAAAAATTCGGCACGAAGATGCAGGCAAAGGGCATGACGGCATGGACTCATTGAGAGATTGAGTCATTGAGTCAATGAATCAATCTTTCAATGATTCAATCTTTCAATGATTCAATCCCCTCATCCCGCCCACGCGGTTTTGCTGGCGAAGGTGATCTCGGCGGAACGAACTGGTTTACGATCCATGCGTGATCGCACCAACTCCGCCGTGATTTCCAGTCCGCTCAACAAGTGTGCGTGGGTGGGTGCCGGAAATTGAGAACTCGTATCGCTCGCATGATTTTCTGACGTGGTCAGTTTTAACGATCCCAGCTTGATCAATAACGATGAGCAGCTTCCCGCGATGGACTGCCGCTCAACTGCCAGCAGCACGGTGGGCGTATGTTCCACGGCGCGGCGAAAACGGAACCAGGTAGTCAGCGGGATGCGGCGCGCCGTCTGCGGCGGCAGATCGCCTAGATCGAGGGTGATTAGTCCGAAGCCTCCGCTTTCCAGTAGTAGGTCCGTAACGCGCAGAAGTTGCTCCAAGCGATGCTCGGCAGGATGCGAATTCTCTCCGCAGCGCACCCAAAGCAGCCGGTCCAATTCAATCCCAGCAGCCGCCACAGACTGCGGATCGAGAGCATCGCTGGCGTCGACGACCGCGCAAAATTCCCCACCCCGTGTGGCCGCGGCAAGCGCGGACAACATTAAGGTGCTGCGGCCGGAGGAGGCTGAACCGCAAATTTCCGTCAGACAGCCGCGGGGCAGACCTCCGGTAAGCGCATCCATTGCAGCAATACCGCTCGAAACCATTTCTGGTGCAGGACGCACCGCCAACCGCGAAGCCTGAGTTACCCCTGCAAGTCTCGAATCTTGAAAGGCCCCGGGAAGCCCGGCATTAACGACTCGCTGGGGCGGCCGACCCTCTGTAAACCGCTCCGCACCGGACGATTCCGGGCAAACTTCGGCTACATTTTCACTATCAAATACAAAAGGGCGGCCTTGGGCCGCCGAAGTGGAAAACACTGCGGAAGACATAAATTCCTCGGAAAATTTCAGGGAACGCCGGAGCCGGGAAAGCTCCGCAGGCTGTTTCGCTTTTTATTCGCCTTAGAGAATTGTGCGCCTGGCGATAAAGATTGTCAAGCCGTAGTTTTTCGTGATATCAAGCAGCGTTTTGTTATTTCCCGCTATAACTCACCCTCCACACCGAATTCGATCCATCGTCGCTCACCAGCAGCGAACCATCCGGAGCCACGGTTATACCCACAGGACGCCCCCACACGTTACCATCCGGCAGCACAAAACCGGTGAGAAAGTCTTCATACTCACCGCTCGCGTCGCCCTTCTGGTGCAGTGGCACGCGAATCACTTCATAGCCCACGCGTACCGCTTTGTTCCACGAGCCGTGCTCGGAAGCGAAGATATCTCCCGTGTACTCCGCAGGGAACTGCTGACCTTCATAGAAAGTTAACTCGAGCGACGCATTGTGCGGCTGCAGCAGCACATCGGGCACGATCGCTTTATCTTTCAACTCCGGATGTTTGCCCTTATGCCGCGGATCCTGGTGCCCGCCCATGTACCACCACGGCCAGCCGTAGAATCCGCCTTCCTGCACGTGCGTGATGTAGTCGGGGACAAGATTGTCGCCCAGTCCGTCGCGCTCATTCACTGAGCACCACAACTCGCTGGTCTGCGGATTCACCGCAATCCCGCCTCCAGCGTTGCGAATGCCGTATGCATACACACTCAATTGGCAGTTCGCCGGGTCGCATACAAGAATGTCGGCACGATTCTTCTCACGCGGCGAGGTGTCGGGATCGTCTACGTTCGATCCCGAGCCTACTGCGACAAACATTTTCTTTCCATCCTGCGAGAATGCTACGGCGCGCGTCCAGTGCCCGCTTGGCCCCGGCAGATCGGCGACATGTTCCGCCGCTCCGCTCGCCTTCAGATCACCACCGTGATATGGAAAACGAACCACTTCACGCTCGCTGCCCACATATAACCATTGCGGATCGGGCCCGGGAGGATAGAACGCCAGACCGTAAGGTTGTTTCAGTCCGCTGACAAAGATGGCTGATTGCTCGGGCTTGCCGTCATTGGTAAGCCCACGATATACACGAATGCGTCCGGGATCGCTTTCCGCCAGAAAAATATCTCCGTTCGGCGCCGTGCGCAGTGTGCGGGGATTGTCGAGCCCTGCCGCGTACAACTCCACTTTGAATCCCGCGGGCGCCACAGGCCACGCATTATCCGGGCGCGCCACCAATTTCGGACCGTTGTCCGCTGATTGGGTCGCATAGGGCTGCGGCAGATCGTGCACGGTAATTTTGCGAACGGTTCCTGGTTTCTCGTAGCGGAAGTCGGTAAAAGGTGGGGTCGGCGGCGGTGCCTTCAGCTTCGACGTGCTCATATCGGGCGGCGCCGGTGCGCTTGCCTCTTGCGAATTCTGCGACGTCCCCATCGACTTCACATAGGTGACAATCTGCCAGCGCTGTTTTTCCGGCAACGCCGCCCACGACGGCATCCCGTTATCTTTGTCGCCCTTGGTGACAAACCAGAACACTTCACCCGGGGTGACGGAATCGAGTTTCCCATCCACCAGTGAAGGCACGTTGCCCGTGCCTTTTCCCACCTTTCCGTGGCACGAGAGGCAATTGCGCGCATACAGCCGCTTCCCGGCTTGGGCCGCCGCGTCCTGGCCCTCGTAGGGATTCTTCCTCGCTTGAGCCGAGGCGGGTGCGTTGTGAAACTTGGTGTCCACGTCGGCTGCGGACAGCAGAGCCGCGGGCAGCAGAACCGTCGCTGCGATAAGGCGGGACAAATCGGAAAATGAGCGCATGAATCCTCTCATAAATGATCTGAATCCAGGATTACACCTGAAACCTTGGATGCACTCGGGAGTGTATTGGGATCGAGTAAGTTTGCCTAGCTTGACTTGGGCGGAGCGCCGCTCTGCTCGCGGCGTGCCTTCTCATAGGCCTCGCGCGCGTCTTGTCCCGTCACTTTTTTGTACCACGCGGGATGGAATGTCCACGCCCAAGCTTCGCTCACCGCGCCGCGCGTCATGGCTTGAAACGTTCCGGGCTCGCCGATTGTGCTCAAATAAATGTGGATGAAGATTCCGCCCAGCATGATTATGGCGGAAATGTCGTGCAGCACATAACTGATGGCCACTGCGAGAGCCCCGAAACTGCGCGCCCCGGCCCACAGAATAATTCCCGTAATCAGATAAACCACGCAGCCGCCAACAATCTCCCAGAACTGCATCTTCTGGCCGGCGTTGAAGAATCCTGTGTCCGGCGGTTCGAGTTTTTCTTGCCCGCCAGCAATCTTCCTGATGTTGCGCATCCATTTGCTATCGGCATCGCACCAAATCATGGGCGTCAGCCAGTTCAGCATCTGCAGGAAAAAGAAAAAAACAAATGCCACCCCAAAATACGGATGCAGAATCCGGCTCAGCGGCCCTCCGCCAAAAAACGGCGTGAACCAGCGGAACAGCCACGGCAAATAAATTCCAAAACCGGTGAACAGCGCCAGAAAGAAAAACAGCGCAACCGCCCAATGCAACACGCGCGTATAGACCGGGTGCCGTAACAACTCGCCGCGATACACCTCCGTGCGCCCGATCGAATCAAAAGTCCGCCGTGCCTTCTCGTCGAAGCGGTCAATCGCCGTTCCCATTCGCGGCCTCCTTCTCCGGCGGTTCCGGTTGCGGCCGGCGCGGACCCACGGCGATATAGTGCAGCAGCACCCCTAACCCACCAAACAGGGCGAACGTCCCCAGCACCGGCTTGAACAGCCACTTCCACACCGTGTAGCTCCACGGAATGGTTGGATTCTTGGGCAGCCCGCCGTAGCGCTCCGGATCGGTAGCGTCATGCAGAACGTAGATCACATGCGTGCCGCCGATCGATTGCGGGTCGTATACGCCGGCGTTCTCCATGCCAAAATTTTCCTTTAGCTGTCTGGCGCGCTCGTTGGCGATGAACTTCATGTCGTCCTTGCTGCCGAACTTCAAACATCCCGTGGGACACGCCTTGATGCACGCTGGTTCCAGCCCCTGCCCCACGCGGTCCGAGCACAGTGTGCACTTGTAAACTTTCTTCGTCCCTGGATTGAATCGCGGAATATTAAACGGGCAGCCCGACACGCAAAACTCGCAGCCGATGCAATTCTCCTGATTGAAGTCCACGATGCCGTTGGTGTACTTCACAATCGCGCCGTCGGCCGGACACGCTGCCAGGCATCCCGGATCGGCGCAGTGCATGCACTGATCTTTTCTCATCAACCACTGAATCGTTCCGTCGGGATTCGGGTGCTCGTTGAACTTGATCAGATTCCAGAAATTCCAGCGCGTCTCCGGCATCGTCTGGTACGTGTTGTCGAACATGGTCACGCCGAACGGCATGTCGTTCCACTCGACGCACGCCACTTCGCACGCTTTGCACCCGATGCAGGTAGTGGTATCGACGAGTTTGCAAACTTCCAAATCGCGCTGCATCCCAAGGCCCGGAGAAGGTCCGGAATGGCCCGAGATTTTTTCGGCTTGTAACGTCTTACGGTCTGCCATGGTCGGGCCTCGCGCTCTAAACTTTCTCGATCTTTACCAAGAAGCCCTTGAACTCGGGCGTGAAGGCATTGGGATCAATCACGGTTGGCGTCAACTGGTTCGCCAGCGTTTTCGCTGTTCTGTCTTCGTCTTCGGAGATTCCGCGAAATCCCCAGTGAATCGGAATGCCGATCTGGAATGTTTCCTTGCCGTCGATCTTCATCGGCCGGATGCGCTTCGTGACCATCGCCTTGGCAATGTAATGAGCGCGCGCGCTGGTCACTCTCACTTTCTCGCCGCCGCGAATGCCCATGCGGTCGGCCAGCTCCGCCGGCACTTCCACGAACGGCTCCGGGACAAGCTGCACATTCATCGGATTATTCTTCGTCCAGTAGTGATAGTGCTCGGTCAGCCGGTAGGTGGTGCAGACCACGTTGTAACCCTGCTCGACCGTGCCGTACTTGTCCATATCGGTCTTGTACTTCTTGACTACCGGATTGCTCGACTGACCGGGATGCAGAGGATTCGCAATCGGGCTCTCGATGGGCTCATAGTATTCGGGGAAGGGCCCGTCGGCCATTGCGCCCAGCGGCACAAACAGCCGTCCAATGCCCTCCGGATTCATGATGAATGGCCCCATGTGATCTTTCGGCGCCGAGTCCGGCTTGAAGTCCGGAACGTCGCTTCCCGCCCAGCTTTGTTTGCCCTCATCCCACCAGACCAGGCGCCGCTGCGGATCCCACGGTTTGCCGTTCCCATCGCAGGAAGCGCGGTTGTATAACACGCGCCGGTTCATCGGCCACGACCATCCCCAGTTGGGATAGATACCCAGGCCCGAGGGATCGTCGGTTCCGCGCCGCTGCATCATCGCTCCGGCCTCGGTCCACGATCCGCAGTAGAGCCAGTTGCCTGAAAGCGTGGTCCCGTCATCCTTCAGCCATGCGAAGCCGGGAAGCTGCTGACCCGCTTTGATGGTGACATTTGTTTTGGGATCGGTGATGTCGACGAGCGCCTTGCCGTTAAGCTCTTTCGCCACTTCCGAGAGCGACGGATTATAAGGATTTGTGTACGCGTACGTCGCATTCAGCACCGGATCCGGGAACTTGCCGCCTTCTTTCTGATAAAGGTCGCGCACTTTCAAAAAGATGGTCGCCAGAATTTCCTGATCCAGCCTCGCCAGGCCCGGCGGCGGGACGGCGGCGTTTTTCCACTGCAGCCAGCGCGCCGAATTCACGAACGTTCCGTCTTTCTCGGCGAAGCCGGCGCCAGGCAGCCGGTACACGGTGGTATTGATCTTCTTCTGATCGTCGGCCGTGATGCCGGGCGCGCGCCAGAATTCGCTGGTTTCATCGGGATAGATTTCGCAGACCACCAGCCAGTCCGCTTTTTTCAGCGCATCAATATTCTTGTTCGAGTCCGGACCGATCATCACCCCGTTCATGCCGAAGGCAAATATCCCCTTGATCTTGCCTTCGTACATGTCGTTCCAGATGTTCACCCAGGAATAGTTGCGGTCGATTTTCGGCAGATAATTGAAGGCCCAGTCGTTGTCCTTGGTCGCAGCCGCGCCATACATGGCTTTCAGCAATGAGACCGTAAACTTCGGCGTGTTCGACCAGTAGTTGAACGAGTCCCAGGGATCCGGCTTCGACACCGTGGGCGTAGTGCGCTTCAGGTAAGTTGCCAGGTCGACATCGGCAGGATTGGGCATCTTCAAATAACCCGGCAGGATGTCGAAGATTCCCGCCATGTCGGTCGCACCCTGAATATTTGAATGCCCGCGCAGAGCGTTCACCCCGCCGCCCGCGCGTCCCACATTGCCCATCAGCAATTGCAGCATGGCCGCGGTACGAATGATCTGCGTGCCGAAGCTGTGCTGCGTCCAACCGACCGCATAAATAATGGTCGCGACCTTCTTCATGTCGCCATCTTTGCGGACAGAGGTAAACAACTCGGCGGCCTTGAGAAATTCAGCCTGAGGAATTCCCGTAATGCGCTCGATCATCTCCGGCGTGTAGCGCTCGTATTGCTTCTTCATCAACTGAAACACGCAGCGCGGATGTTCCAGCGAAAGATCGAATGCAATCTTCGGCGGCAACGCTGGAGAACCAGTCCCGGCTTTCGCGCCTGTCGGACTCGCAGCCTGATATCCCATTCCCTGGCCGGTATCACTATGTTGCGCACCTCCCGCCGGAGCATTCTGCGCCGCAGGCGTGGGAGCGACAGGCTTGCCAGTTAGATCCCCGCCTTCTTCATAATTCCACGTGGATTTGTCGTAGGTTTTCTTCTCGGCATCAAAGCCGGAAAACAGCCCATCCTCGGGCAACTTGAATCCATCTTTAATAATGAACGCCGCGTTGGTGTAGTTGACCAGGTAATCGTGCGCAATGCGATTGTTCTGGATGGCGTAGCTGATCAGTCCGCCGAGAAAGGCGATATCGCTTCCGGCGCGAATCTGCACATACATGTCCGCATTCGCCGCCGTCCGCGTGAGCCGCGGATCAACCACGATGGTCTTGGCGTTGCGGTGTATCTTGGCTTCAATCGCCCACTTAAATCCGCAGGGATGGTTCTCCGCTGGATTCCCGCCCATGATCAACATCATGTCTGTGTTCTTGATGTCGATCCAGCCATTGGTCATTGCACCGCGTCCGAATGTGGGCCCCAAACTGGAGACCGTAGGGCCGTGTCAAACCCGAGCCTGGTTTTCCAGGTAGCAGACCCCCAGGCTGCGCATGCTTTTTACGGCCAGATAGTTGAACTCGTTGGTGTCGGTGCATCCGCCGGTCCAGGCGATGCCTTCGCAGCGGTTCACGGTTTTGCCCGCGGCGTCGGTTTCGACAAACGTGTCGTCGCGCGTCTTCTTCACCCGGTGTGCGATCTCGGTGTAGGCCTGCTCCCACGAAATATCTTCCCAGTCGGTCCCGCCGGGCCTCCGCACCTGCGGCTTCAGCAAGCGGCGATCATTCAGGATGTCCTGCTCCAGCGACGATCCTTTCGGACAAAGCGTCCCGCGATTAATGGGATGGTCGGGATCGCCCTCGACGTGCACGACCTGCGGGATCGCATTCTTCGCCTTGTCGCCCAAGGTGTAAATGATCACGCCACAACTGACGGCACAGTACGGGCACGTGCTGCGCGTTTCCGTGGCGCGTGAAATTTTGAGGGTCTGCGTCTGCGCGTAAGCGGGAGTCAGATCGAATCCCAGAAGAGAGATGCCGGCGCCACCGGCGAGCGTGCCTTTCAGAAAGGTTCGGCGGGAGAGTTCCATTCCTATCCTCCGACAGTGAACCTGCGTATTAGTCTCGACCGCCGAAAACTCCGCCGGCCAGTATGCGCCCCAAATTTCCCAAACTATATTCCCACCACAGCGTTCCCGTCAATGCCAGCAATTCCGCAGTTCACCAAAAGCATGTCGTCCCATCGGATTTGCCTCCGGCTGGCCGAAGCCCCATAATCCCCCAGTGCCTGAAACCGTTTGGCAGCAACGCATCCGGCGCGCCGAAACCCTGGCCGGCCAGCATCCCTTCGCGGGGCAAATCCTTTCGTTCTATATTGAGATCGCACTCTTTCAGAAAGACCTGTACCGCCGCCTGGAAGGCAGTAGCGCCGGCGTCTCGCCGGCAGTCGAGCGGGCGTCCCGCCCACTGCCGGGCCAGCAAGATGCTGGCGCTACTTTTCCACCAGAACTCTTCTCTCGCTTCCCGGAGTTCCTCGCTTTGGTCGAAAACCAAGCCCCCGCCCGCCTCGCGCAGATTGCGCGTGATCTCGGCCAGGCATCCTCCAGTTCCTGGACGGATCTTCTAAACAATGCTTGGTCGGCTCCCGATCTGCCTTCGGATCAGCCCTCAGAACCCAGCCAATTTCTCGCCCTCGCCTTCCTCCAGCCCTACGCCGAATTCGTCCGCTCCCGGGTGCCGCTTCAACTCGAGGGCTACAGTCATTCGCTGTGTCCTTTCTGCAGCCGCAAACCCGCGCTGGCCGTGCTGCGTCCGCTGGGCGAGGGTGCCCGCCGCAACCTGCTCTGCGGATTCTGCCTGTGCGAGTGGGAGTTTCGCCGCATCGTCTGCCCCGGTTGCGACGAGAAAGACCACGCCAAGCTGCCGGTCTATACCGCCGACGAGTTCCCCTATATCCGCGTCGAGTGCTGCGACACATGCCACACCTACATCAAGTCCATTGACCTCAGCAAGAACGGCCTTGCCGACCCTCTCGTCGACGAACTCGCCTCGATCCCCCTCGACCTCTGGGCGCAAGAGCGCGGATACGCTAAGCTCCATCCCAACCTGCTCGGAATGTGATTCCTGCAGTAATTCCGAGACTAATGCCGCCGCACTGGGTTTGTAACTTTCTGGTCACCATACAACCTTCTTCATGCGGACTTGATCAGAGTGCAATAAAGCCGTATAAGCTAAAGAATAATTAACATCCAAACCCAACCCTGCAGACGGAGTATTTAATGCGATCCTGGAAGTTTGTTCTGCCGCTTCTGGTCTCATCCCTGTGCTTCGCCGCCCAGCCCGACCGCATCACCAGCCCCATCGATTCCAGCCAACTCGTGCCACTTAAGGGCAATGTCCACGGCCTCGTTCACCCCGGCTCCGATCTTGGCCGTACCGACGGAGGCCAAAAAATCTACGGAGTAACTCTGGTCTTCCATCCCTCCGCTGCGCAGCAGAGCGACCTCGATAATCTGTTGGCCCAGCAGCAGCAGCGCTCGTCGCCGAATTACCACAAATGGCTCACTCCAGCTCAGTTCGCCGACCGCTTTGGCATGACCAAAAATGACATCACCCGCGTCAGCTCCTGGCTCGAATCCCAGGGCTTTACCGTCACCTCCGTCGCCAATAGCCGCAACCAGATTTCGTTCGACGGAACCGTCGCGCAAGTCGAATCCGTCTTCGCCACCCAGATCCACAACTATCTGGTGGATGGCGTAATCCATTTCGCCAGCTCGACCAACCCCTCCGTGCCCGCCGCGATGGCCGCGTCGGTCCTGGCGGTTGGGCACCTTCACAACTTCAGCCCAAAGCCGCGGGCAATCGTCCGAAAGATGTCAACCGAGGGCGCGGATCCTCATTTCACCTCTTCTGTGTCAGGCAATCATTTCGTGGCGCCGGCCGACTTTGCCACCATCTACAATGTCCAGCCCTTATACACCGCTGGGTTTACTGGTACGGGTCAAACCATTGCGATCATAGGACAGTCGACCGTAAGCGCGGCCGACTTGGCCAACTTCCGCAGCGCCGCTGGTCTTGCCGCAAAAGTGCCACAGTACATCCTCTATCCGAGTACATCGACTGCCACACGCTGCTCCGGGGATGAGGGAGAATCTGATCTTGACCTGGAGTGGTCCAACGGGGTCGCCCAGAATGCCAACGTCGTTTTCGTTTACGCCGGACTCACCACCGGGGACACTTGTGCGAGCCGCAACAACAGCGTTTGGAACGCGCTACAGTACGCCGTCGACAACAATGTCGCTCCCGTCATCAGCACCAGCTACGGCTTCTGCGAACAGGGTCTTCAGACGGGTGATCCTGGTTTCCCGGCAACCGTTCAAGGATGGGCGCAACAAGCGAACACGCAAGGCCAGACGATTATGGCCGCTTCTGGCGACGATGGCGCAGCCGACTGTGACAGCGACGTAACCTCGGCTACTCAAGGTATTGCGGTTGATGTTCCCGCTTCCATCCCGGAAGTTACTGGGATGGGCGGAACAGAATTCACCGGGGACGCTGAAGGAACCGCAACCGGGGGAGTTGTTGCCCCTACGCAGTATTGGGCTGGAACGAACGGTGCCGATACGATCTCCTCTGCTCTTTCCTACATACCAGAGGAGGCCTGGAACGACACCGCTGAGAACCTTACCCAATCAGGCGGCACGATAGCAGCATCCGGCGGCGGCGCCAGCATTCTCTTCTCGAAACCAACCTGGCAAACCGGCACTGGCGTACCCAATGACGGGAAACGCGATGTTCCCGACTTAGCGTTGAATACGTCGCCCGACCATGACGGTTATCTGTTCTGCTCCGAGGACGGCGCGAACGGTGCTCTACAAACCACGTGCAGCGTCGGTTTCCGTGACGGCGCCGGAGGAACGCTCGCCGTGGTCGGAGGAACCTCTGCGGCTGCGCCAACGTTTTCTGCTATTCTCACCCTGATCGAGCAAGATATGGGCTCATCGGGATTCGGAAACATAAATACCAGCCTTTATCAATTCGCGGCCAGCAGCTCTTCTCCGTTCCACGACATCACGACGGGAAACAACATTGTTCCTTGCACCAATCCAAGTACTGACTGCCCAACCACCGCTCCGTTTCAGTATGGGTTCAGCTCCGGCGTCGGGTACGATCAAGTTACCGGCCTCGGTTCCGTCAATGCCAATTCCCTCGCTGCCGCATGGGCTGCTTCCCGCACCGCTAGCTCAATCGCGATTACGAACGTCTCCGCGACGAACGTTTATTCGGGCACGCCGGTGACCTTCACAGTCGCGGTCACTCCTTCGACCGGAGTCGGAGCTGTCAGCTTCTCCTCTCTCAACGGCAGCTCTACGACTGTTCTGGGAACAGCTACCCTGAACACCCCGTACCCGCCGTCGCAAACGGGAACTGCAACATTCACCACCTCGGCGCTGCCGACTGGTTCTAACAGCGTTACAGCCACGTACGAGGGCGATACCTCCGACGGCGCATCGACGTCCGCCGCGGCGGCGGTCACCGTAACGGCACCCTTCACAATGTCCGCCAATCCGCCCAGCCTCAGCCTCACCGCGGGCCAGTCCCAAGTCGTGACGATAACCATTACGCCGTCGCCCGGTTACACCCAAGCCGTAAACTTCGTGAACTCTCCGAACTCCAGCACAGGCAGCTGCTCAGGAATGCCCGCGGGAGTCACCTGCACCTTCAGTTCCCCCAGCGTTCCTCTCAACGGCTCAACTCCGGCAGCGGTGCAGATGACCGTTGCCACCGTCGCCAACATGGCTCCCGCAACTGGCGCAAACATTACGGTCACTGGCGTCAGCGGCAGCACATCGGTACCAATCTCAATTGGCATCGGAGTTGCCGCCACCACCGAGACAGTCACCATCGCGACGACTTCCACCACTGTTCCCGTGACCGCCGGCGGGATTGCTTCGATTCCCATTACCGTCAGTGGCACCAACGGTTTCATCGTAGGCAGCGGCTCAACCGCCACCACCCAACTGCCGCTCAGCTACACCTGCACCGGCTTCCCCTCTGAGTCCACCTGCACTTTCAGTCCAAGCAGCGGAAGCAACGTGAGTGCCACCGCGGTTACGATGAGCATCGCCACTACGGCTCCCGTGGCCCAATTGCGTCCGCCGCTGGGACGCGGCAGCCGCATCTTCTACGCGTTGTTGCTTCCTGGTTTGTTGGGAATTGTTTTCGCCGGTGGATCGCGCACCCGCACTGCGCGCCTGCTCGGCCTGATCGTGGTTCTTGGCCTCTCCACACTATGGATGGGCGCCTGCGGCGGCAACAGCAGCAGCAGTCAGAAAAATCCTGGCACGCCAGCCGGCACCTATCCGGTCGTAGTGACAGCCACCACCGGTGGCGCCAACCCCCTCACCAGCACATTCACGGTGCAACTCGCCGTAAGCAACTAATCAACTTATTGCCTTTTTTTGGCCCTGAAATCTTCACGCCCTTCCCACGCTACGAGTGCAGCGCCCGCCTGAATTGTGCCGGTGTAGTTTTCGTGAATTTTTGGAACAAGCGGGTGAAGTGGCTTTGATCGGCGAAGCCGCACTCCATCGCAATCGCCACCAGCGGATGGTCCGCCTCGTGTAGCCTGGGGCACGCCGCCCGCACCCGCACGCGCTGCAAGTACTCTCCCGGAGTCTGCTTTTCGCTCCGGCGAAATGCCCGCGCCAAATGCACTGGATGCACTCCCGCATCGCTCGCCAGATCGCTCATTCTGATTTCGTCGCGGAATTCTTCGTTCATCCGTTCCTTCACCCGCCCCAGCCATCTCGGCACGGTTTTCTCCCCAGATGCGAATCCCGCGATCGCACCCAACAATTCCAGAACGTTGCTTTCCAGCACCAGCCGATCCGCTGTCCGCATCTTAAAGGCCGAGTAGAGCCGGAGTCCGGGCCATAGCATCGCTCCCGCACCCCGATCAAATTTCGTTTCCGCCGGCAGCCTCAAGCCCAGCTGGCTCAGATGTTCGTGGCGCAGTTCAATGGTAAAAAGCGCCGCTCCCGCCGGCCCGATCAGAGTTGCATGCTGCACTCCGGAAGGATTAAACACAGCCGTAAAAGGACGCAGCTCAACTAGCCGTCCACCATCTCCTTCCAGATAATCCCCGTGCAGAATAATGGTCACGTAGGCCAGTTCATGCTCGTGTCGGGGAACTTTGCGCGGGCAGGGCTGTCGTAATTCCGAGAGCAGAACGTCCTGGGTGTGCAGCCTGGCCTCCACCGGAGAATAAAACTCGCCTCCCCGCAGCAAGCTGCCCGCATCATTGCGTTCCGGCATGATTACTCTGACTACGCCCGCCTGAAACCGTTACCACGGGATTGTTTATTTTGTTCAAGACGGCTATCTCACAGCCGCGTACACTCTGGTTCGAGATTCACTGGAGGTCTTATGAAACGAGTTGTGTTGATTGTCCTGCTCCTCGGCGTCTGCTTCACTTTGCTGGCCGCAGCTCCGGAGGATAAGTCTCCCAAGCCGCAATACGGCGCCAAGGGCCAGCTGCTTCGTCCCGACGATTACCGCGAGTGGATGTTTCTCTCCGCCGGCTACGGCATGAATTACAGCCCCGCGCCTGGCAGTCATGAAATGTTCACCAACGTCTTCGTGCAGCGCTGGGCGTATCAGGAGTTCATAACCTCCGGCAAATGGCCCGAGCAGAGCATGTTCGTAATCGACGAGAGGGACGCGCAAAGCAAAGGCTCGATCAACAAGACCGGACATTTCCAGACGGACCTGATGGGCCTGGCGGTCGAAGTGAAGGATTCCAGCCGCTTCCCCGAAAAGTGGGCTTACTTCGGCTTTGATGCAGATGGAAAGACCTCCGAGGCCATGCCGAAGGGAAACGGCTGTTGGTCCTGCCATGAGGAACATGCCGCCGTCGAACACACTTTCGTTCAGTTCTACCCCACCCTGAAGCCGGTGGCCAAGAAGTTCGGCGTTTATGATGAGAAAAAGGAACAAGCGACGGACTCGAAGTAGTGGTTGAATTTGCGGCCCAACCCGCAACTATTAGGTCGTTCCCATCTGCGGGCATGGCTCGTTCTCTGTGCGACGCTGGAGGTTTCTGCCGATCCTGCCGATGAGTGGAGTGTGGAGAATTCGTCTGCTGCGTCCGCTCGCGCCCACGAGAACCCGAAGGGCATCAAGCTGCGTTACGTGGCCCGGCAACCCATTTTTGACCGCGACGAAAAAGTTTTCGGCTACGAACTGCTCTTCCGGGATGACATGGATAACGCGTTTCATAGCGTCGATCCTGACGTTGCGTCTCGCTCCACACTGGATAGTTCGCTACTGGTGGGCCTCGATGTTCTGTGCGACGGCCGTCGCGCCTTCTTGAACTGTACCCGTGACACTCTGATCGGTGGGCTGGTTACGCTGCTGCCATCGCACTCCACCGTGGTCGAAATTCTCGAGACTGTTCCCGTCGATGCCGAGGTGATCACTGCCTGCCAGCGCCTGAAAGAAGCTGGATACCTGATCGCACTCGATGACTACGTCAGCGATGATCCGCGCGAACCGCTCGCCGAAATGGCCGATATCCTCAAGGTAGACCTGAAACTCACCACGCTGGAACAGCGCGCCGCATTGGTGAAAAAGCACGGGCCCTGGCGCTGCCGCATGCTGGCGGAAAAAGTGGAGAACCACGCGGAGTTCTTGGCCGCGCGCGATCAAGGCTTCGTCTATTTCCAGGGCTACTTCCTGCGCCGGCCTGAAATGATGACCACGCATGACGTTCCCGCCGACGCAGTCAATTATGTGAGAATGCTGCAGGCCGTCTCCCGGCCCGCCCTGGATGTGCCCGAACTCGACAAACTTATCAAGACCGAGACCTCGATCTGCTACCGTCTTCTTCGCTACATGAACTCGGCTCGCTTCGGATTCAAGAACGAAATTCATTCCGTGCGCCACGCTCTGGCGATTCTCGGGGATCGTGAAGTGCGCCGCTGGGTAAGGCTGATCGCGACCGTAGGCGCCGGCCAGGATAAGACCAGCGATCTCGTGCTCTGTGCTTTGGTTCGCGCCCGCTTCGGCGAGCTGCTGACCCCGCTCACTCGGCATGGCGAGTCCGACCTGTTCCTGCTGGGCCTGCTCTCCATGCTCGATGTCATGCTGGAAACGCCGATGGCCGAGATTTTGGATAAAATCCCCCTGGATGCCGAAACCAAAGCGGTTCTCCGCGGTGAGCCCAGTTTGCTGCGCCCCATCTACCAGCTCATGCTGGCGCATGAAAGCGGAGAGTGGGAGGCTGCCCGCGCCATCTGTGACAGCCTTCACCTTGAAACCGACACGGTAGCCACTTCCTACTGGCAGGCTCAGCAGTGGGCCCGCGAAGTCTCCAGCGGTGCGTGAGGGCGGCCTTCGGAAGCCCGAAGCCCGAAGCCCGAACTACCGGCAATGTCCTCTTGTGCAAAACCAGTCCACTTTGCCACTTGCGCGCTTGCAGCCGGACGAGTACCATTAAGTTGTTCTCATTGGCCTCGTTCCCGCGTAGGCCTTCCGCGTCCCAGGCCGTTCCCGGCGGCGCGACGGATCCGACAACGGATAACCGATACGCAAACATTTATATTTTTCGCCAATACGAGTTTGCTTCACCAGATAGCAGTTGCTAACGATTGCGTCGACGATTACGTTCCCCCCAACCCGCAGTTCCGCATGGAATGTGCTGAGTGAAGGGCGTTGCCCCAGCCGGGGAAGAGCCGGGGCAGCAAGAGTTGCCGGTGCGCCAACAATTGGGTGCCAATATTGTGCGCCAACATTGCCAGAGCCTGCCGCACCCAATGGGGAACCTGAATTGCAGAACCTGAACTTGGGGAATCTTAAATAGTTGAGCTTTGCAACACTGCACCGGATCAAAGACCCGGCACAGCAGCTTTGAGAGGACTATGAACGCAGGACCAGGAAGACCCTCCGGTGGTGGAGGAGGCAGAAGCCGGCGCCGTCGCGGACGCCGCCCCAACAACGCACGCGGACCCCGCGCCGCCGGCCCCAGCCAATCGCGCCACAATCAGGACGGCATCTACACCGCTCCCATGGATCACAGCTATCGCGCTGCTTTGTCCGGCAATGGTAACAACGGCCAAGGCGCGCGTCGCGGGCCTCGTCCCGGCTTCGCTGCGCCCTTCGCGCCCGCCGATCCCGAGCCTCTGCCCGCATTGCGCGAAGATTCCAACTCGCGCATCTTTGCCTTCGTCGACGACTTGTTCTTCGCAGCTAAGATTCAAGAGACCGCGCGCAAGCTGAACGTTAAGGTCGAGTTCGCCAAGAACGACAAAGACCTTGCCGAGCGCATGCTGCAGAACGGCGAAGAGAAGCCCTCGCTCATCATCTTCGACCTCAACAACGCCAACGCCAAACCGCTCACGCTGATCCCGAAATTGAAGAGCAAGCTCAAGAAGGGAACCTCCATCATCGGATTCCTCTCCCATGTGCAGGGTGATCTGAAGCAGAAGGCGCACGAAGTGGGATGCGATATGGTTCTACCCCGCTCGGCCTTCTCGCAGAACCTGCCGCAGTTGCTTCGCCGGCACGGAGCCCCGGAAGACGAGAATCCGACCGTGCAGTAGCGCCGGAGCCAAGAAAAACTAGCGGACGAACATCTCCACCAGCACGCTGGAAACTGAGTGTGCGGTCTTGCTCGAGATCGCACCGAGCTTCTTCACTAGACGCTGACGGTCTACGGCGCGCAGTTGATCCAGAGCAACCTGCCCTGGCTTGTTTCGGAAGGTCAGATTCACGCGCGTGGGATAGCGACGCAGCGTGGTAGTCATGGGAGCTACCAGCACGGTCTGCAGCGGTTCGTTCATCTCGTCAGGGGAGATCACCAGGCAAGGTCGGGTCTTCTTGATTTCCGATCCCTTCGACGGATCAAGAGCGATGAGCCACACTTCGTCCCGTCGGGGATAGCTCACCACTTCCAGTCCTCACTATCAAACGCATTCGGCGAAGCTGAATCGAGCAGCATGTTTTCTACCGGAGGCAATGCGGTAAAGGCTTGCTTCCAGCCGTGGCGGGGCGCACGATGAGGCGCAATGACCAACCCCTCGGGAGTGACGCGCACTTCTACAACGTCGCCCAAGCCGCACTGCGCGATCAGCGGCTTTGGGATGCGGATACCGCGTGAGTTGCCGATGCGAGTTAGTTGTAGTTTCATACCAAACGGCTCGTGATTACATTGTAATTACATGAGGCTATTCCGGTCAAACGGCTTTAGGGGCGCGGAGCCACTCTGGAACCGGAAACTGAGAACCGGAAACTGAGAACTGAGAACTGAGAACTGAGAACTGCTTATCCCGGGGGCCAGCTCAGCGACCGTCCCCCCAGCAGGTGCACGTGAAGATGAAATACCGATTGCCCCGCACCCGGACCCACGTTGAGCACTGTCCGGTATCCCTGCTCAATATTCCGCTGCCGCGCAATCTCGGCGGCTGCCAGGTGGCAGCGGCCAATCACCTCGGCATCGTCAGCCTGCGCTTCTTTCAAGCCCGCAAAATGTCTTTTCGGAATAACGAGCACGTGTGTCGGCGCTTTCGGGCCGATGTCCTCGAAGGCAAACACATGTTCGTCCTCGTAAACTTTTTTCGAAGGAATCTCTCCGCGGAGAATACGGCAGAAAAGGCAGTTGCTATCTGGATCGGCTGTCACGGTTTCACCTCGGCCAAACGATAACACCTGGCCGGTGAACTTGTCAGCGAAGTGGCGCCTGCTGTTATCGCCTAGCGCAACTTTGTGATCAACTCGGCAAAGGGTTTAGAGTCCACGTTCCACGTGCCTTCGAAGGGGTTGTCCAGGTCAGTCAGCACGAAATGGGCGAAGGCCAGCAGCATCGTCGTAATCCCGATGCATACCATGCCCAGCGCGACGTTACGGAACGGGTAAAAGAAAAGCAAAAAGAGAATCATCGCAGCGGTAAGCGTAACGCGCTATTCCGGGAATGACGTCGATCAGGCTCACAGAGACCTCTCCGATTACAAACGGATCCCGACTAACGATCGCGTGCCTAATCCAGCCTCACCAGAAAAACCGCGCCCTCGGGCGTACTCGTTTCTGCCCCAAGTTTCCGGGCGCGCTCGCGGTCGTCGTCGAGCACTCGTACCCGCACCCACCAGTCTCCTGCGGGACTGGCGAAGCGCAGCACCTTCGCAGTGCGGTAACGTCGCGTGAGATGGTCAGCGAGTTTGCTGGCTTCCTTCTCGTGCGGGAATCCGCCAATCTGCACCGCCCACTTCCCGCCCGTCTCAAGCGGTAACGGAGTCTGCATCACCTCCACTTTCACTTCCGCAACTCCGGGCAGGTAAACATCGAGCTTGCGCGCCGCGGCCAACGATAAATCAAGAATCCGCCCTGGGATAAACGGACCGCGGTCGGTGATGCGCACCAGCGCCGTGTAGCCAGTCTTGAGATTGGTAACGCGCACGATGGCCCCCAACGGCAAAGTGCGGCTCGCCGCCGTCATGGCGTGCATGTTATACACTTCGCCGTTCGATCCCACCCGATTGTGATACGGCGGCCCGTACCAGCTGGCGCGGCCGGTTTCCGTGGCTAAGGGCGTGGAACCGGCGGGAATGGTTGGCTCGGCCAGTTCGGCCTCGCTTTCTGCCCTGCCCGGGAGACGGTCATTCTTCGCCGCGCCTTCGGGTCGCGACGTCGATTCAGTCGAGGAAGGTTCCGGCGGGGGCGGTGGCGGCACATTCGTGTGCGCCTGCTTGGGATGGCCGCATCCGGTGAGCAGCAAGGCCGTAAGCAGCAGAACGAGAATTACGATGCGTAGAACGAACGGAACACTGCATCGCTGCCCGCGAGGATATTTTGTCGAATCCAAGAGGACTACTTCGGAGGATGCGGGTGCTTCTCCATGTAATCGGCAAACTCGGAAAGCTTCTCTGAAGCGACGCGCAGGGCTTTCGTCGAATGCTGACGCACCGCCGGCACCACTTCGTCGTTCAGGTATTTGATGAACTCCGGAATTTCCTTCTCGATCCGTTCGGCTGCCTCCGCGACTGTCTTGCTGACGCGCGCCGACGCGTCCTCCACCTTGCGGTTGAAGTCGTTCATAGTGCTCCTCGCTGCTGCTGGGCGTGAATCACCTCGCGCAGATCTTGCGGATACGGTCTCCGCTATTATTTCTTGCTCCCAAGGGCTGGGTCAATGGCGCTCCGAGAACGCGGCGATCGGTAGCTCCATCGGCGTGTGCTTCCTCGAATAGCGTTGCAGCAAGGATGCAATCCTTGATAAAGTAAGGATATGCCCAAGGTGACTTCCAAGCTCCAATTAACCGTCCCTAAGAAGATTGCCGATCAGTACGGCATCCGTCCCGGCGACGAGCTGGAATGGATTCCTGCGGGCGACAGCATTCGAGTGGAGCTTGTCCGGCGCAAGGCCAACGCAGGTCACCAATTGACTGCCGAGGAGCGAGTGGCTTTGTTCGACGAAGGCACCAAACGGTTGGATAGGCTCCAGGCGGCGCGACTCAGGAAGAATCGGGGGAAGCCAGCTCCGGCCAACCGCGGCTGGACGCGCGAGGATCTTTACAACGATGATCGGGGATTGCCGCGTGGCTTCCCTCGTTGACACCAACATCCTGGTATATCGCTGTGACGCCGACGATCCAGTAAAGCGTGATGCGGCTCGTGACCTTTTGCGAAAGGGAGCGCTGACAAAAGAATTAATCCTTTCGCACCAGACCATAGTGGAATTTGTCAACGCGGTGACCAAGCCGCGAGCGGGAGGTCCGCTGCTCACCAGAGAAGAAGCATGGCGTGAGGCCGAAGATTTTCTCGAAGAGTTTACGGTGCTTTATCCAAATGAATCGGTATTGCGAACCGCAATGATGGGCATGGCGGCTTACAGGCTCTCCTGGTATGATGCCCACCTTTGGGCCTACGCCGAGCACTACGGCTTGCCCGAACTTCTCTCTGAGGATTTTGAACACGGCCGCATCTACGGCACGGTGCGCGTGAGAAATCCATTCTTTGCTCCTGGTCTCGCTTAGGCTGGGAACCGTGAAGATGCCGCGATCTACTCCGAACTTCTTTTCCATTCCTCAGCAACGGCGGTTTCGCAAAAGCCTGCTCGCCTGGTATGACTCTCACGCGCGCGCCCTGCCTTGGCGAGCCAACCGCGAGCCCTACCGCGTCTGGCTTTCGGAAATCATGCTGCAGCAGACGCGGGTGGCTGCAGTCATCGAGCATTATCAGGAATTCCTGCGCCGCTTTCCTACGGTCGAGAAGCTGGCGGCGGCGCGCGAAGCCAGCGTACTCGCCGCCTGGAGCGGCCTGGGATACTACCGGCGCGCGCGCATGATGCGTGCTGCGGCGAAAGGAATAGCGCGCGAGCATGGAGGAAAATTCCCGGCGACTGTGGAAGGATTGCGAGCGTTGCCCGGCATCGGCCGCTACACCGCTGCAGCAATCGCCAGCATCGCTTTCGGTGAGCCGGTTGCGGTGGTCGATGGCAACGTGGAGCGCGTGCTGCAGCGCGTGGCCGGAAGGCGGCTGACAGGAGAAGAATTGTGGGAAGCAGCCAACGATCTGCTGGACGCGACGCGTCCCGGCGATTTCAATCAGGCCATGATGGAGCTAGGCGCAGTCGTGTGTACTCCGCGCACGCCAGCCTGTTTGACCTGTCCAGTAATTGCACTATGCGCGACCCGCGGTGAACTAGCCGCGTTGCCGAAGCCCACGCCACAAAAGAAACGTGAAATTGACTACGCCCTGAACTATCGCAACGGAAACGGACGTGAGCGCGAGGTGTTTCTAGTTCAACGACCGCGAGACGCATCGCTGATGGCGGGGATGTGGGAATTGCCCGAACTGGCCAAAACGAACGGAGCCTCCAGCCCATTGTTCAAGCTACGGCACTCGATCACCGTGACCGATTATACGGTACGCGTGTGGCGCGGTGCCGCCTCGCCCGTCACGAGAGGGAAATGGATACCGGTGGGTCGGCTGACGCAAGTTGCACTCACGGGACTGGCCCGAAAGATTCTGCGCAAGGCCGATCTCCTCTGACGGCGCAACCTTGGGAAGCCGGCATCACAGGCAGCTGCTTGTTCCCCGCATCATCTAGAATAAAAACTAGGTCAGTGCAGGGACAAGCGCTGGCTGCGAAATATTCCGAAGACACCGGGAGGACCACCGATGGCGGCATTAACCGTGGGCACTCACGCCCCCGATTTCGAACTCAGGGCGATGGATGGCAAGCGCTTCGTGCTGCGCGACGAGGTGGCGCAGGGGCCAGTGGTGCTGGCCTTCTTCAAAGTGTCGTGTCCTACCTGCCAATACGCGTTTCCATTTCTGCAGCGGTTAGAGCATGCGTACGGACACAAAGGTGTGAGGATCATCGGCGTGTCACAGAACGATCCGCGAGATACGGTGGCGTTCACAAAGGAATTTGGCGTAACGTTTCCGGTGCTACTCGACGACACCCACAAATATCCCGCCTCGAACGCCTACGGCCTCACCAATGTCCCCACGATCTTCTGGATCGCGCAGGACGGCCAAATCGAACTGTCTAGCGTGGGCTGGGTGAAGGCCGATTTCGCCGAACTCAACCGCAAGATGGCTGAGTCGGGAGGAGCGACGCCAGCCGTAATCTTCCAGCCAGGCGAGGACGTGCGTGACTTCCGCGCCGGTTGAGGCTCGAAGAATTGATCCCGCGGTCGCGGGACGCAGAATAGATATAAGGCCCGACGGAAACAGGCAACCGTCGCAGGTACAAGCTCCGCATTGGTCTGAAGGTCCTGGCTAAGGGTGACCTGCCGTGCACGTAGCGCCTGCGACTCACTTGCTTCCAAACTGCTTCTGTCCGTTACAATTCACTCAGTCTTAACAATAAGCATTCCAGGCCACAATCATTCCTGCGCCGATATGCCACTTCGTCCGGGGAGAAGGCTGACCTATGCAAGTGATCGTAAGAAGAAGTGTTTTTGTGAGCATGATTGCCGCTCTGAGTCTGATGGTATGGGCAGAAGGAGGCGCGGCTCCTGCTCCCGCTGCGGCCAAGCGCGATGCGGTTTTGGTGCGTCTGCCCTCCGCTGCGTTTGCCGCCATGGAGACGGTTAATCCCGAACACATTCGCTGGCATGTCCGCTTTCTCTCGCATGATCTGCTGGAAGGCCGTGGTACCGGCCAGCGCGGCGGCGACATCGCAGCCGAGTACATGGCCACGCAGTTTGCCGAGTACGGATTGAAGCCAGCGGGCGACAACGGATCGTACCTGCAGAAGGTGCCGCTCGTAGGAATCACAACGCTGCCGCAGACCCAGTTTGTGCTACTGCCCAAGCAGGGTCCGTCCATGGATTTGAAGCTGCTCGATGAATATGTCGCCTACGATCAGACGCAGCAGGGGCAGTCCGATGTCGACGCCGACATTGTCTACGTGGGCTATGGCATCGAAGCTCCGGAATATAACTGGGACGACTACAAGGGCGTAGACGTGCGCGGCAAAGTGCTGCTCATGCTGGTAAACGAGCCGCCCTCGGACGATCCTAAATTTTTCAAAGGCAAGGCGCTGACTTATTACGGCCGCTGGACTTACAAGTTCGAAGAGGCGGCGCGCAAAGGCGCGCTGGGCGTGATTCTCATCCACAAAGAAGACATGGCGAGCTATCCGTGGGAGGTAGTGCGGAATTCGAACTCAGGGGAGAAGTCGTATCTGAAGCTGGAAGGCCCGGCGCTGAAAGTTGCGTCCTGGGTACAACTTGAAGTGGCGAAAAAGTTGGCGGCCGGTTCCGGCATGGATCTCGACAAGATGATGGCGGATGCGCGCACTCGCGAGTTCCACCCTGTGGACCTTGGCGCAAAACTGAGGACTCACATGGTGAGCAAAGTCCGAAATTTCGAATCGAACAATGTGCTGGCGATGCTGCCGGGTTCCAACCGCAATTTGAAAGACGAAGCGGTCATGTTTACGGCGCACTACGATCACCTCGGCATTCGTCCGGACATGCCGGGCGACAACATTTACAACGGCGCCGCCGACAACGCCACGGGCTGCGGCATTCTACTCGAGTTGGCGCGCGCCTTCAGCGTGGCAAAAGATCGGCCGGGCCGCTCGGTGATTTTCGCGGCCGTTACGGCGGAGGAGCAGGGGCTGCTGGGATCGGAATACCTGGGAAAGCATCCGCCAATTCCCGCCGGCAAGATTGCCCTCGATCTGAACTATGACGACGTGCAGCCGCTGGGTGCGCCGGAAGAGGTCGAAGTCACCGGCGCGGAGCGGACGACGTTCTATCCCTGGGTGCAAGCCACCGCGAAAGAATTCCGGCTGACGATCCGTCCTGACGCGCGCCCAGAGGCAGGACACTTCTATCGTTCCGATCATTTCAGTCTGGCCCGCGTGGGCATTCCATCCTTCTCGATCAACGAAGGCATGAAGTTCAAAGGCCACAACGAGGCCTGGGGATTGGCACAGGATAAAGAGTACACCGAGAAGCATTATCACCAGCCGAGCGATGAGTACCATCCGGAAATGGATTTCGTCGGCGACGCAGCGATGGCGCGATTTGGCTTCGCCCTGGGCTGGGAAGCCGCCAGCTTTTCAAAATTAATCGGCTGGCAAAAAGGCGACGAGTTTGAAGCCGCGCGGGCGAAGAGTCAGTAGGAGTGCACATAGCAGTTACATGCTCTTGCATTCAAATAGGTGAAACACGCCCGATCCTAAGAACGCCGGGAAGACCGCCGAAGGTCGCTTGACCAGCGAAAATCTCGCCGGATTAATCGTTGATGCTCTGATAGACGCCAAGATCATAGGCAGGGAACACTTGCGTTCCGCGATCCAGATAGCAGCGGTAGAAATCGAGGTCCGCAAAGCGCTAGGCGACTACTAACCGACGTGCTCCTGCGGCTCACCGTGCCGGACACGGCGCTCCCGCCGCCTGCCACGCCTTCACCTTAGCCGAAAATTCATCATGGGGGATGGGAACGGGAGTGCGCCCCTCGCCCGGATTCCATCCCCACATCACCAGCTTATCTTTGGTAAGATGCTCGACGAGCTGGGTAATATTCCGGCCTCTGTTTTGCTTTGGATCTTTGATCGACTCGCAGAGCTGCGCGTCTGTCAGCTCCTGCCAGATCATCGGCATGCTTGGAGGCGGCAGGCGCCAGCCCGGTGCGCCGGGCGGAAGATGCACGCCGGCGAGATTGTGATCCTGATGACAAGTGCTGCATTTTACCGACGTCACTCCGAAGCCCACCGGACCGCGTCGAATGTTCATCGTGTGCGGATGCGAGTCGTCGCCCTGCCGCGGATAGTCGCCTTTCGAATGGCAGTTCATGCAGCGCGGATGCCGCAACACCGGCACAAATGCCGTGAACAGCGCTCCATCTTCGCCGGCCGCAGTTGTGGGCGCGGCCTCCGGCCCCGCCGCGGCCACGGAATGCGAGAGCCACATCGCTCCCGCGACGCTGCACAACATCAAGCTGGAAAAAACCAAATAGAACCGCTTCATACCGCCTCCGTCATGCGGATGGGCAACTTCCGGATTCGTCTTCCCGTTGCCGCGTACACCGCATTCGCGATCGCCGGTGCGGCGCAGGGAACACCCGGTTCTCCGATTCCGCCCGCCTTCTCATTGTTGTCGACAATATGGGTTTCAATCTCCGGAGACTCGTTCATGCGCATCACCGGGAACGTATTAAAGTTCGTCTGCTGCAGGCGTCCCTTCTCGAAAGTAAGCTCCTGGAAGAGCGCCGCCGACGCACCGAAGATTGCGCCGCCCTCGGTTTGCGCTGCGATGATGCCCGGGTTCACATACTGCCCGCAGTCGATGGCACATACCATGCGGTGCACACGAACGTTGCCGTCCGTCACTGAAACTTCGGCCACGTGCGCGGAATAACTTTCAAACGCAAAGTGCACGGCAATTCCGCGCCCCATCCCTTTCGGCAGCGGTTTGTCCCATCCCGCCTTCTGCGCCGCGAGATCCAGCACCCCAAGATGGCGAGGATGCTTCTGCAAGAGAGCGCGCCGGAACTGGTAAGGATCCTTCTGCGCAAGGCCCGCGAGTTCATCCACGAAACATTCCGTTGCAAACGCGGTGTGCGAGTGGCCAACCGAACGCAGCCACTGCACCGGAACGTTGATCTCCGCCTGATGCGATTCCACCGTCAAATTCGGAATTTCGTAAGGAAGATCGTCGACGCCCTCGACGGACGCGGGATCGTAATCTTTTCCCTTCATCATCGCTGCTGCGAACGGCGTTCCGGCCATGATCGACTGCCCGACCAGGCGCGATCTCCAACTCAGCGCATTGCCACCCGCGTCAATGCCGCCCTCAATCGCGTGCAGGAACGCCGGACGATACCAACCGCCCGCCATATCGTCTTCGCGTGTCCAGATCACTTTGACCGGAGCTCCCGCCGCTTTGGCAACGTGCACCGCTTCCACCACAAAATCCGACTGCGGATTCGCCCGGCGACCGAAGCCTCCGCCCAGAAAAGTTGTATGGAGTTGAACTTTCTCAGCCGGCAGCCCGGCGACTCTTGCGGCATTCGCGCGGTCCACGGTCTGAAGTTGCGAACCGGTCCACACTTCGCATGAGTCGGCGCGCAAATCCACCGCGCAATTCAGCGGTTCCATCATCAAGTGAGATAGGTAAGGAACTTCGTAAACCGCCTCGATCTTTTTGGCTGCATTCGCCAGCGCGGCCGCCGCGTCGCCATCTTTGCGCACGCTCGTTCCCGGCGACTTTGCCCGTTCGCGGAACTGATGCATCATCTCGCTGGTGTTGAAATTCTGCATGCTTCCTTCATCCCACTCAACGCGAAGGGCATCCCGCGCCGTCTTTGCCTGCCAGAAGGTATCGGCGATTACGGCGACGCCCGCGGGAATGGCTGCAATTTTTCTCACGCCCGGCATCGAACGTACCTGCGAATCGTCGAAGCTCTTCATTTTTGCCCCGAAAATCGGGGGACGCGCGATAACGGCCGTCAACATTCCCGGCAGCTTGACATCGATTCCGAACACGGCCCCGCCGTTCAACTTCTCTGGAGTGTCGAGCCGCTTGATCGGCTTCCCAATCAGTTTGAACGCCTTTGGATCTTTCAACTGCACATGCTCGGGCGGCGTCAACTTTGCCGCCGCAGCCGCGAGGTGACCGTACGTCAGCTTTTGATTCTTTTTATTAAACACCGCGCCAGATTCTGTGAGGCAGGTGGAAGCGTCAACATTCCATTGTTGCGCGGCGGCGGCAATCAGCATCGCTCGTGCCGCAGCCCCAGCCTGCCGGAATTGCTCCAGCCCCGACCAGACGCTGGAACTTCCTCCCGTCATCTGCATGCCAAAGGCCGGGTGGTTGTACTTGGGATCGACCGGAGCGGGCTCGAAGCCAACCTTGGCCCAATCCGCATCGAGCTCCTCAGCCAGCAGCATGGGCAGCGACGTATAAACGCCCTGGCCCATCTCTGAGTGATTCACAATAACCGTCACCCGTTCGTCGGTTCCAATCCGCACGAACGCATTGGGCATAAAAACATTCGCGGACGCTGGTTGCGCAGAGAATGGCTGCGCCAGTGCCAGCGTGCTGACTCCAGGAAACTGAAATCCAATCAGCAGCCCGCCGCTAGCCGCAACAGAAATCTTCAAGAAGTCGCGACGTTCCACCCCTTTGCGACCGATCATCGCGCACCTTCCTTCGCCACCATCTCGGCAGCCCGGTGGATTGCTCGCCGAATGCGCGGATAGGTCCCGCAACGACAAATGTTGCCCGTCATCGCCTCGTCAATGTCCTCGTCGGTAGGTTTCGGTTTCTCGCGCAGCAGCACTGCCGCACTCATTAGCTGTCCCGATTGGCAATATCCACATTGGGGGACGTCCTCTTCCAACCACGCCCGCTGCAGCGGATGACTGAGATCCGGCGATAGCCCCTCGATCGTCGTCACCGATTTTCCCATCGCCCGCGACACGGGAGCTACGCAGGAACGCACCGCTTCTCCATTGATATGCACCGTGCAAGCACCGCACTGCGCCATGCCGCACCCGTATTTTGTTCCAGTCAGTCCAAGTTGTTCGCGGATAACCCACAACAGTGGGGTCGAAGGATCAACGTCGAGATCGACGCGTTTGCCGTTCACCGAAAAGCCGATCATTGCAGTTCTCCTGTGTTTTATACTGCCCCAGCCGTTGGACAAAGTGTTGCAATGCCAAAGTTTACATCCTTAGAGGGAACAAGCTCGCGACCGTCGCGATCTTTTTCTTAAATCATTCCTCGAAACTTTCTGACTGCAAGCCATACAGGAGGCCGTCAGGCCAGCCCGTAACCGAGGTAACTTTAGCTCCCCGTCAGTCGCGTGCTAGCCTCGATATGTACATGTGTAATCAGTAGGTTCCAACAATCCTGGGCCATTCACGTATGCCTCGATTTCCCATCTTCCGCCTCGGCAAAGAGCCAGAAAAACTGGCGCCGCCGGAGCTGGTTGCAACCACGCCGGCAATCGCTCTCGATGGATTGGCCGTCGGCGTCGACAACCTTCGGCACGATGTAGCACTGAGCCCTCGCTTCGTGGACGCGGCGCGGGCACAGATCATGCGACTGATTGTGCGCCACGGCGAGTTGGAAGGGTTGCTGGCGGCTGAGGCTCCGCAGAAAAGCCAGGCTCCATCGTGGATGCGAAACGCCGCTGCTGGGCCAAATCGCAGTCCAGTCCGCGGCCCAGCGGATCCATCCGACTGGAAGCCGCTGCTGGCCGAACTTCATCTCGCAGCATTGAATCGCGCCAAGAAAGAAGAAAAACTTTCCATCGACCTGCTCGCGCGCCTGGCCTTGACCAAATTTCTGCGCACGGAAATGTCTCAGCAGTTCTCGCAAGTGCTGGAGCGCTGCCGCGTGCTGCTCAAGGGTTACGAGGGCATGCGGCAGGGAAAAGGTGTGGAATATCGCGAACGCGTGGCTGCCTTCCAGGTGCGCAAGAAAATCATTCTTCGCAAAACCGGGCAGGAACTGTTCGAGACTCTTCGCGCCATCGAAAAAGAAACGCTGGCGCGTACCCGGCGGTCTTTTTTTGGAGAGCCGAAAGCTGCGGAACCTGGCAGTGCTGCCCGCAGCAGCTACGGCCTGTTCGTGAACCGCCTCGCATTTTCCGAGGATGGCCGCGACGACTACCTTTGTGCGGAGCACTACGTCATGCTGGGTAACTGGGATCGCGATCCCGACCGCTATCCTCGATTGCAAGACGTAGTCTGGAGTTTCTTGCGGTCTCTGTATGGAGAAGACACCACTACTGAGACCATCGATTCCTGGCTGTGCGCCCCGGAAAACGCTCGTGCGCTCGTCGGCACGGGCACTCCCGATGATTCCTCGGCGGAAGGCGTGGCTCAGCAGGAACGGCTGGCAAAGTGGGTGCGCCTGCTCGAAGACGAACAAGTGATGGAGTGCGTGATCGCTTCGTATCACGCCGTGCCCCTGCTCGGCGAGTACGCGCCCCGCATCAACCCGCAGCAATTGAAAAACGCTCTGATGTCCCGTCCCGAATGCGACCGCGTGGAGCGCATGATTCAGGAGCACGGCAAGCTTTCGCCCGCCAGCTTGTACGCAGCGGTGGCCAAAGTAGCCGCTTGTCGCGGAGCGGAGCGCGCCAAGGTAGCCGCACGATTCCTTCAGGATTTCTCGCACTACCATCGCGATCTCCGGCAACTGGAAGCGCTCAACGCGGCGCTCGACTCGGTGAACCTGGTAGCCACCGAAAAACTGCGCGAACTTTCCCGCATGAACGGAACGCTCTACGAATTCCTTCTGCCCGATGAGCAGCCGCAGCAGCCCGAGGAAGAACGCGTCCTGCGCCACGTCGTCATCAAGGCCGATGTCCGCGACTCCACGCGCCTTACGCGCACCCTGATGGAAAAGGGACTTAATCCCGCGTCCTACTTCAGCCTGAATTTTTATGATCCGGTGAACAAGCTGCTCGCAAAGTATGGAGCGCAAAAAGTTTTTCTCGAAGGCGATGCCATCATCCTCGCCATCCTCGAACGCGAAGGCGAGCCCGGCCTCGCCGTGAGCCGCGCCTGCGTGCTGGCCCGCGAGATCATCGAGATCGTGCGGGGCTACAACGAACTGATGCAGCGCTCCAGCATGCCGGGGCTGGAGTTAGGTGTAGGCATCACTCTGCAGGAGACCGCCCCACTCTATCTGATGGATGGCGAACGCCAGATCATGATCTCCGAAGCCCTCAACGAGAGCGACCGCCTTTCCTCCTGCAATAAGCGCGCCCGCAAGTTAATGGAATCGCAAGCCGGCCCCTTCCACGTCTACGTGTTCCAGGCGGCGGACGCAGGATCGTCTTCCGAGCCGGCGAATCCCGAAGACTCTGTCGTCAGCTACAACCTGGGCGGCATTCGCATGAATCAAGCCGCGTTCCGCAAACTGGAGCAGGAAATTTCCCTGGTTCCGCTCGCCGTAAAGCTGCCGCCATCGCTCGCATCGGACAAAGGCGAGTACCGCCTCTCCAGCGGCATTGTCCCCGTGGACCGCGACATCTTCCGCAAAATCGTCGTCCGCGAAAGCCGCGTGCCCCAAGTGAGTGCAGAAGATTTTTCCGTCCAAGGCTGGACCGACCGCACCTACTACGAAATCTGCACCGACCCCGCCATCTACGCCGCGCTGGAGAAGAAGAAGGCCGCGAAGGCGTAAGGGACTGCTGGACGGGTTCCCGGTTGCTTCCCCCGACTTGCCCCGCCGTCCAGAAACCGGCTATACCCCTACCCCCCTACCCCAGCCGGGGTAATGGAATCATCGGGTTAGCAGGAAATTCCCCCCAGATCCGACGGTCTAAAGGACTTAGGGGTCAAAATCCGTGAAACGAAGGACTTAGTCGCGACGACTTGCTCTTAGCAGGCCGTCAATCCGGTCGAAGGCCGTAACCCGGGTTTCGCGAACTGTGGATTCCTACGAAAAAAAGTTGCTCTGACGCTGCCGGGGCGACTGTGATCCCTCAAGACGTTGTACCGTTCGTGGGAGAGCGGCTGATGGGTGGAGCGTTACCGAGGCTACCATGAGGGCGGGCGAAGTTGTAGTAGTGGAGCCAGGGGGAGAGTTGCTGATCGCGTTCTTCGGAGTTGGCGTAGTGGCGGACATAAGCCCACTCGCGCAGAGCGGTTTGGATGAAGCGTTCGGCTTTGCCGTTGGTGCGGGGAGTGTAGGGGCGGGTGAAGCGATGGCGGATGCCGAGTTCTTCGCAGGCGGCGCGAAAGCGATGGGAGCGATAGCAAGATCCGTTGTCGGTGAGCAGGCGGCGAATGGTAATGCCGTGCTCGGCATAGAAGGCGAGGGCGGCACGTAAGAAGGCCAGGGCGGAGTCCACGGTCTGGTTGGGCAACAGGTGAGAGAAGGCGAGGCGGGAGTGATCGTCGATGGCGATGTGTAGGGCCTGCCAGCCGGCGAACTGAGGGCGACCGCGGCGGCGGCCGTCGCCGCGGATGGAGACGCTCTGATAGCGGGTCATGGCTTTGATATCAAGATGGAGCAGGTCTCCGGGAGCGGCGTGTTCATAACGCACCACCGGGGGGGCGGGATGCAGATGACGCCAGCGGTTGAGATGAGCGCGCTGCAGGATGCGGCTGACGGTGGCGGCACTGAGTTGAGTGGCTTGGGCGATGCGATAGGCGGGATGCAGTTGACGGCGCAGGGCGATCACTTCTTCGGTCAGCGCAGATGAAGTCCGGCGCGGGCTGCGCCGGGGGCGGGAAGAACGGTCCCACAGACCGGGCGGCCCCTCCCGGCGAAAACGATGCACCCACTTGGCGGCGGTTTTGGGAGTGACGCTGAAGTTGGCCGCGGCCAACTTCAGCGTCACTCCCCGGGCTACATATTCAACCAAATCCTCTCGACGGCGCAGGGTAAGTCGGGCATTCTTGTGAATGTCCATTCGATCTCTCCTCAGAGGTGATTGCTCGCTACAATCAGCTTCTCTGGTTCCGGTCGAATGGACAACCTGTTGAAAGATCACAGCCAGCCCCCCGCCCCCGTCCTAGAAGTTCGAATTAGTCTTCGCAGGGCGGAAGGGAATCCAGAACGTCGCTTCCACGTCCACCGGAGCGCCGTTTTTCGTGGCGGGCTGGAATTGCCACTGGGCGATGGCTTCGCTGGCAAATCGATCGAGGCGTTCATCGGCGCTGCGCAACACGCGCAGGATCTCGACCGTTCCGTCGGAGTGAATCATGCCGTAGAGGATAACGGTCCCGCCAACGTTCTGCCGCATCAGTTCCAGCGGATACGCGGGATCGACTTTGCGCGTCGCCACCGGCGATGACAGTTCGGCGGAAGAGGATTCTCCGGACGAAGGAACCGGATCTGCTTTCAGCGCGGCGAAGCGGATGATCCAACTGCCTCCGGCGGAATTCAGGTTGGGCATGTTGATGCTGAGCGAATAGACCTTGTGGCTGCCAAAAACGGCGCGTTCGACCGCCGAGATCTTGCTGTCACTTTCCGGTTGCACGGCCGGTGAGGCGTGCGGCATGCGAATGCCAGCCAGCAACCTCGGATTGACGGAGTTGGCGCTCGATGGCTTCGCAGCAGGATCGCCCGCGACGGGCGAAGCTGCATTCGTGGTCTTGCCAACGTACAGTCCGGAAGGCAGGCTACTTGCGCCGTTCCTGCCAACTCGACTTTCATTTTCCGTGGAAGCGCCATCGGATGTGCCCGCGGTGCCGGACGCTCCGCGATGTCCTTCGGGCGTGGCGGCGAAGCTGCCCCGGCGATTGCCGGCGACCGGCTCGGGCAGTGTGCCCACTGCGGGATGCAGGCTGAGTGAGATCATACCGCCGCCGGAGCGCGAGCCTCCGGACGCGCCCACTGAAGGTGGCGGAGCAATCACCTGCGGAGAACGACCGCGCAGAGCGGCGGAGCGTGCGGGCATGGTGCGCTGTTCCTCCACCGAAAGCTGTGGGGCGGGCGCAATCACGGAGCTGCGTCCCATGTTCATTTCGCCGAGACGCCGGTTGGAAGCGGCTTCCAGCGCGGGCGGCGGCGCGATCACGGCGGGCTGCGGAGCTTGCACGGTTTTCTGCGCACTGTCCCGGAGGTCCGGCGGCGGAGCGATCACCGAGCGATCCATCCGCGGCGCGAGTCGCGAGATCTCCGCTGCCGGCACGAGAGGCGCGGGCGCAATTGGCATCCGCGGTTTGTCCGACCAGGCAACGGCGTTCGGCAAAGCAACGTCGTGGCGCAACTGAATGTCGGGGGGCGTGACGATGGTCTGCGAACGGTTGTCGGCTTCTGGCGGCACGGAAATAATCGGCTGCGCAGAAAATTCGGGATCGGCTTTCCGCGCGTGAGCCGAATGCGAGCGGCGAGTGTCCAGCGGCGGCAGATATTCCGACGGTGAGTAGTAAACCACGTCGGCATGCGTGAACGTGGGTAGGGGCGTGACCTGGGGCTGCAAGGCGAGGAACCGAAACCCCGCCCAGATCACGATCAGCGCGAGAATGTGATAGCCGCCGGACTCGAAGAAGCTCCGCCAGGGAAGTCCGCGCTCGACGAAGACATCAGGCCAGAAAGCCGCAGGAGAAGACTGAAGATACAACGGAGCAGCGTCGCGCCGGTAAAACAGGTCTCGAAGATTCCGCACAAAGACGCGAGACCAGGGTTCGGGCGCAATCAACAGACGCACCTCTGGGGACGGTGATTCGGTCTCTTCCAGCAGTGGGCCCGGCACTTCGCGCATCGTTCTATCTTAGATGCAACGAGGGCTGGAGGGAGCATGCAGTATGGAATAGTCGGAAGGGCACGAGGCCATGGTTCGGGGAAGGTAGTACGATTGGTGGCATCAGGAGTGTTCTCATGAAGAAGTCGCGCGCCTTTCTGGCCGCTGCAATTTTTGCCGCTGTCACATTCGTTTCCCTGGCTGCGCAAGAGTCAAAAGCAGCGCCTCCGAAGACCGAAGAACCTCAGTCTGGGGTGCGGCATGCCACGAGTTCAGGTCAGTATTCCGGGATGTACAGCTTCTTGAAAGAAGGAGAATTCGTCCAGATCACGGTGGAAGAGGAAGGCAGAGTGACGGGATTCATCTCACGCTACGGAGAAGGAGAAAGCGACAAGGGAGCGTTTCTGGATCAGTACTTCCGCAGCGCCAAGCTGGACGGCATCAAACTGGTGTTCACTACCGAGACGGTGCACGCGGTATGGTTT